>Ga0160459_100381_pt1 | contig 18739 bp, 17 predicted proteins | sample HID1973K_E6MG_FD_108208 | JGI IMG/M metagenome (GOLD analysis project Ga0160459, IMG submission 108208) | Enriched mosquito-associated microbial communities from UW Madison campus, WI, USA - HID1973K_E6 MG | ecosystem: Host-associated > Arthropoda: Insects > Digestive system > Unclassified ... | reverse complement strand
CGTAAGCGAGATATCCGGCGTCATGGACCAGGATTTTCGAACGGGCGGGCAGATTCGTATTCAGCCATTGCGCGAGCGATGTCAACTCGCCATCGGTGAAGTGGTCGCCGGATTGATAGGCGCGCCATGCGCCCGGCAAGCTGAGCGCGAGCCAGCCCGTCAAGACGATCAACCATGGCACGGCCAGCCGCGATGTCCTCAGGTAATCGAGCGTCACGCACAGCAGGGCGGGCAACAAGACGTACAGATAACGCGAGAAATTGTGCGTGACGCCGCTCGGAAAGAATGCGAACCATGCGACGACGAGCGCGAAAATATAGACGCAGACCGGCTTCCACAGTCTCGACCGATGCGCAAGGCACGCAATTCCCACGAGCGGCAGCAATCCGGCCTGCGCGAAGCCGCCGAGCATCACGGCCGATTTCGCCTTCCACGGCGCGCCCTGTTCGGCGAAGAACCATTGCTTGGCCGATGCGGTCTGCGAGATCGGCGATCCGACGGACCACCACATCCAGATGAGAAAGGGCATCGCGACGCACAGCGCTATCGCGCCATCGCGCGCCGCGTGCGCGCGTTCGCCGAGTCGAATGCGCAGCCATGTCTGTCGCGCGAGGAGGACGCAGGACAACGCGCCCAGTTCGGGGCGCACGAATGGAAGCAGCCCGCAAAGAATCGGCAGGGCGACAGACAGCGATGGATTCAGCGCGAAGGACAAGGCCCACGTGACCGCTGCCATCGCGAGCCCTGTCTCCAGCCCGTTGAGTAGCTGATACGGCGCGTAGCCGGTCAGCAGGCCGAGCGCGACGAAGAGCGCCGCGACGAAATACGACGCGCCCAACTGAAACGCGATGCGCGCGAGCCCGATTGCATAAAGAAGCGCGGCCGCGATATCGACGAGAAAGCTCGCGGCGAGCGGCTGGGTCAGCGACATCATCGCCGTCACGAGCAGCAGATGAATTTCGCTCGTCGCTCCGACCAGCGGCGACACGCCGTAGTTCCGGTCCGTGCCGGACAGCAGCGCCTGCGCGTTGTGAATCGTGATGTAGGCGTCGTCGAGCGGGAAGGCGAGAGGCGTCGGCCTCACCACGATGACGATGGCCACCAGCAGGATCATCGACGCGAAATAGAAGCGGTATCGCCCGATATCGGTGCTTGCATTCCAAAGACGGACATCGGGCATGGCTCACTCTTACGTTACGTTGAATCGCGGCCGGGCCACCTTCGGCCCATCGACCTGATTCGATATAACGGCGGGAGCAAGCCAGACTTTAATGCCTTCGTTATTGCGACATCACGACTTGCGCAATGACACCCGACGCCACCGCGACCAGCAGATAATCCGCGCCGACGCCAACCCACTGATAACCGCGCGGCGGCTGGCGCAGGCCGTGGCCGTGCCAGTCGTCGACGACGTATTGACGATTGCGGTAATCGGACGAGAGGCGCTCGCCCTTGCGCCAGTCCGGATGGCGCGATTCATCGTTCGCATGCTCGGGCGGGCGCGGACCGTTGTGATCGTTCATCGCGGGGCCGTGGCTGGGGGCACCGGGACCGCCAGGGCCGCCGGGTCCGCGATTCGTGTCGTGATACGCGTCCGGGCCGCCCGGCGCGGGCTGTGCGAAGGCCGCACCGGCCATCAGTCCGATACTCGCACAAACAAGCGCGGCGACGATTCGACTCTTCTTCATTGGGTTTCCTCAAAGGGTTGATTTCGTTGCCGGGACTTTACGCAATCACGTTATTAAATAACGTGAGCATGTGTAAGCAACGCTTACCTTCGATTACCGATGAAATGCGAATCACGCCGGCGAATGGGAATGCGGCGAGAGATTGATAGGGATTCCGTATCAAATCACTCGCCGCGCGAGCCAAGGCGGAGATGATAGTTTCGAACGATCGTTCGCGCGCCGCGTCATCCGATCATTCGAGTCCTTCGTGCTCGAACGCGAGCTTTACGGCGGGCCGCTCGCGCATGCGCGCGTAGAACGCCTGAAGCTCGGCGGGGGTATCGACGCCCATCTTCCGCGCCCATGTAAGCATCGTGAAAAGATAAGCATCCGCGACGCTCATTTTGTCGCCGAACAGATAATCGCCGCGCATCATCTTCGCGATGAGCGCGAAGCGCTGGCCGATCTTCTTGCGAGCCGCCGTGGCTTCCGCATCGGAAGACGGCCTGAACACGCGGCCAAACTGCTTGTGGATCTCGGTTGAAATGAACGCGAGCGTTTCGAGCAGGCGCAGGCTGCCGTCTTCGCCCGATGGCGCGAGCGAAGGCGCATTCTGCGCGACCCACGAAAGAATCGCGATGTTCTCGGTGAGGCGCTTGCCGTCGTCAAACTCGAGCACAGGCACATAGCCCTTCGGATTGATGTCGTCGAATGGCTTGCCGTCCTCGGTGAGCCGGGTCTTGAAATCGACCTTCACGCGATCGAAATTCATGCCTGCTTCATGCATCGCGATGTGATCGGCGAGACTGCACGCGCCGGGCGAGTAATAGAGTTTCATGATGCGTGGCTCCTTTCCGTTATGGCTGTGCGAATACTCCAACCGGCGAGCAAGGCGTATGCCGCACGGCGCGAGCGGAACTAAAGTTTTGCCGCGCCCGTGCCGATGACATAAGCGTGCCGTTTTCGCAGCCTTCGAAAGCGAAAGGTATGATACGGCCGTTTGTCGCCGATGCGCCGTGCGCCGTCGCGTACGCTTTCCATGTTCCACACACCTGACACAGAAACACTTCGCCTTTGCAGCGTGCTCGCGAGCACCGCGTTCGGTCTCGTCTTCGCGCTGGTGCGCTTCGGCCGCCGAATCGAGCGGCATTTCGTGCACTGGTCGGCGAGCGCGTTCCTGTATGCGGCCGTGCTGATCGGCTTCGCACTCGCCCGCGGCAATCTCGTACTTGTCGCGTCGTTGCTCGGTGCGCTCGCGGCCACCAATATGCTGATCATTTCGGGTCTGCGATCATTCGACGGCAAGCCGCCGTGGCGCAGATGGATGCTTGCGCCTGTCGCCGGCGGTGCGGCGTTGCATATTTTGCCGACATGGATCGGCGGTCATGGTCCGATCGTTTCGGCATTGACGCACGCGGGCGACACGATCGGCGTCGCGATCTCGGCCGCGATCACCGGCCTCACGCTGTGGTCGAGCGGCGGGCGCGAGAACAGTCGCGCGCGACGCATCGCGGGCCTGGCGATGCTGGGCTATCTGCCAGGTTATGCGGTAACGCTCGCGGCCTATGCGTGGGCGGGGCCAGGCATCAATTACCTTGCGCTGATTCCGATGCTCTCGGATCAGTTGCTGCTGGGCGTGCTCAATCTCGGCCTGCTCGCGATTCCGGCCGAGCGCGCGCAACGACGTCTGCGCGATGCTGCGCGGCGCGACCCGCTGACGGGCGTGTGGAACCGCGCCGGATTCAATCGGCACGCGATGCGCCTCGCCGCGCCGGGCGCGACCGTGCTCGCGATCGACCTCGATCACTTCAAGGAAATCAACGACCGCCACGGTCACCTCGCGGGCGACAACGTGCTGATCGAACTGGCGCGGCTCGCGGGTGCGGAAGTCGAATCGCTGGGCGGCGAGTTCGGCCGGCTCGGCGGCGACGAGTTCGTCGCCATTCTCCCGGCGGCGCGCGCAGCGGATGCGCAGGTCTGCGCGAACCAGATCCACGCCGCTTGCCGCACCTACACGCAAGGCATGCCGGAATGGACGACGAGCATCGGCGTGTCGCAGATCGCGGGGAACGAGACAGGCTTCCACGATGCGCTGCAACGCGCGGACGTCGCGCTGTATCGTGCGAAGCTCGCAGGCCGCAACACCCTGACCGTCTGAAACACCATCACGTCGCTGCGCGCAACGCGTGCGCCGCCGCGACCATGTTTCGAAGCGCGGGAATTACTTCGTCCCATTGACGCGTCTTGAGTCCGCAGTCCGGATTCACCCACAGGCGCTCGCCCGGAATGCGCTGCGCCGCCTTCTTCATCAGATCGACGATATGCGCTTCGCTTGGGATATTGGGCGAATGGATGTCGTACACGCCCGGCCCGATCTGATTCGGATAGTTGAAATCGTCGAAGGCATCAAGCAGTTCCATGTCTGAGCGCGAGGTTTCGATCGTGATGACGTCGGCGTCCATATCCGCGATCGACGCGATGATGTCGTTGAATTCCGAGTAGCACATGTGCGTATGAATCTGCGTTTCGTCCTGTACACCGTTAGCGGTGATGCGGAACGATTCCACCGCCCAGCGCAGATAGTCGTTCCATTGCGAGCGGCGCAGCGGCAGGCCTTCCCGCAGCGCGGCTTCGTCGATCTGAATAACGCGCACGCCGGCGTTTTCCAGGTCGAGCACTTCCTCGCGGATCGCGAGCGCGAGTTGCTGGCACGACACCGAACGCGGTTGATCGTCGCGTACGAAGGACCAGTTGAGGATCGTGACCGGACCCGTCAGCATGCCTTTCATCGGTTTCTTCGTTTGCGCCTGCGCGTAGCGGGTCCATTCGACCGTCATCGCCTTCGGGCGGCTGATGTCGCCGAAGAGAATCGGCGGCTTCACGCAGCGCGAGCCATACGACTGCACCCAGCCGAACTGACTGAACGCGTATCCGTCGAGTTGCTCGCCGAAGTATTCGACCATGTCGTTGCGTTCGGCTTCGCCATGCACGAGCACATCGAGTCCGAGCGCTTCCTGTTCCTTCACGGCGCGCGTGATCTCGCGTTCCATCGCGGCCTTGTAGGCGGCTGCATCGAGTTCGCCTTTCCTGAACTGGCTGCGCGCCTGACGGATCTCGTTGGTTTGCGGGAACGAGCCGATCGTCGTTGTCGGATAAGCCGGCAGATCGAGCATCGCGGCCTGCTTGACCGCGCGTACTTCATAGGCGTTCGCGCGCTGGCCGAGCGCCGCGTCGAGCGCCGCTATCGCCGCCTTTACCGCAGGGTTATGCACGCGCGCTGAAGTGCGGCGGCTTTCGATGGCCGCAGCGTTGAGCGCAAGCGCGTCGGCGACGGCGGCGCGGCCCTCGTTCAGTGCGCGCGCGAGCACGCTCAGTTCGTCGAGCTTTTGCAGCGCGAAGGCGAGCCACGATTTGATGTCGGCGTCGAGTTTGTCCTCGCTCGCCAGATCGACGGGCGTATGCAGCAACGAGCACGATGGCGCGAGCCAGAGCCGCTCGCCCAGCGACGCATGCAGCGGTTCGAGCCAGTCGAGCGCGGCGTTCAGATCGGTCTTCCAGATATTGCGCCCGTTGATCGGCCCGACCGACAGCACCGACGTATCCGGCAACAGCGACGCCGCGGCGAGCGCTTCATCGCGCGCGTTGATCGCATCGATATGCAAGCCGTCCACCGGCAGCTTGCACGCGAAATCGAGGTTCTCCTGCAAAGGGCCGAAGTAAGTCGCGAGCAGCAGGCGCACGCGGCGCGCCGAGAGCGCGTCGTAGGCGGTGATGAAGGCATCGCGCCATCGCGTATCGAGTTCGGTGACGAGCGCGGGTTCATCGATCTGTACCCACTCGATGCCGAGCGCCGCGAAGTGATCGAGTAACGCCGCATAAACGGGCAGCAGGCGCGGCAACAGCGCGAGCTTGTCCGAGTCGTCCTTCGTCTTGCCGAGCCACAGATACGTCACCGGCCCGATGATGACCGGCTTCGCGTTCACGCCGAGCGCGCGCGCTTCGCCGAGCTGCTCGATGAGACGCGACGTATCGAGCCTGAACTGCGTCGCCGCATCGAACTCGGGGACGATGTAGTGATAGTTGGTGTCGAACCACTTCGTCATCTCGCCCGCGGCCACGCCGCCGCAGCACGCCGCATGTTCTTCGGCGCTTCCGGCCGAGCGTCCGCGCGCGACGCGGAAATAATTGTCGAGCGCGTCGCCGTGAAAACCGCGCACGCGCTCGGGCAAATTGCCGAGCGTGAAGCTCATGTCGAGCACCTGATCGTAGAAGGCGAAATCGCCCGCCGGCACGAGATCGAGATGCGCCTGATCCTTCCAGTGCCGTTCGCGCAAGCGCGCGCCGACGGCCTCGAGCTCATCGCGCGATGACTGGCTCTTCCAGTAGTTTTCGAGGGCGAACTTCAGTTCGCGTTGCGCGCCGATGCGCGGGAAACCCAGGTTATGTGTCGTGACCATCGTGCGAGTTCTTGTAGAAATGAGAGTGAGTGACAGTGATGATAGAATTTTAGATGCATGAATAAAAATGGTTTAATTTCATGCATCGATTAACTTTCTTCATGGAGAAGCCGATGCTCGAACGCGCGCATCTGATGGTCGTGAGAGAAGTCGAGCGACAGGGCTCGCTGACCGCTGCCGCCGACGTGCTCAATCTCACGCAATCGGCGCTGAGCCATACCGTGAAGAAGCTGGAGCAGCAACTGGGCACGCCAGTCTGGACGCGCGAGGGGCGCAGCATGCGGCTCACGCAGGCCGGTCAGTATCTGCTCGGTCTCGCGAACCGGATGCTGCCGCAATTCGAACTGGCCGAAGCGCGCATGAAGCAATATGCCGAAGGCGAGCGCGGCACCTTGCGCATCGGCATGGAATGTCACCCGTGCTATCAGTGGCTGCTCAAGGTCGTGTCGCCGTATCTCGCGCGCTGGCCCGATGTCGATGTCGACGTGAAGCAGCGCTTTCAGTTCGGCGGCATCGGCGCGCTGTTCGGCTACGACATCGATGTGCTCGTGACGCCCGATCCGCTGAAGAAGCCGGGCCTGCGTTTCACGCCCGTGTTCGATTACGAGCAGGTGCTCGTCGTGCCCGAAGACCACGCGCTCGCGGCCGTTTCATACGTCACGCCCGCGCAGGTCTCGCAGGAAGTGCTCATCACGTATCCGGTCGAAACCGATCGCCTCGACATCTACACGCAGTTCCTGACGCCCGCGAACGTCGTGCCCAGGCGGCACAAGGTGATCGAGACGACGGACATCATGATGCAGATGGTCGCGAGCGGGCGTGGCGTCGCGGCGCTGCCGCGCTGGCTCGCGGAAGAATACGCGGAGCGCATGCCGCTCGCCGTGCTCAAGCTCGGCAGAAAGGGCATCGCCAAGCGGATCTTTCTCGGCACGCGCGAAATCGATGCCGGTATCGACTATCTTGCGGCGTTCATCACGCTGGCGCGCAAGGCTGATTGGGCGAAGGCGCGCGTGGAGTAAAGTCATTGGCATCGACGAAATCGGGGGGCACCGATGAAATGCATGCGTATCGCAGCGGCCCTGCTGTTGCTTCTGGCGTGGACGATTCGCGTGCAGGGGCAGGATCGGCCGTTGTCCGATGAACAGATGCTCGGCGTCGTGTTCGTCGCCAATCAGGCGGAAATCGCCGCGGGCAATCTGGCCTTGCGCAGGACACGCTCCAAAAGTCTTGAGGTGTTCGCGAGGCGGCTCGTTTCAGAGCATGCGCAGGTCAATCAGGAAATCGCCGCGCTAACGCAGCGGGTCGGCACGCAGCCGCAACGCAGCGCGGCGAGCGATGCATTGACGAAGCAAGGCATCGATGACATCGCCAATCTCGAAGAAACCGGAACCTACGATTTCGATGAAGCGTACCTCGATCGCGAGGCCGCCTTTCTGCAGAAGCTGGTCAATACCGTCGACGACTACATTCGCACGGCGCGCAGCGCGGAGGTGCGGACTTTGCTGATTCGCTCGCGACCGTCGTTCATCTTTCATCTGGATCAGGCTCATCGACTGCAACTCACGATAGGCAATCCGGGTCTCATGCGCTAGATTGTCGGCGCGGGAACGGAACCATAACGAGAGGACCACATGAACCCATCGGAACGAATCGACGCATTGATCGCGGGCATTGCGGACTGGCGCGGCGAGACCTTCGCCAATGTGCGCAAGATCATTCTCGCGGCGGATGATGGGATCGTCGAGGAGTGGAAGTACATGGGCAGCCCGGTGTGGTACCGCGATGGCATGATCGCGGTGGCCAATGCTCACAAGGGGAAAGTCAAGCTGACGTTCGCCTATGGCGCGAGCCTTCCCGATCCCGCCAAACTCTTCAATGCTGGCCTCGAAGGCAATGCGCGGCGCGCGATCGATTTCTTCGAAGGCGACAAGATCGACGCGCGCGCGTTGAGGAATCTCGTGCGCGCGGCGATCGAATTCAATCAGGCGAAAGGGAAGAAGAAAGCGGCTGGCTAAACCACTCGCACCCACGCGCCGATGAAAGCAGGCGGCTGAATGACGCCATCGAGCGCGACGATCTCATCGCGCAACCGCGCGGCCAGCGTATCGATGCCGACTTCATCCGCGCGCGCGACGCCAAACCGCTCAGCGAGCGGCAACAGCGTGCGCAGCACTTCAGCCAGATACTGATACGCGAACGAGTCAGGCCCGCCTTCGATACGCGCGGAAAGCAGCATCTGCGGGCCGGGAAGTCCGGCGCGACGAAACGTCGAATACAGCTTCGATCCCATGTCGGTCTCGACGCCGGCGCGCGCAAACGTCTCCATGATCCAGCGCATGCCTTGCGCACATATCGGCGACTCGGGCATCGAACGCGCGGTGCTCATGTCCATCTCATGGAACACGAAGAGCGTACCCGTGCCCGCCTGCGCGGCGAGGCGGCGCAAGGTCGCCGCGGGATCGGGCAGATGCAGCAGGATAAGACGGCCGATGACCGCATCGACGGGCATGACGAGATCGAAATCCGCCATGCTCGCGACCTCGAAACGCACGTTGCCGATGCCCGCGCGCTCTGCTCGCTCGCGCGCCTTGTCGATGACGCCCGGCGCCTGATCGATGCCGAGCACCGAGCCGTCCGGCCCGACCAGCGACGCAGCCAGCAACGAGACATCGCCCGTGCCGCAGCCCAGATCGAGCACGCGCATACCGGGCGCGAGACCCGCGCGTCGCAGGATTTCTTCGGTCAGATCGCCGATGAAACGCGCCTGGTTTTCGAGGCGCTGCACTTCCAGATCGGCATGGCCGAGCACGTACGCGCCGGTGGAAGAAAGAGAAGAGTTCATGGGTGTGACCTCGCGTGTGCGTTCCATGTCGGAGCCGATGCTCACGGCGGCGACCCGCTTTCATGGTAGTCACTGCGCGCCCGCGCCACGTCGCGCCCCAATAAATTTCATTCTGCTTTCGGTGGATTGTGTCGCTTTCGGACCAATGCGCTCGAATCATTTCTTTACAAAGACAAAACGTCCGGTCACAATTCGCCCGCAAATAATAACGATTCGCATTCACACACGCAACGACATCCAACGAGAATTGAGCATGAAATCTGGAACGACGAGCCCGGTCGCGATGCGGCCCTTGAAACTGGCGACCCTGCTGTTGTTCGCGGTTGCGCCGCTCGCCTACGCGCAATCGACGGACTCCGCGCCGGCCGATGCGTCCGCATCGGCCGAAAGCACGCTGCCGGCCGTGAAGGTCACAGCGCAAAACGTCGACGAGCCTTATGGTCCGACGAAAGGCTATGTCGCGAAGGAATCGACCGCGCTGAAAAACACCGCTTCGCTGCTCGAAACGCCGCAGTCCGTCTCGGTCGTCACGCGTGACCAGATGGATCAGCAGAACGCGCAGACGCTCAACGCGGCGGTGCGCTACGTGTCGGGCGTGACGCCCGAGACGCGCGGCGGCATCGCGTCGCGTTATGACATGCTGAAGGTTCGCGGCTTCGACGCCGACAAATACTGGAATGGCCTCAAGTTGCTCGACAACGCGTGGTACGCGGTGCCGCAGCTCGATCCGTTCATGATGGAGCGCATCGAAGTGCTGAAGGGCCCGGTTTCCGTGCTCTACGGTCAGGCGGCCGCGGGCGGCCTGCTCGATCAGGAAAGCAAGATGCCGACGGTCGTGCCGTTGCACGAAGTGGGCGTCGAGTTCGGCAACTACGCGCACAAGCAGGCGACCTTCGATTTCTCCGGGCCGATCGCGGGCGATGACCGCTATCTCTATCGCATCACCGCGCTGGCGCGCTCCGAAGACGGACAAGTGCAATCGACGATGAACAAGCGCATCGCGATCGCGCCGTCGTTCACGTGGCGCCCTGACAACAAGACCTCGCTCACGCTCTACGGCCTGTATCAGCGCGATCCGCGCAGCACGTCCTACGGCAGCGTGCCGCCACAAGGCACGGTGCTCTACAACCCGAACGGCAAGCTGCCCAGCGACTTCTACGACGGCGATCACAATTTCGAGAGCTTCAATCGCGTGCAGGAAGCGATCGGCTACAAGTTCGAACGCAAGCTCACCAACGCGTGGACGTTCCGCTCGAACGCCCGCCTGCTGCATCTCGCGCAGGACTACAAGAGCGTCTATGCAAGCAATCTCGAAGACGACCTGCGCACGCTCGACCGTGGCACGGCGGCGTCGAAGGACAACCTCAACACGATCAGCCTCGACAATCAACTCGAAGGCAACTTCTCGACCGGATCGATCGATCACGCGGTGCTGTTCGGCTTCGACTACCAGCACTACGCGAGCAACTTCGACGCGGGCTTCGGCGTGGGACCGACGCTCGACATGTTCGCGCCGAATTACAACCAGGCGGTGACGCCGCCCGACCGGTATCACCAGACCGTGAGCGGCACGCAATACGGCGTCTATGCGCAGGACCAGGCGCGCTGGGGCAACGTGATCCTGACGCTCGGCGCGCGCGGCGACTGGGCGAGCAGCGACTCGGACAACGAGACGTACAACATCGTGTCGCATCAGTTCAACCGCGCACTCACGTGGCGTGCCGGTCTGTCATACGTGTTCGACAGCGGCATCGCGCCGTACTTCAGCTACACCGAGTCGTTCACGCCGCAAGCGGGCACGGACATCAACGGCAATCAGTTTCAGCCGGAGCGTGGCCGTCAGTATGAGCTTGGCGTGAAGTTCGCGCCGAAGGGCTACAACGCGTTCTTCTCGGCCGCGATATTCGACCTGACGCGCAAGAACCTCCTGACCGTGAACGCGGACAACCCGGCGTTCTCGTCGGCGGTCGGTGAAGCGCGTTCGCTTGGCCTTGAACTCGAAGCGAAGGCGAGCCTCACGGATTCGCTGAACGTCACCGCGAGCTACACGTACCTGAACACGAAGTACACGAAGGACAACAGCGGTCTGGATGGCAAGTTCCTGCCGGCGGTTCCGTCGAATCAGGCTTCGTTGTGGGCGTATTACACGCTCAATCGCGGGCCGCTCGCCGGTCTCTCGATGGGCGCGGGCGGACGCTACACCGGCACGACGTATAACAGCGACAATACATTCAAGGTGTCGAGCTTCTTCCTCGTCGACGCCACGTTGCGCTACGACCTCGGCCGCGCGAATCCGCAGTTCAAGGGCGTGGAACTCTACGTGAATGCGCAGAACCTCTTCAACAAGGAATACGTCGCGTCGTGCTACTACGGCAGCTGGTGCGCGTTCGGCTATGGACGTCAGGTGTTCGCCGGCATGAACTACCACTGGTAAGCATGTTTTACCGCACTGCGCCTGGCGAGACGGCGCAGTGCATCGAATCGTCGTGAGCGCCTCCCGGCGCTTATCGCGAACCAAGCTATCCGTATCGGGATTTCTTCGTTCGCGTGTGAGGAAGCGGCTAGTACATTGATTGCCTGCTGCCGCTCTCCCCACGATATCCCCGCATGACGACGACACCATCCCTGCAGCGCCTCTTCGCCGTGTTCGCGTTGATGGCGGCATTTGCCTTGCCAGTCCATCGCGCGCATGCGGAGGGCAAGGTGAAGATCGTCGATCAATACGGCATCGGCTCGCTTCTGCTGAAGGTGGCGAAGGATCAGAAGCTCATCGAGAAAGCGGGCGCGCGCTCGGGCCTCGATATCGACGTGCAATGGAATACGCTCTCGGGCGGCGCGGCGGTGAACGACGCGCTGCTGTCGGGCGCGGCGGATATCGCGACTATCGGCATCGGGCCTTTGATGACGATCTGGGACCGCACGCGCGGACGTCAGGATTTTCGCGCCATCGCGGCGCAAAGCGCGGTGCCCGTGTATCTCGTGACGAACGATCCGCGCATTCGCAACATCACGGATATCGGCGAGAAGGATCGCATCGCTGTGGTGTCGGTCGCGGTGTCGCAGCAGGGGCGTCTGCTGCAGATGGCATCGGCGAGAGCGTTTGGTGACGCGAACTATGCGCGTCTCGACCGCTTCGAAGTCAACATGCCGCACGCCGATGCGACGACCGCGATGCTATCGGGCAACTCGGTCATCAACCTCCATTTCTCCAACGCGCCTTATCAGTATCAGGAACTCGAAGACCCGAAGATTCACAAGGTGACCAGTTCCACCGAGATACTGGGCGGACCGTCGACGGGCAGCGTCGCCGTGACCTCGGACGCATGGCGCAAGGACAATCCGAAGACCTATGCGGCGGTGCGCGCGGCGCTCGAAGATGCCGCGAGACTCGTCGAGAAGGACAAGGCGCAGGCCGCGGCCATCTACATTCGTCAGGATGGCTCGAAGCTCTCGCCCGCGTTCGTCGAGCGCATTCTGAGCGACAAGGAAGCCAGCTTCGCGACGACGCCGCAAAACACGCTGCAACTCGGCACGTTCCTGCACAAGGTCGGCGTGATCCGTCACGAGCCGAAATCGTGGCGCGATTACTTTTTCGCCGACGGTGCGAACGCGCAGGGCAGCTGAATGTGCCTCTTATTTGATCCAAATATAAAGGAGTCCAGAGTGAACGCCGCAGCCATCGAAACCGAAGCAGAATTGACCATCAGTCCGCTTTCGGCGCATATCGGCGCGGAGATCGGCGGCGTCGATCTCACGCGTCCCTTGACCTCCGCGCAGGTCGGCGCGATCCGTGCCGCGCTGCTCAAATGGCGCGTGGTCTTCTTTCGCGAGCAGTTTCTGAGTCACGAGCAGCACATCGCGTTCTCGGCGCAATTTGGCCAGCTCACGGTCGGGCATCCGGTGTTCGGTCATGTCGACGGGCATCCCGAGATCTATTCAATCTCGAAGTTCCGCAAGGCTACGCGTTTCGAAGGTCAGGCGCTGTTGCGTCCCTGGACCGGCTGGCACACGGATGTCACCGCGGCGGTGAATCCGCCGTTCGCATCGATTCTGCGCGGCGTGACGATTCCCCCTTATGGCGGCGACACGCAATGGACCAATCTGGTGATTGCGTACGAGAAGCTGTCCGCGCCGCTGCGCGCTTTCGTCGATGGTTTGCGCGGCGTGCATCGCTTCGCGCCGCCGCAAGGCGCGAGTGGCACCGATGCGTTCGCGAAAGCCGTGAAGGATCACACGCTCGTGAGCGAGCATCCGCTCGTGCGCGTGCATCCCGAGACCGGCGAGCGCGCACTGTATGTGAGTCCGGGCTTTCTCAAGCACATCGCGGGACTGGCGCCGCGCGAGAGCCAGGTCTTGCTCGAATTGCTATGGGAGCATGTGACGCGGCCGGAATTCACGGTGCGCTTCAAGTGGGAGCCGGGCAGCATCGCGTTCTGGGATAACCGTACGACCGCGCATCTCGCACCCACGGATATCTTCGATCTCGACTTCGACAGGCAGTTGTATCGCACGACGCTCGTCGGGGATGTGCCGGTGGGTCCCGATGGGAAAGAGTCGGTGCAGATCGAAGGGTCGCCGGTGGGGGCGGCGGCTGCGGTGGCGTTGAATTGAGGCGCATCGATCGCGCTGATCGTCGTCAAGGACGCGATTCAGCGCGCGTCACGAAGATCAATATCACCAGAAAGGTCATGAAGAAGCGAAACGCGCTCTCCGTGCCGTTCCATTGCTGCGATTGCCACATGGCGAACCATTCGCCGCCGATCGTCATGAAGCAGACCTGCCACGTGAGATAGCCAAGCGTAAGGCCCGCGATCGCCCAGCGCTTGGCGCGCGCGAACACTGCATTCTCCTCGCGCAGCGCGCGCCACATCGCGACGACGCCTGCCCAGCAAAGCAGAGCCGTGACCGTCTCGAGAAAAATGATCACGTCATAGCCGAGATGCTGAAGCATCGGCGACGTGATCGCGCGATACATGTTGGCGTTGCCGGGAAAGGTCGTGTCCATCCTCAGGACGTGTTCGACGAACTGCAGGTTGCTGCCGTAGTCCGTCAGATTGCCGAAACTGACGAGCGAGGCGAGCAGAGCCATCGAAGCCACGGCGAGAAGTTTGGCGATTCGTTCTGCCATCTCGTTCTCCAGTCGCGTTATGCACGAGATTGTGCGAGAAAAGAATGAGTTGAGCGTGACGTCGCATCGCAACTAACTGTCTTATTCGCCGACACCCGTTTCGGCTTCGCCATCGGCGATCAGGATGATGGCCGGTCCCGGAACCGTATAATCGCTGCCTCACTCGTTTCGTGCCCGCGCAGGCACGAGCACCAGCTTGAAAGAACGCTGGTTTCTTAACATTCCGAACGCCTGTTTGAAACAGGTCGAAGCAAGAAAGGAACGCCCCGCGTGGAAAGTCTCTTCCAATCCGTGAATGCATTGTTTGCCTTCATTGCGCCCGTCTCGGATTTCTTGTGGGATTTCCCCACCAATTTCAAGGCCTATGCGCGCATTCCCGTGCTCGGGCAGTTCTCGTTCGCGATTCTTCTGCTCGTCGGCGTGGGCATTCACTTCACCATCCGAACGCGCTTCATCCAGACGATGAACGTCGGCAAGATCATACGCATCATGTTGCGGCGGCAGTCGTCGAATACCGGCGTCAGCGCGCTCGCGTCGTTCATGCTCGGGCTCGCGATGCGCGCGGGGCCGGGCAACATCGTCGGCATCACCGGCGCGATTTCCGTCGGTGGGCCGGGTGCGTTGTTCTGGATGTGGGTCGCCGCGTTCTTCGGCATGGCCACCGCATTCATGGAATCCACGCTCGCGCAGCTCTTCAAGGAGAAGAAGCACGACGAGTTCGTCGGCGGCCTGCCTTTCTATGGACGGCGCATTCTCGGCGACAGGCGCATCGTCGGCACGTTTCTGTCGCTCGTGTTCATCGTGTACGCGCTTTTCAACGTGCCGCCGCAAACGTTCAACGTGTTCACCGCGATCGGCACCATTGCCGACACCGTGAGCGGCACGCACCTCGCGCGTCAGTCGGCGGTGTATTACGGCATCGCCGTCGTACTTATCGCGGCGTGCGCGTTCATCATCATGGGCGGCATTCGCCGCGTCACCGCCTACACAGATGTGCTCGTGCCCATCAAGGCGACGCTGTTCTGCCTGATGTCGTTCGTCATCATCCTGATCAATCTGCCGCTGATTCCGTACTTCTTTCATGAAGTGATCGTCGGTGCGTTTGCGCCGCATGCGCTCTTCGGCGGCGCGATCGGCACCGCGCTCGCGCAAGGCGTCAAACGCGGGCTGATGTCGAACGAGGCGGGCCAGGGCACCATCACGATGGCCGCCGCCATCGCCGACAACGATCATCCTTGCGAGCAGGGTTTCGTGCAGAGTCTCGGCGTGTTCTTCGACACGATGGTCATCTGCACGATGACCGGCTTTATCGTCGTGATGGCGCACGTGTGGACCGGCACCGTCGACGGGCAGGCATGGGAATCGGTCAGAGCATCGAAGATCACTGTCTATCTGGCTTCGGTCGAAACGCTCGTGCCCGTTTCGGTCGCGCATGTCGTCAAGATCGTGATGTGCGTGTGCTACGGGCTCTTCGCGTTCACCACGCTGCTCGGCATGATCTCGTTCGCGGAGATATCGGCGAACTTCATTTCGCGCAGTCGCGGCTTCATCACCGGCATTCGCGTCGTGGGTTCGCTGGTGTTCGTGCCGTTCGGCGCGCTGACCGTGCTCGCGGGGCTCGAATTGCCGAACCTGTGGGCGCTGTCCGATCTGATGAACATCGTGATGGTGCTGCTCAACGTGCCGATTCTGCTGATCGGCCAACGTCTCGTGTACAAGGCGCTCGCGCACTACCGGTCGACGCGCGGCGGACCGTTCGTTTCCGAGGATATCGGCGTGCGGACCGACTATTGGACGGCGGCGGCTCGCGGCGTCGTGACGAAGCAGAACGAGGTTCGCGAGCGCGTCGAAAGCTAGGCGCCGTAGAAGTCCACCGCGCCGGTGCCGAGGTTGTACATCGCGCCGGCGATCTTGATCGCGTGCTGGCTTTCCATCTCGCTCAGCACTGCGCTATCGCGGCGAATCTGCGCGATGGTCAGCTCGACGTTCTTGCGCGCCACCTTATCGACGAATGTGTAGTTGGTCGCGGAGCGTTCGCCGTCGTATTGCGTTGCATCGACAGCGGGCTTGATGCGCGCGAGCAGGCCCGTGAGATGACCCAGTTCCGCATTGGCGATCGCGCCTTTGATCGCGCCGCACGACGTGTGTCCCATCACGAGCACGACCTTCGCGCCCATCAGCTTGCACGCGAATTCCATGCTGCCGAGAATATCGTCGTTTTCGATATTGCCCGCGATGCGGCAATTGAAGATATCGCCGATACCCAGATCCATGATGACTTCGGCAGGCGCACGCGAGTCGATGCAACTGAGCAGCACGGCCGCGGGATACTGGCCTTTCGCGCTCGCTTTCTGCTCGCGCAGATAATTGCGATCCTTGCGCTCGCCTTTCTGAAAGCGCTCGTTGCCGTGCTTCATCAACTGGATGATCTGCTCGGGCGTCATGCTGTCGCGCTGCGCGTGCGTCAACGCGTCGGCATGCGCGGACGCCATGAGCAACGGCGGCGCGGCGAGCCCGGCGATCGTCGCGGATGCAATCGATTTAAGAAAACCCCGGCGGCACGCGGGCGTGCATTGCAGCGGATGCTTGAATTCTTCGCGCATGACCTTGCTCCTCGATCTAACGGGATTCGGCCTTCTCGACGCTATTCTTGCGAACTGAAGTGTTGGACGAAAATGCGTCGAATGCAATGCGCGCTTGTTCTGATGACAATGTCACGCCGATGACGTAACGACTTGCCGCGCGATGTCGAGAAAGTTGGCGGTCTTGGCGGCAGTCGCGTCGATGCGCGAGGCGAGCGCCAGACGAATCGTGATGGCGCTGCCGAGGGCATCGGTGTAGGCGACGCCGTCGACCTGGATCTGACACACGGACGCCGGCACCAGCGATACCCCGAACTCCGCCGCGACCAGATTCACGACTGAGGAAAGCTGCGGTGCCTGCTGCCCGGCGATCGGCTCGAATCCCGCTTCACGGCACGCGCCGATGATGACATCGTGCAAGGTCGGGCTCGCTTCGCGCGGCAGCATCACGAAGGGATCGTCGGCCAGCGCCGCGAGCGGGACCTTGCGTTTTCGGCCGAGGCTGTGCGTGGCGGGCAGCACGATTTTCATCGGCTCGATCGCGATGTGATGAATCTGCACGCCGGCAGGCGACTGGCTGCCGAGGCGAACGAACGCAACGTCGACGCGGCCCGCGTCGAGATGGGCGAGCAGTTGCGCCGTGTTGCCTTCGGTGAGCGTTAGCGTGACGTTCGGATACGCCTGACGATACGATCGGATGAGTTTCGACACGACCGGATTGAACGCCGCTGAACCCGTGAAGCCGATATTGAGCTGCCCGATCTCGCCGCGTCCCGCGCTCTGCGCCTTTTCGATGGCGAGGCGCGCGTCGGTCATGAGGCGCTTGGCATCGACGGCGAACGCTTCGCCGGCTTCCGTCAGCACGACGCCGTGCCCGGTGCGCCGAAAGAGCCGCACGCCCAGTTCATCTTCGAGCGCGTGAATTTGCTGGCTCAACGGCGGCTGGCCGATACCGAGTCGCTCGGCCGCGCGCGTCACGTTGCGCTCTTCGGCGACGGCCAGAAAATAGCGGATATGGCGCAGTTCCATGCGATATCTGTAAAAGATATTTCAGAAAGACGAGATAGATATTGGACAGTATATCAATCGCGCGACAAAATACCGCTATCGCGCAGTGCGCGGGTTAAAAACTTCTCCACAAAACCATCGCCGGGCGCTTTTCGAGGCGGATCAGGCTGGACGAGTCGCGCCCGTGTCGAGCAACGACGACGCGCGAAATCGTCAATCAGATTGGGAAGGGGTCTAACGTGGCTGAAGCATTGAAAAAACCCAGGCCGGAATACCGGAACATCGGAATCGGCCAACTCGCGAAGTATCGCTTGCCGCTGGCAGGAAAGGTGTCCATCCTGCATCGCGTGAGCGGCCTGCTGCTCTTCGTGTGTCTGCCGTTCATCCTGTATCTGCTCGATCAGAGCCTCACGTCGGAAATCTCGTTCGACGCGTTCAAGGGCTTTCTCGCCAACCCCATCGTCAAGATCATCACGCTCGTGCTGTCGTGGGCGTATCTGCATCACTTCTGCGCGGGCATTCGCTTTTTGCTGCTCGACACCCACGTCGCGGTGAACAAGGAAGGCGGCAGGCAGACCGCGCTCATCGTGCTGATCGTTTCGCTGTTGCTCACGCTCGCGATGGCTCTCAAGATCTTCGGAGTGTTCTAAACATGGCAACGCAAAATCGAGTTGGTCCGAAGCGCCTGGTCGTCGGCGCCCACTACGGTCTGCGCGACTGGCTCGCGCAACGCGTCACCGCGGTCGTGATGGCCATCTATACCGTCATTCTGCTGTTCTGGTTCTTCGGCGCGCATAACTTCTCCTATGAAGGCTGGGCCGGCATTTTCGCGACCCAGTGGATGAAGCTTGCGACTTTCGTGGCCTTGCTTTGCCTCTTCTATCACGCGTGGGTCGGCATTCGCGACATCTGGATGGACTACGTGAAGCCCATGGGCGTGCGCCTGCTGCTGCAGGTGCTGACCATCCTGTGGCTGATCGGATGCGCCGGCTACGCCGCACAGATTCTCTGGAGAGTTTAAAGAACATGGCTGCAATCAAGACTTCCCTGCCGCG
>Ga0160459_100379_pt1 | contig 19017 bp, 18 predicted proteins | sample HID1973K_E6MG_FD_108208 | JGI IMG/M metagenome (GOLD analysis project Ga0160459, IMG submission 108208) | Enriched mosquito-associated microbial communities from UW Madison campus, WI, USA - HID1973K_E6 MG | ecosystem: Host-associated > Arthropoda: Insects > Digestive system > Unclassified ... | reverse complement strand
TCCCGTCGCGAGCACGCGCACGTTTCGCATCGGCTCGCCGGATTATCTCGACGTGTTCTTCGTGCCCGCCGTCATCGATGCGTTTCATCAGGCCGCGCCGCTCGCGAAGCTCGAATTCAAGCACCTGATGATGGTCGACGGCGGCTATGAGAACGGCCTCGAAACGGGTCTGCTCGATCTCGTCATCGGCAACTGGCGAACGCCGCCGGAGCATCTGCATCTGCAACCGTTGTGCAAGGACGAACTCGTGTGCCTGATGCGCGCGGATCATCCCGTCGGCACCGGCGAACTCACGCGCGATGCTTACGAAAACGCCGAGCATCTTTCGGTCACGACCTATAACACGACCGCGTGGGGCACCATCGACACGGAACTCGCGCGCAACGGCCTCACGCGCACCGTGACGACCACGCTACCCTATTTCGGCATGGCGCCGTATGTGCTCGGGCGTTCCGATCTGCTCTTCACGACGACGCGCGCGCTCGCGTCGCACTATGCGCGCATTCTGCCGTTGCGCATCGAGCCAATTCCCGGTGCGACCAACGCGCTGACCTACTATCAACTGTGGCACGAGAGAACGCATCGCAGCGCCGCGACGCGCTGGCTGCGCAAGCTCGTCACGACCGTTTCGCGCACGCTCGTAAGCGACATCGCATGAAAACAAAAAGACGCCGCGTGCGAAGCGCGGCGTCAATGCGTTCATTCGATGATGCAACGCGACAGGCTCTCATGGCGTCACCGTCGAACGCGACGCTGGTCGGTCAGATGCAAGCTGCGTCGTTATCGTTGTTTGACCGGTTCAGAAGGACCCCGTCGCCATCGCCTTGATGAGCGCGGCCTTGCCTTGCGTCGCCGCGCCGAGCAGAGCAAAGCCGAGCGCGCGCTTGTCGTCGGCGTGTTCGCACAGCGCGGCTAGGCCGTCGAGCGGATCGTCGCTTGCCGGAGCGAAACGCCATGTGCCGGTCTCGTTCGGCGGCACGACGACCGTCGGCGCCGCGGGCGATTTCACCGTGACCGGCATGACGGGAAAATCGACGCGCGTCAGCTCGCCGGCGAGCGTGCGAGCGAGGGCGCGCGCCGCATGCATGATCGGCAGGACATACGGCTGCACCTTGCCTTCGATCGCGGCGCAATCGCCCAATGCGTAGATATCGGGCGCGCTGGTGCGGCACCACGCGTCGGTGCGAATGCCGATGTCGATATTGAGTCCCGCCTGCGCCGCCAATGCCGTGCGCGGCGCAAGACCGATCGCCGACAGCACCACATCCGCGCCGATTACTTCGCCATTGTCGAGCGTGACGTCATACCCCGATGCGCGCTTGTCGACAGACGCAACCGATTGCCCCAGCCGCAAGCGAATGCCATGACGATCGAACGCGCGCGCGAATGCATCGCCCGCCAGTTCGGGAAGCAATCGCGATAGCGGCGTGGCGGCGGGATCGATCAACGTCACGTCATAACCCGCGAGCGCGAGATCGTTGGCGAACTCGCATCCGATCAATCCCGCGCCGAGCAACGCGATCGATTTCGCGCCCTCGATGCGCGCCCGGAATCGCACGTAATCGTCGAGACTGTTCACCGAAAGCACATCGGCCGCGCCATCGCCGACAAGCGGAATGCGGCGCGCGTCCGCGCCCAGCGCGAGCACGAGCTTCGCGTAGCGAAGCGGCGCGCCGTTGATGATCACCTCATGCGCATCCACCGCGATGCGCTCCACTTTGCGATGCGCGATGACGCCCGCGTTCAGTTGCGCGCGCATCGCGCCGGCGTCGAACGTGACGAGTTCGTGCGGCGCTTTCTTCATCGCGAGCGCGTTGGAAAGCGTCGGCTTCGAATAGAAATCGCCGGCATCCTCGCTGATGAGCACGATGGGCACGTTCCTGTCGAGCTTGCGCAACTCGCGCGCGACCGTATAACCGGCCATGCCCGTGCCGACGATAACCACGCGATCTTCGATATCAGTGCTCATGCCGTCACCGCCTGCATGTCGAAATCCTGCTTGCCGGTGCCGCAATCGGGGCACAGCCAGTCATCGGGCACGTCTTCCCAGCGCGTGCCCGCTACGATGCCCGCTTCGGGCAAACCTTGCGATTCGTCGTAACGAAAGCCGCAAATCACGCATTCCCAGATCTTCATATTGATGTGCTCCGTATGCGTTTCAGCGGACGTAATGCTGGCCCAGCCCGATCTCGGCAAGCGCGCGGCGATACGCACCCGACGAGCGATCGGCGAGGATCGGCGCTTCGGCGGCACGATCGATCGGCAAGTCTTCGGGACATTGCAGCTCGACGATCGCGCGGTCTTCTTCGAACACCTGCCGGTTGAACGCGTAGACATCGTCGAGCGGCAGGTCCTTGTCGAAATTGCGCGCGATCGGCACGAACAGGCGCGTGAGGCGCGCGGAAACCGGGCTTGCCGCGTTGAGGATCGCGAGCCGTCCGCCTTCGGGAAACTGCACGGTGAGACGCGCGAAGAACGGCACATCGACTTCGAAGATGCGCCGCCACAAAAAGCCGTCGGGCGCGCGATGCTGCATCGACTTCGGGAAGTTGCTCACCGTGCTGACGTACTCCGCGCGCATGCCGTTGCCGCACCGCTCGACCGTGTAGCTCGGCACGACGGGATTGCCCCGGTCCGCGAAGCTGTGATGGTGAATCCACGCGAAGTGCGCGACATCGATGAAGCCTTCGGTCTGACGTCCCGCCGATGCCTTGATGTCGATGGAAGGCGGCAGGATCTGCTGGAAGCCTTCGGTATTCCAAGCGGGAAAGTCCGGCAGCGGTTGCGCGCCGCCGCCGAGCGAAACCCAGACGAGGCCGTAGGCTTCCTGCGCGGCGTAGGTCGTCAGGCACAGGCGATCGGGAATCGGCCCGCCTTCCTGCGACGGGATGTGATTGCACTTGCCATCGGCGCCGTACGAAAGGCCGTGATACGGGCACACGAGGTTGCCGTTCTCGACCCAGCCCTGACTCAGGGGCGCGCCGCGATGCGGGCACACGTCGCGTGCGGCCACGAGCGCGCCGTGCGAGCGGAACACGACGAGCGATTCATCGAGCAATTGCGTTCTGAACGGCTTGTCCGCGATATCCGATGCGAACGCGACGGGATGCCAGTACTGGCTCAGGATTTCCCAATCGTGCTGATCGAACGTGCAGTTGCGAGGAAGGTTGGGTGCGCGCTGAAATGTGAGCGGCGCGACTGTGGGGGTCGCCATGTCGGTTGTCTCCAGTCTGCTGGATCTTGAAGCGGTCTTGCCCGATGCGACCGCGTGGAGACAACGATATCGGCGTGCGGCGTGTCGCCCAATCCCTCGGGCGACATTGAGTCTATGTTTCGAAGGCAATGGGACGCGACGACGCGATCACGTCGCCTGCGCGAATCGCATCGACGGTGGGCGTGCCGCATAGCACCATCGCGCGTTTCGCTTCGTCGAGCAGGATATCAACGGCGCGCAGCGCGCCTTCATCGCCGCCCACGGCCGCGCCGAACAGCGCGGGCCGCCCGATCGCCGCGATCTGCGCGCCGAGCGCCACCGCCTTGACGATATCCACGCCGCGCCGCACGCCCGAATCGATGATCAGCTCCACGCCGGAACCGAGCGCGCGACGCACCGCATGCAGTGATTCGAGACTCGCCTGTGCGCCGTCGAGCTGACGCCCGCCGTGATTCGAAATCCAGAGCGCGTCGATGCCGAGCGATGCGAGCCGCGCCGCATCGGCGGGATGCTGCACGCCTTTGACGACGATGCGCTTGCCCCATTGATCGCGCAGGCGTGCGAGATCGTCGAAGGAAAACGCGGCGTCGAGCATCGTGCCGACTTTATGCGCGATCGTGAGTCCCGCGCCTTCGCCGGGATCGAGATCGCGCACATTCTCGAATTGCGGCGAGCCGTTGCGCGCGTAGCGCATCGTCCAGCCGGGATGACACAGCGCATCGACGACATGCGATGTTCGCAGCTTCAACGGAATCGCGATGCCGTTGCGCAGATCGCGCTCGCGCTTGCCGCCGACCGCCAGATCGACCGTGACGACGAGCGCCTCGAAGTCAGCGCCGCGCACGCGCTCGATCAGCTTGCGCATGAACTCGCGGTCCTTCAGCGTGTAGAGCTGGAACCACAAACGGCCATCGACGTTGCGCGCGATCGTTTCGAGCGCGGTCGTGGACATCGTCGATTGCACGTAGGGAATGCCGCGTGCAGCGGCGGCTTTCGCGATCGACAGATCCGCGCCGGGACGCGCAAGCGTGCACGAACCCATCGGCGCGATCAGCAATGGCGCATTGCTTCGTATGCCTAATATTGAGGTCGAAAGATCGGGCGCGGAGACATCGTTGAGCACGCGCGGCACCAGCGCGACGCGCTCGAACGCCGCGCGATTCGCCGCGAGCGTGATCTCGTCTTCCGCACCGCCGTCGATGAACTCGAATACGAAGCGCGGCAAGGTGCGACGCGCAAGCTCGCGCAGATCGGCGATCGACAGCGCGCGATCGAGCGAGAGCGTCATGCGTCGCGTACTTTGCCGGTGCGTGCGAGCCGCGTGGCGAGCGTCGAGAGCGCGTCATAGGCTTCGCGCGAGACCGCGTCCCATTCGCCGATCGCCTGCGACTGTGCTTCGACCACCGCGCGGTCGCCACGCGCGGCGGGGCCGGTCAACGCATCCTTTGGCCCGAGCGCGACGATGTTCGCTGCCGCGTTGCGCGACAACGTATGCATCATGTCTTCGATGAGCGGTTGCGGAATGCCCGCCGCCTGCCACATCTCGACGGACATCGCCGCGAGTATCGGCAGAAAGTTCGACGCGACGACCGCTGCCGCGTGATACAGCGCCTTGCTGCCCGGTTCGATATCGAAGCAGCGCGCACCGATGGCCGCGAGAATCTCGCTCCACGCGGCACGCGCGGCGCGGTCGCCTTCGAGTCCGACCGGCGTGCCTTCGAACTGGAACACGGCCGTGCCGGGATTGGCGAAGCTCAGCATCGGATGCGCGCTCGCGACGTTCCAGCCGATCGCGCGCAAGGGCGCGAGCGTATCGGTATCGAGCGCGCCGCTGCAATGCACGGCAATCGATGGCGCGTCGTCCTTGCGATGCCGCGCGAGCGTCTGCGCCACGTCCGCGATACGCATGTCGGGCACGGACAGCAGCCAGATATCGGCGGGTTGCATCGCCGCGATATCGTCGAGCGCGCGGCCCGCGCCGATGAAATCGACCGCATCACGCGCATGGGCGATATCGCTGTCGCATACATCGCCGATAGCGAGCACGCGATTCGCGACGATCAGATTGCCGAGCGTCGCACCGACGCGCCCGGCGCCGATGATGTTGAGCGTCGCCATCAGCCGTGCCTGATCGCGATGGTCTTCAGGCTCGTGAAGCCATACAGCGCTTCGAAGCCCTTCTCGCGTCCATGCCCGCTCGCCTTCACGCCGCCGAACGGCAACTCGACGCCGCCGCCCGCGCCGTAGTTGTTCACGAAGACCTGACCCGCCTGCAGCTTGCGCGCGAGACGGAGGCCGCGCGAACCGTCGCGCGTCCACACGCCCGCGACGAGGCCGTAGTTCGTGCCGTTGGCGAGCTTTACGGCTTCGGCTTCGTCATCGAAAGGCATCACCGCGAGCACCGGCCCGAACACTTCTTCCTGCGCGATGCGACTTTGCGGCGGCACGTCGCGGAACAGGACCGCTTCGTGGAAGAAGCCGTTGCGCGACGCTTCCACCGCGATCTTCCCGCGCGCCGCCACGCGAATGCCTTCGCCTTCCGCCTGCTCGACCATGCTGCGCACGCGCGCCTGCTGCTTCGCGTTGACGAGCGGTCCCGTATCGAGGTCCATCGCGGGCGGGCCGGAGCGCAGCGCTTCGAAACGTTGCGTCAGACGTTCGATCACGGTTTCGTAGATGCCGCGCTGAACCAGCAGACGGCTGCCCGCCGAACAAGTCTGTCCGGCGTTCTGAATGATGGCGTTGAGAATGACGGGCAAGGCTTCGTCGAGATCGGCATCGTCGAATACGAGTTGCGGCGACTTGCCGCCGAGTTCGAGCACGCTCGGGCAATGGCGTTCCGCCGCCGTGCGTCCGACCAGCGCGCCCGTCGCGGTCGAGCCGGTAAACGAGATATGGCCGATGCCTTCGTTCGCCGACAACGCCGCCCCCGCCTCGCTGCCCAGACCCGTGACGACGTTGATCGCGCCCGCCGGAAAGCCGATATCGGCGGCGATTTCCGCGAGGCGCAGGATCGACAGGCTCGCGTCCTCGGCGGGCTTCACGACGCAGGCATTGCCCGCTGCGAGCGATGCGCCGACGCTGCGTCCGTAAATCTGCATCGGGTAATTCCACGGAATGATGTGCCCCGTCACGCCGATCGGCTCGCGCACCGTCAGCACGGTGAAGCCGGTCGTATAGGGCAGCGTCTCGCCATGCAGCTTGTCGACGCAGCCCGCGTAGTACTGTAGATAGCGCGCGAGCACGGCGGCATCGGTGCGCGCGGTCTTGAGCGCCTTGCCGGTGTCGCGCGCTTCGAGTTGCGCGAGTTCGTCGGCGTTCTCCAGCACCGCGGCGGCATACGCGAACAGCAGGTTCGCGCGCTCGACCGGCGAGAGCTTCGCCCACGGGCCGTCGAGCGCTTCGCCCATCGCGTTGCGCGCGGCGCTCACCGCGACATCGATATCAGCGGCATTGCCGCGCGCGATCGCCGCGAACGGCTCGCCCGTGCTCGGGTCGATGACATCGAGCGATTCGCCGTTGTCGCCCGCGCGCCAGGCGTTGCCGATGAAGTGACGATATTCCATGCTTACTCCGTGATCAGTGCGTGTTCCGTGACGGCTGCGGCGATCGCCGTGCCGACTTCGATGGTGTTCGCCGTGCCGCCCATGTCCGGCGTGCGCGGGCCGCTTTCGAGCACGCTTTCGATGGCTGCGACGATGGTCTTCGCCGCCGCTTCGTAGCGTGCCTCGCCACGGCCGAGATGCTGCAGCATCAGCGCCGCCGACCAGATCTGCCCGATCGGATTGGCGATGCCCTTGCCCGCAATATCCGGCGCCGAGCCGTGCACCGGCTCGAAGAGCGACGGAAAGCGCCGCTCCGGATTCAGGTTCGCCGAAGGCGCGATGCCGATGGTGCCGGTGCATGCGGGACCGAGGTCCGAAAGAATGTCGCCGAAGAGATTGGACGCGACCACGACATCGAAACGATCCGGATGCTGCACGAAATGCGCGCACAGAATGTCGATGTGAAACTTGCGCGTCTCGATGTCCGGATAACGCTTTGCCGCTTCCGCGAGCCGTTCGTCCCAGTACGGCATGGTGATCGAGATGCCGTTCGATTTGGTCGCGGCGGTCAGTTGCTTCCTCGGGCGGCTCTGCGCGAGCTGGAACGCGAAGTCGAGAATGCGGTCGACGCCCGTGCGTGTGAACACCGACTGCTGCGTCGCGAACTCGCGCTCGGTGCCTTCGAACATGCGTCCGCCGACCGACGAATATTCGCCTTCGGTGTTCTCGCGCACGACCAGAAAGTCGATGTCGCCGGGCTTGCGGTGCGCGAGCGGCGACGGCACGCCGGGCATCAGGCGCACCGGGCGCAGGTTCACGTACTGATCGAAGTCGCGGCGAATCCTGATGATCGATTCCCACACGGCCGTGTGGTCCGGCACGACGTCGGGCGTGCCGACCGCGCCGAAGAAGATCGCATCGTGCTTGCCGATCTGCCTGTCCCAGTCGGCGGGCATCATCGTGCCGTGCTGCACGTAGTGCTCGGTGCACCATGATGCGAATTCGTCGAAATCGAGCGCGATGTCGTAGCGCGCGGCGGCGGCCTTCAGCACGCGCAGGCCTTCGACCATGACTTCCTTGCCGATGCCGTCGCCCGGAATGACGGCGATGTGATGCGTTGTTGCCATTGCGCTGTGTCTCCTGTTATTCGACGTGGACTGCCCGTCATACAGGAGGGAAATCTAGCCGACGCGTTGGCGCGGCGGAAGTGCGAATCCGGGAACAGGAGTCTTCGAATATCCGCAAGGGGTTCAGCCGGCGGAGCGTTCGCCGCCCGGCGCGACGAGCGATGCGGGCGCGAAGGCGCTCAGAAAATCGAATAGCTTGCGCGCGGGCAAGGGCGCCGCGCCGGCGCGAATCCCGACCGACATCACGCGCTCGGCCCACGGATTGGTCAGGCGGATGAAGCGCAGATGCATCGGCTCCCGAAAGAGCCGCACCGCGCCTTCGGGCAACACGCCGATGCCCTGCCCGGCCGCGATCAGCCTGCACATCGCCTCGAAGCTTTGCACCTGCACGCGAAAGCGGATGGTGCGGCCCGCGAGCGCGGCTTCCTTCACGAGCATGCGGGTGACCTCGGCTTTATCGTCGAGCCCGACGATATCGTGTTCGAGTAGCGCCGCGAACTCGATCTGCTCGCCCTGCAACACGTGATCCTCCGGCACGACGACGCTGATGCGATCCGCGCAATACGGCGCGAGACGAATGCCCTCCATGCCGACCTGCGAAGTCACCACGCCGACATCCGCGCGCCCCTCGCGCAAAGCCTGAAGAATGTCCATGCTGCGCAATTCGCTGATATGCAGCTTGATGTCCTGATAGCGCTGCGAGAACGCGCGCAGATGATCGGGCAAGTCCTGACTGATCGCGGAGATATTGGCGAAGATGCGTACGCGGCCAACCGAGCCTTTCGTGTAATCGGAGAGTTCGCTGTAGATCGCATCGGTCTTGAGCAGCAGTTCGGTGGCATGACGCGCGAGCGCCTCGCCCGCTGGCGTGGGCTCGACGCCCGCCGACGTGCGGTTCAGCAAGCCGACGCGGAAGTGATGTTCGAGCAGCGCGATGCGCCGGCTCGCCGTCGACAGCGACATATGCGATTGCTGCGCCGCCTTGGACAGACTGCCCATTTCGACTGCGCGCAGAAAAAGAGCCAGCGACGTAAGATCGAACAAAACCGGACGCTCCGTAAAAGATCATGCCGCGCAGTATGGCATCCGGGCGCGATCGGCGCGTCGCGGCGGGATACTGGAAAACCCTGACGTCGCGACGCGCGTGTTCGAACTATTCGAAAGCCCGCTTCAGCGATTTCGCATATCTCTCGCGCTCAGCAGCCGCTACATTTCCTCTGTCCCGCCGCGTCCTGCGCGAGTCGGTACGCAAAAAACATATACGGAGACAGACGTGGAAATCGATGCGACCAGCATGCCCCAAGGCGCGGCATCGCCCGCCCCGTCACACGACGCCGCGACGGAGGACCGGATCTTCCGCCGCCTGGCGTTGCAGATCCTGCCGATTCTGATGTTCGCGTACATCACGTCGTATATCGACCGCGTGAACGTGAGCTTCGCCAAGCTGCAGATGGCGCAGCAACTCGGCTTTTCCGATGCCGTGTTCGGCTTCGGCGCGGGCATCTTCTTTCTTGGCTATGTGGTTTTCGAAGTGCCGAGCAACATGATCCTGCAGCGCGTCGGCGCGCGCAGATGGATCACGCGCATCATTCTGTCGTGGGGCATCGTCTCCGGCCTGACGGCCTTCGTCTCCACGCCGATGCAGTTCTACGTGATGCGCTGCCTGCTCGGCGTCGCGGAGGCGGGCTTCATTCCGGCGATCGTCTTTTATATCGGCCAGTCGTTTCCGCGCAACCGGCGCGCGCGCATCCTCAGCATGTTCTATGCGGCGCTCGCGCTCGCGGGTCTGATCGGCTCGCCGTTGACTGGCTTCATCATGCAGTACTTCGACGGCCTCATGCAGTTGCCCGGCTGGAAGTGGATCTTCATCGTCGAGGCGTTGCCCGCGTTTCTCGCGGCGGTCTACACCTGGAGAGGACTCGACGACGACGTCACGAAAAGCCCGCGCTACAGCGAAGCAGATCGCGCGTTCCTGTCCCGCGTGCTCGCCGAGGATCGCGCGGTGACGGCCGAATCGAATCACAAGGGCCTCTTTTCGAGCGCGCTCGTGTGGGCGTTCTGCCTGATCTATTTTCTCGATGTGTTCGGCATCTACGGCTACACCTTCTGGGCCCCGACGATGATCAAGTCGATGGGCATCTCCGGCGACTTCGCAATCGGCGCGCTCGCGGCGCTCCCCAACGCGGTCGCGGTCATCGTGATGGTGATGTTCGGCCGCAGCGCGGACCGGCGCGGCGAGCGGCACCTGCACGTCGCGGCGCTGTTGCTGATGGGCGCGGTCGGCTTGTCGCTGTCCGTGCTCTGGCATGACAATCTGTGGCTCGGCATGATCGCGCTGTGCATCGCCAATGCGGGATTGCTGTCGTTTCCGCCGCTCTTCTGGAGCATGCCGACGGCCGTGCTCGGCCAGGCCGCGGCGGCGGTCGGCATCGCATGGATCAGCGCGTTCGGCAATCTCGGCGGCTTCTTCGGCCCATACGTGGTCGGCTTTCTGAAGCAGGCGTCGGGCGGCATGACGCTGCCGATCTTCTCGATGGTCGGCTGCCTCGCGCTCGGCATCGTTCTGACGATGTTGCTGCCGAAGCGGCTCGTGAACCGCTGAGCCTTTCTTGAACCAATACGACGACACGAAGAGACACAGTATGAAGCAGCGAATCGGCATGATCGGTATCGGACTGATGGGGCACGGCATCGCACGCAATGTGATGAAGCATGGTTATCCGCTGACGGTGGTCGAGCATCCCGGCAATCAGCCGCTCGACGAACTGCGCGCGGGCGGCGTGAAGACCGTCGCGAATGGCGAGGCGCTTGCGCGTGAATCGGACATCGTCATTCTGTGCGTGACGGGTTCGCCGGAAGTCGAAGCGGTATTGACCGCGCCCGATGGCGTGCTCGCGGGGCTGCAGCCTGGAACGATCGTGATCGACTGCTCGACGGCCGTGCCTGCATCGACTGCGCGCATGGCGGCGCTCGTCGAGGAAGCGGGCGGCCTTTTCGTCGATGCGCCGATGACGCGTACCCCGAAGGAGGCGCATGAAGGGCGGCTGAATCTGCTGGTCGGCGCTTCACCCGAATTGTTCGCGCGCATCGAGCCGTTGTTGCGCACGTATGCGGAGAACGTGACGCTCGTCGGCGGCCTCGGCGCGGGACACAGCATGAAGCTGCTGCACAACTTCGTGTCGCTCGGGACGATCGCGCTGATCTCCGAGGCGGCCGCGTGCGCGAAGCGCGCGGGCGTCGATGCGCAGACTTTCGTCGACGTGCTCGCGAAAGGCGGTGGCGGCGGCGCGGCGCTGGAGCGGCTAAGGCCTGCGCTCGTGGACGGCGATCCGTCGGGCATGCCGTTTCATATGTCGAACGCGCTGAAGGATCTCGGCTATTACGTGACGATGGCCGGTGATACGGATGCGGTCGATGCGATCGCTAGCGCCGTGCGAGGGACCTATGCGGATGCGGTCGAGCGAGGGGGGGCGCATCGGACGTTGCTGGAGTTGGCGCAGTTGCTGGGGCCTTGAAACGCCATGGCGCGGTACGTCGAATCTATCGCATAGGCGAGGCACCGCGCTAACCGGATGGCCGCTATTCGCCAGACGCGGCGCTCGAATGTCCGTGTGAGTCCGCCCTCCGAGCTCAGCTGGCGTCGCTCTGCATCATGTGTCCGGAAAGACGCGCTCGAGTCCGCTCCCGACGCCCGAGCCACTGCGCAATCTCCCCGACGATCCCGCGCCGGAACAGCAGCACGCAGGCGACGAACATCACCCCGGTCACGATGCCGACCGATTCACCCAGCCCCTGAAACCACGCGATGCGCGTGAATTCCGCGAGCCACGTGCCGAACGCGGCGAGCCTCGTTTCGAGCCCGACGACGATCACCGCGCCGAGCGCCGGGCCGAGCCGCGTGCCGAGACCGCCCAGCAGGGTCATGAGGATCACGGTGCCTGACATGGTCCAGTGCACGTCGGACAGCGTGGCGAAGCCGAGCACGAGCGTCTTCATCGCGCCCGCGAGACCCGCACATGCAGCCGATATGACGAACGCCAGCAGCTTGAAACGATCGACGTCGTAGCCGAGCGACACCGTGCGCGCCTCGTTCTCCTTCAGCGCGCCGAGGATCCGGCCAAACGGCGAATCGATCACGCGGCCGATGAACGCGAACGCCATCGCACCGATGGCGAGCACGACGTAGTAGAGCGTCAGGTCGTCGTCGAGCGGAAGCACGCCGAACAGGCGCCCGCGCGGCACACCCTGCATGCCGTCCTCGCCGCCCGTGAACGGCGCCTGAACGCAGAAAAAATAGATCATCTGCGCGAGCGCGAGCGTGGCCATCGCGAAGTAGATGCCCTTGCGCCGAATCGCGAGCAGACCCATCACCAGGCCGAGCGCGGCCCCGACGACCGCACCGAGCAGCAACGCGCCTTCGGGCGGCACGCCGTGATCGCGCAATGCGTTGCCCGCGACGTAGGCCGCGACGCCGAAGAACGCCGCATGACCGAACGACAGCAGGCCGACATAGCCGAGCAGCAGGTTCAGCGACGTGGCGAACAACGCGAAGCACATGAGCTTCATCATGAAGGCCGGATAGGCGCCGAGCCATGGCGCGGCGGCGAGAACGGCCAAGCCGACGACGAATGCGAAGCGGTTATGCATGAGACACCTCATTTCGATTGACCGAACAGCCCGGCGGGACGCACGAGCAGAACCAGCGCCATGACGGCGAACACCACCGTCGCCGACGCCTCCGGATAGAACAGCTTCGTCAGGCTTTCGAGGACGCCGAGCGCGAGACTCGTCAGCACCGATCCGGCGATCGAGCCCATCCCGCCGATCACGACGATCGCGAACACGGTGATGATCACGCTCTGTCCCATCAGCGGCGACACCTGCATGACCGGCGCCGCGAGCACGCCCGCGAACGCGGCGATGGCGACGCCGAAGCCGTAGCTCAGCGACACCATGCGCGGCACGTCGACGCCGAACGCAGCGACGAGACGCGGATTCTCGGTCGCCGCGCGCAGCAGCGCGCCGAGTTGCGTGCGCTCGATCGCCCACCACGCCGTCCCGCATACGGCGAGCGATGCGACGACGACCCATGCGCGATACGCGGGAAGCATCATGAAGCCGAGATCGACGGCGCGCGCCAGACTGTCGGGCGCGGCGTACGACATTCCCGAGACGCCGTAGACGGAACGCGACAGTCCCTCGAAGATCAGTGTCACGCCGAGCGTGAGCAACAGCCCGTAAAGATGATCGAGCTTGTAAAGACGCCGCAGCATCGAACGCTCGACCGCCACGCCGACCGCACCCACCGACAGCGGCGCGATGACGAGCATCAGCCAGTAATCGAAGCCGAAATAGTTCGTGCCCATCCATGCGAACAGCGCGCCCAGCATGAAGAACGCGCCATGCGTGAAATTGATCACATTCAAGAGGCCGAAGATGAGAGACAGGCCGAGACTCAGCACGGCATAGAAGCAACCGTTCATCAGTCCGAGCACGAGTTGGCCCGATGCCGCCTGCAGCGGCATACCCAGGATTTCCATGACGTTTTCGCTCCGGTCAGATATTGAGCAGCGCTTGCAGCGTGGCCGTTTTTTCGGGAAGACGCGCCGCCTCGAAGGCATCGACGATGCGTCCGTGCTCCATCACGTAGAAGCGATCGGCGAGCGGCGCAGCAAAGCGAAAGTTCTGCTCGACGAGCAGAATCGTGAAGCCCCGCGACTTCAGCAGCCTGATGACGCGCGCGAGCGTCTGCACGATCACCGGCGCGAGCCCTTCGGAGATTTCATCGAGCAGAAGGATGTCGGCGCCGGTGCGCAGAATGCGCGCGATCGCGAGCATCTGCTGCTCGCCGCCCGACAGACGCGTGCCCTGGCTCGTGCGACGCTCGGCCAGATTCGGGAACATCGCATAGATTTCTTCGAGCGGCATCGGCGTGCGCTTGACATTCGGCAGACGCGGCGGCAGCAACAGATTCTCCTCGCACGACAGTCCTGCGAAGAAGCCCCTCTCCTCCGGGCAATAGCCGACGCCGAGGCGCGCCACGTGCTGCGGCTCGCGGCCGACCGTCTCGCGGCCATCGACGCGGATCGAACCGCTGCGCAGATCGGTCAAGCCCATGATCGCCTTCAGCGTCGTGCTTCGGCCCGAGCCGTTGCGTCCCAGCAGCGTGACCACTTCCCCGCGTGCCGCACGCAGGTCCACGCCATGCAGGATGTGCGATTCGCCATACCACGCTTCGAGGCCCGTGACACGCAACGCGTCTTCGCACGTCACGGTGTCGATGCCGCCATCATCCGGCGCTTCAATGTGCGAGCGATTCATTGTCGGTCCCCATGTACGCTTCCTTCACTTGCGGGTTCGCGGAGACGGCGGCGTAATCGCCTTCCGCCAGAATCTCGCCGCGCTGAAGCACCGTGATCGTGTCCGCGATGCTCGAGACCATCTTCATGTTGTGCTCGACCATCAGGATCGTCCTTCCGCTCGATACCTTCTTGATGAGCGCAGTCACGCGATCGACGTCCTCGTGTCCCATGCCCTGCGTCGGCTCGTCGAGCAGCATCAGCACGGGATCCATCGCGAGTGTCGTGGCGATTTCGAGTGCGCGCTTATGGCCGTATGACAACTCGACGGTCTTCACATCAGCGTATGCAGCGAGGCCGACCTCGCCGAGCAGATCGAGTGCGCGTTCCCGCAGGCGCGTCAGCATCACGCTGCTCTTCCAGAAACGAAACGACACGCCGAGCGGCCGCTGCAAAGCGATGGTCACGTTCTCGACGGGCGTCAGATGAGGGAACACAGCCGAGATCTGGAACGAGCGGATCACGCCTTTGCGGGCGATCGCCGCGGGCGCCGCGCGCGTGATCTCGCGGCCGTCGAAAAAGATCTGGCCCGAAGTCGGCGTCAGGAACTTCGTCAGCAGGTTGAAGCACGTGGTCTTGCCCGCCCCGTTCGGCCCAATCAGCGCGTGTATCGCGCCTCGCCGCACGCGAAGATCGATGCCCTTGACGGCCGTGAAGCCGTTGAACTGCCTGGTTAAACCCTTCGTCTCCAGAATCATGTCTGCATGCGTCATCGCGCTCTCCTCAGCCCATTACCGGCAGCGTCTCGATCGCATAGGCGTGCCGCAGCGTGCGCCCGAGCACCGGGTCTTCGAGCACGGTCTCGAAGCGCTGCGCCGAGCGAATCCCGCCGATCGCGGCAAGCGTCCCGCAGAGCATCGCGGTTCCATCGGCGAACTCGCCGCCGCGTTGCGCGAACTGGTCGAGCAGGTCCTGCGGCGAGCGCATCGCGGTCACCTTGCCGTCCTGATAGAGCACGCGCTCGCCGTCGATCGTCGCGTACGAACGCAGCAGCAACGCGTCCCAGTGATCCGCCACGTCGCTCAGGCGCCAGAGCGTGCCTGAGCACGGCTTGTCGCACATCTGCTTCGACACGGTGATGCCATAGGCCTCGACCTGCCGATCCGTGTGATCCGAAGCAACGCCGACAAACACTTCGCCGCCGTCCTTCAGCAGCACGAATTCCGCTTCGCCGCTGCTCTGCTCGCCCGAGACCTGCATCGTCGATGCCGGCCCGAGGCGATCGGCCGCCACGCGATAAAACACCGGCGTATAGGCGGGCCGTTTGATGCCCAGTTCTTCGAGTTCGCGAATGTGCTTTTCCATCGCTTCGGTGTCGCGTCCGGTCCAGCCCGCGATGACGAGCGTGCCGATTGAAATGGCGCGCTCGAGACTGCCGTCGCGCGTTTCGATGTTGAATGTGATGGCTTTCATCATTGGCTCCGTTTATTTCGATGCAGCGACTTTGCCGCCGACCAGCGGGCATCGGCTCGCGCCGAGCGGCGCGTAAGCGTCCTGCGCCGAAATGGTCTGCCTGATCGCGTAGTAATCCCAAGGCTTCTTCGATTGCTCCGGGCTCTTGACCTCGGCGATGTACATGTCGTGCACCATCAGCCCATCCGCGCGGATCACGCCATTGGTCGCGAAGAAGTCGTTGACGGGCGTCTTGCGCATCTGCGCGAGCACGGCGTCGGAGGCATCGGTGCCGCTCGCCTGCACGGCCTTCAGGTAATGCAACGTCGATGAATAGACGCCCGCCTGGATGAAGGTCGGCATGCGGCCCGTCTTCGCGTAGAAGCGCTGCGACCATGCGCGGCTCGCATCGTCGCGGTCCCAGTAGAACGGCGTCGTCAGCATCATGCCCTGCGCGGACTTGAGGCCGAGACTGTGAACATCGCTGATGAACATCTGCAGGCCCGCGATCTTCTGCTTGCCCGGCGCGTTGATGCCGAATTCACGCGCGGTCTTGATCGCGTTGACGGTATCGGCGCCCGCGTTGGCGAGGCCGATCACCTTCGCGTGCGAGGCCTGCGCCTGCAGCAGATTCGATGACAGGTCCGCGGCATGCATCGGATGCTTCGACTCGCCGAGCACCTTGCCGCCCGTCGCGTTCAACGCCGCCGCGGAATCGCTCTTCAGCGAAGCGCCGAGCGCATAGTCGACGGTCAGGAAGTACCACGAGTCATCGCCGGCGCGCGCCATCGCCTTGACGAGGCTCGTGGTCAGCGCATAGGTGTCGTACGAGTACTGGATCGTGTACGGTGAACACGCCTCGTTGCTGAGCTTGGTCGTGCCCGCGCCGCTTGCGATCGCGATCCTGTGTTTCTCCTTCGCAACGTTCGACACGGCAAGCGCGACGGACGACGGCAACAGGTCCTGCACCATGTCGACCTGCTGATTATCGAACCATTCCCGCGCGACGGTCGCAGCGACATCGGTCTTGTTCTGGTGATCCGCGCTGATCACCTTGACCGGCGCGCCGAGCACCTTGCCGCCGAAATCGTCGACGGCCATCTGCGCCGCCACGACCGAGCCTTTGCCGCCGATATCGGAAAAGATCGACGACATGTCGGTGAGCACGCCGATCTTCACCGCGCCGTCGCTGATGCCGGCCGCGTTCGCCGTCATCGCGACAGCGGCGCACGCAGCGGTGCACGCGAGTTGTCTGTACATGGAAGTCTCCTGATATGTATTCTTGAAGCACGCCGCGTCATTGCGGACGCACGACTGCCTCGACACCGATACCCATCGCGAGCAACTGGTGATCGCTCATGTGCCTGCCCATCAACATCAGTCCCACGGGCGCGTCCCCGTTCGCGTGACACGGAATCGACAGCGCGCACAGATCTAGCACGTTGGCGATCGACGGATTGCGCAGCAGCAAGCGGTTCGTCGACGTGTACGCGGGTTCCTCGTCGAGGTCCGCGATGCGCGGCGCGACTATCGGCACCGTCGGGCAGACGATGGCGTCGAAGGGACGCAACTCCTCGTCGGCCTGACGGCATAGCTGCACACGCAACGTCCGATTGCGCAGGTATTCGGCCGTGCTGTGCTCGCTACCGAGCCGGATGCGGGCGATCACGCGCGGGTCGTACGCGTCGGCATGACGCTTGATCAGTCCGACGTGCCACGCCCATGCTTCGGCCGCGACGAGGCCGCCATGCTGGCCGATCGTCGCGAGGTGCTGCCAGCTGTCGAACGAGACTTCGCGCACGATCGCACCCGCCGCCGTCAGACGTGCAATCGCGCGCTCGAACGTGGCGGCGACGTGTGCGTCCAGGTCATCGAGCACGATGTCCTTCGGTATCGCGAGCCGCAGACCGCTCAGCGGCAGCGGCAGGATGTCGGCGGGTTCCGTATGGCCCGCCATGATCGAATCGAGCGCGGCGCAGCACGCGACGCTGGGCGCCATGGACCCAATCGAGTCATAGCTCGACGACAACGGCACCGCGCCTGCGAGCGGGATGCGCGCGGCTGTCGGCTTGAAGCCCGCAAGGCCGCACAACGCGGCGGGAATTCGGCACGAGCCGCCCGTATCCGAGCCGATCGCGGCAGCGGCCATGCCATCGGTTACCGACACCGCCGCGCCCGACGACGAACCGCCGGGAATCCGCCCGGCGCGCCGGTCGAACGGATTCGCGGGCGTCCCGTAATGCGGATTGATGCCGAGGCCCGAGTACGCGAACTCGGTCATGTTGGTGCGCCCGACGAACACCGCGCCCGCCGCACGCAATCTGCCGATCGCGACGGCGTCGCGCGTGGCGGCCCGCTCGGGAAGGACCCGGCTGCCGGCGCGCGTGATTTCGCCCTGCACGTCGAACAGATCCTTCACTGAGATTGGAATGCCCGAGAGCGGACCCGCGACACCATGGCGACGCAGTGCATCGCTCGCCTTCGCCTGGACTGGTGCTGCGGCACTCGCGCCGTGCGGAAAGACGCGCTTTCCTTCGCCCGACTCATCGCCGATTCGTTCGATGCACGACGCGAGAAGCGACGCGGCATCGATACGGCCATCGACGAGTTGGGCACGCAATGAATCGAGAGCGGGCAACATGATCAGGCCGGATCGTAGTAGTGCACTTCGAGCAGCACGCAGCCGCCGTTCGACCTGAACGGGCCATGCCACGCGCCCGGCGGACGCACCGCGTACGTGTAGCCTTCGAAGGGCTTGCCGCCCTCGCCTCTCTCGTCATTGCCGACCGTCAGATCGCCCTCGACGAGAAATACTTCCTCCCAGTAGTCGTGGACGAACGGCTTCGTCGTGTACATCCCGGCGGGAAGGCGCAGCAATCGCGTGCGGCTGCCGCGCTTGTTGTCGGTGTCGAGCGCGCCGGAAAGGATCAGCTCCTGTGCGCCGGAACCGGGCGCATAACCTTCCGGCAACTGCCAGCCGTCGGCCATGTCGAGTCCGTGGAACTCATCGTGAAGTTTGTTGATTGCCATGTGGTTCTCCTCTGGGGGAAGCGTTGATTGCGTTGAGTCGTTCTCAGGCGGCCTGGCGCGTCTTCGCCAGTTCCGAATCGAGCGAATAGCTGGACAACATGGTGTCGACGAGACCGGTGGCACGGCGCCAGTCGTAGCTGCGATACGCATGACCCTTGGTCACGAAGGACGCGCCCGCATAGAACAACTCGTATTGGTTGTGACGCGAGGCAAACTCCGAACCGACCGCGTCCCACGCGAGCTTGAAGAACTTCACGCGTTCCTCCGCGCTGCAGATGGGCGACTTCTGCGTCTTCTCGATGATGCGTGCGAGGTCCGGGTTCTCGAAGTCGTGCACGCTCGACGGCAGC
>Ga0160459_100378_pt1 | contig 19082 bp, 19 predicted proteins | sample HID1973K_E6MG_FD_108208 | JGI IMG/M metagenome (GOLD analysis project Ga0160459, IMG submission 108208) | Enriched mosquito-associated microbial communities from UW Madison campus, WI, USA - HID1973K_E6 MG | ecosystem: Host-associated > Arthropoda: Insects > Digestive system > Unclassified ... | reverse complement strand
TGGTCCGAGGCTACCGTGGGCACCAGCGCCCCGGGCACTGCCCTGGCGCTGGGCCGCGGGATCCAGATCGCCGGTGCTGAGCACTACCAGCGGGCCGTCCATCCCTGGAGCTGCACTGCCGTGCCCTTCCACGACCCCGATTCCGGCGCGCTGCTGGGGGTTGTGGACATCACCGGGACGGCGGCCGCAGTGGCCCCGCACACCCTGTCGCTGGTGGAGGCCACCGTGGCGGCGGCCCAGGCGCAGTTGCGGGTGGAGCGGCTCCAGGCCGCCGCGCACCTGGCGGGCACGTCCGTACGACGCCGGTCCACGGCATCCGCTGCCCGCACACCGGGCGGTGGTGCGCGGGAGGGCAGCCTGTACCGCAACAGCCTCCAGTTGCTGGGCCGCGACCAGGCACTGCTGAGCATCGAGGGCAAGACCGTTGCGCTGTCCGCCCGGCACAGCGAGATCCTGGCCCTGCTGAGCACGCACCCGGACGGGCTGAGCGCCGAGGAACTGTGCGTCCTGCTCTACCCGGCGGAGGGTTCCAGCATCACCCTGCGGGCTGAAATGGTGCGGTTGCGGAGGGTGCTGCAACAGCTCAACCCAGGCGCCGTGCCCGAATCCCGCCCCTACCGGCTCCCGCTGGACCTGGTGCCGGACAGTGGCCAGGTGCTGAGTTGCCTGCAGCGCGGCGCCCACCGCATTGCGCTGGAAATCTACCGGGGCGCGGTGCTGCCGCGGTCCGAGGCGCCGGGCATCGTCGACCTCCGAAACAAGGTCTCGTCACTCCTGCGCGAGGCTGTCCTCACGGACGGCAGCGCCGATTCGCAGCTGCGCTACGCCGCGCTCCCCGAGGCGAGGGACGACGTCGGGATCCGCCGTGCCGCGCTCCGCCTCCTGCCGCCGCGCTCACCCAAGCGGGCCGGCGTCGTCGCCGAACTGGAACGGCTGGAGGCCGAACTCAGCGCCTAAGGCCTGGCGCGCCGTCGTACGCGCCCTGCAAGGTTTCGGTGACCTGCATCACCTTGTTGCAACCTTGCTGCAACCCCCCTGCTCCTACGCTGGCTGCATCGGCTCATCCCGTACGGGAAAGCCTTCTGCACAGCAAAGGAGCTACGCAATGACCGTTTACGCACAGCCGGGTACCGAGGGCTCGAAGGTCACCTTCAAGGACCGTTACGAGAACTGGATCGGCGGCGAATGGGTGGCCCCGGTCAAGGGCCAGTACTTCGAAAACATCACGCCGGTAACGGGCAAGGCGTTCTGCGAAGTGGCCCGCGGCACCGCAGAGGACATCGAACTCGCACTGGACGCCGCACACAAGGTCGCACCGTCGTGGGGCAAGACGTCCGTGGCTGAGCGCGCCGCCATCCTGAACAGGATCGCGGACCGCATCGACGAAAACCTCGAAATGCTCGCCGTCGCCGAATCCTGGGACAACGGCAAGCCCATCCGCGAAACCCTCAACGCCGCCCTCCCGCTCGCCGCCGACCACTTCCGCTACTTCGCCTCGGCCGTCCGGGCCCAGGAAGGCTCCCTTTCACAGCTCGACGACGACACCACCGCCTACCACTTCCACGAGCCACTCGGTGTCGTAGGCCAGATCATCCCCTGGAACTTCCCCATCCTGATGGCCGTCTGGAAGCTGGCCCCGGCGCTGGCCGCCGGCAATGCCGTGGTGCTCAAGCCCGCCGAGCAGACGCCGTCGTCCATCCTGGTCCTCATGGAACTCATCGGTGACCTGCTGCCCGCCGGTGTGGTCAACGTGGTCAACGGCTTCGGCGTGGAGGCCGGCAAGCCCCTCGCCTCCAGCTCCCGGATCCGCAAGATCGCCTTCACCGGCGAAACCACTACCGGCCGCCTGATCAGCCAGTACGCCAGCCAGAACCTGATCCCGGTCACCCTGGAGCTCGGCGGCAAGAGCCCGAACATCTTCTTCGGCGATGTTGCCCAGGCAGACGACGCGTTCTACGACAAGGCCCAGGAAGGGTTCGCCCTGTTCGCCTTCAACCAGGGCGAAGTCTGCACCTGCCCGTCCCGCGCCCTGGTGCAGGAAGACATTTACGACTCCTTCATGGCCGACGCCGTGGCCCGGGTGGAGAGGATGGTGCAGGGCAACCCGCTGGACACCGAGACCCAGGTGGGCGCGCAGGCCTCGAACGACCAACTGGAGAAGATCCTCTCCTACATCGACATCGGAAAGCAGGAGGGCGCAAAGATCCTCACCGGCGGTGCCCGCGCCGAACTGCCCGGCGACCTGGCCGGCGGCTTCTACGTCCAGCCCACCGTCTTCGAAGGCCACAACCGGATGCGGATCTTCCAGGAGGAGATCTTCGGGCCCGTGGTGGCGGTGACAAAGTTCAGCGACTACAACGACGCCATGGGCATCGCCAACGACACCCTCTACGGGCTTGGCGCCGGCGTCTGGTCCCGCAACGGCAACATCGCCTACCGCGCAGGCCGCGAAATCCAGGCCGGCCGCGTCTGGGTCAACAACTACCACGCCTACCCGGCGGGTGCCGCGTTCGGCGGCTACAAGTCCTCAGGCATCGGCCGCGAGAACCACGCGATGATGCTGGACCACTACCAGCAGACCAAGAACCTGCTGGTCAGCTACAACGAGAACAAGCTGGGCTTCTTCTAGGCCCGGATCCACACCTCCATCAACGCAAGGATCGCCAATGACGACGACAATGCAAGCAGCAGTGGTCAACACCTTCGGCACCGACCTCCAGGTCCAGGAGCTGCCCATCCCCACCCCCGGCCCGGGGGAGGCCCTCGTGAAGGTCCTCACCACCGGCGTCTGCCACACCGACCTCCATGCCGCGGAAGGCGACTGGCCCGTCAAGCCCACCCCGCCGTTCGTGCCCGGCCACGAAGGCGTCGGTGAAGTGGTGGCACTCGGCGAAGGCGTCACCGACCTCGCCGTCGGGGACATGGTGGGCAACGCCTGGCTGTGGTCCGCCTGCGGCGACTGCCAGTACTGCCGCACCGGCTGGGAGACCCTGTGCGAGGCACAACAGAACGGCGGCTACAGCGTGGACGGGTCCTTTGGCGAGTACATGCTCGTCAACACCCGGTACGCCGCCCGCATACCGGCGGGATCCGACCCCGTCGAGGTGGCGCCGGTGCTCTGCGCCGGCGTCACCGTCTACAAGGGCCTGAAGATGACGGAGGCGCAGCCGGGGCAGTGGGTCACCATCTCCGGGATCGGCGGGCTGGGCCATATTGCCGTGCAGTACGCCGTTGCCATGGGCCTTCGGGTGGCCGCCGTGGACATCGCCGACGACAAGCTCGCCCTGGCGAAGGCCCACGGTGCTGCCCTGACGGTCAATGCCCTGCACGAAGACCCGGCAGAGGTGATCCAGCGCGAGACAGGAGGTTGCCATGGGGTGCTGGTTACCGCCGTGCACCCTTCAGCGTTCGGGCAGGCCATCGGCATGGTGCGCCGTGGCGGCACCATTGTGTTCAACGGGCTGCCGCCGGGCGACTTTCCGGCACCGATCTTCGAGATTGTGCTCAAGGGCCTGACCGTCCGCGGCTCCATCGTGGGTACCCGGCAGGACCTGGAAGAGGCCCTGGACTTCTACGCGCAGGGAAAGATCCACCCCACCGTCTCAGTCCGGGAACTGTCCGAGGTCAACGCGGTCTTCGATGAGATGAAGCACGCAAAGATCGACGGCCGCGTGGTCCTGAGGTTCTGATGTCCCCGGAGAGCCTGCAGGCCGCCGTGACGCTGCCCGGGGAAGACTTCTCCCGGGTGGCGCTCACGCCGGACGCTGCGGACCTGCTGCGCCTGTTGTGGCTGCAGCACGGGCCGCTGATGTTCCACCAGTCCGGCGGCTGCTGCGACGGATCCTCGCCGATGTGCTACCCGGCCGGCGACTTCCAGACCGGCGACGCGGACGTCCTGCTCGGGCTGTTCGACCTGTCCGACGGGCTGGAACCGCAGCCCCTCGAATTCTGGATGTCCCGGGAGCAGTTCAACTACTGGAGCCACACCCACCTGACCGTGGATGTGGTACCCGGCAGGGGCAGCGGCTTCTCAGTGGAGGCGCCGGAAGGCAAACGCTTCCTCATCCGCTCAACCCTGATGGACTGGCCGGCCTAAGCAGAAACCGGCGAATCCTTTGATTCGGTTCAAAAGCGCTTGGGCCCCTCATTTTGAGGGTCCCAAGCGCTTTTGGCAGAACAAAGTTCTGCATTTTCACTGTCTCATTATTCGGGACGATTGTGACCGTCCACTGGATGGACACTACGGTTGATAGGTCTGTTTCCTTCACAAATCAGGATTGTGATCCCTATGAACCTTCTCCGGACCAAGCCCATCGAGCAGTCGATCGCCGACGCCGATGAACCCGGACGCAAGCTCAAGCGTTCCCTCAGCACGTGGGACCTGATGATCATGGGCGTCGCTGTTGCCGTCGGCGCCGGCATTTTCTCCGTGGGTGCCAAAGCCGCCGCCAACTTCGCTGGCCCGGCCGTGACCGTGTCCTTCGCCATCGCTGCCGTTACCTGCGCGCTGGCCATCATGTGCTACGCCGAGTTCGCCACCGCCATTCCGGTGGCCGGCTCAGCCTACGTGTTCACCTACGCCACCATGGGTGAGCTCCTCGCCTGGATCATCGGCTGGAACCTGATCCTTGAGCTCTTCACGGCCGCGGCAGTGATCGCCAAATACTGGGGCATCTACCTCAGCAAGGTGTTCGCACTGATGGGCGCCGATGTTCCGCCGGCGCTGGCGATCGGCGGTGTGGACCTGTACTGGGGCGCCTTCCTGATCGTGGCCATCTTCACCGTACTGCTGGTGCTGGGAACCAAGCTCTCCGCCCGCGTGGGCAACATCTTCACCCTGATCAAGATCGGCGTCGTGCTCTTCGTGATCGTCGTGGGCTTCACCTACGTCAAGGTCGAAAACTACGCCCCCTTCGTCCCGGCAGCTGAGCCCACCGGCGGCACCGGCGCCGCAGACGTCCTGAAGCAGTCCTTCTTCGGCTTCCTGACCGGTGCAGCCCCGGCGCAGTACGGCACCCTCGGCATCTTCGCCGGAGCCGCGCTGGTGTTCTTCGCCTTCATTGGCTTCGACGTTGTTGCCACCTCCGCCGAGGAAGTCAAGAACCCGCAGAAGACCCTTCCCCGTGGCATCTTCGGCGGCCTGGCCGTGGTGACGCTCCTCTACATCCTTGTCTCCCTGGCCCTGACCGGCATGGTGTCTTACACCCAACTGGCCGAAGCGGACAACCCCACCCTCACCACCGCCTTCGAGGCCGTGGGTGATACCTCTGCCGCCAAGGTCATCGCTTTCGGGTCGCTGATCGGCCTGACCACAGTGATCATGGTGCTCCTCATGGGGCTGTCCCGCGTGGTCCTGGCCATGAGCCGCGACGGCCTCCTGCCGCGCTCCCTGTCCAAAACCAGTGACAAGCGCTCCACCCCGGTGCGCCTGCAGATCATCTGCGGGGCGGCAGTTGCCCTGGTGGCCGGCCTGACGAACGTTGACCTGCTTGAGGAAATGATCAACATCGGCACCCTCTCCGCCTTCGTGGTGGTGAGCCTGGGCATCCTGGTGCTGCGCCGCAAGCGCCCCGACCTGAAGCCGGCCTTCCGGGTTCCGTTCGGCAAGGTCCTGCCGGTGGTTTCTGCCGTGCTGTGCCTCTACCTGATGACCAACCTGGCCGTGGAGACCTGGATCTTCTTCGCCATCTGGCTGGCCATCGGCCTGGCAATCTACTTCGCCTACGGCCAGCGGCACTCACGCCTGAACGAACGGTTCAGCGCCGCCGACGCCGCAGTCAACGGCAGCGCCGCCGGGTCCAAGTCCGGCGACGAGGACGAATTCACCCGCGCCTGACCTGCCCCTGCCAATGCCCGCCCGGCTGCCGTCCGGGCGGGCATTCGCATGTCCCGCTCCGGGATGGAGCCCGCTCTTAGGATGGATGAATGGCACGCCCCACACGACCCGAACGCAAAGCCGAACTGCTGGGCGCCATCCAGGACTATCTCATGGACAAGACCCTCACCCAGCTGACGTTCCGCAGCCTGGCCGAGGGGCTGGGCATGAGTTCCTACGTGCTGGTGTACCACTTCGGCAGCAGGGACCAGCTGATCAGCGACATTGTGGTGTCCATCGAGTCCAGGCTGGACCGGCTGCGCAGCACCGACGTGCGTGAGATCGACCGTGCAGCATGGCGTGCTTTCCTCCTCGATTCCTGGCAGTGGACCATGGCCCAGCGCAACCGGCACCTGACCCGCCTGGAGTTCGAGGCCGCAGCCCAGGACATCGTGGCGGCGGAACCACGCGGCACCTCCCGGGAGCATTTCCGCATGCTGCACCACCAGACGCGCGACTGGCTGATGGTGCAGGGCATCGAGGAAGAATTCGCGGATACCGACGCCCGGCTTTTCACGTCCACGTTCTACGGGCTGCAGTTCGACTTCGTGGTGATGAACGAGCCCGAGGCCGCCACCCGGGCCTTCGAACTGATGCTGACGGTGTTCTTCAACAACCTTGAGACCCGGCTGGCGGCCACCGGGCAGTAGGCGTCACGGGGCGGCGTACCGTCCCACCCACTCCACCAAGGGACGCAGCTCCCTCCACCTGCGGGCAATTTCTTCGCTGGCCGCCGTCGTGGATGCCCACCCGGGCTGCCCCAGCCCAACCCCGGCGGACAGCGACTTGTGCTTGAGCAGCTCCGCACGCGGATGGTCCTTGCCGAAACCCCGGGGGACTGTTTTGAGCTTCTCGCCCTCAATGGCGAACCCGGCCCCGGCCAGTGAATCCACGATGTCCTGCAGCCCGGCCCCGCTGGCAGAGGCATCTGCTGAGGCCCGGAACCGGGCCAGTTGGGCAGGCGTGTGCGAGTGGTAGCCGCCGCCCACCAGCAGCCCGTCGGCGCTGACCTGAAGGTAGAAGCCCACCCCCTCCTGCCGGGTGGCGAAGGCGCCTTGGGCCGTTTTGTACGGGGATTTGTCCTGTGAGAAACGTACGTCCCGGTAGGGACGGAACAGTTTGGCCGGCCCGAATTCGGGCTCAAGCCCGGCCAGGAGCAGCTCCAGCGGCTCGCGGACCGCGGAATCGTAGGTGGACTTGTGCTCCAGCCACCACTCGCGGTTGTTGTTGTCTTCGAGTTCCCCATAGAAGCGGAAGGCTTCCGGCGGAATCCCTGCGAAAGTGTCCATGTACGGAGCCTAGGGCCGGCAGGCACCGGGGAACAGCGGACCGGCGGCCGTATGTGCACAACGCGGAAGGCGCCGGCGCATATGTTGATAAACGCGGAACACCCCGCCCGGAAGAGTCCGTGGCGGGGTGTTCCCTTCATGCATGAACGGGGGACCTGCCCCGATGCCGGCGTGTTAGCCGATCTTGTTGGCTGCTTCGGCGTCGGAAACCGGCGCGGCACCCAGGTTGGCGCGCAGCTTGGCGCCGAGCTCGGCGTCAACGTTGGTCCAGTACTGGATGGCGCGTTCCTTGATGTCGGAGCGCTTTACGCCGCCCACGGCACCGGTGATGGTTTCGAGGAAGCGGGCCTTGGTGGCTTCGTCGTAGACCTCGCGGTACAGCGCACCGGCCTGGACGAAGTCGCCGTCCTCAGCGTGCAGGGAGTGCGCGGCGAGGGTCAGCTCGCCGTCGTTCTCCCAGCCGCCGGCCGTGTTCTGCGGCTCAACTGCAGCCGGGCCGCCGAAGGTGTTCGGGGCGTACACCGGAACGGAAGGTGCGTTGAACAGGAACCGCCCCTGGCCGTCCTGGCTGTAGTTGTTGACCTCGTTCTTCGGCTGGTTCACCGGGATCTGGGCGTGGTTGGTGCCAACGCGGTAGCGGTGGGCGTCAGCGTAGGAGAAGATGCGGGCCTGCAGCATCTTGTCCGGTGATGCGGCGATGCCCGGCACGAAGTTCGACGGCGCAAAGGTGGCCTGTTCGATCTGCGCGAAGTAGTTCTCCGGGTTCCGGTTCAGCTCCATGGTGCCCACCTTGATCAGCGGGTAGTCAGCGTGCGGCCAGACCTTGGTCAGGTCGAACGGGTTGAAGCGGTAGGTCTTGGCATCCTCGTACGGCATGACCTGGACGTGCAGGTCCCAGGAGGGCAGGTTGCCGGCCTCGATGTTTTCGTGCAGGTCGCGGATGTAGAAGTCCGCGTCCGAACCGGCCAGTGCTTCGGCTTCGTCGGAAGTCATGTTCTTCACGCCCTGGTTGGACTTGAAGTGGTACTTGACCCAGAAACGCTCGCCCTCGGCGTTGATCCACTGGTAGGTGTGCGAGCCGTAGCCCTGCATTTCACGCCAGGAGGCCGGCAGGCCGCGGTCACCCATCAGCCAGGTGACCTGGTGGGCGGACTCGGGGGACAGGGTCCAGAAGTCCCACTGCATGTCGGCGTCGCGCAGGTGGGTGCCCGGCAGGCGCTTCTGGGAGTGGATGAAGTCCGGGAACTTGATGCCGTCGCGGATGAAGAACACCGGGGTGTTGTTGCCCACGAGGTCGTAGTTGCCCTCGCTGGTGTAGAACTTCACGGCGAAACCGCGCGGGTCGCGCCAGGTGTCGGGGGAGCCGTTCTCGCCGGCAACGGAGGAGAAGCGGATCAGCATCTCGGTCTCGGTGCCCGGCTGCAGGAACGCGGCCTTGGTGTACTTGGAGATGTCCTCGGTGGCCTTGAACGTACCGAATGCGCCGCCGCCCTTGGCGTGCACTACGCGCTCCGGAACCCGCTCGCGGTTGAACTGGGCGAGCTTTTCCACCAGGTAGTGGTCAGTCAGGATGATGGCACCGTCGGCACCAACTGACTTCGAGTGGGCGTCGGACGTAACCTGTGCACCTGACTGGGTGGTCGAAATGGCAGTCATTGTTCTCCTATTTCTCGTTGATCTGCAGGGGAGGATTGAAAGTTTGTTTCTGGGACTGCTGGCAGTCCTGGCAGATGCCCTGGTACATGACATCGGCGATCTGGATGGTCATCGGCTTGGACTTTTCGTCCCAGTGCGGGGTCAGGCACGGGGCGTGGCCCACGGCGCAGTCCACATCCTCCACCCGCCCGCAGCTGATGCAGATGGCGTGGTGGTGGTTGTCGTCCACCCGCGTTTCATAGAGGGCGGGGGAGTGGGGAGGCTCGAACCGGCGGAGCATGTGCAGGTCCGTCAGGTCTCCGAGCACCACGTAGACGGACTGTGCCGTCAGTTCCGGAAGCTCGGTGCGGGCTGCAGCCAGGATGCTTTCGGCGGGGGAGTGGGGGTGGCGTTCGACGGCGGCGAGTACAGCGAGCCGCTGCTTGGTCACCCTGCGGCCGTGGGCACGCAGGGCTGCAGCCCAAGCGTCCTGGCCGTCAAAGTGTTCCGTCATGGAACCCATTAGACCACTTATTTTGACTATCTCACAATAAGGCGTGGCTTACTTTCAAAGCGTGGCGGACCTGCGGCTTTGCCGGCCGGGCGGGGGCAGCCCACTACTGTGGCAGGGTGGGGAAACTGCTGGCCGACATTACACCGCTGCGCGAAAGCCCGGAGTTCCGCCGGCTCTGGCTGGGTTCGGCGGTCTCTGCCGTCGGCAGCCAGCTCACCCTGGTGGCGGTGAGCCTCGAGGTTTATCGGCTGACCCAGGACAGCTTCTACGTGGGCCTGCTGGGCATCTTCGCGCTGGTTCCCCTGGTGATCGGCGGCCTCCTGGGCGGATCCATCGCGGATTCACATGACCGGCGCAAGGTGGCGTTGCTGGCCACCAGCGTGCTGTGGCTGACCACCGGGCTCATTGCGCTGCAGTCCTGGCTGCACGTGGGGAACGTCTGGGTGCTCTATTTGCTGGTGGCGCTGCAGAGCGCTGCGCAGGCCATCAACCAGCCCGCCCGGAGCGCCATCATCCCGATGCTGATCCGCAAGGAACTCCTGCCCGCTGCCAATGCCCTCAGCATGCTGGTGTTTGGCCTCGCCATGACCGCCGGCCCGCTGCTGGCCGGCGTCCTGGTGGCCTGGGTCGGCTTCGGCTGGACCTACACCATCGACTTCGCGAGCTTCGCCTTCGTCCTCTGGGCCGTGTACCGGCTCCCGCCCCTGGCCCCGGCAGGTGCCCGCAGCAAGCCGGGCGTCAGGTCGGTCATCGAGGGATTCCGCTTCCTTGGAACCCGGCCCAACCTACGGATGACCTTTGTGATCGACCTGGTGGCCATGATCCTGGCCCAGCCTCGCGCCCTGCTCCCCGCCGTCGCCGCGCTGATGATCGGCGGCGGCGAGGCGACAGTGGGCATCCTGCTCGCGTGCACCGCCGTCGGAGCCTTCCTCGCCGGCCTGTTCTCCGGGCCGCTGGGCACCGTGCGCGCCCAGGGCACCGCGGTGGTCTTCTCCGTGATGGGCTGGGGTGCGTCCATCGCAGGATTCGGCCTGGTGGTGCTCCTCGCCGGCAGGGCGGACGGCGAAACGGCCACGCCGTGGCTGCTGCCGGCAGCGCTGTGCTGCGTGCTGGCGGGCGTGGCCGACTCGGTCAGCAGCGTTTTCCGTAACACCATCCTCCAGGCCGCCACGCCGGACCACCTGCGCGGCCGGCTGCAGGGAGTGTTCATCGTGGTGGTGGCTGGCGGGCCGCGGGTTGGCGACCTCCTGGCCGGCGGCGCAACGAAGATCCTCAATGAGGGCTGGGTGCTGCTTTTCGGCGGGCTGCTCTGCATTGCAGGGGCCTGGACCGCGGCGAAGCTGCAGCCGGGTTTCCGCCGCTACGATGCGCGGAACCCGGCTCCGTAGCGGTCCGTTCCCTTAGTAAGGAGGAATCGTGCACAAACATCACAACGGGCTCAAGACCGCGGCACTGTTCGGCGTGCTCTGGGCAGTCCTGCTGGCTCTGGGCGCACTGATCGGGGCGGGGACGCGCAGCTCGGCGCCCATCTGGATCATGGCACTCGTGGGCGTCGGCACCACGTTCTACGGCTACTGGAACAGCGACAAGATCGCCATCCGTTCCATGCAGGCCTTCGAGGTCTCCGAAGCCCAGGCGCCGCAGCTGTACCAGGTAGTGCGGGAACTGTCCGCCCGGGCCAACCAGCCCATGCCGCGGATCTACGTCTCACCCACCATGAACCCCAACGCCTTCGCCACCGGCCGCAATCCGCAGAACGCCGCCGTCTGCTGCACAGAAGGCATCCTGCAGCTCCTGGACGCCCGCGAACTCCGCGGCGTGTTGGGCCACGAACTCATGCACGTCTACAACCGCGACATCCTCACCTCATCGGTGGCTGCCGCCGTCGCGGGCGTCATCACCTCGGTGGGCCAGATGCTGCTCTTCTTCGGCGGCGGCGACCGGCGCAACACCAACCCGTTGGCCATGATCGCCATGGCCCTGCTGGCGCCCTTTGCGGCGTCGCTGATCCAGATGGCCATCTCCCGCACCAGGGAGTACGACGCCGACGAGGACGGTTCGCAGCTCACCGGCGATCCGCTGGCGCTCGCCTCAGCCCTGGCAAAGATCGAGCGGGGCGTCACCATGGTTCCGCTGCCGCCGGACCAGCGGCTGGTCAATGCCTCCCACCTGATGATCGCCAACCCGTTCCGCGGCGGTGCCATGAACAAACTGTTCGCCACCCACCCGCCCATGCGGGACCGGATCGCGCGGCTGGAACGCATGGCCGGCCGGCCGCTGCAGTAGCCGGCGTCCCGCAGTCGGACGCCTGCCTGCCGCAGTTGACCGCCTGGTTGGCGACGCGCGAATCAGTCCATGACGCGCAAAAGGCCGGCGCCCCGGGATAGGGGTGCGCCGGCCTTTGTGCGCAGCGGCAGGACATTCTGCGCGTCGATAACGGCGGCTACATGAGGCCGCTGGACGTTCAGCTGCGGAAGTTCACGAACTGCAGGTCGGCTTCGTCGAAATCCTTCAGCAGCGCCATGGTGGCCTGAAGATCGTCGCGGGACTTGGAAGTCACGCGCAGCTCGTCACCCTGGATCTGGGACTTGACGGACTTGGGCGCTTCGTCGCGGATGATCTTGTTGATCTTCTTGGCGAGGTCCTGCGCGATGCCCTCCTTGATGGTGGATTCCAGGCGGAACTCCTTGCCCGAGGGGTAGGGCTCGCCGGTGTCCAGGGACTTCAGCGAAATGCCGCGGCGGATCAGCTTGGACTGGAGGACGTCCAGCACAGCAAGGACGCGCTCTTCCGAGTTGGCTTTCATGAGGATCTTCTCGCCGCTGAAGTCCACCTCGGCCCCCACGCCCTTGAAGTCGTAGCGCTGGGCCAGTTCCTTCTGTGCCTGGTTCAGGGCGTTGGCCACTTCCTGCTTGTCCACTTTGCTTACGACGTCGAACGTTGACTCGCCTGCCATGACTCTCCTTATTCCGGCTGGAGCCCCGTCCGCGGACAGGGCACTATTCACTGCATTCCAGACTAGTACGGTTGCTTCCCGCCGGGGGGCCGAAGATTCACAGTTCCCTCTCAGCGGACACCCTGAGGGAACGAAGGCGGGGTGGGAACAGTTGTACGTGTTGGAAAGTCGCGAAGGGAACCACCATGCACCGCAAGGCCGTCAGTTACGTCACCCGGACCACTTCGGCGGCTGCAGGAGCAGTGGCAACAGCAGCAACGTCCGTAGCGGCAGCAGCTGTCGCAGCGTCCATCGTCTTCAGCCCGGTGGCTGACGCATCCTCGCGGATGGCAGGAGTCAGCGAGGACCTGTTGCGGGCCGTGCAGCTGAACCAGATCACCGAGGAACAGGCCATCAAGTTTGAGGCCAGGCTGGCCGGAAGGATCGCGGGCGAGGCCTGAAGCACCCCCGTTTTCCGCGCCGTTCCGGGCTTTCCGGGGCATCCGGCCACCCGATTCGATTCTTGGGCGGAAGTTCTGTAAAGTTGTCTTGCCCGCGGTTACTGGAAGCGGAACGGACCGGACTGGAAACAGAAAAGGTGTGTTTCGCAGACTGTAGCCTGGGTCTTCTTATGAAGTTCGGCAGATTACCCGAGCGGCCAAAGGGGGCTGACTGTAAATCAGCTGGCAACGCCTACGGGGGTTCGAATCCCTCATCTGCCACCCAAGGAGAAGCCTCCGGAACCAACAGGTTCCGGAGGCTTTTTCGTTCCCCGGGACACCTTCTCCCGCGTCAGCTGACGCCTGATCCGCCGCGGCAGCCCGCCGTCGACATCCGTGTTGGACCGGGCGTAGTCTGGCACCATCGGCGCACGTGCCCCGATGCCCTGCGTCGATATTCCATCGATGAAGGAGGATTCAATGAGTGCTGTACGCGAATTCATGACCACTGATGCGCGATGTATCAAGGAAAATGAGTCCCTCGTGGAAGCTGCCCGGACAATGCGGGACATGGATTGCGGCTCGCTGCCCATCTGTGGCGACGACGGCAAGCTGAAAGGCATGATCACCGACCGCGACATCGTGCTCAAGTGCGTCGCCGCCGGCCGGGACCCGGGGCAGGTGATGGCCCGCGAGCTCGCCTCCGGCACGCCGCACTGGATCGACGCCGACGCCAACGTGGATGCTGCCATCGACATGATGGAAAAGCACCAGATCCGCAGGCTTCCGGTAATCGCCGACCATAAACTCGTCGGCATCATCAGCCAGGGTGACATTGCCCGGAACTACTCCGAGCACCGTGTGGGCGAACTGGTGGAACACATTTCGGAGCGCCACGGGGTGTAGCCGGCTCACCATTTCATGGCCTTGTCCGCGGATCCCGACCCTCAAGGTCCGGGCCCGCGGACAAGCTTCTGAGAACCCGTCGGGTTCTAAGCCCCGTCAGTTCAGCGCAATCACCAGCATCTGGCTGGTTCCCGGAATGCAGGTCTGCAGGATGGCCCGGGGGAAGCCGCCGAAAACGGCGATGACGTCATTGGTGGTACCGGGGTTGGGAACCTGGCCCCGGCCCGTCACCTTGTACGTCCCGTAGCCCGGGATGCTCACGGTCTCGCCGGCACCGATGCCGGAGAACCTGGCCCAGCCGCCGCAGAAGTCGTGCTCGGTGATGAAGAGCGAGTAGCCGTCGTTCGGGGTGTAGTGGATGGGGCCGATGCAGGCATCCACCATGGACTGCCCGCCGGCGCCGGCAACATAGATGGTGCGGACGGCAGCGGCGGCCGGCGCAACGGGCGCGGCAACCGGTGCTGCAACGGGTGCTGGTGCCGGTGCAGCGGCGACGGGTGCCGGCGCTGCTGCAGGGCTGGCCGCGGGAGCAGCCGCGGGCACAGCCACCGCGGGACCGGACAACACGAGGACCTGCCCGGGAACGATGATGCTGTAGGAACCCAGACCGTTGGCGGCCAGCATGGCGTTCATGTCGACGCCGTACCTGCCGGCAATGGCGCCGACGGTGTCGCCCGCCACCACTGTGTACCGATTGGAATCGGCCGCAGGTGCAGGTGCAGGTGCAGGTGCAGGTACGGGCTCGGGAGCCGGCGCGGGGACCGGATCGGGTGCGGAGGCGGGGGCCGCGTCAGCCCCGGCCGCCGCTGCCGGCGCGGCAGCCGGGGAAACCTGCCCCGACGGAGCGGCATGCGCCTCCCCGGCAGCGGCGGGTTGCGCTGCAGGTGCGGCGTTGGCAACCTGGCCGGCCGCCGTCGTGCCCTGGTTCGGCGAACTTGTGACAGGGGTGGGCGGTCCTGCTAAGGCTCCTACCCCCACAGCCGCCACTACTGCCGCAGTTGCCATCCCGGCCCAGAGCCTGTTGCTGATAGCCGGGCGGCCTGGCGTGATGGTGTCGCGGGGTTCGTCGGTGGCGAAGCTTCTGCTGCTGGGATCGGTGGTGACATATGGCTGGTTCATGGTGGCCCATCCGGGTGCGCTCCCGCCGGCCGGGCGCAAAATGCCGGCGGCGGCAGCAAGAATTAAGATCTGACGCGCCGTGGCCGCCAGTAGCGGGGGCCGCGCGATGCGTGCGATGAGGCCGGCCGCATACCCAGAAAATGCGGGGGGCTCCTTGTGGCGGCGGAGGGCCCGGGGAGCAAACCCGGGGAACCGCCGGTGCGTGGTTCTTTCCTAGGAGTCCCGAGTCTAGGAACCCGGGGAACAGCCCGGCATCAGTAGGACTTACCCGACTTTTCCAGCCGGCTACTTGGCCGCCGCCGGCCCGCGTACTCAGGAACCGGCTGCCGCATACCTGCGGGCACCGTTTAGACGGTCCGGTTTTCCTTCAGCTCAGCGATTTCCCGGCGGAGTGCGGAGATCTCGGCCACCAGCTCCGCAACCTCGGCGCGGACGGGTTCCTCGACGGCCTCGGCCACTGACTCCGCCGTGTCCTCCACCCGCTGCACCAGCCATGAAGCAATCGATGCGGTGACCACGCCGAGCACCGCAATTCCGCTCATCATCAGCGCGGCCGCCACCAACCGGCCGATCGGTGTCACCGGGTAGAGGTCGCCGTAGCCCACGGTGGTGATGGTGGTGATGGCCCACCAGAGCGCGTCCCCGAAGGTGACAATCTTGGCGTCCGGTGCCGACTGCTCCACGTCCAGGACGGCGAGCGCACCCACAAATATGAGCATTCCCGCGGAACCGGCCACGTAAGTAACTACGCGGCCCCGCAGGGTCTCGCCCACCGTCCGGTGGAGCACGGACAGCAGCGTGACCAGCCGGAGCAGGCGCAGCGGCCGGAAGAACGGAAGGGCCACGATGAGCAGTTCGTGGAGGTTGCGGACGAACCAGTCCCACCGGCGGGGTGCCAGCCACAGGTTGGCAGCATAGTCGATGGCAAACACTATCCAGGTGGCCCACATGACGGCTTCCAGCCAGCTCGCGCCGCTGCCTTCAAGACGGCCGATCACCTGCCACGCGTAGGCTGCCAGGAAGATGAGCGCAGTGCCCATCAGCGGCCATTCCGCCAGGTCCCGGTAGCGTTGGTGCGTCATGCTGGAAATCCTACGTGCACGGCCGGCGTCAGTGACCTCCAGACCAGGCCGCTCCAGTAAAGTTACCAGCGGGTAACATCGAGTAATGCACCTTCTCCTGAGGACCCTGCTCCTGCTGTTCCGTTCAGCCCGCCGCCGTCCGCTCACCGTATGGGACAGTGCTTCGCTGCCGCTGCGGGTCCTGCCCACGGACATCGATATCGCGATGCACGTCAACAACGGCATGTACCTGTCCCTCATGGACCTGGGCCGGTTCGACCTGATGGTGCGCAGCGGCGTGTGGAAGCGGATGCGGGGACGTTGCTGGAGCCCCGTGGTGGCGGCCGAGACCATTGCCTTCAGGAAGTCGCTGCAGCTGTGGCAGCAGTACACCATCGAGACCCGGATCATCGGGCTGGACACCAAAGCCATCTTCTTCGAGCAGCGGATGGTGGCCGACGGCGAAATTTACGCGCGTGCCTACATCGCCACCCGGCTGGTCAGCAGGTCCGGTCCGGTCAGCCAGGAGGAGATCCTCCGCGAGTTCGGCCAGCCGCCCGCGGACCTGGTGCTGCCCGAATGGATCCACGAATGGCGCGAATCCAGCCAGTTGCCCGGCAGCCGCACGCCGGCTCCACACACCTGGGCATAACCACCGGCCCTGACGCCAGCCCGTAACGGGTCCTAATGAGCGGTGCCGGCTACGCGCCGACGTCGCGCTGTTCAAGGGCGACGGCGGCCAGCGCCACCAGTGCCGCGGAAATGCCCCAGAGCCACCCGGCCGAGGCCCAGTCGGCCCCATTGACCATGGGGGAGTTGCCGTAGGCCCAGTGGTAGGGGCTGACCTTGAGCAACCACTCAACGTCCGGGCTTTGCCTGCCAACGGCGTTGAACACGTATCCGAGCACCGCCACCGCCGCTCCGGCCGCGAGTCCGTACGTGCGGCGTCCGGTCGCCGCACCGACGAACAGCGCCGAGGTCCCCGTGAGCAGGCCAAGCCCGGCGAACAGCACCACCGTACCGAAGAGGTTGGCAGGATCGATGTCCAGCTGCGAGGGGCCGTTCAGCAGGGAGACGATGACGAAAGCCAGGGCGGTCAGCACCAGCACCCGCAACAGCAGCGCGAGCGCGCGTTCCAGGACCACCTGCACCCTCCGCACGCCATGGGCCAGGGTCAGTTCGAGCTGTCCCGACTCCTCATCGCCGCCCACGGCAGCAGCGCCCCAGGCCACGGTGGCGATGCTCATGAGAAGGAAACCAATCAGCCCGAACAAAGTGGCCTGCGCGTAACCGGGCCCGGAGGCGATCTGGTCGTAGTTCAGGGCGCGGGTCATCTCCGCCGGCAGGGCGTTGATCATTTCCTGCATTTGGTCACTGCCGCCGATGGAGGGGTAGAGCGGGAGGTACAGGAACGCCGCCGCAGCGAGCCCGGCGGCCCAGGCAAGGGTGGAGCGCCACGAGTCGAAGAAGGCCCGCCGGAACAGTGGAAGCGTGGTACCCGCGGGATGCCTCACCGGACTTCCTTCCGTGGCATGGCGTACATCTTCAGCACGGACTCCTCAAGGTCGGGCTCCTCCAGCACAAGGTCGGTCAGCTCAAGCCGTCCCAGCGCATGGAGCAGCGGCTGGATGGCGCCTTCGAGGACCGCGGACAGGGTGACGCCGCCGTTGGACTCCAGCACCTCGATGTTCCCGATGCCTGGCACCGCCGTGAGCAGCGCAACGGCGTCGGGCGCCGCTGTGTGGGAGGTCGTGAAGCGGAGGTGCCGCACTGCGCTTTCCCGCAGCCCGGTCACGGATTCCACGGCGATGATGCGGCCGTCGCGGAGGATGGCCACCGTGTCAGCGGTCTGCTGGATCTCGCTGAGGACGTGGGAGCTGAGGAAAACGGTCTGGCCGTTGCGGCGGGCCTCGCGCAGCATGGCGTGGAACTCCTGCTGGATCAGGGGGTCCAGCCCGCTGGTGGGCTCGTCCAGCACCAGCAGTTCCGGCTGGTGCATGAAGGCCTGCACCAGCCCGAGTTTTTGCTTGTTGCCCTTGGACAGCTTGCGGGTGTGCCGGTCCAGGTCGAGGTCCAGCCGCTGCGCGAGTTCATTAATCCTGCCGGGCGGCACAGGTCCGCTGACCGCCTCGTAGTGGGACAGCAGCTTCCGCCCTGTCACCCTGCCTTCGAGGAAGAGCTCGCCCGGGAGGTAGCCGATGCGGCGGCGCAGGTCCGGCCCGCCCGCCCGGGGGTCCTGGCCCAGGACCCGCACTTCACCGCCGTTGGGCCGGATGATGTCCAGGAGGCAGCGCATGGTGGTGGTCTTGCCCGCGCCGTTGGGGCCGATCACACCGAAAACACTGCCCGCCTGCACCTCAAAGTCGACGCCGTGCAGGACTTCGCGGCGGCCGAACCTCTTGGTCAGGGAATGCGCGGATACCGCGATGTCCATGGTGCCCTCCCGGGTGCCGCTGCGGGGCTGATGACCACAGGGTAGGCCCCCGGGGCGGCTGTGTACATGCGCAGGGCCGGGTTATTCCCGATGACGCGTCCAGCGAACAGCCCAGCACGGCGGCGGCATCACGCGTACCGTTGTTCCATGGCTACCCTTGACATCACAGGTGAACAGTTCGCATCGACGATCGAAGGCAACGACATTGTCCTGGTCGACTTCTGGGCAGAATGGTGCGGCCCCTGCAAGCAGTTCGGGCCCACGTACTCAGCTGTTTCCGAGAAGCACCCGGATGTCCTCTTCACCAAGGTGGACACCGAAGCCGAGCAGCAGCTCGCTGCGGAGGCAGGCATTTCCTCCATCCCCACCTTGATGGCTTTCCGCGAGAAGGTGCTGGTGTTCTCCCAGCCCGGCGCGCTGAACGCCCAGCAGCTGGAGCAGGTGGTGGACGCCGTGAAGGCCCTGGACATGGAGGAAGTCCATGCCCACGTGGCCAAGCAGCGCGAAGAGGCTTCAGCCGCAGCCAAGCCCTCGGGGCCCCAGGACGGCTCGCAGATCCCGGACCTGTAAAGAATCCTTAAACAAAAAGAGCGGGACCTCCCTGTGGGAGGTCCCGCTCTTTTGGTTTCAATGGCCTGCTAGATGCGTTCCACCTTGACGGGCTCGGCCAGCAGTGCGCTCAGCGATTCGTTGAGGTCCTGCACCGCGGTGCCCTTCGAATGCTTCTCCAGGTCCTCCTCCGAAGCCCACTGTTCGGTCAGCACCAGCTTTTCCTCAGTGGCTTCCGTCAGTTCGTAGCGGATGCAGCCCGGCTCGTTCACCACCTCGTCGATGGCGATTTCCAGGGCCAGCTTCACGCGGAAGAACTCGCCCT
>Ga0160459_100375_pt1 | contig 19384 bp, 19 predicted proteins | sample HID1973K_E6MG_FD_108208 | JGI IMG/M metagenome (GOLD analysis project Ga0160459, IMG submission 108208) | Enriched mosquito-associated microbial communities from UW Madison campus, WI, USA - HID1973K_E6 MG | ecosystem: Host-associated > Arthropoda: Insects > Digestive system > Unclassified ... | reverse complement strand
GACGCCTACGACCTGTATTTCCTCCATCATCGACTCATGACCTTTGACCTGAATCAGCCCGATGCAGCAAGATAGACGCGTGTCAGCTATGTCTCCGCACATGTGTCAACCATGTCTCCGGTCTATACACTCGTTCTTCGTGGCGTCTGTAGCGAGTGCCCTCAAAGGCCTAGCCGGGCTTGGACCGCGCACGGTCTGACATATCGCGCTGCCCGCGTGGCTGGTTCAGCACGAAACGGCTCCGGCCGGCTTCGCGGCCGACGGGTTTATCGGGTGCGCGCGTGCTTCCATACCAAGTTATCCATACCAATGGTTTCCCTTGCATACCCTACGGCAGCGCGTAGCGCTGTGCCGATGCTATTTCGTGCTGAACCAGCGTCCCTTGGGTACTAGCTTGTCAGACCGTGCGCGGTCCAAGCCGGGTTAGGCCTACGAAGGCACTCGCTACAGAGGCCACGAACAACGAGAAGAACACCTAAATTGCGTGTGACCGCGGGCGTATCGAGCTGCTTTCTTTGGTTACTTTCTTTGCAGCAGCAAAGAAAGTGACTGCCGCCCCGCACAGGGGCAACGCCAATCGACCCCCGCGATCACGGGATCCGGCAAAAGCATTCCTCAAACGAATCCGCCGACCCGGCCCAAAACCTCGTCACTTCAGCCACTTACGCACATCCTGCTCCCATTCCGGCTGGCCGCAATTCGGCGGATTTTCCGGTCCGAGCACAGTGATATAGCCCTTGTCCTTCATGCATGCCTCATAGGCCCGCACCTGCGTACAGCGACCCGCACCCGCCTGCTTCGCGGTGGCCTTGCAAGCGGACATCGAGTTGTCCATCCCGCTGAAATCGGCGTTGGCGTCAGCGTCGTTCCATGAAGGCGGATTCGCGCTGGCCGAGAACTCGACGGGCGTGCTGCACGCGGCGAGCGCGAGCGCGGCAACGGGAACCAGACACGAGCGGAAAAATCGATTCATTTACTTGCACTCCTTTTTCTTGAGCTCTTGTTGAAGGCGCGTGATTCGCCGCCTATTATTCCCCGCTGTCATTGCGCGCGCCGCATTTTTTTGTTCTGCCCGGAGCATTGGATGAAGCCCATACCGCTCGCCCGTGTCGTGTCGTCGTGCTTCGCTGTTGTCACATTGGCGCTCGCTTCGGCCGCATTCGCCGATGACGTCTCCTTCGGCCGGGATCAACTCTGCGGCTTGCAGACCGCTCGACCTGACCACAACGCCGCCGTGCAGGTGAAAACCGTGCAAGGCAGAAACGGGCCGATCGGCTACGCGCGCTTCGGGCACGGAACGCCGCTTCTGCTCATCACGGGCTATCGCGCGACGCTCGGCGAATGGAACGCGTATTTTCTGGGCGAACTCGCGAAGCATCATGACGTCATCGTATTCGACAATCGCGGTGTCGGACGCTCGGCCATAGTGGAAGGGCGCTTCGGTCCCGACTACGGCATCCGCGACATGGCCGCCGACGCCGCCGATGTCATCGCGGGCCTGAAGCTGCAACGTGCCGACGTGGTCGGCTGGTCGATGGGCGGCATGATCGCGCAGCAACTCGCGCTCGACGCGCGCGAGAAAGTCGCATCGCTGACGCTGATCGCCACTGCGCCGCCGGGGCCGCAGGCGGCGCCGCTGACGCCCGAGGTGCAGCAGACGCTGTCGAGCTCGGGCGCCGATGCCTTCGGCAAGATCATGGGCCTGCTGTTTCCCGCCGATGCCGTCGCGGATGCGTCGAAGTGCTTCGTCGGCGACATGTTCGCGCCGCTCGACTACAAGGGCAGGCCCGTGCCCGATGCAGTCGCCGCCCAGCAAAATCAGGCGATGACGCGCTGGTTCGCCGATTCCGCCGCGGCCGTTGCCTTGCGCCGCTTGCCGACGCGCACACTGATCATCGCGGGCGCGAACGACGAGGTCCTCGCGGACGCCAACGCGCGCCGTCTCGAACAGATGATTCCGCGCGCAAGGCTCGACGTGGTCGCGGACGCGGGGCACGCCCTGATGTTCCAGTACCCGATCGAACTCGCGCGGCACATCGACGCGTTCACATCGAAGTGAATCGATGAGCCGATACGACAACGTTTGCTGATTCCTGGCGCACGCAGCGCGCATGTTCCCGCTTGTGCTGGCTTTCAGCGGACCTTCATACTGTCCCGCAATCGTGATGCGAAAGCACTCACGTCGATAACTAGAAGAGTGCCGGGGATACCATCATGAAGTCACGCTTTACCGACGTTCATCTGCGCGCGGTCGAACTGGCCGATTCACATCTCGCGCAACTCTACATGGAGTGCGTCGACGCCGAGGCGCGGCTTTCGGGCGCGAGCCGCCTCGCGGCGGTGGCCGTGTTCGAGGCGCGCGACAAGAAGCTCGACGACTTGTGGTCACGTCTGAACGCACTCGATCCGCGACTGTGCCGCGAGTTGAAGCACGCGGTGCGGGACTGGCACGACATCGCTGTGAAACTGCGCGGCGGCGAATGATTTGAGACGCGCGAGCAGCCGAACGAGACGCCGCGACATTCGCGCGCAAGGCCGCCGCAATTAACCTTTCTCCATCGACGGAATGAAAGCGCGCCCCGCGCTTTCCACGCAAATCCAGGGAGAAGGGCAATGAATGGCACCAATAGTACGAACAATCGCGCACCGATGCCCGTGGCGTTCTTCGGCATTCCAGTAGGTTTTCTCGCGCTCGCGGGGGCGTGGCGGGCAGCGGCTCGCGTATGGGCGGTTCCCGATGCGTTGCCCGTGTTTCTGACGGCGACAGCGCTCGTCGTGTGGCTCGCGATGCTGGTCGGCTATGGACGCAAGTGGCTCGTCGAGCGGGATGCCGCGATTGCGGAGATGCGTCATCCGGTGCAGTCTTCCTTCGCGGCGCTCGTGCCGGTATCGGCGATGCTCGCCGCGCAAGCGGTGCAGGTCTATTCGCGTGAGCTGGCCATTGCACTGTTCGCGCTCGGCGCGGTGAGTTCGCTTGCGCTCGGTGCCTATCTTCATGGTCGCTTCTGGCAGGGTGGACGCAAGCCCGAGCTGACCACGCCGGCCGTCTATCTGCCGACGGTCGCGCCGAGCTTCGTCGCGGGAACGGCAGCGGCGGGTCTGGGGTTCACGCAAGTCGGCATGTTGTTCTTCGGCGCGGGCGTGTTTTCGTGGCTCGCGATCGAATCGATCGTGCTGCATCGCGCCGCCGTGCATGAAGCGCTGCCCGATGCGCTGCGCCCGACCCTCGGCATTCAGCTTGCGCCGCCGGTCGTGGGAGGCGTGTCGTATCTCGCGATCACGCACGGCGTGCCGGATATGTTCGCTTACATGCTGCTCGGTTATGGTTTGTATCAGGCGCTGATGCTTACCCGGCTCGTGCCGTGGATTCGTCAGCAGGCGTTCACGCCTTCGTACTGGGCGTTCAGCTTCGGCGCGGCCGCGTTGCCGACGATGGCGATCAGAATGCTCGAACGCGGCGCAACCGGGCCGATGGTGTGGATTGCGCCGGTGGCGTTCGTTGCTGCCAACGTGCTTATCGGAGCCTTGATCGTCGGGACGGTGCGGGCGATCGTGAAGGGTAGTCTGCTGCCGGCTGCGGCGTCGAATGTCACGCCGATCAGCGATAACGTTCGCTCCATCGAACGCCGGGGAGCGGCGGGCTCGCGCTGAACGGGCTGGCGACATCACAACGTCAGCACTTCTCCCGCCTGCAAGGCCCGTAGCTCAACCCCCGGCAATGCGGCGCGCAACTCATCGAGAATCTGCGCGCCGTGCGGCGGTTTCAGATGCGAAATCAGCAACTCCGCCTTCATCCCGACCCCACTCAAGTCATCCGCGATAAGCCTCGGGCAATAGTGCTGCGCCGCATGCGCCAACGCAATCTGCGCATCCGGAAACGCAGTCTCGACGATCACATGACGCAATCCCGGCAACGCCGACACCGTCGCCCAGAACTCGGGATTCGTCGTCGTATCGCCGCTGAACGCGAGGCACGCCTGTCCGCTCGAAACCGCAAAGCCCATCGACGGCACCGTATGCCGCGCAGGCAATGCCGTCACGACGCGCCCATTCAGCGCCCAACACTCGCCGACTTCCAGCGCTTCGAACCTCACCCCTGGCGAATCGGGCGATGGAATGCGCGTGAAGTCCGGCCAGATCAGATTGTTGAAGATATGCGCGCGCAGAATATCGAGCGTCGCGCGGCTCGTGTGGACGGTCAGCGGCGCATCGCGCGCATCGCCCACGGCGTCGATCATGAGCGGCAGATACGCGATGTGATCCAGATGCGAATGCGTGAGGAACACATGATCGATACGCGCGAGTTCGTCATCGCTCAAAACGGCGACGCCCGTGCCGGCATCGATCATGATGTCGTCATCGACGAGCAGCGCCGTCGTGCCGCCAGGGTCATGGGCGGCGTCCGCGCCGCTGCCGATCGCGCCGCTACAGCCGAGTACCCGAACCTTCATGATGCGTCCGCCTGTGAGTTCATTTCGTATCGAATGCGCTTACGCAATCCCAGTCCTCGGGCAACGCGACGCCGCGCAGCGCATCGATGCGCCTGCGATAGATCGCATACACCTGTCGCTCAGGATACTGCGCGGCGAGCGTCGCGAGTAGCGTTTCCGCCTCGTCCCACTCGCGCGCGCGATAGTGGGCGAGCGCCGCATGCCAGCGCGCGAGCGCATCGGCATGTTCGTGCTGCGGTTGCGGCTCGAACACCGCGATCGGTGCGACGCGGCCCTTCACGCGCACGCGATCGATCTCGCGAAACACGATCTCCGGCGCCTGCTCGCGGGTCGCCTCGCCGACGATGATGTCGATATCGAAGCGCCGCGTGAGTCCTTCGAGCCGCGCCGCGACGTTGACCGCATCGCCCATCACCGTGTAGGCCTTGCGCACCGACGAGCCCATGTCGCCGACCGTCATCGGCCCCGTATTGATGCCGATGCCGATCGACAGGGTCGGCCAGCCGCGCGCCGTGAGCGTGCGGTTCAGCTCGACGAGCGCCGCGCGCATGCCGAGCGCCGCCGCGACCGCATGGCGCGCATGGTCCGGATCGTCGACGGGCGCGCCCCAGAAGCCCATGATCGCATCGCCGATGTATTTGTCGAGCGTGCCGCGATGCGCGCGGATCACTTCGGTCATCGTGCCGAGATACTCGTTCATCAGGCGCGCGAGCGCTTCGGGTTCGAGCGTTTCGGCAATCGCGGTGAAGCCTAGCACGTCGCAGAAGAGCACGGTCAGTTCCGCGCGGCGGCCCGCCATGCTGTAGTCCTCGGGATGGCGGCTCATTTCCTCGACGAGTTCGGGCGGCACGTATTGCCCGAACAGCGCGGCGAAGTGACGCTTCGCGCGCGCCTCGACGAAATAGCCGTACGACATGTTGAGCACGTAGAGCGCGAGCACGGCGAGCAGCAGCGAGGCTGACGGCTGCGACCAGCCGAGCCGCCCGAACGCGAAGAGATCCGCCGCGACGATCGCGCCGAACAGGATTGCGACCAACAGCGTCGCGCGAGCGGGCGCGCGCCACGGCCACAGAAAAATCATCGCGACGCCGGCGACGGCGAGCGCGAGCGCCTGCAACCTCGCGGCGAACGGCGGCACGAAACGGATCGTGCCGTCGAGCATGCCGCCGATCAGGTTCGCGTTCACTTCGACGCCCGGATAGACCTCGCCCACGGGCGTCGTGCGCTGATCCATCAGGCCGGGTGCCGTCGTGCCGATGAGCACGATCTTGCCCGCGAGCGCGCGCGCCGGGATGCGCCGGGCGAGCACATCGGCGATCGAATAGTAGGGGAAGCTGCCGGCGATGCCGCGATACGGCACCAGTGCGGCGCCGTTCTCATCGACGGGAATGACGCGCGTGCCGCGCGGCGTCGCGAGCGCGAGGCCTTCGAGCGGCGCGGCCGGATCGGTCGGGTTGCCGAACAGCGGGGTGACGGACGCGTCGCCGAACAGCGCGCGGATCACTTCGAGCGAGAGCGCGCCGTAGACGCCATCTTGATGCGCGGTGATGAGCGGCACGCGCCGCACGGAGCCGTCGAAATCGATCACCGGATTGAAGTAGCCCGCGCGTTTCGCGGCCTGTTGCAGCGCGGGCAGATTGCCGCCGTAGCTGGTCCAGTCGAACAGCGTGAAGGGATGCGCGCCGAACGCGCCCTCGCGCAACAGCGGCGCGGGAATCGCGCCGCTCGACACATCCTGATTCGAGAAGTAATAGCCGAGCACGACAGGATGGCCCGCGAGCGCATCGGCGAAGCGCTGGTCGTAGTCGAGGCGTGGCGCGAGTTGTTCGAGCGCCTGACGGTAAGCGGCGTTATCCGCGAGCGCGCCGCGCGCGAGGCCGTCGAGCACGGCGAGTCCCGAACTCGCATCGGGTTCGGCGAACACCATGTCGAAGCCGAGCACGGCGATGCGCTCGCGCGAGAACAGCGCACTCACCAGTTCCGCCATGCGCGCGCGATCCCACGGCCAGCGGCCGAGTTCCGCGAGGCTCTTCTCGTCGATGTCGAGGATCGCGATGCGCGGGTCCGTCGTGCGCGGCATGAAGAGGTGCACTTTGGCGTCGTAGATCATCGCGTCGAGTGAATCGACGAAGCGGATGTCGTAACGCCCGAGTGCGTGTCCCGCGAGCGCGACGACGATCGCGAGCCCCAGCGCCCAGCGCGCGCCCGAGCGTCGCAGCACGAACGCGAGCGGCTCGCGCGTGCTCATTGCGCGGCCCGGATCTGCTCGTTCGCAACGACGAGCCGCGCCGCCAGCACGCGCGCGACGAACTTGTGCATGCGCGCGGCGAGCGCGGGATCGTCGTTTTCGAGGCGTTGCAGGGTCGAGAGGGCGAGGCGCAGCACGACCGTCGGTTCATCGGCGACGACGTCCGCGCTGCGCCGCGCGCCGGTGTACACGGCCATCTCGCCGACGATCGTGCCCGCGCCGAAACTGCGCAGTCTCAAGGTGCGTCCGTCGCCGACCGACAGCGCGACCGTCACGCGTCCCGTTTCGACGAAGTAGATCGAATCGCCCGGATCGGCTTGCCGGAACACGTATTCGCCGGGCGCGAGCGTGAGCGTGTCGAGATGCGGACGCAGCATGTCGAGCGTATCGGGCGGTGTCGACGCGAACGCGCCCGTGCGTGCATCGCGCGACGGTTTCGCCGCGTGCAGCATCTGCGTTTCGATCCATTCGAGGCCGCCGTCGAGATCGGCGAATTCATGCGGTCTGCTCGCGCCTCTCGTATCGGTGATGCCCTTGGCGAACCACGCTTTCAGGATCGGCGACAGTCCGGTCAGCACGAGTTGCGCGTTCGCGCGCGCGCACGCCTGGCGCAGCCGCACGAAGCTCGCGGTGCTCGACGCATCGACTCCATGCACGCGCGCAAAATCGACGAGCACGTAGCGCACGGCATCGGCGGGCCCTTCGATGCGCGCGCGGATATGCGTGAGAATCGAATACGCGGTGCCGAAGAACAGAAAGCCCTGCAGCGCGACACCGTAGAGCGCGCGCGCCTCGGCATCGAGCACGCGGTTTTCGTCGACGGTGCGCTCGACGTTGGAACGCCGGCCGCGCCCGTCGAATTCGAGGCGAAAGCAGTTCACGCGCCCATAGCGCACCACGAACAGCAGACACGCGGCGATCACGCCGAGCAGCACGCCCGCCACGATCCCGTACGCCGCGATGATCACCATGATCGCCGGAATCAGCAGATAGTCGTGCCACGGCAGACGCCGGAACGCGTTGACGAGCCATTCGATCAGCATCGCCGCGCCGATGAAGATCTGCAGCCCGACCAGCACCGGCTTCGGCAACAGCGCCATCAGGCTCGGAAAGCGCGCGATCACGACGAAGCAGAAGAGCGCCGCGAGCACACCCGCGCGCCGGCCTCTCACGCCGAGTCGCCAGTTGGTCATCGTGCGCGTCATCGATTGCGCGCCGACGAGCCCGCCCGCCAGTCCGGTCAGCACGTTCGCGATGCCGGCCGCGCGCATCTCGCGATTGAAGTCGACATCGCGCGAGGCCGTCACGCCGATGCTCGTCGTGTTGAGCAGCACGGTCATTGCCGAGACGGCCGCGACGGCGAGAATCTCGGGGGCGCGCGAGAAGAGTGTCGGCAGCCACGCGTCGTGCAGCAGCAGGAACGGCAGCCGCATGCCGGTGACCGGCTCGTAGTGAAAGAGCAGGCCCATGTGGCGTGCGTCTTCCAGGCTCTTGCCCGAGCCGTGCAGCCCGCCATAGAAGATCGCGATGCCTAGCGCGATCATCGACGGCAATACGATCACATAGCGCGACAGCGGCGTGATGCGCGTGAGCACCAGCAGCCCGATGCCCACGACGAGCGCCGGCACGCTCGCGAGCCACGGCAGCGCCATGAAGATGCCAAACGTGGCGGCGCCGACGGGCGCATCGGTGAGCACGCGGAGCGCACCTTCGAGCAGCAGCAGGCCGGTGCCCGCGAGAAAGCCGCCGATCACCGGAAACGGGATGTACTGGATCGCGTTGCCGCGTTTCCAGTGCGCGAGCGCGAACAGCAGCGCGCCGGTCGTCAGCGACGACACCGCGATCAGCATCAGCACGGTGGCGAGCACGGCGGCATCGTCGCCGCCCGCGGCGTGCACCGACAGCGCGACGGACGCGGCCAGTCCGGCGAGCAGCGCCGTCGCGTTCGAATCGGGGCCGGCGATCATGAAGGGCACCGAACTCGTCAACGCGATCACGAGCGAGACGATCACACAGCTCAGGAGCGCGGTCGGCATGCCGGCGGGCAGGCACGGCGTGAGGCCGGCCGAGAAGATCATCGCGCCGTAGCCCGCGGCATACGCGAGCGCGAGCAGCGCCGTGAGCACGCCCGCGAGCGTGTCGATGGCGAAGGACGCAAGCGCAGCGTTCAACTGCGATGCGCGCATGATCTCCGTGCCGTGGCTCGCGTTCTCGCTCATCGCGGTGCTCGCTAGCGGCACGCCGCCGACGGCACCACCGGCGTCACCCGCGACGCCGGCAGCACGCCGAACGGCAGCCGCGCGCTGATGACGATCGCACCTTCGCCCGCGCGCACGATCTGCCGGTCGACCTGATTGATCACGACGATCTGCCCGTCATAGACGACGATCTGATCGCCCTTGCAATCCGCGTTGCCGCCCGGTTCGAGGTTGGCGCAATCGGTGACGGAGTATTCCGTGCCGCGTATGCCGATGGTCGAGGTCGGCGTCTTCACGCGATAGTTCTCCGGCTTGCCTTCCTTCGCGACGAGACCGTCCACCGCGCGCAATCCGCCTTTCACGAGCGACAGAAAACTGCGGTCCTCCTGCGGCGCATTCGCGGCGTAATGAAAATCGTCGACGCGAAACACCGAGCCTGGCTTCAGATAGACGCGCTGCTTGTCGGTGAAGATCATCACGATCTCGGACGCGACGCCGGTCTGCACGGTGTCGCCGTTGTCGATGCCGCCGCCGACCGCCGCGACGCGCTGCGCGCCGCCCGCCGACTGGATCGCGACGTTGCCGACGAGCGCGGTGATCGTCGCGACCGGCTCGGCCGAGGCGGCGCGCGCGGTCATCGCGAGAAGCACGAGCAGGAGCAGAAGAAGGTGGCGGGCGCGCATCATGACGGGCCTCAGAAGGACTTCGTGAGCGCGACCCAGAAGCGGTTCGCGTGGCCGGTGCCGAGGGTCGACGGAACGTAGCCGAGGGTGTGCGCGTAGGACATCGACAGTACGAAGTCGTGCGGCGCGGCGAGCGTCGCACCGACGCCGACGCCCGACAGCCGCACGTGATTGACGCCCGGCACGACCGGATGCGCGACGATCTTGCCGTCGGCGGTATCGATGAAGCCCGCCAGCGTGACGAGCACCGGCACGAGCGATTGCCGGATCGTCTGCCGCACTTCGAAGGTCGCGATGTACGCTTCGTCGACGGGCGCATCGCCGGTGGCGTAGGCGCGCACCGCGTACGGGCCGCCGAGCGAGATCTGCTCGGACGAGTCGAGATTGCGCGAGCTCGCCTGGCCCGTCAGCGCGACGTAGAACTGCGTGCCGTTGGCCTGATCGCCGATCACCTGCGTATGCGTCATCGCGAGCACGAACTTCGTGAACGAGCCGGCGATCTGCGCTTCGAGCTGTTCCGGTTGCGGCGACCTGAAGCGCAGGTTCCCTTGCTGGATGCTGGTATCGAAGGTCGTGATGCTTTTTTGCAGCGTCAGATTCCCCGACAGGCCCAGGCGCGCGACATCGCTGCTCTTGTCGCTGAGGGAATCGAATGCGCCGAGATGATCCGACAGCAGCTTGTGATCGTAGCCGAGCGTCGTGTACACGTTCGCGGACGGCGAGCGCAGCAGCGCATAGCTGAGGAAGGTGGAGAACACGTTGGCGCTGCCGTAGGCGTCGAGTTCGTCGAACTGGCCGCCGACCGAATACGTCGAGCGCGTGTAGCCGATGCCCCACGCGAGCCCGCTGCCGCCCACCGGCACCGTATAGCCGATGTTGCCGTAGAACTGCCCGGTGATCGAGCCGAGCAGCCGCGCGCCCAGCTGATCGCCGATGCCGAGCGGATTGTTCCATTGCAGCGCGCCGATCAGCCGCGCCGCGCCGGTCGTCGTCTGGCCGTAGTTGTCGGCCTGCACGCTGCCCGACAGCGGCCGCGCCTTCGGCACCAGCAGCGTCATGTCCGAGGTGCCCGGCAGCGCGCCCGGCGCGATCGTCGCGTTCGCGCCCGTCGTGCCGGCGGCGTCCTGCGCGAGCAGCGTCGCGCGGGTGAGGGCGTGTTCGTCGATCACGTCGCCGGTTTTGAGCGCGCCGAGAAAGCGCGCCATGACCGCATCGCGCGTGCGCGACTGATTGTCGATATCGATGCGCCCATAGCGCCCCTCGCTCACCGCGATGCGTACGATGCCGCCGTCGATCTGCTGCGGCGGCACGTAGGCCCGCGCGACCAGATAGCCGTGCTGGCGATAAAACGCGCTCACGCGATCGGCGGCGCTTTCGAGATCGTCGAGCGAACGATCCGGGCCGATGACCGGGCGCACGGCGTCGAGCAGTTGCGCCGCCGCAAAGCGCGTGTTGCCGGTGAACGTGAAACCCTTCACCTCGAAGCGGATGCCGCCGGGCGCGCCCGTTGCGCCCGGCGGCGCGGGCGCGGGCGTCACGTTCAGGCGCAGGTCGGAGGGCGGCGGCGGCGCGGGCGATTGCTGCTGCTGTTCGCGCAGAATGCTGCCCGCGTTCGGCAGCGCCTGCGCGCGCGCATCGCGCATATCGCGTGCGCTCGCCGCGACGAGCGTCGCGAACAGCACCGCGAGCCGCGTCGAAGCGAGGCTGCGCCGGGCGTGTGGGCCGAAGCGTCGCACGCGCCTGGGCTTCACATGCGGCATACGTGACCGGGCCATGCGTCATCCGGCAGGCGGCTGCCGTCACTCGACGAATCGGTGCGCTGCTGCACGAGCGGCGCGGTTTCCGGCTGCAGGCCCGGCGTCGCGTCGAAGACATGCGCGGGATTGGCGGCGTCGGTGCGTACGGAATCGAGAACGCCGGGCAGCGTCGCCGCGGTCGTGATCACGGTTCCCGGCGCTTCCGGCGTCACGGGTTGCTCGGGCGGCGCGGGCGGTTGTGGCGGGGGCGGCGTCGGCGTGCCGGCGATGCGCAGCGTGCCGCCTTGCGTCGTGATCGTGTAGCCGGTCGGGCCACCCGTCGCCGTGACGGTGATCGCGTAGGTGCCGGCCGCCGCGCCCGGCGCCGCGCCCGTGCTCGTCACCGTGAAGACGAAAGGCTCGTGGACCGCCGGGCTGTCGGCGAACGCGTTGCCGTAATTCGCGCCGTTGTAGCGCAGCGCGATCGTGACGTCGTTCGGTCCGAGCGTGCGCGGCGTGTCCAGCGGCACGTCGATATTGATTGCCGTCAAGGTGACTTGCTGGCGCGCATTGAACGCGAAGCGGTTGCCCGAGACCGACGCGGCGCGCGCATCGACGTCGCCCGTGTATGCGTCGCCCCAGAGCGCGAGATTGCCGCTTTGCAGGCCGCCGAAGGCGTCGGTGTCGGGCGAATCGGTGTAGACCAGCCAGCGGCCATTGGGCGCGGCGAGCGCCTGCGCGCCGGCGTGGTTGGCGAAAGTCGCGGCGGCGAGCGTGATGGCCGTGCCGCTCGCGCGGCTCGCGACGGGCGCGGCAAGTGTGAGCGACGGCGCGGTGAGCGTCACCGCGCCGCTCGCCGACACGCCGCTCAGTCCCGCGACGTTTCCGACGATCAATGGCGCGCCATCGACGAGCGCGACCGACGTAGCATCGGCGGCGAGCGTGCCGATGCGATTGGCCGCATTCGTCAGCCGATACGTGCCGCCTCGCAGCGCGACATTGGCCGCTTCGACGGGCGCGCGCTGCGTGGCCGTGCCTGTGCTCGACATGGACATCGAAAGCGTCCCGCGTGGCGCGCTGATGGGCGCATCGAGCCGGATGCCGCTTTGCGCCGCGAGCGACAGCGTATTGACGCCGCGCCACGCAACCGGGCCGTCGATCAGCACGAAACCGAACGGCTCGAAGCCCGCTGGCGCTGCGGCGCTGATCGACACATTGGTCGTTTCGAGCACGCGCGAGAGCGTCGCGCTCTGGATCGTGCCGAAGCGCTGTCCGAAGGGATCGTCCGAGCCGACGAGCGCGGCGAAGTCGCTCGCGATGCGCCACGTGCCAGTTTGCCCCGACGTCGCCGCCGTCGTGACCTGTGCATCGGGCGCGACGCGCACCTGCGTGCCCGCCGTCTCGATCGCGCCGCCGTTGCCGCCACCGGGCGCGGACGCGTCGAGCGTGCCGCCGACCTGCACGACGCCGCTGTCGGCGACGAGCCGGATCACGCCGTTCTGGTTCACGGCGCTGCGCGCGCGGATGATGCCCGTGTTGTTCACGACGTTGGCGAAGAGCGCGCCTTCTGCGTTCGCGGCGAGCCATGCCTGACCGCCATCGGCCTGAATCAGTCCGTGATTGGCGGCGAGCGCATGCAACGCGCCGCGCTCCACCGACAAGCCGATCATGCTGTGATCGCCGAGCGTGACCGCGATGCGCTCGCCCGCCGCGAGCGCGGCGAATCCGCCGGGCGAATCGATCGTGCCGGCGTTGATCGCGCGCGCGCCGATCAGCGCGACATAGCCGCCGGGCGCGCTTTTGATCGTGCCGAGATTGACGACGGGCGCGCCGTCGTCGCGGTCATGCCAGTGCCAGCGACGCCCGCTGCCCGCGAACGTGTAGTGACCGCTCATGAAATCATTCGTCGACAGATTGAGCGTCGACGCGAGCAAACCGCCGACGTTGACCTGCGCATTCGGCCCGAAGATCACACCATTAGGATTGACGATGAAAACCTGCCCGTTCGCGTCGAGCCGGCCGAACAGCGCGGACGGGCGCGGACCCACCACGCGATTGAGCGCGATCGCATTCGCGCCCGGCTGATTGAACGTGATCGATTCACCGGGGCGCGTGCTGAACGAATTCCAGTCGATGGCCAGGCGGCCGCTATTCTGTTGAATCGTGGTGTTCGCGCCCGCGCTCGTGACCGCACCGGAGCCCGCGACGACGCGCGCGCCAGTCGGCTCCGCGTAAGCATGCGCGAAGACCGCGCTCAAAAGCGTGGCGGCGCCAAGCCGCAGCGCGGGGGACGCGTTGCTTGTGCGCAGAGTCCTGATCATGTCGGCCGACTCCTTTCTGTTGCGGTGCATCGTCATGAAGCGATGCAGGCGCACCATCAAGCAGTTTAGTGTTCCGAACCATGCTTGCAACTACGCGTTTAGAGAATGCGCGTCCACGCTGCGTGTGTGCGTTCGGTGACGCAACTGACTACTTCATTCGTCTTGGGAATGCGAGGTCTCGAAAGACGCTTCCGGCGGCTCGTTCGCGAGTGTTCCTTCGACGAAATCGCGCAGGAACGTAATCCATGTGCGGATCTTCGCGTCGAGATACTGACGGGATGCATACATCGCGTAGATGGTCATGGTCTGCAATTCCCACTCGGGCAGCACGCGCACGAGCGCGCCGCTTTGCAGCCATGGGAGCGCCGCGAGCATCGGCAAGGGTGCGATGCCGAGACCATTGGACAGGGCGACGGCGAGCGCGTCGGCGGAATTGACACGCAGCCGGCCGGGTTCGAGATCCACCTCGACCTGTCCGCGCGGGCCTTCGAATATCCATCGGTCGACGGGGAAGAAGGTCGTCACGAGTTGCAGGCACGCGTGCTTCGTCAGGTCTTCGATGCCTTGCGGCACGCCCGCGCGTTTCAGATACCCAGGCGACGCGCAGAGCACGCTCGGCATCGAACAGATTTTCGTGGAGACGAGCGCGGAGTCGGGCAGAGTGGATGTCGTCACTTGCAGGAAGACGTCGAAGCCTTCGTCGAGCATGTCGGGGACGTGCTGCGACAGCGTCAGCTCGACGCGCACCTGCGGTTGTTCTTCCAGATATCGCGTGAGCGCGGGCACCACGTAATGCTGGCCGAAAGTGATCGGCGCGTGCATGCGCAGCACGCCGCTCGGAGAAAGCTGCGCGTTGCTCGCCTCGGCCTCGGACAGATCGACGAGTTCGAGCACTTCCTTGCAGCGCGTGAGATAACGGTTGCCCGCGTCGGTGAGCGCGACACGGCGCGTCGTGCGATTGAGCAGACGCGTGCGCAGATGCGTTTCGAGTTCGGTGACGGCGCGCGATGCCTGCGCCGTCGTGATATCCATTTGCTGCGCCGCGGTCGTGAAGCTCGCCGCCTCGGCGACCCGCGCAAAGATCCTCATGCTCCGCAATAAGTCCATCGTCCAGCCATCCGTTTGACGAAGCCGGAACTATCCCACGGCGGCCCGATGGCATGCAACCGGACGCCTCCGTACGTTCGTTTCAGGATTCACATCTGTTACACGGCTTGTAACTCAGCGCCCGAGGCCCGCGGCTAACATGGATTCATGGCTGCATATGAATTCATGATCGCATCGCGGTCTGCGTGACGGCCTTCTCAGAAGAGGAAGACATGAACGTCAAGGGCTTGGTCGGAGTGGGTATCGCGCTGTCGGCGGGGCTCGCCTGTGAAGCCGCGATGGCGGGCGTGAGCGTCGGCATCAATCTCGGGATTCCGGTGGCGCCGGTCGCGCCCGTCTACGCCGCGCCGCCGCCGGTGTATGCCGAACCCGCGCCCGTCTATATGGCGCCGCCTCCGCCACCGCCGCCGCAGGTGGTCTATCAGCCGGCGCCGGTCGTCGTCGCGCCTGCGCCCGCGATCGTCGTCGGCTGGCATGGCGATCGTTACTGGGACGGCTACCGCTACTGGGGACGCCGCGACTGGTATGCACATCATGGCGGCTACTACGGTTATCGACACTGGTAAGCGGAGCGCATCCGGAAGCGGAGCATCATCATGAACCTATTCTCTCGAACTCGAACCACGGCGCGATTCGCGCGCTCGCTGATCGTTCCCGTCGCGCTCGTGGTGGCGGCGGCGGGGCTCGGCGGCTGTGTCTATGCTCCGCCGTATGGTTACGCGCCCGCGCCGGCTTACGGTTACGCGCCTGCTTATGGCTACGGGTACGGGCCGGGGTATTACGCCGTGCCGTCGGTGTCGCTTGGCGTCGGCTTCAGCAATGGCGGAGGACACTGGCACGGCCACTGATCATGTGCTCATGAGCAACTGGAACGCCCGTTGCTGCGCTTTCTCCGACTCTTCCGGAGAAAGCGCACGATGGCTGAGCAAACCGTAAGCTTGCTGGCGCATGACGCCCGCTGCGAGCACTTCATGCTGCCGCCCAACGGCTGGGTGCCGAACAACACCCGCCTGCCGGTGCTCCTGTGGCACCGCGCGATCGATCCAAAATCACCCGACCCCGCCGCCAGTTTCGAAACCCTGTTCGCGCACAACGGCTGGCCGCCGCAATGGCGCAATGGCGTCTTCGACTATCACCACTTTCATTCGACTGCGCACGAGGCGCTCGGTATCGCATCGGGCGACGCGGAACTGATCCTCGGCGGCCCACATGGCCGCGTGATTTCGGTCCGCGCCGGCGATGCGCTCATCCTGCCCGCGGGCACCGGTCATTGTCTGCTGACGTGCGGGCGCCGCTTTCAGGTGGTCGGCGCGTATCCGCCGGGGCAGCAGTGGGATATCCGCCGCGCAGCGCTCAGCGAGGCGGAGCGCATCGCGATGGAAGCATTGCCGTTTCCGCGCAGCGATCCCGTCGCGGGTGAAGACGGGCCGCTGACACGTGAGTGGCATTGATTGAAAGCATTATCAGGCTTTCTGCGTGCGGCGCGCGCCCACTAGCGGCACGCGCTTGACGACGCCCGTCGCGAGCGCGGTGCCGACCAGCACGATCGCGCATGCGATGCCCATCCCCACCGACACACGCTCGGCGAGAAAGAGCGCGCCCCACAGGATGCCGAAGATCGGAATCAGGAAGGTGACGGTGATCGCGCGCGCAGGCCCTGCCACCGCGATGAGATGGAAGAACATCATGTAGGCGACGCCCGTGCACGCGACGCCGAGCCCGAGCACCGCGCCCCACGCATGGAGCGACACCGTGCCCGCGGGCCAGAAAAACAGCGCGAAGGGTAGCAAAACGATGGTCGCCGCGCTCATCGTGCCGGCCGCGACCGTCAGCGAATCGACGCCCATCAGGTGCTTCTTCGTATAGCTCGCCGCGACGCCGTAACTGGCCGACGCGGCGAGCGCCGCGAGTGCGGCCAGCGCGGTCGCCATCGGCGCGACGGGGACGGCGGACGCGTCGTGCACGAACATCTGATCCCAGACCAGCGCGAGCACGCCTCCAAAGCCGATCGCGAGGCCCGCAACGCGCAGGCGCGTCAGCCGGTCGTTGAGCCACAGGAAGGCGACGAGCGCGCCCCAGAGCGGTGTCGTCGCATTCATGACGGACGTGACGCCCGCCGACAGCGTCAGCTCGGCATACGCAAAGAGGCAAAACGGCGCGGCCGAGTTGAGGATGCCGACGACCAGCAGCGGCCAGGCGCGCTCGCGCATCGTCGAGAGCGCCTGTCGCGCGTTGCCGCGCAGCGCGAGCATCAGAAGCAGAAAAGCCGCGCCGATGCCGACGCGCAACGCCATCAGCGGCGCTACGCCGAGATCGGTCACGCCGACGCGGATGAACAGGAACGAGCCGCCCCATAGCGCGGCGAGGACAAACAATTGAGCGAGATTGACAGGGGTCATGGCGGGCTTCGCAAGGGGAGTCGGGTAACGAAGCCATCGTAGCGGCGCGCACGAGGCCGACGTTTCGGTCCGGCGTGAAACGAAAGATGCAGCGCGGTCGGCGCGGCGCGTGCTTCGCGATTCTTTCGGGACACTGGCCCGGCTTCGCTTTATGCCCCGCATCGTAGGCGCGCGCGGGGTCGGCGGCAAACGAGCAATTCTCACCGTTATGTGAGAAAAATTGCCAAGCGCCGGGTGGCTTGCCCGCGCGCGTATTCGGTGCGACTCTTGCGGATGGACAGGCGGATGATGGGTTTTTGCAGTGCGATGGACGCAGTCAACTGGAGATAGCCATGGACAATGCAAACGGCAGCGCATCCACGATCCAGACGATGACCTCGGACGAGCCGCCGCTCGCGCGCCGAACGGTGGCGAGCGCGATGGAAGCGGCGCTCGCGCCGGGCATGACGCAGGCGCAAAACGCGAGCGTGACGCCGCTCGCGCCGGGCGCGGCGCACCAGCCCGCGATGTACGCGCCATATCACGTGCACGGAAGCGTGCTCGAAGGCGGCGACAGTCCGTCGGTGCTCGCGCAACCCGCCGCCGCGAGGGCCGAGCGGCAGGGCAGCCAGTTCCATCCGTCGCCGCCGGCGCCGCGCCGCGCGCGTGACATGCTTGCGGGCGCGCAGAATGCCGTTTCGACGCGTTATCGTCAGGCGAAGGAGGGCACCGACGACTACGTGCACGACAATCCATGGAAATCGATCGCGCTTGCGGCGGTCGGCGGATTGATCGTCGGTTTGCTGGCGGCGCGCTGAAAAAAGACAACGTCGGCCGGACTGAACGACGGCGGGCCTCAACCTTGCTGTAACAATGGTACCGGTGCGGTGCTCATCGCCGTATCGGGCCGACATGGAAGAACGATCGTACGATCTGTGCACCGAGCGGTTCGAAGTCTGGAATCCGCTATACGCGACGTTCACCGGCCCGCGGCGCGTGCTGTTCGTGCATTCGGAATCGAATGTGGGCGACTCGTTCGCGCTCCTGCTCGCGATGCGCGGCTTCGAGGCTGTGCAGATGGGCGATGCGACGAGCGCCCTGCAGTTCGTCGGCAACTGGCGGCCGCAAGCGCTGTTCGTCGATACGCTCATCGGCGATCCGCACGATCATGCGCTTGCGCGCGCATTGCGGGTTGCGCTGGCTCGCGATCAGAAGGAGGGCGAGCTCCAGCTGATGATCGCCCTCGCCGCCGATGCCGCCCGCGATCCGCGCGATACGCTCTTCGACGCAGGTTACGACGGCTTTTGCAGAACGCCGTGTCCGGTCTGGTGGATGTTCGATCTGTTGAAGTGTTTCTACGCCGGGTGAGGGCGGCCGCGCAGCCGCCCGCCATGAAGTTCTAGACTGCCCGGGAAGCCTTGAAGTCGCTGGTTTCCAGTTCGACCGACTGGCCGTGGTTGCGCTCGAGCGTGCGCCGGGCAACCTCCTCGATTTGCACGCGTCCGCCTTCGAAAGCGGAGAGGAGATCGTGCGACGACGTCCCGCTGTTGCCGAAGTGATCGTTGAGCGCATCGAGGGAGACGCTGCACCAGACTTCGCGCCCGTCCACCTTTGCTTCGAAAGCGACACGCGCTGCCGCCACGACATGACGCCGCCCGCTGAACTCTATCGTCATCCTTATCACCTCCTGTTATTCGTTCGGAACACGCTAAGCGCGATCATCGCAGGAACGGCAACAGCCGCCGGCCCCGCGATGGCGAGACTGCGCGCGGCCTGGCGCGCCACGCACGGTCCTCTTGCATGATACGCCCGCCATGCACGAGGCGGGCGCCACGGTGACTTTGCAATGGCCGTGCCCGAGCGCTAACGGCAGCAGAGGCATCCGCCGCGATGCTGCATGCCGTAGCTGCCGGCATCCTCCGCACCGGCGCCGGACGCGCTTGCGCCGCCCACGCTCGGCGCGCCGATCGTCACGCGCGCGGCCGTGGCGCTGCATTGCGGGCATGCCGCCGGTTCGTCGCGCTCGGCGATGCGGCGGGCGGCTTCGAATGCGCCGCACGTCGCGCATTCGTAATCGTAGAAAGGCATGACGTTTTAACTCGGAGAAAGTAGGCTTGCTGGCCGCGAAATCAGGACGCGTCCTTGCGCAACATGCGCAGACGCGCTTCTTCGAGCGACTGGAACTTGCTGTCGGCTTCGTCGTACACCGCGACCTTCCCGCGTCCGATGTCGTACACCCAGCCTTGCACCTGCAGCTTGCCG
>Ga0160459_100373_pt1 | contig 19426 bp, 18 predicted proteins | sample HID1973K_E6MG_FD_108208 | JGI IMG/M metagenome (GOLD analysis project Ga0160459, IMG submission 108208) | Enriched mosquito-associated microbial communities from UW Madison campus, WI, USA - HID1973K_E6 MG | ecosystem: Host-associated > Arthropoda: Insects > Digestive system > Unclassified ... | reverse complement strand
TGTTTTTCGGTTCCGTTAAGAACCGGTCGCTCACTCAACGTACTGACGATGATTAATCCATCTTTCGACAGATAAACCTTCCTCTGATACTTCGTGTGAGACTCTTGATACTTTTGCTTTTGCTTCAGCCTCGAAAGACTGAAACCGCACTCGCTATCAAGCGCCCACACTTATCGGCTGTTAGTTTTTAAAGAGCATTGCGCTAAGAATTTGCTTCGCGGGTTATCTGCTTTCGCTTGCTTTCTTGCGCGCCGTCATTCAACGGGAGGCGAATTATGCAGACTGATTTTCGTATCGTCAAGCGTCTTTTTTAAAAAACTTATCGGGTCAAATTTACCGCGGTCATTCGCGATCCCGCATCGACGCGCTGCGCGGATCGCTCATCGATGTCCATGCTGCTTGAGAAAAGTCATCAGGGCGGCAAACGCCGGTGGCACGCCTGGATCGGCGGCTTCGAGTTCGAGCTTGCCGTCATCCCCGGCGATGCTGATCCGATAGCTCCGCGCATCCGGCACCGGCTTCTTCGCGCTCGGCCGGGCCGTGCCGCCCTCCGCGCGCGCAGCCGAAACCAGTTTGGCGAACTCGGCGCTCTCGTCGGGCGACAAACCCGCCGCTTGCACGACGATCGGCCGCGCAAGCCCCGGAAAGAACCCCACCCCGCCTTCGATGATCAATTCCGCGCGCATCACAGGACACCAACCTGATGCCACGCCTGAGTGACCGCCTTCGATTCCGCGCTGTTCGTCCCGAACAGCCGGTTGGCGTTCGACACGGTGAGACGCGCAAAACTCTTGAAGCCCGTCGTCGCCTTGATGTGCGAATCGTTCAGCGTCTCATACCAGATGCGCCCCGCCTTTTCCCACGCGTTACCGCCGATATCGAGCGCCGCAAGACAGAACGCGCGATTCGGAATGCCGGAATTGATGTGAACGCCGCCGTTGTCCTGCGTCGTCTGAACATAACCGCTCATGGTCGATGGCTGCGGATCCTTGCCGAGCACCGGGTCGTCGTACGCCGTGCCCGGCTCTTTCATGGAGCGCAATGCGACGCCCTTCACGCCCTTCGCAAGCAGCCCCGCTCCGATCAGCCAGTCGGCCTTATCGGCGGTCTGCTTCAGCGTGTATTGCTTGATCAGCGAACCGAACACATCGGAGACGGATTCGTTGAGCGCGCCCGCCTGCCCCGAATATGCGAGTTCGGCCGTGTGCTCCGTCACGCCGTGCGTCAGTTCATGGCCGATCACATCGAGCGAGATGGTGAAGCGATTGAAGAGCTCGCCGTCGCCGTCCCCGAAGACCATCTGCTGCGAATTCCAGAACGCGTTGTCGTACTTGTCGCCGAAATGCACCGTGCCGATGAGCGGCATGCCGGCGTCATCGATCGAATTGCGTTGAAAGACTTCGAGATAGAACTCGAAGGTGTCGCCTAGGCCGTCGTATGCTTCGTCGACGCAAGGATCCTTTGTCTTCTTCGCGCCCTCCGCGCGCACGATGGTCCCCGGCAGTGTCTCCGTATTCTTCGCGGTATAGATGGTCCGGTGCACGACCGGCGCGACGGCGGGCATCTGCCCCGCGCGCCTGGGCTGGAGCGTCGCGGCCTGCACGGAGCGGAATTGCCGGAACGTATGGTCCGCCGACAGGGTATCGATGGCGAGCGAGCGTTGCTCGGCCGAGCCGTTTTTCGCGATCGCCGCGAGCATGTGCGGTGGCAAGATGCAATAGATCGAGTGAGCGCGCCCTGAGCGGGAACCGATGCACATGATTGCCTCCTGAACGTGAAAAGGAAGTTGGAAACCACGCGCGGCGCTTTTCTACATGTTGCTAATGGGAAAATGAATGAACCTGTCGATGAAGAAGTCACGTTCGCGCCAGATCATCATAGGTACTCCGGATAGTGCCGACACGTCAATCGTTCCGACTGATCCGCTAAATGTCCCGATGCGTGATCGATCCGGACCACGAAAAGCTCCCGATATAATCAGCGTTGTCATTCAACCAGGACATCGCATGAAATCAGTCATCGCTCTCATCGCAGCATCCGCTATCGCATCGACCGCGTTCGCCGCCAACAGCATCGACAAGTTGCCGTCGGGCGTCGTCGTCGAGCATCTCAAGCAAGGCACCGGCCCGCAACCAACGGCCGACGACATCGTGCGCGTCAATTATCGCGGCACGCTCGCGAACGGCACCGAGTTCGACAACTCAGAAAAACACGGCGGACCTGCGACGTTCCCGCTCGGCCGCGTGATTCCGTGCTGGACCCAGGGCGTGCAGAAGATGAAAGTCGGCGGCAAGGCCAAACTGACCTGCCCGGCAGCGACCGCTTACGGCGATCGCGGTGTCGGCGCCATCCCGCCGAACAGCGATCTCACGTTCGAGGTCGAACTGCTCGGCATCGGCAAGTAATCGAGCCTTAAAACGGCGGGACGCGCGACGCGGTCAGGCGTCGCGCGTCTCGTCGCACGAACTGCGAGCGTCGATGTGTAGAATGGCCACGTCCCTAAGCGCAAGGCCCGCCGCATTCATTACGAATAGCTGATAAGAGAGCCGAATCGCAAGACAAATTTAAGGAGACGAACATGTGGTTTGTCGGCAAAAGCGAACTGCTCTCTCTGATCCAACATCATTGCCTCGATGAGGTGATGCCCGCCTTCAGCGACCATCGCACGCTTCGCAAGAACACTATCGTGTATCGGCCGGATGAGTCGAGCGAACACGTCTATCTGCTCAAGAGCGGCAGCGTGAGGCTGTTTCGGCTCACGGAAGACGGGCAGGAAATCACGCTCGCGTTCGTCAAGGCAGGCATGATCTTCGGCGACGGCGACGTGCTCAACCAGGCGAACTATTCGCATCACGCTCAGACGCTCGCGCCCAGCATGGTCTGCTATATCCGCAAGCGAGACTTCAAGGACCTGCTCGCGCGCTACGACGTCATCAATGAATTCGTGTTACGAAATCACTATTTGCGCTGGCAGGAAGCGCAGCAGCTGATCGAAAACCTCTCGCTGCACGACGTCAGAAAGCGTCTGACGAACCTTCTCGTGATGTTCGCGGGACAAGTCGGCGCGCCCTGCGATTACCTCGAACAGGGCGATGCAATTCTGATCGACCTTCCGATCGCGCAGGACAAGCTCGCGGAATTCATCGGCACGTCGCGTGAGTCGGTGAATCGACATTTCAGCGATCTCAAGGCCGAAGGACTCGTCGACATGCGCGAGCGCAAGATCGTGCTCACGCCCGCATTCGTCGCGCGTTTCCTCAACAAGGCTCAGCCGAGCGCGGCGCCGGCCCTCGCGTCGCTCTGAGCGAGCGCGCGCTTCACGGCGGCCACGCCGCTTTGCGGGCTCGACAGCACCGGGACCGGCAATGCGTCGAGCGTCGGCACGAGCCGCGCCATCGACACTTGCGCGAGCACGATCACATCGACATGATCGGCGAGCTCGACGATCGCGCGTCTGAGGATATCGTCGTGCTTCGCCCCGTCGCCGGCCAATAGCGCTTCGAACGCGCCCTCGGCGATGCATTCCGTCACGTCCACCTTGCGTTCGTGCTGCACGGCCTTCCTGCGAATCAGACGCGCCGTGGGCTCGAGCGTGGTCGACACCGTCGCCACGACACCGACACGCGCGCCGAGCGCGCAGGCCTGCTCCGCCATTGCTTCGTCCACCTTGATGATCGGCGTGCGAATCATGCCGCGCAGCACGTCCGTCGCTTCGCCCACCGACGAGCACGCATTGAGGATGAGGTCCGCGCCCATCGCCTGCGCGTTCGACATATAGCTGAAAAGGCGCGCCGTCACTTCGGGCGTCAGGCGGCCGGCGGCCCGCACATCGGCGAGCAGGCTGTCGTCGACGATATTGACGACGCGCGCATCCGGCAACTGCTGCGCGAATTGCGCCTTCAAAGGCTCGACGGTCACTGGTCCGGTGTGCACTACAACGATCATGGTCATGACTGGTCCGTATTCGTTCGTGGATGATCAGGCGGTGGCGAGCGCCATCACCTTTTCCTGCGATGCTTCGGCGCGACTCAGTTCGCCGCTGATGCGGCCTTCGCGCACGGTCAGGATGCGGTCGCTCAGCGCAAGCACTTCGAGCAGATCCGATGAAATGACGATCACGCCGATGCCCTGCGCCGCGAGCCTCGCGATGAGCGCATGCACCTCCGCCTTCGCGCCGACATCGATGCCGCGCGTGGGCTCATCGACGATCAGGACTTTCGGATTGCGCGCAACCCATTTCGCGATGACGATCTTCTGCTGATTGCCGCCGCTCAGGTTCACGACTTTCTGCTCGACACCCGGCGTCTTGATGCCGAGCATGCGTACGTACTGCTGGCAGCTTTCGCGTTCGCGCGCGTGCTGCACGAACTGAAACGGCGAATAGCGTCGCAGATGCGTGAGGCTGAAGTTCTCGCGCACGCTCATGCCGAGCACGAGGCCTTGCGCCTTGCGATCCTCGGTGACGAAGCCGATGCCCGCGCGAATCGCATCGTGCGGATTGCGAATCCTGACCGGCGCGCCGTCGATCGAAACCGATCCGGTCGATGCGCGCATGCCGAAGATCATTTCCATGATCTCGGTGCGCCCGGAACCGACGAGGCCCGCGATACCCAGCACTTCGCCGCGATGCAGGGTGAAGCCGATATCGCGGATCCGCGCCTCCGCCTTTTTCACCGGCCTGAGCGAAAGGCCGCGCACTTCGAGCACGGGCGTGCCGCTCGCATGCGATTGCGGCTCGCCGTAGAGTTCGCTGAGTTCGCGATCCACCATCTGCCGCACCAGCGTTTCGCGCGTCACTTGCGCAATCGGCGCGGTGCTTACCGTGCGGCCATCGCGCAAGACCGTCACGCGATCCGCGAGATCGAAGATCTCTTCGAGACGATGTGAGATGTACACGACCGCGATGCCTCGTTCGCGCAGACGCTTCACGAGGCCGAGCAGCACGCTCGTTTCGTGATGACTCAGCGATGCGGTGGGCTCGTCCATGATGATCGCTTTCGACTGCGCGCTGAGCGCCTTGGCAATTTCGATCATCTGCTGCTGGCCGACGCTCAGTTCGCTCACGCGCGTGGCAGGATCGATGTCCATGTCGATCGTGCGCAACACGTCGCGCGCTTGCGCATACATGCGCGCGCGATCGATGAAGCCGAATCGCGTGCGCGGCTCCTTCGCCAGAAAGATGTTCTCGCCGACCGTCAGGTTCTCGACCACCGCGAGTTCCTGATAAATGATGTTCACGCCAAGCGCGCGCGCGTGATGGCTGTCGGCGAGCGCGACCTCGCGCCCTTCGATGCGGATCGTGCCGCCCGGATCGGGCGCGTACACGCCGGTCAGGATCTTCATCAGCGTACTCTTGCCCGCTCCGTTCTCCCCGGCGAGCGCAAGCACTTCACCGCGATGAATGTCGAGACTGACACGATCGAGCGCCTTCACGCCGGGAAACGTCTTCGAGATATCGCGCATCTCGAGAAAGGGCGTCATTTCGTGTAGCTGCCCATGTTGTCCTTCGTCACGACGGTCACGCCGGTGTCGATATCTTTCGACTGCGCCTCCGTGCCCTGAATCTGCGCGACGAGATGCTGAACCGCGAGCGAGCCCATCGTGACCGGGCGCTGAACCATGATCCCCTGTATATAACCTTCCTTCAGGCCTTTGAGCGTATCGGGCAAGTCGTCGAACGCCAGCACTTCGAGCTTGCCCTTCATCGCGCCGAATTCCTTCGTGTTGAGCACCTTCGCCACCGCCGGTCCGCCGACCTGACTCACGCCGAAGATGCCGCTGAGATTCGGATGCGCGCGCAAAGTCGTCTCGACGACGGACACGCCGCGCGCGAGGTCGTCGTCCGTGCCCTGGGTCTCGACGATCCGGATGCCCGGATACTTAGCGAGGCCACGCTTGATGCCCGAGATGCGCTCGTTGAGGTTCACCGCGCCGAGCTGGCCCGTGATGATCGCGACTTCGCCCTTGCCGTTTAACGCACGGCCCATCGTGTCGGCCATCGTCTCTCCGGCCTGCACGTTGTTCGTGCCGATGTACATCGAGCGGCCGCTATTGGGAGAATCGGAGTCGTAGGTCAGCACTTTCACGCCGCTCTTCTCCGCGCGCTTCATCACGCTTTCGACCGACTTCGGCTCGTTCACCGAGATCGCGATGCCGTCCACATGGCGCGAAATCAGGTCTTCGATGATCTGCACCTGCGTCGAACCTTGCGTGTTCTGCGGCACCACCCATTGGTACTTGACGCCGGCCTTGTCGGCGGCGGTCTGGGCGCCCTTGTTGCAGTCATCGAAAAACGGCACCGCGACCTTGGGTATCACGGCGACCGAGATGTCCTTCGCGTCCTTCGCGTGCGCGATGCCGGCACACGCGGCCGACAATGCGAGCAGCGCGCTCGCGACGATTCGTGGCGTGGGTTTCATGCTTCGTCTCCTTTGATTGTTTTCGACCTACACTGCTTCAGCGACCCTTGCGGCGCACGCGCCAGATGTCGATGCTCACCGCGATCAGGATCACGCAGCCGGTAATCGCCTGCTGCGCATAGGTATCGATGTTCAGCAGCACCACGCCGTTGGTGATGATGCCCGCGAGCGCCGCGCCGATGATCGCGCCCTCCACGCTGCCCGCGCCACCCGACAGACTCGCCCCACCGATCGCCGCCGCCGCGATCACGTCCAGTTCCGCGCCGAAGCCCGAAGCGGGTTCGGCCGACACGAAGCGCGAGAACGCGATCACGCCCGCCATCGACGCGATGAATCCCGACAGCACGTACACCGTGAATTTCACGCGCGCCGTCCGCACGCCCGAGAGGCGCGCAGCGACTTCGTTGCCGCCCGTCGCGTAGACGTGACGACCGAAACGCGTCTGACGCATGACGATGGAGAAAATCACGGTCATCGCGAGCAGGATGACCACCGGAAACGGCACGAAGCCGACATAGCCCTGACCGATGAAGGTGAAGGCATCGGGCACATCGGGCGTGACCGGTACGCCCTTGGTGATGATGTACATGAGCCCGCGTCCGATGGAGAGCGTGCCCAGCGTCGCAATGAAAGGGGGCAACTGGATCCACGTGATCATGACGCCGTTGAACGCGCCCACGACGAGCCCGACGGCGAGCCCGCACAGCACTGCGGCGAACGCGCCCAAGCCATGCTGGAACGCGAGCGCGGTAATCAGCGACGACAGGCCCATCACCGAGCCGACCGACAGGTCGATACCGCCCGTGATGATCACGAGCATCATGCCGATCGACATCAGCGCGACGAGCGAGAACGAGCGGAACACGCCCATCAGGTTGTTGGTGGTGAGGAAGTACGGCGAGAACAGGCTGATGAGCAAACCGACGAGCAGCAGCACCGACAGCACATTCAGTTCGCGGATGCGCAGACAGGCGTGCAACACGTCCACGGCGCGGGAGTGCTGCGCGGGTTCCTTCTTCGACGATATTGCGCTCACCGATGTCCTCCTGTTCAGGATGGCATCGATCTTATGAGCGCACGCGCGGCGAAATCTGTGACGCGCGTCATAGTCGCGCATCGGGGTGAACCCGAATCGATACGCACGCGTGGCTATGACGCGCGTCACAGATTTCGCGCGCCGAACGGCCCTAGGATGGTTTCCGTCTGAAGCGGACTACATCAAAAGGAGCCACAGCATGACGAAGCGAGTGATTGTGACCGGCGGCAGCGGACTGGCCGGGAAATGGGTCGTCGAGGATCTGGTCGCGCACGGCTACGAGGTGCTCAACGTCGACCGCGTGCCGATGGCCAAAGCCACCGCGCGCACGCTCATCACCGACATCACCGACGCGGGTCAGGTGTTCAACGCGCTCGCGTCGAGTACCACGGCCAGGGAATTCGACGACGACATCGAGCCGAAGCCGATCGACGCCATCGTGCATTTCGCGGCGATTCCACGCATTCTCGTCACGACTGATAACGAGGTTTTCCGCATCAACGTGATGGGCACGTACAACATCCTCGATGCGGCGTCGAAGCTCGGCATCAGAAAGGTGATCCTGGCGTCGAGCGAAACGACGTACGGCGTCGTGTTCGCGCACCGGCATCGCGACCCGCAGTATTTTCCGCTCGACGAGGACTATCCCGTCGATCCGATGGACAGTTACGCGACATCGAAAGTCATCAACGAGGTGACGGCCAAGGCGTTTCACGCGCGCACGGGCGCGGATATCTACTGCTTTCGCATCGGCAACGTGCTCGACCCGGTCGATTATCAGAAGTTTCCGGTCTGGCTGAAGGATCCGGCGCTGAGAAAGCGCATCGCGTGGAGCTACATCGACGGCCGCGATCTGGCGACGGCTTGCCGGCTTGCGATCGAAAAGGACGGCCTGGGCTTTCAGGTGATGAACGTCGCCGCCGATGATGTGTCGTCCGATCAGCCGACGGCCGCGCTGGTCGAGCGTTTCTATCCTGGCGTGCCGGTGAAGAAGCAACTGGGAGAGTTCGAAACGCTGCTGAGCAACGAGAAGCTCAAACGTCTGCTGGGATGGCGGCAGGCTTACCGGTGGCGCGAACAGGTCGCGAAGTAGAGCGTGCGCGTTTATTGCAGGTTGGTCTCTTTCGTCGGCACGGTGGAAAATGGCGTCATCGGAGCGCAGCGCCCGCTGCGCTCGTTGCCGGGCTGGCGAACGAGAGACATATATGAAGAACTCACGGAAAATCTGGCCGATCTGGTCCGCGTTGATGATCTCGCTCGCCGGCTGTGCGGCAGGCGGCACGTCGGCGGACGGCAGGCATCTGAGCGAGACGCAATGCGGCGACCTCACCGCGCTGAAAAACAACGCTCCGCCCACACGCGAGCGCAACCGGAGTGAACTGGCGGCGCTAAGGGCGGCCGGGTATGACCCGTCGAGGTTCTATGACCCGTACTATCCGGATGATCTGCAGGCGGCCCAACGTCAGGTCGATCGATGGTATCAGGCGGAATGTCGGGCAGTTAGGTCGGATTGACGGGCGCGGGGGTGCGTCGATTTATTACGTAATCCTGATTTATTGCGTGTTGTATTGGGATGATTTTCAATCGTTCGGTGCGGTTTGGCGATGCGTGATAAAGAGCGACGCGCGTTCGTGGACGCGCCCATTTGCCGCGCCCTCTTTACTTCCGCGGACTTCTAATGCGCGACGTTGTGCCGGTGGGTGCGCTCCAGCAATTCCACTTCAGGTCCGCTAGGTCCCGTATGCAACTCGACTCCGTTCACGTGGCCGCTAGTTCAAGTGCGCCTGACCTCAACAATCCCGCAAGTCGAAGAATCGTATCGAATGCTACAGAAGGCGTTCAACTTGTTACGCATACGGCAATTCGACGCTCATGGGAGCATTTCAAAACGGTAAGTCCGGATTGCTCGCAGCCGCGCACCGATTTTCCGTGAAACATCCGGCCAAAACGCGGGTATCAAACGGCTGAAAGCCTTTCTGCTAGCGGCTCTGGGTCATTGGCGACGTTTGCGCTGATTGTTTCACGGCAAGGTGCGCGACGTGGCGACACGGGCCGTAGCGCGCATCGCCTCGCCCGGCTCCATCGATGACGCGGGCGCCTCGACGCGCCTGCGATGGTCTCCATACAAACTGTGAGGTAGCAACGCTGTTCGTTGCTTCTGTGAGCACCGCAGTGCCGTCGCGGACGATAAAGGCGAACGCGCCGAATCTAGGGTGTGCGGCGTTTCGCTCCGGTCTGCGTGGTCTCTTCCTATGTTCGGTATTGTTGCGGCAAGCCATATTTCTTCGCGCCATTTTTAATTGGTGGAGTTTCCAGCCCGCCACGCTGCGGATCATCAACTTCGCTCGGGTCAATCTAGTGGGACAGCCCGCTATGAGGAACCTCCGCCAACAGAGCTGCCTGGCGTGGAAAACCGGCCACAATCAAAGCGGTGTTCAGGTGCAGGCGTGCGACAGCTTTGGCTATGGCGAAGTGCAAACGCTCGGAAAGAGGCGGTATTTGCGCTGCGTCGAGAATTTGGAGAGGGAAGGCGAAGCCGCGTCACAGCGATCGGACGGCGTGTAGTTGTGGCAGTGCGGCCTTTTGCTTCTCTTCTATAACCTCGGTTCATCCGGTGCGCCGGCTGGTGGTCATGAATAGACCAGGACGGATTCTCAGGCATTTCGGCGGTGTGCCGAACATCCTAGGCACCCATCGCGAACGGGCAACGTGGCCGTTTCGCTCTGGATCAGACCATTGTATGAATGAGTGCGTGGTCTGGGAATTGGAGGCGCGAGAATGGTGTCCCAAGTCGGGACACCTTCACTGAGTCCGCCGCGACGCGAGCGCGTAAGAATCGGTGGCCAACAGCAGGCGCTTTTTAGCGTGGCAGGCTAGGGACATCGTTCGAAGTCGTTATTGGATCCCGCCCTGCCCTCTGCACCACCGAGTGTCCCAAGTCGGGACACTCTTGACGCCGCTGTCGTCTGAATCTCCGCTGAGTTCTACCGCCGTCAGCGTCCCAAGTCGGGACACCCCACTCGATTGCGCGCTCAAAACGCGCGCCGACGCTTAGCCATTGTCCGCAAACAACTGCGTAACCAACTCGCGAATTCGCTTCTCGTTTTCCGCAGTCAGCACGCCCGCCTTGATTTTCACGGTCAGCCCCGCCGAGTCCTTCGTAATCGATCCCGCCTGTGATCCGCCGGAAAAAATCTTGTCGATACTTCGATCGCTCACGCTCGCGACGGGCTTGCCGACATCATCCAAAGCCTGCTTGATCGCCTTTCCCAATTTCGACTGATCCAGATCGCCGGCTACAACTTTCGCCCAGAGGCCCTTGGCAACCTCACGCGCGCCGCCATCCCTTCCACGCAGAACCGACACCACGCCCTCCGCGGCCGTCGCGCCGAGCAAACGGGGTTGCACATCCAGATCCTGAACCACAAATTCGGGCAACTCCCCGAACGACAGATATCGATAAAGCTCCGATCGCGAAATTCCCAACGCCTCCGCCATGCGCTTTCGGTTCGGAAATTCCTTTTCGGTCCGCCGAATCGAACGCGAAATCTCGTAGTCGCACAAATCTTCCCGCGCCACATTTTCCACGAGCGCCAGCATCGCCATCTCTTCATCAGAAAGTTCGACCACCAAAACCTTGATCGTCTCTTTCCCGATCATCTTGTGCGCGCGCCAACGCCGCTCGCCCGCTACGATCTGATATCCCGCTCCCACTCGACGCACAACGATTGGCTGAACCAGACCCGCCTCGCGAATCGACTCTGCCAGTTGCGCAAGCTTCGCGTCGTTGAAAACCTGCCGAGGCTGCCAAGGATTCGGAACGATCTCGGAAACAGACGCTTCCGACGAAGAACCGGCCTTTTCGAGATGCACGATGCGCTGCTGCGCAGCCGCCAATGCTGCCGCCATCCCCGGCGCGGTGCGCGGACTCGCGGACTTTTCCTGTTGTGGATCGAGCTGGATGTCCTTTGCCGCCCGAACTTCTGCGGTCTTGCTCATCATGCGATCACGAAGGCTGCTCATTGTCCGGCCCTCCATTGGGCGACATATTGGTCATCGATCCACTTGCAGTAATCCACCATCGGCTGCTTTACTCGCGCCAAAGTTTTCGCCACCGTCTCCGCACGCGATAAATCGAACACCGTCGAGAATGCCAACGCTCCGTTACTCATCACGGAACTCGCCGGAATCTCGGTCGTGTGCAACCAGTCTCCATAAGCGCGTTGCGACCAGGACCGCACGACCGGTGCCGACGATGTCGTCCCGTAATCCACCCTGGAAAGAAGAACCGAAATGAAGTCGTACGTTTTGTCGACTTCGTGCTGGACGAAACCATTCGCGACTTCCGCGAACAGCGACCAGAACGACACGGAAGAAATAAAGTCGAGGCTCTCGGGCACGAGCGGCATCACCATCGAATCGGCTGCCATCAGCCCGTTGAGCGTCATATAAGAAAGCGACGGCGCTGTATCGAGAATGATGTAGTCGTACTGCGCGCGCAGTGGCTCGATGCCCTTGCGCAGCACGGACCAGAATTCGAAATTGGCGTGCGTCTTCTGCGCGGTAGGAAGATGAAACTCGGCATCGTGCAAATAGTTATGTGCCGGAATGACGTCGAGACCGTCCCAGTACGTAGTCTGCACCTTCGAGGAAAGGCCGCCTTCAATCTCCGGATCGTAGATGAACGGCAGGACGGTATCCTCCCAGGTCACATCCTTTTCCGCATACAGACCACATAGCTCCGAAAGCGATGCTTGTGGATCGAGATCGATCATGAGAACCTTGCGGCCACGCAGACTCAGTCCCTGACCGATACACATCGATGTCGTCGTCTTGCACGAGCCGCCCTTGAAGTTCGCCGTGATCAGGACGCGTCCCCGGTGCTCACGTGTACCCGTGACGAGCGGCGTCTGATAGATATCCGATACCTGTTGCACCCAGGCACGGGCATCCTTCAAGGAAAATATGCGTGCGCGACCGGTGCCGTGCGTTTCGCCCGGCGGCAACTCACTGCCTTCCTTGGTCGCCAGATAGTTGATTTTCTGACGGTCGATCCCGCACATCTCCGATAGTTCGCCTATCGTAAAGAGGGGCGCGGTCTTTCGCGGCCTGGGTGCGAGGATTTGGTCGCGCAGTTCATTTGTCATCACCGACAAACGTTCGGCGAACTCTCCCAGATTGGAGAGTTTCACCCTTCGATTAATCCCTGGCAGTTCGCTCAAATTCATTCTGATGCTTCCTGTAATGTCGACGGTGAGGCGTTTTATCCACGCTCGCCGCTCTTTCTACGGTTTTGGTTCAACTCAGTGCCGAACCGTAGAATACGCGTGGGCGCGACGGAAAGCCATGGCTATCAGACCAAAATTTGCGTAATGCGGATCGGCGGGCGAAAACTGCTTATTTATCTGAGGCTTCCGCAGTACGCTTTGAGCGGTTTCGACGTGCGCTTCGCGGAGTCGATGCCGAATGTGTGCGATGCAGCACGCGTTCTATTGTTGAGCCAACACAAAAGACCTCACCCTTGGTGAGCCTCTGGCCGCGAACACTCAGCTGTGCTCTAACGCAATCACAATTCACCTCACCAAATAAAACGACTTCGCGGAGCAAAACTGCCCGTTGTCCTGTCGCGGTCAGTTTCCCGTCTTAGAAATTCACTCAACGCTGATCTTGCAAAGCGGGTTTGTTCGTTTACTTAAAGAATAAAACTCACCACCACCAACAGCACAACCATAACAATCGTGAAATCAATCACTTAGCGATGTAAAGTGAGAGATATTGTGTTCGAGGTGCTGTTGATTGAGCGTCAAGGTGATGCGTTTACCACGTAACGGTGAGATGCATTGGCGTCGCCGGTGAGATGTTTACGCGTCAGCGGTGAGGGAATTTGTGATGTCCCGCTGACCAAAGTGAGGTTTCCTGTGTCACGGCCTCGAGAAGGTGAGGTGATGTGTGTTGACAGCTCACCTTGTGCCCGGTACCGTACCGCTCGATACCACGAACCACGGCGCCGAATCGGGAGAAGGAATGACGACAGGAGGGCAGGTAGCCACGTCCAGACAACTGGCGCTGGCGCTATTCGACGACGCAAACGCGGAAGGCTTGCCCGTCGATTCTGCTCGCACGGACATCGGATTTTCGCGGAAGAACGTTCTGATCCGTATCGTCGATCTCGGCGTGGCGGCTCGACGCCTCATCGACGCGGCGTACTTCATCGTCGCGCAGGAGGAAAAGATACATGACCTGTACGACGTCGAGCTCGATTACTTCAAGTGGCTCATGCGCTACTCGAGCCGGAACAACGCGCACCTCGAACAGGTGATTACCGAGGCGCAGCGGGCGCTGATTCAGGCCACGGCCGAAGCCGATGTCGACGGCTCCAAACCGTTCGGGTCGGTTCAGCTGATCGGACGTATTTCGTACGTGGGCGGCCGGTTTCAGTTCCGTGTCCCTCCCGATTTGATCGGCATCATCCGCGGCCCCGGCAAGTCTCACTGGCTGAGCCTTCGCATTACCTCTCTCTTCACGCTCAGCTATGCGCGCGTGATGTACGACCATCTTCTTCCCTACGCCGGCGACGGCATGACGGACTGGTTCACGCTCGACGAGTTGCGCGCCTGGCAAGGCACGATGGGCGCGAAGGCGCAGGAGTTCAAGTATTTCAAGCGTGACTGGCTCGCGCCTGCTGTGGAGCAGATCAACGACGTCTCTGATCTGTCGCTGTCGTACGAAACACGCAACGAACCGGGCTCCCGCAAGATCGGGCGCATGCGCTTTCGCGTCGAGCGCAAGGAGATGGCCGAGCGCCTGCTCCATACACACGAGCACGCGCAGGCACTCTATCAGACGTTGAAGCAGGAAATCGGCCTCTCCAGCGCCCAATTCAATCAGATCGCCTCCGACCGCGAAACCTACACCGATCAACGTCTCGAGCAGGCGGTCGAACGCACGCGTTTCAGCCTGAAGTTGGGCAAGGTGTCGAAGAGTCCCGCGGGCTTCTTCATGAAGGCCCTGAAGGAAGGATGGATCGTCTCCGATGCCGAGCGTCAGATGGTGCAGATCCAGGAAGACCTGGCGCTGACCGATCGACGAGAGACCGAGGCGAAACAGCAATCCGAAACGCGCTTCGCCTTGCAGGTGGCCGCGCAGGACGTCAACGCCCAGAACCGGATCGTCGACGAAGTTCGTCGTGGCTGGGAAGAATACGAGGCGGCAGCGCCGCGACAGCGCGACGACTGGAGACGCACCTACCGGACGAGCCCCGGCGGAAAACTGACGCTGCGCAGGTTGGGCATCGATCCATCGGGCGAACTTGTCGAAGCCATGATCCAAAAGTATCCGGATCTGAGAGACGGTTTCTCCGGCTACGTCTTTCAAAAGACCCGATCGGCCAAGGGCCGGGGTCAATAAGGCAACCCCGGAAACGACGCGCAACTAACTGTCTAGTTCGACCCACGCCGTTATACAGACAGGCTGAAGACGTTTCCCTCAGGCCGTCACCCAGTTCGTGTGTGTCGTAAAGGCCGTGCCGAGTACGGCAGGCAGATAGGGATTCGGCATTGGCACGGACCTGCCGGCTACCGTAACAAGTCCCAAGCGCTGCGCGACGGAAACATGCGCGCCGATATCCTGCGGAAACGCGAACGGACCACGCGGGCCGGATGGACGCAGCAAGAAGGGCGCTTGTTTCCAGGGCGAATGCGACTCGCCGAGGAAATCGGGCTTCAGCGACCACGGCTGCTGCTTGAGTCGCACGCCGATGGCCGGATCGGCAAGGCGATTCAGCATCCATTCACACGCGATATCGGAAAGGCCCGATTCGCCGCTCGGATAACCACCTCCCACATCTGCATGAGCGCCCGCGAACAGCACCTGCCTGATGCCGTCGCGGCTGTCCCAGAGCGTCGGGGTGAAATCGCCGCGTTGCTCATCGAGGCTGATCGCGTGGATGCCGAACCTCACCTTCGGACTGAGTGCCGTGTCGGCGAAGCGAAACAGATCGACGCTCGAGTCTTCATCGTCCAGATAGAGCGGAATGCCGAGCGCGCCGACCGTGTCCCATACGCCGATCGCCCGAATCTCATCGACGGGCACGGTGTCCTCCGGCTGCAGTCTCGTGAGCGCGAGCGCCGGCGTGAAATTGACGATTTTCTCGAGCAGACCCTTCAGCCCACCGCCCGTATCGCGCGCCGGCGGCCGCGACTCGCGATACTTCCGCCACGCAAGAATGCCCATCCGATAGGCAAGCGCCTTGTCCTTTACGTCGTAGCGGCTGGTATCGAGCAGGCCGACGTTCGCGATCATGCCGCCGAGCGCGCGCGCCGTGTACGCGCCGCGGCTGAACCCCGTCAGGATAATGCGATCGCCCGGCCTGTAGTTGCGCGACACGTACGTATAGCCGCGCACGATACGCGCGATGATCCCGTCGCCAAAAGCGCCGCCCACCAGTTTCGTGATGACATTGCGCGAATCGCCGACGCCGTGCAGATACTTGGCGACCTGTCCATCGGGGCCCGGCTCCGCGATCTCCTGTTCCGAGGCGAGGAGCGTCGAAGCGGGGTCCGGCTCACCGGACAGCAAAAGAAACGCTTTGAATACGTTGGTCGGGTCCGGAATGCCATCCTTGTCGTGGTCGGAGTTCGGACCGTTCCAGGTTCCGTCCGCGCAGAAAACGATGTTCTTGCTCATGATGGCCCGTCCTTTGCCTCGCACCCAATAAGTCTTAGCCTCTCGGCTGCAACTCAGCAAGCTGCGCGTCCCGCACGGGCGACGCTTTGGCCGAAACAGCCTATCCCGGACTGGCCGTTCAGTCCCACGCGGGCGCGAGTCCTTCCGGGCTCACTTCACGGCCATTGCGTTCGAGCTCCGCGATCTGCGCCATGTCTTCGGCGGTGAGCCTGAGCTGCTGCGAGAGCAGATTGCTCGCGAGGTTTTCGCGTTTCGTCGACGACGGAATCACCGCATAGCCGAGCTGCAGCGCCCAGGCGAGCGCCACTTGCGCGGGCGTCGCGTGATGCCGCTTCGCGATCTCGCCGATGACCGGGTCCTTCAGCACCTTGCCGTACGCGAGCGTCATATACGACGTGACCTGAATGCCCTGTTCGCGCAGGAAATCCACGAGCTTGCGATTCTGCAGATACGGGCTCAGCTCGATCTGATTGGTCGCGATGTGCTCGCGGCCGACGACTTCGATCGCCTGCTTCGTCAATTCGATGTTGAAGTTGGAGATGCCGATCTGCCTCGTGAGACCCTGCGCCTTCGCTTCGGCGAGCGCGCTCATGAATTCGTCGAGCGGAACGCCGTTGTTCGGCGCGGGCCAGTGGATCAGCGTCAGATCGACTTCATCGACACGCAGCTTCGTGAGACTGTCTTTCAGGCTCGGCACGAGCTTGTTGCGCGCGTAGTTGTCGGTCCAGATTTTCGTCGTCAGAAAGATGTCGGAGCGGGGCACGCCCGACGCGGCGATCGCTGCTCCGACTTCGCCCTCGTTACCGTAAATTTGCGCGGTGTCGATGGCGCCATAACCGAGCTCGAGACCGTTGCGCACGGAATCCATGACGATCTGGTCTTTCAGACGGAAAGTGCCGAGACCGAAAGCGGGAATCGGATTCATGGGATGCGTTCTCCGGTTGATGAATGGATGAACGCAGTATGCCGACTTTACTTTTGCGCAAAAACCGGTCTATAAATGAAAGACTCTTGAATAAAAATCAACGATGAAAGTCACTCTCGACGAGCTTCATACCTTCGCGACGGTAGTCGACACGGGTTCCATCACGGCCGCGGCCGAGCAACTGGATCAGACGGTGTCGGGTGCGAGTCGCACGCTCGGACGCCTCGAGGAGAAGCTGCAGACCACGCTATTACGCAGGACCACGCGGCGTCTGGAACTGACGGAGGAGGGCAGGAGCTTTCTGCAGCACGCGCGCGAGATCATCGACGCGGTGGAAAGCGCGGAGGAACAGATCGCCGCGCGCCGCGAGCGGCCTTCGGGGCTGTTGCGCGTCGATGCCGCGACGCCCTTCATGCTGCACGTGATCGTGCCGCTGGTCGCGGGTTATCGGGAGCGCTATCCGCACGTCGAGCTGGAGCTGAACAGCAATGAAGGCGTGATCGATCTGCTGGAGCGTCGCACCGATGTCGCGATCCGCATCGGCAGGCTGAAGGATTCGACGCTGCACAGCCGCTCGATCGGCAGCAGCCGCATTCGCGTGCTCGCCACGCCAAACTATCTTCAGGCGCACGGCCATCCGAAGCGCGTGGACGAACTCGCGAATCACTCGCTGCTCGGCTTCACGCAGCCGGAGTCGCTCAATGTCTGGCCGCTGTCAGGCCCGGACAACGAGCCTTATCGGATCACGCCGAACATTGCGTCATCGAGCGGCGAGACCTTGCGGCACCTCGCGCTCGAAAGCGCGGGCATCGTGTGCCTGTCGGACTTCATGACCTTGCGCGATCGGCGCGAGGGCAGGCTCGTGCAGATTCTCGCGCGTCACACGCAGGAAGTGCGTCAGCCGATCAACGCCGTCTACTATCGCAACACGGCGATCTCCGCGCGCATCGCGTCGTTCGTCGACTTTCTGGCAGACGCAGTGAAGACCACCGAGTTCGCCCTGACGGGTCATCGCTGAAACGTCAGCCGATACCCAGCACATTGGCGCCGATGCACGGATCGACCGCGCGCTCGAGCCGCTTCTGATGAATGACGAGCGTGAGTTCCATCGAGCCGGTTCCCACTTCCAGATTCAGCAGATGGCCGCCGTACGCATTGAAGTTGCTGTCGCCCGCAATGCCGTGAATATGGATCGACGGCTTGCCTTCCTTCCACGCGACCGAACCGGCGAGGCTGCCCATCTCGACATTGCGAAAGGTCTTCGCATCGAAGTCCTTCTTCGTCGCGTTCCAGAAGCCGAACGTCGGATGCCCGAAGCCGATGCCCGTCACCGACGCCGCGGGAATGTTCTCCGCCAGCGCGAATGTTGTCAGATGCTCGAAGACGTTATCGCCCATGCGCAGCACCATGAAATAACCGGTAGGCGTCCTGATGTATCTGCGCTGCACGTCGGGGCCTCCAGCTGCGATCACGCCCGCTTCGCACTCCGCCGGCGACTGCGTTTGCGCCGACACGCCACCCGGAATGATGGATGTCGCGAGCGCCCCGGCCGACAGCGCCGCGATGTTCTTGAAGAAGTGCCTGCGCAGATAAGTCTCGTCCATGAAGCTGTCTCCGTTGATCTCGCTGCCGAGTCGATTCGGCTGCGGCGGAGTGTAGACAAGACGTTCACGACGGAATACTGAGAGTTGCGACTAGGGTTATAACCCGCGCTCATGACTCACGTTACGTCTTCCGCCTGATCGTGCTGCGCGAGCAGTTCTTCCATGAGCAGACGTGCGCCCGCGGATATCGGCGCGCCTCGTCGCGTGACCAGTTCGTAGGGCTCGCTCTTCGATGAAAGCCTGAGCGGCAGCATGCCCGTCATGCCGTGGCGGGTGAAGAATTCCGCGACATCGATGGAGACGAGCGCGACGAAAGTCGGATTGCTTTGCAACAGAGAAAGCGTGGCAAAGGCCGACGTCGTCTCGACGAGATGTCGAGGAAAGCGGATTTCGGCCTCGCGGAATTCGCGTTCGAGCAGCATGCGCATCGGCATGTTGGCGCGATAGACGACCCACCGCACATCCGCGAGATCCTTCAGATGCAGCTTGCGCGCGTTCTGAAACGGGTGACTCAGGTTCGCGATGACGGCAAGCGTCTCGTCCTGCAGGTTGACGCTGTCATACAGAAACGGCGTCTGGCTGATGGTCGTGCGGCACACGGCGAGATCGAGCCGTCCCGCGTCGATGAGACTCAGCAACGCGGCGCTCGTATCTTCGACGATCTCCACCGACATCTCCGCATGCCGCGTGACCAGCGACGAAATCGCTTCGATCACGCGCGGCACCGCGCCCATGATGACGCCCACCGACACACGTC
>Ga0160459_100372_pt1 | contig 19523 bp, 18 predicted proteins | sample HID1973K_E6MG_FD_108208 | JGI IMG/M metagenome (GOLD analysis project Ga0160459, IMG submission 108208) | Enriched mosquito-associated microbial communities from UW Madison campus, WI, USA - HID1973K_E6 MG | ecosystem: Host-associated > Arthropoda: Insects > Digestive system > Unclassified ... | reverse complement strand
CGGTGCGATGCGCCAGCATCCGATCTATTGCGTAATGCGTCTTGCCAGTATTCGTCGGACCGAGAACGGCCGTGACCCTTGATCTGTCCTGCATATCAGGCGTCCGTGCCCTTCGTCTTATCTTCCAGACGCTTCACGGCGTCGGCCGCATCCTGTTGATGCGGATGGATCTTCAGGCTGGCGCGATACGCGCTGAGCGCGCGGGCGTCATCCCCCAATTCCTCGAACATCGCGCCAAGCTGTGTCAGCGCCGCGAAATGCCGCGGCTCGAGCGCCAGCACCCTGGCCATGTCGGCAATCGCCGGGCCGGTGCTGCCATGCAGATAGAAGGCCACGCCGCGCAGATACCAGCCTCCGGCAAAATCCGGGGCATGGTCGGTCAGCGCGGTCAGGTGGTCGATCGCGGTCGCGGTGTCCCCGGCATCCAGCGCCGCCTCGCCCCGCTTGTAGAGCAGGTCCATCGCGGCCGAGCCGGAGCGCGACCAGATCCGCAGGATGTCGCTTTCCACCCGCTGCCAGGCCTCGTCGCCGGGTACGGCAAGCTCGGTGAAAAGCAGGTCGAGATCCTCGCGCTGCTGGAGCCGGGCTTCGGCTGTGGGCTCCTCGGGTTCGGCCGGGGCAAGGCCGGTCTCGGGCTCGGCCGTGTCGGGAGAATCGGGATCGGGCGGCATCTCCTGCGGCGCATCCCCGCCATCGGGAAGCGGCAGGGCGGGCATCGGCGCGGCCTGCGCGAGCGCCTGTCGCGGGGCCAGCGGCGAAAGGCAAAGCCCTGCCGCGACGGCAATATGGAAAAGGGCCCCTAGCCAACGCATAACCACTATGTAACTTTCCGCCCAACCCATTTCCAGACACAGACAGAGGAGAATTCCAGATGAGTAAAGTGGTCGATGCGGCCGTCGCCGCGCTGAGCCCGAAAGCCAAGGGCTTCGACGGCACCGCCAAGTTCGTGATCGAGGGCGAGGGTTCGGTCTATATCGACGCCGACGGCGCCCGCGCCGCCGATGACGAGGCCGACGTGACCCTGACCGCCAGCCGCGAGACCTTCGAGGGGCTGCTGTCGGGCGACGTGAACCCCACCATGGCCTTCATGACCGGCAAGCTGAAGGTCGACGGCGCGATGGGCACCGCGATGAAGCTGGGCGCCCTGCTCGGCTGACCTGCGGCAGTCGCCTTGGAGCCCGCGCCCTTCCGGACCCTCGACGGCGACCCCGAACCTCTGGCCCGCGCCTTCTGGATGCGGGCCGAAGACGGGGTGCGCCTGCGGGCCGCGCATTGGCCGGCGGCTGTGGGTGCGTCGCACGGCACGGTCCTGCTGTTTCCCGGCAGGACCGAATATATCGAGAAATATGACCGCCTCGCCCGGGAACTGGGCGCGGCGGGGCTTGAGGTCCTCGCCCTCGACTGGCGCGGCCAGGGGCTTTCGGATCGGCTGATCGCCGATTACCGCCCCGGCCATGTCGGCAGCTTCTCTGACTATCAGCGCGACGTGGTCGAGCTTGTCGTCGCGGCGGGGGAGCTGGATCTGCCCCGGCCCTGGCATCTTTTGGCGCATTCGATGGGCGGCGCCGTCGGGTTCGCGGCATTGCAGGGCGGGCTGCCGGTCACAAGCGCCGCGTTCTCGGCCCCGATGTGGGGGCTGCACCTGCGGCGCCCGCTGCGCCTCCTCGCCGTCGCGATCACCGCCGCCGCCCGCCGCCTGCGCTGGGACGAGCGTTGCGCCCTCGGCTCGGGCGGATATGAACCCCTTGTGTTGAAGACCCCGTTCGAGCGCAACCTGCTGACCAGCGACGGTCCCAACTGGGGCCGGCTGGTGACCGAGGCCGCCGCCTGGCCGGAACTGTCGATCGGCGGCGTGACCAATCGCTGGCTGGGCGAGGCGCTGGCGGAATGCGTCCGCCTTTCGCGCCTGCCTTCGCCCGGACTGCCCGCGCTGATCGGCCTTGGCAGCGACGAGGCCGTCGTCTCCTCGGATGCGATCCGCGCGCGTGCCGCCGCCTGGCCCGGCGCGCGGCTGATGATTCTGCCCGGCGGCCGGCACGAGCCGCTGATGGAGCGGGACAGCATCCGCACCCCCTTCCTGCGGGCCATACTCGACCATTTCGATGCGGCCCAGCGCCGCGCCTGACGCTTTCCCGCGCCGGACGGGTTGAAGCCCGACGCGAGAGCAGCCAATTCTGAAGGCAATCGAAAGGACCGACCATGACGATCTCCGCCGCGATTCGCTTCCCTTCCCCCCTCCTCGGCCGCATCGCGCCCCGCGACGAGAACGCGCTGCCCGCTTCCGCCACCAGCGTCGACCTCGGCACCCTGCCCGACTGGGACCTGACCGATCTTTATTCCGCGCCGGATGCGCCGGAGCTTGCCGCCGACCTCGAGGCGATCCGCGTCGAGTGTTGCCAGTTCGCCCGCGACTACGAAGGCCGCCTCGCCTCGCTGGACGGGCCGAAGATGCTGGAATGCATCGAACGCTATCAGCGGATCGACATCCTCACCGGCCGGGTCATGTCCTATGCCGGGCTGCGCTATTACCAGAACACCACCGACGGGGGGCGCGCGAAGCTGCTGGGCGACCTTCAGGACCAGATCACCGAGCATACGACGAAGCTGGTTTTCTTCGGGCTGGAGTTCAACCGGATCAACGACGAACGCTATGAGGAGGTCTTTGCGGCCGAGGGCGGTCCCGCCCGCTACAAGCCCGTCTTCGACCGGATGCGCGCCATGCGCCCCTATCAGCTGTCGGACGAGCTTGAGCGCTTCCTGCACGACAATTCGGTCGTGGGCGCCGCCGCCTGGAACCGCCTGTTCGACGAGACGACCGCCGGCCTGACCTTCGACGTGGACGGCAAGGAACTGGGGATCGAAGCGACGCTGAACCTCTTGACCGACCACGACCGCGACACGCGCGAGGCGGGCGCCCGTGCTCTGGCCAAGGTCTTTGGCAAGAACATCAAGCTGTTCGCGCGCGTCCACAACACGCTCGCCAAGGAAAAGGCGATCGAGGACAAGTGGCGCAAGATGCCCACCCCGCAGACCGGGCGACACCTCTCGAACCATGTCGAGCCCGAGGTCGTCGAGGCGCTGCGGAACGCCGTCACCGCCGCCTATCCGCGCCTGTCGCATCGCTATTACCGGCTCAAGGCCAAATGGCTCGGCCTCGACAAGCTTCAGGTCTGGGACAGGAACGCGCCGCTCCCGACCGAGACGCCGCGCCTGATCGACTGGCCCGAGGCGCGGGCGACCGTCCTTGACGCCTATGCCGGCTTCTCGCCGAAGCTCGCCGAACTGGCCGAGCCTTTCTTCGACAAGGGCTGGATCGACGCAGGCGTGAAACCCGGCAAGGCGCCGGGCGCCTTCGCGCATCCGACCGTGACGACGGTGCATCCCTATGTGCTGCTGAACTACCTCGGCAAGCCGCGCGACGTGATGACGCTGGCGCATGAGCTGGGCCACGGCGTCCACCAGCGCCTCGCCAGCGCGCAGGGCGAGCTTCTGGCCTCGACGCCCCTGACGCTGGCCGAGACGGCTTCGGTCTTTGGCGAGATGCTGACCTTCCGCGCGCTGCTGGCGAAGGCCACCGACCCGGCCGAGCGCAAGGCGCTGCTGGCCGGCAAGGTCGAGGACATGATCAACACGGTCGTGCGCCAGATCGCCTTCTACGACTTCGAATGCAAGCTGCACGCCGCGCGCGCCGAGGGCGAGCTGACGCCCGAGGACATCAACGCGCTCTGGATGTCGGTGCAGGCGGAAAGCTTGGGCGATGCGTTCGAGTTCATGCCGGGCTATGAGACCTTCTGGACCTATGTGCCGCATTTCGTGCACTCGCCCTTCTACGTCTATGCCTATGCCTTCGGCGACGGGCTGGTGAACGCGCTCTATGCGACCTACGAGGGCGGGCTGCCCGACTTCCAGTCGAAATATTTCGACCTGCTCGCCGCCGGCGGCTCCAAGCATCACAAGGAGCTGCTGGCACCCTTCGGCCTCGACGCCTCGGATCCCGCCTTCTGGGATCGCGGCCTGTCGATGATCGAGGGCTTCATCGACGAGCTTGAGGCGATGGAGGAATGATCACGCTCGAGCCGCTGGCCCGGCACGAGTTCGACCGCGTTTCCCATATCCGCGTCGCGCCCGAGCAGGAGCCGTTCTGCGGCTCGATCGCGACGCATTTCGCCATGGACGAGCCGGGCTGCGATTTCAACATCGTGGCCCGCGACGGCGAGCCGGTCGGCTTCTTCAAGATCGACAGGGATTATCCCTCGCGCTACGAATTTGCCCGGCCGGGCGAGATCGGGCTGCGCGGCATGATGATCGACCGGGATCAGCAGGGGCGCGGCACCGGAAAGGCGGCGATGCTGGCGCTGGGGCCCTATCTGACCCGGCGCTATCCTGAGGCCGGCATCTGCATCCTGACGGTCAATATCGTCAACCCGGCTGCCCGCGCGATCTATCTGGCCGGCGGTTTCGTCGATGAGGGCGAGCTGTATCACGGCGGGAATCTTAGCGCCCAGCACATCCTCAGATTGAACCTGCGGAAATTCGCAGTCGCCTAGCCGGATCCTCTCGCCTATCCTGCCGCAAAATCGAAGTGGAAGGGAACGCCATGATCCGGCGCATGTTTTTCGGCCTGCTGGCCCTTGTCATCGCGGCTGCGGCCGTGGTCGCGATCTGGGGTCCGGCCTTCATGGAGCGCCGCCTGAACCCCGTGACCGGCCCGGCCGAGGGCTGGCCGGTCTCGCCGCAGGCACAGGCGCTGCATGACAGTCTGGTGATCGGCGACTGGCATTCCGACGCGCTGCTCTGGGACCGCAATATCCTGCGGCGCGTCGATCGCGGCCATACCGACATTCCCCGGCTGGCCGAAGGCAATGTCGCCGTGCAGGTCTATACCACCGTCACCAAAAGCCCGCGCGGCCAGAACTACCAGCACAACACCGCCGAGGCGCCGGACAATATCACCCCCCTCTTCATCGGCCAGCTCCGGCCCGTCCCGAGCTGGTTCAGCCTCAAGGAACGCGCGCTTGCGCAGGCCGCCGCGCTGGCCCGCGCGGCCGAGCGTGCGCCGGAAGAGGTGATGGTGATCCGTTCGGCCGAGGATCTGCAATACCTGCTGGAGGCGCGCCGGAGCGGGGCGCGGACCGTGGGCATCCTGCTGGGGTCCGAGGGCGGCCATCCCCTCGAAGGGAATATCGACAATCTGCGCGTCCTCTATGGCGCGGGCTTCCGTCTGATCGGGCTGACGCATTTCTTCGACAACGAACTGGGCGGCAGCCTGCATGGCGAGGGCGGCGCGGAATCGGGCCTCAGCGATTTCGGGCAGGAGGTCGTGCGCGAGATGCAGGAGCGGCACATGGTCATCGACCTTGCCCATGCCAGTCCCCAGATGGTTCGCGACGTTCTGGCGATGCCCGGCACGCGACCCATCATCTCGCATACCGGCATCGCGAGCCATTGCCCCAGCCCGCGCAACCTGCCCGACGATCTGGTCAAGGCCGTCGCCGCGAAAGGCGGGGTGATCGGCATCGGGTTCTGGGCCGATGTGGTCTGCGGCAACACCCCCGCCGACATCGCCGGCGCGATCAGGGCGGCGATCGCGCTGGTGGGCGAGGATCACGTCTCGCTCGGCTCGGATTACGACGGCTCGGTCGATGCGCCCTTCGATGTCTCGGACCTTGCGGTCCTGACGCAGGCATTGATGGATGCCGGCCTGAGCGATGAACAGATCGCGAAGGTCATGGGCGACAACATGATCCGCTACCTGTCCGAGACACTCTGACACCGCATCCAGAACCGGAGGAGACCCATGCTGACCATCTACGGTGTGACCCGTTCCCGCGCCTCGCGCATCATCTGGCTTTGCCACGAACTCGGCCTGCCCTTCGAACAGGTGCCGGTGATCCAGGCCTATCGCCTGCCCGATCCCGATGCGCCCGACGCGCCGCTGAACACCCATTCGGAAAGCTTCCTGCGTCTATCGCCCGCCGGCGCGATCCCGGTGCTGCGCGACGCGGAACTGCTCTTGTCGGAATCCCTCGCCTGCACGCTCTATCTGGCGCGGAAGCATGGCGAACCCCTCGGCCCCATGGATGCGGCCGAGGACGCGCTGATGCTGCAATGGAGCTTCTATGCCGCGACCTCGATCGAGCAGGACGCGCTGACGATCCTCTACCTTCACCGTGCGGGTCAGGCGCAGTCGGGCGCCGATCAGGCGGCAATCGCCAACGCCGCCGAACGGCTGGTCCGCCCCCTCGCCGTGATCGAGGACCATCTTTCGCGCAATGGCCACCTCGTCGGCGGCCGCTTCACCGTGGCCGATATCAACGTGGCCGAGGTGCTGCGCTATGCACAGGGGTATGGCGAACTCATGTCCGATTTCCCCGCGATCGGGGTCTGGCTTCAGGACTGCCAGTCCCGGCCCGGCTTCCAGCAGATGTGGCGCGCCCGGCTGGCCGAGCCCGAGTGAAACCGGGCGACAAGGACACTATCGGTTGCGGTCTTCGTTTCCCGATCCGCTTCCCCTTGCCCCGACCGGCCACGGCGTGAGATAAACCCGGCTCAGAAGAACAAGACGGGCAGCGCGATGGCAGACGATCTCTTTCCGGTCTCGGACAAGGCAACCGAGAGCTACTCGGCTTCCTCCATCGAGGTGCTCGAAGGGCTGGAGCCCGTCCGCAAGCGCCCCGGCATGTATATCGGCGGCACGGATGAGCGCGCGCTGCACCATCTTGTCGCCGAAATCCTCGACAACTCGATGGATGAGGCCGTGGCGGGCCATGCCAGCCGGATCGAGGTCGAGTTGCTCGCCGACTACTCGGTCGTGATCCGCGACAATGGCCGCGGCATCCCGATCGACCCGCATCCGAAATTCCCCGGCAAATCCGCGCTGGAGGTGATCCTCTGCACGCTGCATGCCGGCGGCAAGTTCTCGGGCGACGCCTACCAGACCTCGGGCGGGTTGCACGGGGTCGGCGCCTCGGTCGTGAACGCGCTCTCGGACGAGATGATCGTGCAGGTCGCGAGGAACCGCGAACTCTACGAGCAGCGCTTCTCGCGCGGCATCCCGCAGGGTCCGGTGGCAAAGATCGGTGCCGCCCCGAACCGGCGCGGCACCACCGTCACCTTCCATGCCGACGAGCAGATCTTCGGCCACCACCGCTTCAGGCCCGCGCGGCTGATCAGGATGGTGAAATCCAAGGCCTATCTGTTTTCGGGCGTCGAGATCCGCTGGAAGTCCGAGATCGACGACGGCGAGACGCCGCTTGAGGCCAGCTTCCATTTCCCCGGCGGCCTCGCCGACTACCTGACCGAGACGCTGGGCAAATCCTCGACCTATGCCGACCGGCCCTTCGCCGGCACCGTCGATTTCAAGGAAAAATTCAACACGCCGGGCAAGGTCGACTGGGCGATCAACTGGACTCCGGCCCGCGACGGCTTCATCCAGTCCTATTGCAACACGGTCCCGACGCCCGAGGGCGGCACCCATGAGGCCGGGTTCTGGTCCGCGATCCTCAAAGGCATCCGCGGCTATGGCGAGCTGATCAACAACAAGAAGGCCGCGAACATCACGCGCGACGACCTGCTGACGGGCGGCTGCGCATTGGTGTCCTGCTTCATCCGCGAGCCGGAATTCGTCGGCCAGACCAAGGACCGCCTCGCCACGACCGAGGCCGCGCGGCTGGTCGAGGGCGCGGTCCGCGACCATTTCGACAACTGGCTGGCGGCGGATACGAAATCGGCGGGCGCAATCCTCGACTTCCTGATCCTGCGGGCCGAGGAACGGCTGCGTCGCAGGCAGGAAAAGGAAACCGCCCGCAAATCCGCCACCAAGAAGCTGCGCCTGCCCGGCAAGCTGGTCGATTGCTCGGCCACCAACCGCGAGGGGACCGAGCTTTTCATCGTCGAGGGCGACTCGGCCGGCGGCAGCGCCAAGATGGCGCGCGAGCGTCAGACCCAGGCCCTGCTGCCGCTGCGCGGCAAGATCCTGAACGTGCTGGGCGCGGCCTCATCGAAGCTGGGTTCCAACCAGGAGATCAACGATCTTTGCCAGGCGCTTGGCGTCAGCATGGGGTCGAAATTCAATGTCGAAGACCTGCGTTACGACAAGATCATCATCATGACCGATGCCGACGTGGACGGCGCGCATATCGCCTCGCTCCTGATGACCTTCTTCTTCACCCAGATGCGGCCGCTGATCGACAAGGGCCACCTCTACCTCGCCTGCCCGCCGCTCTACCGCCTGACGCAAGGCGCGCATCGCATCTATGTCGCCGATGACGCCGAGAAGGAGGCCATGCTCGCCAAGGGCCTCGGCGGGCGCGGCAAGATCGACGTGCAGCGCTTCAAGGGTCTGGGCGAGATGGACGCCAAGGACCTGAAGGACACGACGATGAACCCCAAGACGCGCAAGCTGATCCGGGTCTCGATCGATGAGGACGAGGGTGGCGAGACCGGCGATCTGGTCGAGCGCCTGATGGGCAAGAAACCCGAGCTGCGCTTCCAGTTCATTCAGGAAAACGCGCAGTTCGCGGATACGGAAGAACTGGACGTCTGAGGGGGCGCTGGCCGGGTTTATTCGCGGGAGCTGACCCCGCTGACAGTGGATGTTTTCTTGTATCCGCGGAAATTTCACGTTGGCGGGCCCCCGCGGGATGCAGAGAGCGAAAAGAGCCGTTTTGCATCACCGCAGCGACAAAGCGTGAGATCCCCACGAAATGACAAGGTCGTGTCAGTACCGACTATGTTTCCCGCACCTGGAACCACGTTTCATTAAGCAGTATCCCATTGCTGTGAGCCACAAGTCGCCATGCGCCAGCCCCTTTCGTCTCCGCGCCGATAAGAAAACTGCAAGATACACACGAAGAAGCGGCTCCCGGTTGCGGCACCTCAAGAGCAATCCGTGATCGCTCCGAATTTTCGTGCATCAAACTGACAAATATGCCGACCCTCTTCTCGAAAGGTGCAGTGACAGTCAGCAAGACCAAGACATTAACTACGAGATCAAACGGAAATCTAGGAACGTCTATCCAACTCCAGCCGATCTGCTTGACCGTATGGAGTCCGCCGTCCATTTCCGCCCCATTGTGGAACGCCAGACAGTTTACAGAGAACCCTCGCTCCAAATATTCGGAATCAACGCCAACTACTCCATCAGGCAAATAGCTGTCGCCTGACATTCCTCCTTGAGCTATCTCACCGAACAATCGGAAGTTTCCATCTTCGCCAAGCTTTTCTAGATAACTAGGCTGGCCAAACTCTCCTGGTAGCCGAGAGCCCCGTCCTATGTGAACTCGGAAGCTGCCGGCAGGGAACTGACCTTGGGTGAAATGCATGTCACCGCCGTCACCACCACGACCACCGAAGGAATTGTCCCCGAACGCCCCCTCTCCTGCTCCGCCCGCTGAATATGGGATATCGAAGACATTTGTCGAAAACCCTCTACACAAACGCGCGAAAGCGGAGGGATCCACGATAATGCCGTCCTCGAAAATACGACCGCTATGACCGCCTGAACCGCCCCGTGCGTTTGCGCCAATAGCTCCTCCCCCGCCCCCTCCAGCGCCGGGGGCCATACCACCTATGCCACCAAGATTAATATTGCCCGCGACGATCTCGATGTTGCTCGATTGAATTGCGGTCAGATCATCAGGCGCAAGCAGGTTATCGTCTTGAAGTTCTTGAGCTTCCTTCCATTCCCGCATCATTTTGGCGGTGTAATATTCATCGGCACCGGGTTCGTCGACCCAAGCATGGTGCTTTCGACATAACAAGATGAGATTGCTGTCGTGCCTATTTTCTGCTGCCGTCTGGGAGGGATCCCACCTTGGTCCATTTTCGCTACGGGCACAGATGTGGCAGACTTGGGAGTTGCAAATTTTCTTCCCGATCCGATCATCCCTCTCGATGTGACGTTCGGTGCAATTAGGAAAACCACAACACTGGCTACTTCCATAAAGTCTGTAAACAGTCGCATCGGTAGGCAGTGGATGTGATGTCATTTTGTGCTGATCCCGATCGGATTTATGAAGCAGCGTTTACATCCATTACGAAAGGTTCGGATGCTTCGAATGGGTAAAGACCCGATATTTAGCTCGGCCCCTCAAAACCGCATCCCCACGCTGAAGCTCGCCCCTTCGCTCCCGATCCCGAAACTCGCGGCCCCGAAGCTGAACCCGATCAGCGCGCCGGTCCAGACCTGCTCGGGCGTATGCTCTCCGGCATGGACCCGGCTCCAGCCTGTCAGGCCCGCCGCGCCATAGGCGAGCGCCCCCGCCGCCGCCTTGTCCTCGAAGCATTTCCCCGCGAGGTCCGAGGCCCCGAAGAACGCGGCGGCGGTATGGCCGGACGGAAAGCCCTTGCCCTCGCCCGAGGGGCGGCGCGAGATCGGCTGGCCGTCGAAATACTGTTTCATGCCCCAGACCAAGGCCGCCTGCAGGACGCCCCGCACCGCGAAATCCTCCAGCCGGTCCTGATCCGCCGCGCAGGCAGCCGCCGCGAGGGGAAGGCCGTATTTCATCGCGGTGCCGAATTGCTCGAACGGGTCCGCCGCCGCAGGCGCCGCGATTCCCAGCGCACAGACCGCCGCCACTGCCCTCATGCCGTCCTCCCGATCGTTCCGCGTCCCGATCCTTTTACCGCCGGTCAATACGCGCTGCACAGATGCCGGGGCGAAACGCGCCCCTGATGCTGGCAGAGGCGCATCAGGTCATTCGCCCAGGCGGATCACCCGGTCCATGCGCCCGGCCAACTCCATGTTATGGGTCGCGATCAGCGCCGAAAGGCCCGTGTCCCGCACCAGCGCCATCAGCACGTCAAAGACCTTGTCCGAGGTCGCCGGGTCAAGGTTCCCGGTCGGCTCATCCGCCAGAAGCAGCGCGGGCTGGTTCGCGAGCGCGCGGCAGAAGGCGACGCGCTGCTGCTCTCCCCCCGAAAGCTGACCCGGACGATGATCGGCGCGATGCGACAGGCCGACGCGGCCCAGCAACTCCGCTGCGCGGGTCTTCGCCGTGGCATCGGGAACCCGGTTGGCAAGCTGCGGCAGGACGATGTTCTCGGCCGCCGTGAATTCGGGCAGCAGGTGGTGGAACTGATAGACGAAGCCCAGTTTCTCGCGCCGCGCCTCGGTCCGGGCGCGGTCGCCCTGCCCGCTCATGTCGCGCCCGTCCAGCAGGACGCGCCCGCTATCCGCGGTATCGAGAAGCCCCGCGATATGCAGCAGCGTCGATTTCCCCGCCCCGGAGGGCGCGACCAGCGCCACGACCTCGCCCCGCCCAACGGTCAGGGACAGGTCATGCAGGACCGGGACCGGGGCCGGTCCGCCCTTGCCATAGGTCTTGGAAATCCCGTCAAGGACCAGAACGTCACTCATAGCGTAGGGCCTCCACCGGGTTCATGCGGGCCGCCCGCCGCGCGGGAAAGATCGTGACGACAAAGGACAGGAACAGCGACAGGCCAACCGCCTTGCCGATATCGACGAGGCGCAGCTTTGCTGGCAGCTCATAGATACCGCGCACCGCAGGATCCCACGCCCCCCCGCCCGAGAACCAGTTCACGAAGCTCATGATATGGTCGACATTCAGCGCGAAAAGGACGCCGAGGATCACCCCGGCAATGGTGCCGATGACGCCCGTGAAGGCGCCGCAGAGGAAGAATATCCGCAACACCGCGCCCTCGGTCAGGCCCATGGTGCGCAGGATGCCGATGTCGCGGCCCTTGTTCTTGACCAGCATGATCAGCCCCGAGGTGATGTTCATCGAGGCGATCAGCACGAGGATCGACAGGATGATGAACATCACGTCATCCTCGACATCCAGCGCCTTCAGGAACGAGCCGGAGGCATCGCGCCAGGTCCAGATCTGCGCCCGCTCGCCAGCCGCCTCCAGCAGCGGTTGGGTCCAGTCATCGACGCGCTCCGGGTTATCGACGAAGACCTCGATCTCGTCCGCGATGCCCTCGCGATTGAAATAGTTCTGCGCCTCGGCCATCGGCATGTAGATGCGGGTGCGGTCTATGTCATAGCGCCCGGCGGTGAAGACATAGGCGATTTCGTAGGATTCGACGCGGGGCGTCGTGCCCACGGCGGTCTGCGCCCCGTCGGGCGAGATCAGGCGCACGCGGTCGCCCACCCCCACGCCAAGCTCGCGCGCGAGGCCCGAGCCGATGGCGATGCCCTTGTCGAAATCGTTGATATTGCCCATCCCGGTCTCGGGATCGGCGATACGCGGGATCGCCTTCAGCGCGTCGAGGCTGAGGCCATAGACCTCGGCCACGTTATTGGCGTCGTTCTGGCTGGCCATCACCTGCCCGCGCACGACCGGCGTGGCGCGGGTGACGCCCGGCAGCGCCGCCATCTTTGCCGCCAGCGCGTCGTAATCCTCGATCCGGCCGGGGGTGACGTAATTTTCCTCGGTCAGCTCGTTATAGAACGAGGTCGGGGCGTAATAGACCGTGCTATGCGCGTTCGCGCCAAGGATGGTGTCGACAAACTCGGCGCGGAAGCCGGTGCGGACGGCCAGCGTGGCGATCAGCGCCATGACGCCCAGCGTGATCCCGATCAGGCTGATCCATGTCATCACGCTGACCCCGCCCTCGGACCGGCGGGCGCGCAGATAGCGCCAGGCGATCATGAATTCGTAACGCGAGAACGGAGCCGGGCTTGCCATCGATCACCTGTCTGTCGGGTCGGGACTGATTGGCGCGTCACGCCCGATATTGCAAGCCAACAACGGTGTGACCTAGAGCGGACCGGGCCGGCGCTCCTCGGACAGCATGACGTTCGCCTCGACCTGACCGATGCCCGGCAGGGTCATGATCCGGCGCCGCAGGATGCGTTCGAAATCGGCGATGTCGCGGGCGCGAACCCGCAGGCGATAGTCGAACTGGCCCAAGACGTGCTGGACCGTCTGCACCTCGGGGATGGCGGTCACCGCGCGCTCGAAATCCTCGAGGCTGGCGCGGCCCTTGGCGGCAAGGCGGATGCCGAGGAATACCGTGACGCCGAAGCCGAGGGCCGCCTCATCGACCACGATGCGGCGACCCGCGATCACGCCCGCCTCGGTCAGGCGCTTGATCCGCCGCCATGTCGCGGGCTGGGTCATCCCCAGCGCCCGCCCGACCTCGGCCGCGCTGCGCGTCGCATCCTCGGCCAGCAGGCGCAGGATCGCCAGATCGGTGGCGTCGGGGGAAAATGCGGCATCGCTCACAGCGAAAGCTCCTGCACGTCCTTGATGGTGCTGACCAGCATCAGCGCATCGGAATCCGAGACATGCGGCAGGGTCAGGATGCTGTCGCGGTAAAGATCCTGCCAATGCGCCATGTCGCGGGCGATGACTGACAGGCGCAGGTCGACCGAGCCGAGGAAGGTCTGGATTTCCGTCACCTCGGGCACCTTGCGGGCGGCGGCGACGAAATTATCGAAGGCGCGCGGCTCGGTCTTGTCGAGGGTGAAACGCAGGCTGACCTGCACCTCATAGCCCAGCTTGCGCCAGTCGATCCGGCTCTCGACGGCGCGGATCACGCCGGTTTCGCGCATCCGGTCAAGACGCCGCCACAGGCTTGCCGGGGTCACGCCGGCGCGTTCTGCCAGTTCGGCATTGCCGATCTCGGGGTCCAGAAGAAGTTGGCGCAGGATGCGTCGGTCAGTCGCGTCGGGCATGATTTTCTCACCTCAACTCCCGCGATGGCATGATTTTCGCGAATATTCCAGAGCCACTGGGAAGATTGCACAGAATTGGCGGAGAGTCCTTGCTACAACCCCCCCATCGGAATGAGGAGAGACTCTGATGCGCGTTTACTATGATCGCGATTGCGACGTGAACCTGATCAAGGACAAGAAAATCGCCATGCTGGGCTATGGCAGCCAAGGCCACGCCCATGCCCTGAACCTGCGCGATTCGGGCGCCAAGAACGTCGTCGTCGCGCTCCGCGAAGGCTCGCCCTCGGCCGCGAAAGCCGAAGCCGAAGGCCTGAAGGTCATGGGCATCGCCGAAGCCGCCGCATGGGCCGATCTGGTCATGTTCACCATGCCCGACGAGCTTCAGGCCGAGACCTACCGGAAATACGTTCATGACAATATCCGCGAAGGCGCGGCGATTGCCTTCGCACACGGCCTGAACGTGCATTTCGGCCTGATCGAGCCGAAGCCCGGCGTCGACGTCATCATGATGGCCCCGAAAGGCCCCGGCCACACGGTTCGCGGCGAATACGTCAAGGGCGGCGGCGTCCCCTGCCTCGTCGCGGTTCACCACGATGCGACCGGCAAGGCGATGGATATCGGCCTTTCCTATTGCTCGGCGATCGGCGGCGGCCGCTCGGGCATCATCGAGACGAACTTCCGTCAGGAATGCGAAACCGACCTCTTCGGCGAACAAGCCGTTCTGTGCGGCGGTCTGGTCGAACTGATCCGCATGGGCTTCGAAACCCTGGTCGAAGCCGGCTACGAGCCGGAAATGGCCTATTTCGAGTGCCTGCACGAAGTGAAGCTGATCGTCGACCTGATCTATGAAGGCGGCATCGCGAACATGAACTACTCGATCTCGAACACCGCCGAGTATGGCGAGTATGTCTCGGGTCCGCGCATCCTGCCCTACGAGGAAACCAAGGCCCGCATGAAAGCGGTGCTGACCGACATCCAGACCGGCAAGTTCGTGCGTGACTTCATGCAGGAAAACGCGGTCGGCCAACCCTTCTTCAAGGCGACCCGTCGCATCAACGACGAGCACCAGATCGAGAAGGTCGGTGAGAAGCTGCGCGCCATGATGCCCTGGATCTCCAAGGGCAAGATGGTCGACAAGGCCCGCAACTAAGACTTGCTCCGGAAAGCCCCGCGATCTGCGCGGGGCTTTTCTTTTGCCGCTATCGGGAACAGATGCCGACCGCATTTGCCTTCATCCTTGCCGCCATTGCCGAGATCGCCGGTTGCTTTGCCTTCTGGGCATGGCTGCGGCTGGGCAAGTCGGCACTCTGGGCCGTGCCCGGCGTCGCCTCTCTGATCATCTTCGCCTGCGCGCTGACGCTGGTGCCCTCGGACGTGGCGGGACGGGCCTATGCGGCCTATGGCGGGATCTATATCGCCGCGTCGCTGCTTTGGCTCTGGCTGATCGAGGGCGTGCGCCCCGACCGCTGGGACCTGACCGGCGCGCTGATCTGCCTGATCGGCGCAGCGGTCATCCTTTTCGCCCCGCGCGGCGCGTGACTATTCCTCCAGCACCTCAAGCACGCCGGGAATGATCCGCAGCGCCTGACGGGCAGGCGTGGTCAAGGGCGCGTCATCGGTGATCTCGATATCGACCAGATCGTCGCCATCCCGCAGTCGCAGCGTGATCGGCCCGCGTGCGCGCATGGGGGCATTGACCTCGGACTGGATGCGGGCCAGCGCCTCGGCAATGCCCGGCACCGCATCGAGCCCGGCGATCTCCACCGCCAGCCGGTTCGCCCCGGCATCGGCGACCGCCTGCTCCAGCGGCGTGACGCTGCGGGCCAGCAGCTTCACCTGATCGCCCGAAGGCTCGACCTGCACCTGCAGGACGACATTCTCGCCCGGCTCCAGATGCTGGCGATGCGCGTCGAGCGTGTCCGAGAACACCGTGACCTCGTAAAGCCCGGTCGGATCAGAGAGGCCCACGAAGGCAAAGCGCGTGCCGCGCGCCGACTTCTTCTCCTGCCGGAAGGCGACTGTCCCGGCCAGCGAGGCGACCAGCGCGCCATCCGCCGCCGCCTGCGTCACCTCGGCCAAGGTCTGGACGTTCTTGCGCCGCAGCGCCGGAAGATAGTCGTCCAGCGGATGGCCCGAGAGGTAGAAGCCCACGGCGGCATGTTCCTCGCCCAGCTTCTCGGCCGGCATCCAGATCGGTGCCGGGACCGGACGCGGCGGCGGCAGATCCTCGCCCCCGCCGAAAAGCGAGGACTGGCTGGAGGCCGCGGCCGATTGCACCGCCGCCGACCACGCGACCAATCCATCAAGGGATTTCAGCACCTTGGACCGGCTTTCATCGAGAACATCGAAGGCACCGGCGCGGGCCAGCATCTCCAGCGGGCGCTTGCCCACGCGCTTCATGTCGACGCGGCGGGCGAAATCATGCAGGTCGCGGAAGGGCGTGTCACCCCGCGCCTCGACGATCATGCGCATCGCATCGACGCCGACGCCCTTCAACGCGCCGAGCGCATAGACGATCCGCCCGTCCTTGACGCTGAAGGTGGCCTGCGAGCGGTTGACGCAGGGCGGGACCGTCTCGATCCCCATGCGGTCGGCCTCGCGTTTGTAGACGGCCAGCTTGTCGGTCAGGTGGATATCGCAGTTCATCACCGCGGCCATGAATTCGACCGGGTGGTTCGCCTTCAGCCATGCGGTCTGGTAGCTGACCACGGCATAGGCGGCGGCGTGCGACTTGTTGAAGCCGTAATTCGCGAATTTCTCGAGAAGGTCGAAGACCTCACCGGCTTTCTTCTTGTCGATGCCCTGCGCGGCGCAGCCGTCGACGAACTTGGGCCGCTCCTTCGCCATTTCCTCGGCGATCTTCTTGCCCATGGCGCGGCGCAGCAGGTCGGCGCCGCCAAGGCTGTAGCCCGCCATGACCTGCGCGATCTGCATCACCTGTTCCTGATAGACGATGATGCCCTGCGTCTCGGCCAGGATCGGGTCGATGGTCGGATGCAGCGATTCCAGCTCACGCAGTCCGTTCTTGACCTCGCAATAGGTCGGGATGTTCTCCATCGGGCCGGGGCGGTAAAGCGCCACCAGCGCGACGATATCCTCGATGCAGGTGGGCTTCATGCGCCTCAGCGCATCCATCATCCCCGAGCTTTCGACCTGGAACACCGCGACCGTGCGGGCGCTGGCGAACAGATCGTAGCTTTCCTTGTCATCGAGCGGGATCAGGTTGATCTGGTTCTCGGCCCCCGCTGCCGGCTGGTAAAGCTCGCGCCCGTCAGCGGCGACATGCAGCGGCCGCCCGCCCCCGTTGATCAGGTCGACGGCGTTCTGGATCACGGTCAGGGTCTTCAGGCCGAGGAAGTCGAACTTGACCAGCCCCGCCTGCTCGACCCATTTCATGTTGAACTGTGTCGCCGGCATGTCGGAGGCCGGGTCGCGGTAAAGCGGCACCAGCTTGTCGAGCGGCCTGTCCCCGATCACCACGCCCGCGGCATGGGTCGAGGCGTTCCTCAGCAACCCCTCCAGCTTGGCCGCGTAATCCAGCAGGCGCGCGACCACCTCCTCCTTCGCGGCCTCGCGCAGACGCGGCTCGTCGGCCAGGGCTTTGGTGACGCTGACGGGCTTCACCCCCTCGACCGGGATCATCTTGGACAGGCGATCGACCTGGCCGAAGGGCAGCTGCAGCACCCGCCCCACGTCGCGCACGGCGGCCTTGGAGAGCAATGCGCCGAAGGTGATGATCTGGCCCACCTTGTCGCGGCCGTATTTCTCCTGAACGTAGCGGATCACTTCCTCGCGCCGGTCCATGCAGAAGTCGATGTCGAAGTCCGGCATCGAGACCCGCTCGGGGTTCAGGAAGCGCTCGAACAGCAGCGAATAGCGCAGCGGGTCGAGGTCGGTGATGGTCAGCGCATAGGCGACAAGGCTGCCCGCGCCGGAACCCCGGCCCGGCCCGACCGGAATGCCCTGATCCTTGGCCCATTTGATGAAATCGGCGACGATCAGGAAGTAGCCGGGGAAGCCCATCTGCTCGATGATGCCAAGCTCGAAGCGCAGCCGCTCCTCGTATTCCTCGACCGAAACGGCGTGGGGAATGATGGCGAGGCGCGCGCGCAGCCCGTCCCAGGCCTGACGGCGCAGCTCTTCGACCTCGTCATCGGCAAAGCGCGGCAGGATCGGCTTGTGCTTCTTGACGGCAAAGGCGCAGCGCTGCGCGATCTCCACCGTGTTCTCGATCGCCTCGGGCAGGTCGGCGAACAGCGTCGCCATCTCGGCCGGAGACTTGAAGTAATGGTCGGGCGTCAGCCGGCGGCGGGGCGCGGTCTGGTCGACATAGCTGCGATCCGAGATGCAGATCAGCGCGTCATGCGCGGCGAAAAGCTCTGCCTTGGGGAAATAGACATCGTTCGTCGCGACCAGCGGCAGGTCGAGCTGATAGGCAAGGTCGATCATCCCGCCTTCGGCCGCCTGCTCCTCGAGCACCGGGGCGCCGTTCCCGTCCTTGTGGCGCTGAAGCTCGACATAGAGGCGCGTCGGGAAGGCCGTGGCCAGCCGTTCGACCAGCGCCCTCGCCTCCGGCAGGCGGCCCTGCGCGACAAGCTGTCCGACCGGACCCAGCGCGCCGCCGGTCAGGCAGATCAGCCCCTCGGCATGGGCCTCAAGCTCCTCGGGCAGGACATGGGGCAGTGACGCACCGTCACGAAGATAGAGGCAGGTCGAAAGCTCCATCAGATTGAGCCAGCCTGCCTCATTTTGCGCCAGCAGAACAACGGGTCCGGTGGCTGCCGCCTCCAGCGTCACCTGGCATCCGATGATGGGTTGGATGCCTGCATCCTGCGCCTTGACCGAAAACTCCAACGCTGCAAAAAGAGCGTTCGTGTCCGTCAGCGCAACTGCGGGCATTCCGTTTTGTGCTGCAAGATCAGCAAGTTTCTTGACCGGCACGGCACCTTCCAGCAAGGAGTGTTCGGAATGCGTGCGCAGGTGAATGAATCGGGGCGAATTTTCCGGCATGCCGCCAATCTAGGCGCGACCTGTCCAACTGTTCAATTGCCCAATGGCGGAAAAGCGCTAATGCTTGGCGGAAAAGTGTAAAGAGGCGCGCGACGTGACCAATATTTTCCGGGCGGAGGGCCTGGGCAAGACCTATCCCGGCGTGCGCGCCAATGACGATATCAGCTTCTCTGTCGAGGCAGGGGAGATCCACGCGCTGCTGGGCGAGAATGGCGCGGGCAAATCCACCCTCGTCAAGATGATCTACGGCCTCGTCCGTCCCGATGACGGGCACATGACGCTGATGGGTGCGCCCCATGCCCCGGCCGATCCGCGCGCCGCGCGGGCTGCGGGCGTCGCGATGGTGTTTCAGCATTTCTCGCTCTTCGATGCGCTGAGCGTGGCCGAGAACATCGCGCTGGGGATGGAGAACCCACCGCCCCGCGCCGAGCTTGCCCGCCGCATCGCCGAACTCTCGCGCAGCTATGGCCTGCCGCTGAACCCTGCGCGCCGCGTCGCCACGCTGTCCGCGGGCGAAAGGCAGCGGGTCGAGATCCTGCGCTGCCTTTTGCAGAACCCGCGCCTGCTGATCATGGACGAACCCACCAGCGTCCTGACCCCGCAGGAGGCCGAGATCCTGTTCGCGACGCTGCGCCAGCTTGCCGCTGCCGGGACCGCGATCCTCTATATCAGCCACAAGCTGGACGAGATCCGGGGCCATTGCGACCGCGCCACCATCCTGCGCCACGGCAAGGTCATCCGCACGGTCGAGCCGCGCGCCCATTCGGCGCGCGGCTCAGCCGGGATGAGCACCCGTCCGAACTCCCGTCACTGACTGACCTCGCGTCTGCTGTCTGCTGCGTGGTAAAAAACACGCAATGGGCCCGCT
>Ga0160459_100371_pt1 | contig 19581 bp, 13 predicted proteins | sample HID1973K_E6MG_FD_108208 | JGI IMG/M metagenome (GOLD analysis project Ga0160459, IMG submission 108208) | Enriched mosquito-associated microbial communities from UW Madison campus, WI, USA - HID1973K_E6 MG | ecosystem: Host-associated > Arthropoda: Insects > Digestive system > Unclassified ... | reverse complement strand
GTTGTCCCACTGCTCGACGATCAGCGGGTACTTCCACTTCGGATTCGTGCTGCTGATCTGGCCGTTCACGATATAGCCGTCGAGCGACAGACCCTGAACCGCGAACGAACCGCCCGGGCTGGTCGTGTCGACGTGGTTGTTGATCGCGATGGTGACCGTCTTGCTGATCGGACCCGGCAGCGAGCCGAACCACACGTTGATGCCGCCGCCCTTGCAGTTCGCGGTCGTCGGGCTGTTGATCGTGATGGTCTTGAACACGGCCGAGTTGTCGTTCGGTTCGAAGTCGAGACCGCACGCCGGCGCCGTGCCGTTGATGTTCTGCCACACCGGGCTGTTGAACGTGATCGTGTCGCCCGAGATGATCGACACGCCCTGACGGCGGCAGCCGTCGGCCTTGTGGTTGTCGACCACGAGCTTGTACGTCGGGGTGTTTTTCTTGGTCTGGCTATCGTTGATGTAGATGCCGTCGCCCCAGGTGTTGATCGTGGTCGGCGCGATCAGGTGCACGTTCGTCGCGCCCATGATCGTGAAGCCCATGCCGTGCTCGCCGCCCGACGCCGAGTTCAGTTCCTTGCTGCCGTCGAGGTATGCGTTTTCGACGATGACGTTGCTCACGTCGACGATACGCATCATCTGGTAGATGTCGGCGTTGTGCGCGAGCAGCTTGATGGAAGCGCCCGACGCGAAACGGATGTGGCTGTTCGTGCGCAGCGTGAGACCCGTCGTGTCGATACGGACCTGGCCCGAGATCAGCAGGATCTGGCCGACCGAACCGTCGATGGCGGCCTGCAGCGCGGCGCGGTCGTTGGTCTTGCCGTCGGCCTTCACGCCGAACGACGAAGCGGCGATGGTGCCCGCGGTGTTGTCAGCGGCGGCGGACGTCGAGCTGGCCGCAGCAGGCGCGCTGGCGGACGTCGTGGTGCTGGCCGACGAAGCCGGCGTCGCGGAGCTCGCGGGATCCGACGACGACGCGCCGTTGTTGCGCCGTCTCCAGCGATCGGCCACGGAATCAGGCGTTGCACCATCGCCGCCGCCGCCGCAAGCGGCGAGGACGAGCGCGCCGCCGCCCGCGAAGAGCGACGTCAGCAGCTTGCGACGGGTTGCAATACGGTTGTCGACGACGAGGTTGTCTGCCTGGGTGTCTGCCTGAGTGTTGTTCGGAAGCATTGTTCTTTCCATTGGGTCGTGCGTTATCGACGGGCGAACCCGTTCCTGCGACATCGGCCGCACGCGACGTTTCTTGATGGGCAAAGAGATGACCAACGCATATTGAGCAGACGCAAACGATTGCGCCGCCCAGCGCTCGACAGCCGCACGCGGCGACTCCGAAAGGCATCTCGGCGAAATACAGACGACTTCGGGAATGGGAAACCGGCACACCGGAAAACTCATCCACCCCCGCACCCGATTTGCCCGCAAACGGACTCACCAGAGCGCTGAAGTCTGACGGAAGTAATTACCGTCTTTTATTAATACTACAGATTGTTACGGGGCGTTTCTACCCGCTACTTGTTACAGAATGTACGCTTGTAACTTTTTATTTTGCCTTTTGCGCGCTTTAATGCGGCGCATTTTCCGTTTTAATCATCCGGGAGTGAATTTAATCTACGGCTTTGTTATTGTTAATATGGTTTTACGAATGCCCCGCGATTCCGCATTCGATACGACGATTAATCATTCTTATGACGAATCATGAATTACGGTACGAACGTTCAAGCCTCGATATCGTGACGGATCGCCACCCTCCGCCCCGCAAAGGCTTGAGCGGCATGGCTTTCGTATGTAGGAACGGCACAAACGAACCGATTGTTTCGCTTTTCGCTCCGGCTTTAACGCATCTAATTCCTATTACGGTTCCAACCTCTTCCGGATTTTGCACGGCCGTGCATGCACCTTTAAAAGGCGACACTGGTTTTTTTGATGCATTTCGCCAGACCAAATCAATTTTGTAAGCGCCACCGCAAAACTTTTTTTAATCGCTGAAGTAAAAACCCTACAGGGGATACCCCTATAGGGTTTATACCTTCTGACCTTTCATTAAGCTTGAACGCCTTATACGACGGGCGTTCCTCCCCGCTTCTAATAATCTGATCAAAATATTCAGATAATCCGCAGACAAATGCGGACCGGAACCGGTCATATGTTCCATTACGCACCGAATGCGTCAGCTCCAGGTAATAGTCTTAGGGTTGGCGCCGCTTCGCTGTGCTTCGGGACGAAGCGCGGGCTCGTCTGGCCGAGTCATAGAAAAGTCGAATGCAAACCAACAAGACGCGCGGCAATGAAAACCTTCGATCTGATCAAAAGCGATCTCTATCGCTACACGGGTGAGTACAGCTTCATGATCCTCATGGAGCAACTGATGTTGAACGAGGGGTTCAACTACATGTTCTGGCTACGGCTGGCGGGCGCGGCGTCGAGCCGGCCCGTGCGCCTCGTGCTCAACCACATCATCCGGCTCAAGCAGCGCAGGTACGGGTTCGTGATCAGCCCGCGTACCAAGATCGGGCCGGGCTTCTATATCAGTCATATCGGCACGCTCGCCGTGAATCCGACGACCGTCATCGGCGCCAACTGCAACATCTCGCAGGGCGTGACGATCGGGTCGAACCACGGCAAGGCGGCGACGATCGGCGACAACGTGTATATCGGGCCGAACGTTTGCATCGTCGAGGATGTCACCATCGGCGACAACGTGACGATCGGCGCGGGCAGCGTCGTGACGCGAAGCATTCCGCCGAACGTGACGGTGGCCGGCTGCCCCGCGCGCATTCTGTCGGACGATGAGACGCTCGACCGCGCGGCGCGCTACATCCTGCGTCCCTGGACCGGAACCGCGTCATGACGGACGCAGTGCCAGCGCATTCCGGATCGGAGCGCGCCGGCATCGGTGCCGCCGGGTGCCGTAACGAACAGTCGCGCCGCACATTCTGGTGCACGCTCCTTCACTTGCGCAGAGGAGCGGCCGGCCTTCGCGATTTTCAATTGCATGACGAATTCGTCCTGGCGTCGGGCCGCGCGACGACATGCTCCCACGCAGGAGGGGTACTACAGTGCTGAGCGCAGCGGTGCAATCGGTAAGACGACGCCTCGGCGGAGTGCATCAGGATCACAAGCGAATCGCCAGAAGCGCGGTCGTCCTGCTGATATTCGTGATCGCCGGGAAGTGCATAGGCGCGTCGAAGGAAATGGCGATCGCGTATCGCTACGGGATCAGCGGGACCGTCGACGCCTATCAGTTCGCGCTCACGCTCGTCACCTGGCTGCCGACGATGGTCACGAACGTGCTGAGCGTGCTGCTGGTCCCCGCGCTCGTCTCGCTCAAGGAAGACAAGTCGCAGCGCAACGGCTTTCTCGGCGAACTGGAAGGCGTCGGGCTCGTCATCGGCCTCGCGTCCTGTCTTCTGCTCTGGTCGGTCTGGCCGTATCTGGCCGAGGTCATCGCCGGCAGTCTCGCCGAATCGACGCGCGACATGTGCCGGGAAATGATCATCAGCATGCTGCCGGTGGGCGTGCTGACGTTCTCGATCTGCATCTCGTCATCGCGGTTGCAGGCGTCGGGCAAGCACATCAACACCTTGCTGGAATGCGTGCCGGCGATCGGCCTGCTCGTCTTCGTGCTTGCCGCGCGCAACAACACGTCGATTTTTCCGCTCGTCGTGGGCACGTCGCTCGGCTTCGTGGTTCAGGCCGCGTGGCTGCGCGTGCTCGCCAAACGCGCCGATTCGATGCCCGCGCTGCCGCGCGTCTCGATGCGCGCGAAGCAGTGGCCGGCCGCGATCCGCTCGATGGGCACGCTTACGATCGGCTCGGTCGTCGCGAGTCTGTGGATTCCCGTCGATCAATACTTCATGGCGCAGCAGGGCGACGGCGCGATTGCGACGCTTGGCTACGCGAACCGGCTGCTCTCGCTCGTGCTCAGCATGGGCGCGCTTGCGATCACGCGCGCGACCCTGCCGATCCTTGCGGAGATTCTGCATCGCGGCGATCACGCGCGGGCGCGCAGCACTGCGCTGAAATGGTCGGGGATCATGACGGCGCTCGGCCTCGCCGGCGGCTGCATCGCGTATGCGCTCGCGCCTTACGTGGTCAAGCTGCTGTTTCAGAAGGGCGCGTTCACGGCCGAGGACACGCTTGCTGTGACCACGCTGTTCCGCTTTGGGTTGCTGCAGGTGCCGTTTTACTTCGGCATGTGTGTGCTGGTGCAGCTGTTTGCTAGCGAGACGCGCTATCGGGCGATTTCGGTTATTTCGCTCATCGGCTTTGGGACCAAGATCATCGGCAATATCGTTCTGGTTCGCATCTTTGGTGCGCAGGGTGTGTTGCTCGCTACGGGCATCGGTGCGATTGCTGTGCTCATTTGTTATATCTTCTGGACGCGGTTTGCGCCGCCGTTCGTGGGTAAGGATGTGGCTGCTTCTGAGTGACGCGATTGCTGCCTGTTCCGTTGGACGCGCAAAATCGCGTGATCCTTCTGGAGCAGGCTTTTTTGTTATGGGATGCAAAGTTTCTTGGTGACGACGCCTGACTGGCTTTGGGGTTTTCGCCGGATCCCGTTTTCGTGTCGGTGTATTGGCGTTGCCCCTGTGCGGGGCGGCAGTCACTTTCTTTGCTGCTGCAAAGAAAGTAACCAAAGAAAGCAGCCCGAGACGCCCGCGGTCACACGCAATTTGGGCGTTCTTCTCCTCGCTCGTGGCGTCTGTAGCGAGTGCCCTAGGCCTAATCGGGCTTGGACCGCGCACGGTCTGACGAGCTAGTGGTTTAAGCGCGCTGGTTCAGCACGAAAGAGCATCGGCACAGCGCTACGCGCTGCCGTTGGGTATGCAAGGGAAACCGACGCATCGCCCAGGCAGTGAGATGGAGACGTTAGTAGCGAAGCGTGCGCAGACCCGATTGACCGGTCGGCCGCGAAGCGGGCTGGAGCTATTTTGGCTGAACCAGCCACGCACTGGGCGCGATGTGACAGACCGTGCGCGGTCCACGCCCGATGGGGCCTGTGAGGGCACTCGCTACTGAGGCCACCGCATTTGGCAAGCATGGCCAAACTGCGTGTGACCGCGGGCCGTAACCTAGCTGCTTTCTTTGGTTACTTTCTTTGCAGCAGCAAAGAAAGTGACTGCCGCCCCGCACAGGGGCAGCGCCAATAGACCAACACCTTAACGGGATCCGGCGACGAAAGCCCGCATTCAGCTCAGCCCTGCTCAAACACGCGCTTGAACATCGGCACGAGAAAGCGATTCCCATACTCGCTCATATGATGGTAGTCCGAATAAAGCGGCCGCCCTTCATGCGAACCCATGCACTTGCCATCCGGACACAGATAAGGCCGCGGATCCAGCAGATGGATACCGCATTGATCATGCGCCTGCCTCATCGCCTGCAACAACGCGCCGTTACGCTCGACATAGTCCGACAGCGTAATCGACAAATCCGGCGCCCTCGGATCCTTCATCTTCTCGCGCGCAAGCGTCAGCGGCACATTGAAGTCGAACTCGGGAATCGGCTCGACGAGATACACCGGGCGAATCTGCGCGATCCGACAAACCGTCGAGAGAAAGTGCTCGCGATACTGCGCCGTCGAGAACGGCGTAGGCATCTGCCCGGGCCGCTCGGGATTGACGAACGAGAAGTCATCCATGGTCGGCCCCGACCAGTATTGCGACCAGTGATTCGCGATAATCACCGGCGACTTCGCGGTCTGGTCCCGGCTCAGGATATCGATGTACTTCCGGTCCTGATCGAAGCAGTCCCCGTTGCCGCGGCGGATGCCGTAGATCGTCGGGCACCCTTCGATCGTGATCAGCAGGACATCGTTCGCCTTGCCGCTGGGCACCGCCGCGACCACGGCTTCAGCGATCGCCTCCGCGTGACTGTCGCCGATGACCACCGCGCGGCTCACCTTCTGCCGGCCCGCGACATCGCACGGATCGATCATCATGTGGCACTTCGTCGTGTGCGGATTCGTGTCGTAGGTCTCGCTATCGGCGATGAACACCGAGCGGTCGAAACGAGCCGGCACGCCCTGGCTCGCGTAGATGCTGCCGCCGCCTATCGCGAGCAGCACGGTGAAAACGAGCACCGGACGCAACGTGAAAAACCTCGGGAAGGCGCGTGCTTCGTCGCCCGCCGTGGGCTTTCTCGTCTTCGATTCGACCAGCGCATACGACAGATAACCCATCACGAATCCGCCCGCGATGGCGCCCGCGCGCCACGCAAGCGAGCCGTCCTTCTCGAAGTACGTGAGCGCAACGACGAACGGCCAGTGCCACAGATAGACCGAATACGAAATCCTGCCGATGAACTGCGCGACCCGGTTGCCCGTGAGGAACGAATTCCTGCGCGCCGCGAGGATGACGAGCGCCGTGCCCAGCACCGGCACGAGCGCGAGGAAACCCGGCCACGCATCGTTCTCGTTGAAGGTGAGCGTGCCGTACAGGAGCATCGCGAGCCCGACGAACTCCATCGCGCGACGAGTGGGCCTGCCGGCCTGGATCGGGAACAGGCACACGAGGCCGCCCGCGAGCATCTCCCACGCGCGCGTCGGCAGCAGGAAGAACGCGGCCGTCGGCCATTTCGTGGGATCGGAGAGATAGGCGCACAAGGCGAACGACGCAAGCGCGACGCCGATCAGCGCGATCACCGTCCCACGCTGTCCGAACAGCTTGCGCACGAGCAGAATGCCGAGCGGATACAGCAGATAGAACTGCCATTCGACGGACAGCGACCACGTGTGCAGAAGCCACTTCAGATGCGAGCGGACATCGAAGTAACCCGCTTCACGCCAGTAGACGATATTGGAGAAGAACCCGAGGCTCGACGACGCCGCCTTGCCGAACGCGCGGAACTCGGATGGCAACAGCACGATCCATCCGAACACGAGGAGTACGAAGCATAGACACGCCAACGCCGGAATGATGCGTCTGGCACGATCGGCATAGAAGCCCCATACGGAAAACTTGCCCTTATCGATGCGCCTGAAGATGATGTCCGTCATCAGGTAGCCTGAAATGACGAAGAAGACGTCGACGCCGAGAAAGCCGCCCTTGAAGCCGGGCACGTCGAAGTGGAACAGGACGACCGCGAGTACCGCAAACGCGCGCAAGCCGTTTATGTCGTTACGAAAGTTCATGGCGCTTCCCTCATTCTTCTTGTACGGCGTGCACGCACAGGCGCGGCGCAATGGCATGTCGCCACTGCGCCGCGCGAGCGTACCGCTCGTTATCTAGCGTCTTGTTGCTATGCGTGTCACATCAAACGAACAACCCGAACTCCATTTCCGCAAGCCGGCTATCTTCGGACTGCGTCGCCCGCGCAACTTCTGCCATGGTCGCGGGCTGCATGCCGTAGGTTTCTCTCAGATGCATCTGGTGCTTCAGAATCGCCTCGAGCACCGCGAGGTTTTCGGCGAGATTCGCGCCGAAGTTATGCGGATGCCACCACAGATGAAAGGACCGTCCCGTGCGCGCCGCCGAGGTCATCGACTGCTTGATCCGGTGGATGCGCAGCCATTCCAGCGCGGCCTTGTTGCGCGCGTACGGACGCAGGAAACGGCTCGAACGCACATCGACGAGACCGTGCGACGGGCGCGGATCGAACGCGTGATCGCCCGAGAGATTGATGTACGCATCGGCGAGACGCGCGGCGCGGCGCACCGCTGCTTCGTCCGCACGCGATGTTTCGCGATACATCCAGCTACGCTCGGTGCCGCGATACGCGACGAGCCCCTGCTCCCTGCAAACGGAGAGATACGCGCCATTCACCTGATTGCGCGGAAACACGATGCTCGCGGGCGGATCGGCCAGACGCCGGATCGATGCGACCGACGCTTCCATATCGGCGGCGAATTGCGCCTTGTCCTGACCCGCTTCGAGACAGTAGTAATGGCAGAACGTATGGCTCGCCAGTTCGCTGCCTTCCGTATCGACAATCTGGCGCGCAAGCGACAGCCCATAGTGGTACGGATCGCTTTTCTCGTCGGCGCCGATCGAATCCAGATAACCGTCCGCATACGGGCTGAGCTTCGCATCGGTATAGGTCGGACGGATGTCGGGCAGATTCGCGAGCAGTTCCTTCTTGTTGTCGTAAAGCAGCATGCCGACCGTCGCCCAGGTCGACTTCACGCGATACTTCGAGAACATCGCGAGCATGGCCGGAATCGCCTCGCGCACGCCGAGGATGTTCTTGCCGTATGTCGCGATCGTGCGATGGTCGCGCACGCCCCACATCAGTTCGAAATCGAGCGAAATCAGGAAGTAGGACATCGTCGTCAGAGCATCAGGAAGTAGTGGTAGACGCCTTCGAAATAACTCTTCGTTGCGTCGGCGGCGACGGCCACGAACACGCCGAAGGTGATGACGAGAACGGCTGCGTTCTTGAGCTTGATCTCGGGCGCGAGGAACGGCAGCAGCAAGGGCACGCAATACCAGACGCGGCCCTTGGCGAACGGAAACACGAAGAACGCGACGACCAGGTACACGAACAGGCCGACGTGCATCATCGACACGCGCGTGAGGCTGTTCTGACGGGCCGTATCGGGCGAGCGCCACGTCGAGTACAGCACCATGACGGAGGCCATCGTATAGAACAGCAGGAGCGCCAGCAGCTTGATCGTGAAGTTTTCCTGATAGCCGGTGTATTCGTCGATACGCCGTCCGCCGTAAGTCGCGAACAGGAAGCGCGCCGCCGACGCCAGCACGACCGCCACCACGCTGACCGCGACCAGCGCGCGCGCCTTCTTCTCGCCGAAGAGGCCAGCGGTCAGAAGGAACGCCGTGGGCACCGCGAAGGTCGTGTGCACGAAGCTCGCGAGGCCCATGCCGAGCGTCGGCCGGTTGAAGCGGCAGGCGAACAGCATCGCGATCGCGAGTCCGAAGCCCTGGCGAATCTGGAACAGCCCGACCGTGGCGAGCGCATACGGAATGACGAGCCACAGCACGAGCCCGATGAGCGGCCGGCGCGTCTGCAACAGCGCATACATCACGATCAGATTGAGCAGCACCACCGTGGTCCGGATGCCGCCTTCGGGCGACACGCCGAACGCGTTGAGCAAAATGACCCACGAGCGCCAGCCCAGCTCCTCGGTGATGAGGCTGATGAGGAAGCCCATATCCGACTCGCGGTTCCGGTAGAACTGCACGAGCCAGTGCCAGTCCGTCGAGCGGAAATAATTGATGTACGCTTCCTGGTCGAAAATCAGACCGACGCTGCGCTCGCGAAACGCCAGGATCGAGATCGCGGCGGTTGCGAGCACCAGAAACGCCCATCCCGAAGGCGTCATGAAATACGCGAATCCTGTTACGCGCCTCGCGGGTGCCTTCTGCTGCGCGGTGTTGTCCATTGTCGTTGCTTGCATCGCTTGGCCTTGGTCGCTTTAGTTATAGTGTGTTACGCGCGGCTTCATGGCACGAGCCGCAGGTTATTGACGACGATCTTCGGTCCTGCCTTGTCATAGTCGATGCTCTCGACATGAGCGAGCCGCGAGCCGACCCACGTCGGCGAATGGCTGACGATCTGCCCAGACACCTTGCGCCCGTTCAGCTTGAGCGATGAAACAGCGAACGCGGCATCACTCGCGCCTTCGTCGCGATGATTCGTGATGCCGATATCGATATGCTTGGGCATCGGCCCCACGATCTCCTCCAGCCAGACGATGATGCCGTACCGGCAATTGCGGGTCGTCGGATTGACGATGCGGATGTTCTCCAGAATATCGGCGTTGCTGTTCGGCTCGGCGTCGAGGCCCGCTTCCGGCTGCGTCCCGCCGATGTTCTCCCAAAGCGGACTCTCGAACACGATATTGCGCCCGCTGATGATCGACACGCCCTGCCGGCGGCAGCGGTCCGCATGGTGATTCACCACGCGAATGCCGGTGCGGTACTTGAACGGCACGTTGTAGCAGTTGGCGATATAGATGCCGTCGCCCCAGCATCCGACCGTCTTCGGCGCGATCAGCGTCACCTCGGTGCTGCCCGCGATCGAAAAGCCCATGCCGTGGCCGTTCTCGCGCAGCTCCGGCTTGGCGGCGTTCAGTTCCTTGCTGCCGTCGAGCACCGCATTTTCGACGAGCACGTTGCTCACGTCCCAGAGGCGAAAGATCGAATAGAACGACGTGTTGTGCGCCAGCAGCTTGATCGACGCGCCCGGCGCGAAGCGCACATGACTATTGCGGCGCAGATCGAGGCCCTTGTCGTCGATACGGCACTGGCCCGTGATCACGAGCGTCTGATCGACCGACCGGTCGATGGCGGTCTGCAGCGCGACGCGGTCGTTGGTCTTGCCGTCACCCTTCACGCCGAACGACTTGTCGGTCACGACATCGCGCCGTTCGGCCGCGCGCGCGCCGAGGCCGAGCGCGCCGGCGCCGCCCGCCACGGCGCCCATCAACAGAGAGTGGATCACGCGTCGGCGGCCGACCATTACGCTTTTTCCCCCGCGACAGTGCGTCGATAAGCCGTGCCCTTGCCTTCGTCGCCGCGCGTGCGCGCGCCGAGTTGCGCGAAGATGCCGTCCCACTGACGCAGGATCGCCGACGAAGAATAGCGTTGCCGCACCGAGGCCGCCGCCTTGCGTCCGAGTTCGGCCCGCAGCGCTTCGTCCGACATCACGCGCCGCAAGGCGTCGATCAGCGCGGCCTTGTCGCCGGGCGGCACGAGCAGCCCGTCCTGGCCGTCGCGCGTCAGTTCGCGCGGGCCGCTCTTGCAGTCGAACGCGACGGTCGCGAGCCCGAGCGCCATGCCTTCGAGCATCGCCATCGGCAGGCCTTCGTAGCGCGACGACAGCACGAACGCATCGGAGCGCGCCATCTCTTCCCACGGCGTCGTCGTCTTGCCGGGCATCAGCACGCGCTCGCCCATCTTCGACTGCGCGATCTGCGCTTCGAGCACCGCGCGCTCCGGGCCTTCGCCCCAGATCCACAAGTCCCAGTCCGGAAACTCGGGCGCGAGCGTCGCGAAGACGTCGATCAGCAAATCGAACTGCTTTTGCGTATTCAGACGCCCCACTGCGACGAGCCGCCTGCGCGCGCTCTTTGCCACCGTCTCGGGCTGCAACAGCAGCAATTCGTCCGGCAGCGGATTGGGCACCACTTCGATGCGCTTCACGCGCGGCACCATCTTCCTGAACGACGCTTCCATGTTGTCCGTCAGAAGCGTGAGCAGATCGGCGCTCGGGTAGACGAAGCGGCACATCTGGCGCACGAGCGCGGAGCGGCCATCGGCGGAAGGATCGATGTGCTCGCATGCGATGACCGGAATGCCCATTCCGCGCGTGGCGAGCAGCGTCGTGATATTCACGTTCGACAGAAACGATACGACGACATCCGGTTCGCTCTCGCGAATCAGGGCACGCAGCGCGCGAAACCGCGCGGGATATTGCAGCATGCGCGCGCCGGCCTTCACGCGATCGGCGAGAAAGATGCAGCGCACGTTCTCCGCGAGCGGATAGAAGCACGCGCCGCGGCCGCTGTACGTGATGACGAGCGTGACGGTGTCGCCGCGCTGCGCCCACGCATTGACGAGCGATGCCGCCACGCGCTCCGCGCCGCCGCTTCCCATCGAACTGACGACGAGCATGATTTTCATCGTCGGCTCCTTATCGCTCGACCGCGGGCACGCGCAGGTCTGCGCGGCGCGGCATCGTCACACCGGACTCCTCGAACACTTCCTGCCAGAGCGCGATGGTTTTCGGCAGCGCGAAAGTCTCGTTGACGGAGGTCGCGCACAGCGCCATGCGATGGCGCTCGGCGTCGTCCTTCATCAGCGCTTCGAGCGACTTCGCGAGCGCGCTCGCATCGCCGACCGGATTCACCAGCAGACCGTTCGTGCCGTGCGTGACGATCACGCGCGGGCCGGAATCGCAGTCGTAGCTGACGGCCGCGCAGCCGCTCGCCATCGCTTCGACGAGCGTCATCGAAAAGCCTTCGAAGTGCGAGCTCAGCACGTAGAGGTCCGCACGCTCGTACCAGTCCGCGACGTTGCCGGCGCGGCCCGGCAGGAACACGCGGCCATGCAGCTTCGCCTCGTCGACACGGCGTTCGAGGCTCGGACGCGCCTGGCCTTCGCCGACGATCACGAGATCCCATTGCGGCAGCGCGCCGGCGATCTTCCTGAACGCGTCGATCAGGCTGTCGAAGCCCTTCTCGGGCGACAGCCGGCCGACCGCGAGCAGCACGCGCCGCTCGTCGCCGACGACGCTGCGCGGTTCGATGACCGGATTCGTGCGCGCGATCGGCAGCGTGAACGGCGGCGGAATCACTTTCACGTCGGTGCAGCGGCAATGCGTTTCGATCCATTCGCGGGTTTCGTCGGTGAGCGCGACGACCTTGTCCGCGAAGCGATACGTCAGCAGCCGCAGGCGCTCCCAGAACGGCGTGAGCGGCGCGCGCGGCGGATGCGTGTGCTCGCTCGCGATGATCTTGTACGGCAGGCCGATGCCCGCGAGCACCGCGAGCACGTTGGCAGTCGCCATGACGCCCAGCGCGACCGTCGGCTTGACCTCGCGCAACACCTTGCGGAACGCCATCACGCGCTTCAGGTTCGACAGCGCCGTGCGCACGATGCCGCCGCCCTCGACGCCGCCCGCGAGACCCAGCTCGATGCGCTTCACGCCCGGATGGAACGGATAGACGTCGCCCACACCTGCCGTCAGCGTGACGACGGTCACCTCCCAGCCGAGCGCCGCCCACTCGTTCGCGAGATTGGCGGTGACGCGCTCCGCGCCGCCGCCGTGCATCGAGTAGATGAAAACGACGATTTTCATGCGGTCCTCGTCGCCATTTCGGCTTCGGCCGGCACACGCCGCCCCGACAGGAAGCGGATGTACCACGGCATCGCGATCGCGAGGCCATCGGCGAGCGGAATCGCGTGCGCGTAGCCGAGCAGTTGCGCGGCCTTGTCGACATTGGCCTGCGAATGGCGCACGTCGCCGGCGCGGAACGGCGCGTACACCGGGCTGCCGTCGTTCGGCACGCCGTTTTCGGCGAGCACGCGCTTCAGGCCGTCATAAAGCTGATTGAGCGTCGTGCGGTCGCCGACCGCGACGTTGTAGACCTGATTGCGGGCCGCTTCATCGGACATCGCAGCGAGGATGTTCATCTGCACGACGTTGTCGATGAAGCAGAAATCGCGGCTCGTCTCGCCGTCGCCGTTAATGGTCACCTGTTCGTCGTCGATCAGCGCGGCCGTCCATTTCGGGATCACCGCCGCATACGCGCCGTCCGGGTCCTGACGCTTGCCGAACACGTTGAAGTAGCGCAGGCCGATCGCGTTCAGGCCATACGTGCGCGCGAACACCGAGGCGTAGAGCTCGTTCGCGTACTTCGTCACCGCATACGGCGACAGCGGCTGGCCGATGCGATCCTCGACTTTCGGCAGGCCGGGATGGTCACCGTAGGTCGAACTGGACGCGGCGTAGGTGAAGCTTTCCACTTTCGCGTCGCGCGCGGCGACCAGCATGTTCAGAAAGCCGCTGATATTGACTTCGTGCGTCGTGATCGGGTCGTTCACCGAGCGCGGCACCGAGCCGAGCGCGGCTTCGTGCAGCACGTGCGCGGCGCCCTTCACCGCGGCGCGGCAATCGTCGAGATTGCGGATATCGCCTTCGACGAAGCTGAAGCGGTTCCATTGCGCGGGCGTCACGAGCGAGCGCACTTCGTCCAGATTGCGCTGATGGCCGGTCGCGAAGTTATCGAGCCCGACGACTTCCTGGTCGAGCTTCAGGAGCGCTTCGAGCAGATTCGAGCCGATGAACCCGGCGACACCGGTGATCAGCCACTTGCGCGGCGTGCGCGTCAGTTGCTGACGGATCGATTCGTAACGGTCAGACATGAAAGTCTCCAAGATTACCGACGGGCGCGGCATGCTCGCGGCGCTCGCCTTCGATCGCGATCGAGGGCACCAGCTCGCGATACACGGCGAGCGTCTTCTCGATGACGATGCGTTCGTCGAAATTCTTCAGCGCCTTGTCCCGCGCGGCGAGGCCGAGCGTTCTCGCGAGCGCGCGGTCATCGTCGAGCTGGCGGATCGCATCGGCGAGCGCGCGGGCGTCGCGCACCGGCACCTGCAAGCCATCCACGCCCGATTCGCTCACTACTTCGCGGCAGCCCGGCGCATCCGTCGTGATCAGCGGCAGCGCGCAGCCGGCGGCTTCGATCAGCGCTTTGGGCAACCCCTCGCGATAGCTCGGCAGCACCATCACGTCCACTTCAGTGAACAGCTTCGGCATGTCGCTCACATGGCCGAGCCATTCGACCAGCCCTTCCTTCACCCATCCCTGCACCATCGCGGTGCTCACCGACGCCGGATTGCCGTCATCGGGCGAGCCCGCGAGGAGGAAGCGCACGGTGCGATTCTCTTTGCGCAGCATGCGCGCTGCCTCCACGTATTCCTGGATGCCCTTGTCCCACACGAGCCGCGCCGCGAGCAGGATGCGCAGCGGTCTGGTCGCATCGTCGGCCGATTCTTCGCGCACCTTGAAGCGCGTCAGATCGACACCCGATCCCTTGATGAGCCGGATCGCCTTCTTCTCGACGATGCGCGCGGCTTCGAACAGCTTGATGTCGTCCGGATTCTGCAGGACGAGAAGGCTGTCGCGGCCATTCAGCGCCGAGCGCATCACCTGGCGCACGACCGGCTTCAGGATACGCGCCTTGAGGTCGCGGCTCGTGAAGACGTAACCCATCCCCGCCACCGCGTTCACGCGCGCGGGCACGCCCGCGAGCTTGCTCGCGAACGAGCCGTACACCGCGCTCTTGATCGTGAAACCGTGCACGAGCTGCGGTTTTTCGCGCCGGAAGAAGCGCGCGAGCCACAGCACCAGCGCCAGTTCGCGGAGCGGATTCAGGCTGCGACGGTTCATCGGCACCGCGTGCCAGCGAAAACCGAGATCGCGCAGCTTCGGGCCGTATTCGCCGTCGGGTGACAACAGAATGACCTCGAAACCCGCGTCGCGCAGTTTGCGAGCGAACGAAAGCCGAAAATTAAATAGATACCAATCGGTGTTGGCGTACAGAACTACCTTGGGCATCTTCATTGCGAACTCCGAACGTCCGGTTGGCATCGCCGCGGGCAGCCCCCGAATCCCGGGAGCCGAACCGCGGCGATGTTGTGCGACGGTTGCATCGGCAGCCCATCCCGCCGATGCCACCGGGCCTCAGAGACGCATGTCGCTTGCCTCGGCCGGCAGGATGTACTTGAGGTCGCACAGCACGTGCTTCGTCTTGCCGTAGGCGTGAATCCCGTCCGCGCCTTCATCGGCGAACTGGCGGTGCGCCACGGCCAGCACGATCGCGTCGTAGACGCCCTTGGCGGGCTGATCGATCGGGTCGATGCCGTACTCGTGATGCGCCTCTTCCTTCGACACCCACGGGTCGTACACGTCCACCTGGACGCCGTATTCCTTGAGGTCGGCGATGATGTCGACCACGCGCGTGTTGCGCAGGTCCGGGCAGTTTTCCTTGAAGGTGAGGCCCATGATCAGCACGCGCGCCCCCGAGATGGAGATATCGCGCTTGGTCATGGTCTTCACGAGCTGCGAGACGACGTAGTTGCCCATGCTGTCGTTCAGACGCCGCCCTGCGAGGATGATCTCCGGGTGATAGCCGATCGCCTGCGCCTTGTGCGTCAGGTAGTACGGGTCCACGCCGATGCAGTGGCCGCCGACGAGGCCCGGACGGAACGGGATGAAGTTCCACTTCGTGCCGGCCGCGAGCAGCACGGATTCGGTATCGATGTTCATCTTGTTGAAGATGATCGAAAGCTCGTTGATCAGCGCGATGTTGACGTCGCGCTGGGTGTTCTCGATCACCTTGGCCGCCTCGGCCACACGGATGCTGCTCGCCTTGTGCGTGCCCGCCGTGATGATCCCGCGATACAGCCCGTCGACGAAATCGGCCACTTCAGGCGTCGAGCCGGACGTGACCTTCTTGATGTCCGGCAGACGGTGCGACTTGTCGCCCGGATTGATCCGCTCCGGGCTGTAGCCCACGAAGAAGTCCTCGTTGAACTTCAGACCCGACATCTTCTCGAGCACCGGCACGCACTCTTCTTCGGTCGCGCCGGGATAAACGGTCGATTCATAAATGACGACGTCGCCCTTCTTGAGCACGCTGCCGATGGTCGTCGACGCGCCGATCAGCGGCGAAAGGTCCGGACGCTTGTAGTGATCGATCGGCGTCGGCACGGTGGCGATGAAGACGGTGCAGTTCTTCAGATCTTCGACTTCCGCGCTGTACTGCATCAGCGTGGCGGAGGCCAGCTCGGCGTCGTCGACTTCGAGCGTGACGTCGCGGCCTTCCTTCAACGCGTTGATGCGCGCGCGGTTGATGTCGAATCCGACCACCGGATGACGCTTGCCGAATTCCACTGCGAGCGGCAGACCGACGTAGCCCAGACCCACAATGCCGATTTTCAACTCTTGCGGCGAGAACATGTGTGATTCTCCTCGTTATACAACTCAGGACGTTTGTTTAGTAGAACTTTTTGATTAATGCTCCAGCGTGGCTGCACGCTGGATGATTCAGTCTCTGGTTATTCCTTGTCGGCCTTGTAGGCGGCGTAGGCGTAGCCGCCGTACTGGCGTGCCTGGGCGTAATTGCCGTAGTGAACCTTGAAGCCGTTCAGCAGCACGCCGGTGACACTCGCACCCGACTGTTCCAGCCGCTTGACCGACTCCGAGATCTCACCGGAGCGCGTATCCCCATAACGCGCCACGAGGAAGATGGAGCCTGCGACGGGCGCCATGATCGCCGTGTCCGACACCGCCAGGATCGCCGGTGCATCGAGCAGCACGATGTCGTATTCCGCCGACGCGCGGCTCACCGCATCCGTGAACGCGCTCGACAGCAGCAGCTCGGCCGGGTCCGGCGGATAGAAGCCGCACTGCACGAAGTCGAGGTTGTTCAGCACCGAGCGATGCACGGCATCATCGAGCGAGCTGGAGCCGTTGACGATATCCACGAGCCCCTTGCCGCGCGGCAGGCCGAAGTACTGGTTCAGGTGGCCGCGGCGCAGGTCGCAGTCGACCAGCAGCACGCGCTTGCCGCCGGCGGCCAGCAGCGTCGCCAGATTCGCCGATACGAACGACTTGCCGATGCCCGGCAGCGGGCCGGCCAGCATCACGACGTTATTCGGCGCGTCCATCAGCGCGTAGTGCAGCGACGAGCGCATCATGCGCAGCCCTTCCACGGCCGGATCGGTCGGGTAACGCGAGGCGAGCGCGAGCTGTTCCGGCCTCTTGTCGGCGATGCGCTTCGCCAGTTCCTTCTGACGTTCGCTGTCCGGAATGGTCGCGAACACCGAAAGACCCGTCTTCGATTCCAGTTCCTTCGGATCGAGCACGCCCTTGAACAGGAAGTCGCGAGCGAACGCCAGCACGATGCCGATGAACAGACCCAGGCCAGCCGCGATCACGAGCACGAGCGCCTTGACCGGCTTGACCGCACGCTCGGGCACTTCGGCGCGATCGAGCAGTTCCACGGTCGGCACGCGGCCGGCGCGGATCAGCCGCATCGTTTCGATGTTGTTGCGCAGGGCCGAATAGACATCGGTGCTGACGCGCACGTCGCGTTGCAGACGCAGCGCGCCCTGCTCGGCCGCCGGCATCGCCTTGACGCGCGCCGCCAGGTCGCCGATGTACTTTTCAGTCGCCGCGATCTGCTGGTCGATCACGACCACGCTCGGATGCGCAGCCGAAAAGTGGCTCGCCAGGTCCGAACGGCGACGGCGCAGGTCGAGCAACTGGGCATCTGCCTGGGAAGCCTGCTGCATCACGATGCGGCCTTCCTCGTCCGGATTGAACAGCGTGCGACTGTTGCGATACGCGTTGTAATTGTCTTCCGCCGTTTCCATCTGACGCTTGGCGTCGGGAAGCTGCTGTTCGAGATACTCGAGCGACTTCGCAGCGTTGATCCCGCGGCGATCGGCGTTCTGGCGCAGATACATCTGCGAAAGCTCGTTGATCGTCGCCGCCACGAGCACCGGATCCTTGCCTTCCAGCGACGTGCTGATCACGCCCGACTTGTTGCCCTGCTCCGCGATCAGGAGCGAGTTCTGCAGCCGGTCGATGGCGTACGTGCGCGAATTGCGCGTCAGATCGAACTCGACACCCTTCTCGCCGTGGATGAAGCTCACCAGCAGGGAGATCGGACCATCGACGGTGTCGAAGCGCTGCACGGCGCCGATCTGCCCTCCGACGCCGGTTTCGACGCCCGGGCCGCGCACCTGATACTGGCCGTTGCCGAGATAGCGCAGCGTGTATTCCTTGCCTTCGAACTTCTTCGGCACGTCGAACGCCGAAACGTCGATCGACTCGGTACCCCACGCGTAGCCGCCCCGGCCGAAGATGCCCGGCGTGGACGTTTCGTCGCTCATGCGCGCGACCATGCCGCCGATGATCGGGAAGCGGTGCGGCGCGGCCTGGATATACAGCTTGAGCGCATCGACGACGGGACCCAGCACGAACTTCGAACCGATGACCTGAATTTCGCCTTCGGCCGTCGCGCGCTGATCGAACATCGCTGCGGCACTTCTCACCATGTCGCGCGCGTCGGTAGGCGGCGCGTTGCTCGTGTCGTCCACCTTGACGAGCATGCCGGCCTGGTAGATCGGCGAAGAGAAGAACGCGTACACCACCCCGAGGCTGAATACGACCGCAACGGTCGTGGCGATCATCTTCCAGTGACGGCCCAGCGTTTCGAGAATCGAGGTGAGCTCGATCTCGTTGTCGGACTCGGCCGTTACGGCTGACGCCTGATTTTTAACTTTCATGGAACGTCTCGTTACAGGCTCTTATGGGACCGGAGCGCGCTGCGCACCGGATGCGGATCGAAACACCAGCGGTGCGCCCCGAACGGAGCGCAAACACCATTACTTTATTGATGAATTTCGGACTGCATTCAGGGCCGTTAAAATCCCGCCCCGGCATTGCAGTCGTATTGAAACACACGACTCAAAAAAAGAGAAATTCCAACAGACGATTTTTGTTGTTTAACGAACCTTTCAACCCGGGCGAGTGTTCACTACCTCGCTTTTAAGAATTTATTGACTATGCGGGCCATTTGAACAAATCGCAAAATATCACAGCGCCCCTTGTTGTATGCGCGGCACCGCACATATAATCGCTGTTAATCGGATTGCTAATTCTATGAAGAAAGCCGGTATCGCCGGCAACCGGTTTCCGGACATATTGTCGCCGTGCCGCGCCGGCGCTCGCCGCCGCCCCTGGCGGCAGAGAGCGGCCGATGGCCCTTCAGCCGCGGCAGAAAAGTACCGTCCCCAACGGGAAAATGCGTGCGAAGGTGGGTTTGCGCACCGACACCCGCGAACTTCAGAAGTCGTATTTGAAGAAGTTTAAATACGAACCGCGTCTTTATGAGATTTTAAAACCCCGTTTGTATGAATAATCGGGGGAAGTCCCAATATAATCGCAGTTAGCTCGGTTTCACACATTAAACCGCCATAAATCCGTGGACAATGACAGGGGTTGTACCTACCATACGCTTTCGGGTTTTGATATTCGAAAAGAGATGCGCCCTCTTCGTGAGTGAAAAAAATGTTAAACCTTGCGCTTGGCTTCATCAGTTCTTTC
>Ga0160459_100370_pt1 | contig 19637 bp, 18 predicted proteins | sample HID1973K_E6MG_FD_108208 | JGI IMG/M metagenome (GOLD analysis project Ga0160459, IMG submission 108208) | Enriched mosquito-associated microbial communities from UW Madison campus, WI, USA - HID1973K_E6 MG | ecosystem: Host-associated > Arthropoda: Insects > Digestive system > Unclassified ... | reverse complement strand
TTTTCATTTCGACTTACTCCGGTTCCGGATTCGGCACGCCTGTCGAGAGACCAGCCGTGGACGTCGGCGCGTAGAGGACGCCTGAGGTGGCCTTTGACTTCGCGCCTTGCAGAATCAGGATGCACCGAGCTGAACACGAAGACCATCGACGAAACCTGAAGAAAAGCTGAAGCACGCTCGGTTGATCCGGCGTCTACTGGAGCGTGCCAAGTCGGCAATTCCGCCATAAGTGTGTCGCAGATCCGACCTGAACCGCCCCTTCTCCAGACCTTCGTTCAACGGAAGCGGCGGCTTCCATGCCGAGTTCTTCTTGGAATTCGGGCGCGTTGTGGGCGCTGGCCGCAAAATTCGGGAAAACCGTTACACCATCAAACCCGCCAAACAGAGGACATCAACAAAGCCACGAAGCAAGTATTCCTGCTTTTGGTCACGAAGTCGGCTCCGTCCTCAGATTTAGAGCGGACGACGAAGCGGTAAGAGAATCCCGCAGCATCGACAAATCGGCGAGGCATGGCGGCGCAGGCGGAAGCTCTACGGGCGGAATACCGCGAATCTTTGCTGACAGCGCAATTCCCTGAGCGTGATTCCCGGATGAAAACGCCACCACTCCCGCCCTACGCTGCTCAGGCGAGAACTTTGACAAGGCATTGAATGCGTCCCGAAACTTGAACGCACCCATGCGTTGAAAGTCTTCGCACTTGAAGAAAAACTCGGCCCCTGTGATTTCGTTAAAGGTGCGCGAGACTTACACCGGCGTACGATGTGCGACGCCCGCGATGCGCAAGGCCGCAGCCTCCACATCCACGTAGGTAGGAAGCTCAAAAGTACTCGTGTCAGATTCTCAAGTAGATATGTTTTACCAAGGCCACTCGACGGCGGTGCCGAGTTGCTTCGCTTTTGCATGCTCATACAGGAAGCGCGCAACCGTGAGGTCCTTCAGGGCAAGGCCAGTCATATCGAAGACAGTGATATCACTGGGTGAGCGGTCGAACGACGTCGCACCGGATAGGAGGTCACCGATTTCGGTGGCAGGTACGGTCGGCGCCCATTGGCATTCACCGATGCTTCGCGCTTGAACCTGGTCATCCACGAATACTCGCGCCCGTTGCAGCACGCCGTCTGGAAGCTCTCGCTTGCCAACCGTGTCGGCGCCGACACACGTAAGGTGAGTGCCGGGTCGTACTGCATCAGCTGCAAACAGAGCTCCGCCACCGGGTGTCGCCGTGATAACGACATCGCTGTTGGCTACAGAATCGTTGCGGTCTTTCGCCACGCGAATATCGCACTGATCGCTAAATGCGGCCTCGAAGGCCGGTTCGACGTCGCCGTTGAGGGTCACGTACTCGACCGTGCAACGCTGGTTGAGCAATTTCAGCGCGTACTGAAGCTGAACTCGAGCCTGAACTCCCGTACCAAATATGCAGATTCGGGTGCTTTCCGGCCGAGCCAGATGCTGAAGACCCAAGCCTCCCGCGGCGCCCGTCCGAGCGGTCGTGATCGCGTTGCCGTCCATGATGCAAAGCGGTCGGCCGGTTTGCGGGTCAAACAGTGCGACCGTAGCCTGATGCGGCTCTCCTCCGACCGACCGGTTGCCTGGCCAAAATCCAGCAGCCTTGAATCCAAGCAGGTTCTGCTCTGCGACGTCGCCCGACTTGATGCCGAACACGCCTCCGGTGTGCAGCTGTTCCCGCACGACGGGGAAAACGCGCCCCGCGCGCCGACTGTGTAAAACGAACGCTTCACATACCGCTGATATGACCTGTTCAGCTTGTAGTGCACGCTCAACGACGTCCCGGTCGAGGAGAAGAAGTCTTGCGTCTGTCGGCATGGTGTGGCTCATGTGGCGAATTCTCAGAACTTATGTCCATATTTGGACTGAATGTCAATTTGGTGTGCTCCCACCACGCCCGGGCTGATTCAGGACGATTGGGCGTTCTGGGCGTTCCCGTAGTCCGACGACGGATTCTCACTTGGGGCGCGCGATGCCACGACCTCTTCGTTCGTCCCAGCAGGTGCCAGTTCCCCTTCCCATTTCGCTACCACGGCACTGGCAATGCTGTTCCCGAACACGTTGGTCGCCGTACGACCCATGTCGAGAATCTGGTCGATTCCCATCACTAAAAGCAAACCGGCCTCAGGGAGTTTGAACATCGGCAGGATAGCTGCGACCACCACCAATGAGCCTCGTGGCACGGCGGCCATGCCCTTGCTGCTAATCATGAGGATGAGCAACATCGTGATTTGCGTGCCTATTGGCATATGGACGCCGAACGCCTGCGCAATGAAGATTGCCGCGAAGGCTTGGTAGACCATCGAACCGTCCAAGTTGAACGAGTAACCCAGCGGCAAGACGAAGCCCACAAGCCGTTTGCGAATGCCGAATCCTGTCAGTGACTCGGTCAGCACCGGATACGCCGCTTCGCTGCTAGCGGTCGAGAATGCAATCATCATCGGCTCGCGAATCGACTTGAGCAGTTCAGGCATGCGTCGGCCTAAGACTGCGCGGCCGGCGAAGTAGAGTACGGTCCACAAAGCGAACAGCGCGACGTAGAACCAGCCAATCAACTTCCCATAGGTGACAACGACGCCCAGTCCTTGCACCGCCACGACGGCCGCGATGGCGGCGAAGATGCCAACCGGCGCGAACATCATCACAGCATTCGTCGCGCGCAGCATGGTTTCCATCAGACCGTCGATGGCGCGCTTGAGGAAGATTCCGGGTTCGCCAGGCACTTTGCCCAGAGCAATCCCGAAAAACAGCGAGAACACCAGAATCTGCATGATTTGATTCCCGACCATCGCCTCGGCGATGCTGGTCGGAACAATATGCGTCAGGAAGTCCTTGACGTTCAGTGCACTCGTTTTCAGGTTAGTCGCGGCATCCGCTGCAGGCAGCGGCATATTGAGGCTCGCGCCGGGCTGAGCGATATTCACGAACAGCAGACCGATCGTCAGCGACAGCAGAGATGCTGCGATGAACCACCCCAGCGCCTTGGCACCGATGCGACCGATGGACTTGCCGCTATCCATGCTCGCGATTCCCGACACGAGCGTCGCGAAAACAAGTGGCGCGATAATCATCTTGACCATATGCAAGAAAATCGTCGTCACGACGCCGAAGTCTGCGGCAATGCTCTTCGCTGCCGCCTCATCCGCCGCGTATTGATGACAGCCGTAACCAACTGTGATGCCCAGCACCATGCTGAGCAAAATCCAATGAGAAAGCTTCCCCTTTTTCATGATGGGCCTCGATGAGAGTGTCAGGTGGCGGATGCTAAGGCGATGGCTTCGACCTCGACCGCAGAGCCATAGTGCAGAGAGGTCGACTCGGCGACTGCTCGCGCCGGTTTGTGCGAGCCAATCCAGTCTGCGTAGAGTGTGTTGAAGGTCGGCCAATGCTCCATGTTCGAAACGAAGATACGAACTTGCACGAGGTGCTCACGCGTTACGCCAGCAGCGTTCAACGCCGCGTCGATGTTGTGGAGGACCTGCTTTGTCTGAACTTCGAAGGACGCGTCGCCGAGGGCTTTGCCTTCGGGCGTGATGGGCAACTGACCGGATACAAACACGAGGCCATTTGCCACACATATATGCGAGTAGTGCCCGGCTGGAGGGTTAATGTCCTGGGCGTTCGCACAGGTGATAGCAGCTTGAACTTGAGACGACATGGATGGGTTCCCTTTGAGCGACGCGCGCGCTTCGACAAGCTCGTTATGTCGAGGCAGACGTCTAAGTTGGTGTCGGTGTGTGGGTCGCTCGACAAGCGACCTGCACTTAGACTTCAATAGGTCGCTTGAAAGGCCTTCTGCACCTGCTCAGGTGCGGTGACCCCGTTTCCAATGAGAAGCTGCGTGAGGACACGAGCCTTTTGTGCATTGAGGTCGTAGGACACAACGAACCCGTTCTTATCGTCCGGCACCTCGACGTTGCGGTTGACGAATCCGCTGCTCACCCGAGTCGAACGGACGACGACCACACCTTTCCGAGCCGCCGCTTCCATTGCGTCAAGTGCGGCTTTCGACGCATTGCCGTCGCCATCACCGGCCAGGACAATGCCCTTTGCGTCGTGTTGGACCGCGTCTTCGATTTGGTTTGCATCCATGTCTGCGTGGGCATAGACGATTTCCACGCGAGGTAGGCCGCTCTTCGGAAGGTCCAGCGGTTTCTTGCGGCTCGTCGGAGCCGGCGAGAGATAGCGGATAGAAGCGGGGTCGACGTAGCCAAGCGGCCCCGAGTTCGGACTCTGGAAAGTCTGCACCGCGGTGGAGTGGGTCTTCGTGACCCAGCGAGGGCTGTGAATCGTGTCATTCATCACGATGAGCACGCCCCGATTCGCGGACTGCGGGCTGGTGGCAACTTCCACCGCTTCATAGAGATTCAATGGACCATCTGCGCTATTTGTGCCTCCAGGACGCATGGAACCGATCAGCACGACCGGCTTCTTGGTCGCAAGAATGCTATCGAGGAAGAAACCTGTTTCTTCCATCGTGTCCGTTCCGTGCGTAATCACGACGCCGTCGGCCTCGTTCTTGTCAAACGCTTCTTTGATTCGCTCCGCGAGTCGATACCAAATCTTGTTGCTCATATCCTGCGAGCCGACGTTTGAAATCTGCTCGGCCTTGACGGATGCGAGTTTCTCGATGCCTGGCACGCCGGCAATCAACTGCTCGCCTGTGATGCCTCCCGCGTTGTAACCGATAGCCGAACGTGCGTCTGACGTACTCGCAATCGTGCCCCCTGTCGCCAGCACCAGGATTCTGGGCAGGTTCTGCGATTGACTCGCAACCGGCTGCTGCGCAACGGCACCAGTCGCATGCATACCCACGGTCAGCGACAGAAGCGCCGCAACCAGGCCTTGCCTCAATCCGATCAATCGCACGTCGTTCCCGTTCATGTCTCTGCTCCTGTCAGTGGATGTCGTGTCGCCGTCCGCGCCATACGTGGCAGCGCAAAGGCCAGCAACTGGACGTATTATCTATTTCTGGACACTTAGTAGAATAAGGGAATGCGAGGATTTTCCGAGGACCGCCGAAAAGCTATACAATGTGGAAAAATGTAGATGAATAGTCCAGAATGCCCAAAGCAAAGCTCACAACCGAACAGCAGACAATTCTTGAACAGGTCAAGCAAATCGCGGCGGCCCTAGGCGAGACGTTGGCGCCGTTCACCGAGGTCGTTGTGCACGACCTGCGCTCTCCGAAGAACGCCATCCTGGCCATCCACAACAACTTGTCGGGCCGGCAGGTTGGCGACCCCGCGACCGAACTTGGCCTTGCGCGAATTGCGGACGACGATTATCCGCAGGTGCTCGCGAACTATCCGAACCGTTTTGCGGACGGCCGACAGGCGAAGAGCACGTCGATTGGCATCAAGGATTCAGGCGGGCATTACATTGCCGCGCTATGTCTGAATGTCGATGTGACCATGTTTCGCGGCATCACCACGATGCTTGAGCAGTTCTCCGCATTGAATACGGACGCGGTGAAAGAGTCGCTTGATCCGTCCAATGCCGAGTCACTGCGCGAGCGGATTGACAGATTTGCTGTGAATCTGGCAACAACACCGCAGGCGCTGCGCACTGACCAGCGCCGAACGCTGATGCAAACGTTGAAGGAAGAGGGATACTTAGAATTGCGACGGTCGATGGAGACCGTTGCACAGCATCTGGGCGTTTCGCGCGCCACCGTCTATAACGACGCCAAATAAGACAAATGCCGCGAAGCGCGGCATCTGTTCTGTCTTTCGTTCACCAGCCGTAGAAGCGCGGCCATGTTTCGGCGGAACCATCCTCGGACACAGCATGGTATTCGGGGTGTTGAGCGCCCGTTGCGCAGGCATGGTTCGGTACGATGCGAAGCCGAGTCCCGATGGGAAATTTCTTCGCGATGTTCGTGTCCACTGAGCCGACGCGCGACACGATGCCGTGCTCCTGATTCGCACCGCTTACGACGTAATCCGCCAGCGCCTCGCCGTCCTCGCTGCTGACCAGTCCATAATCGAAGTCACGTGCCTGACGCTGAGTACCTCGGTCACGACTCATCGCCATCCATCCTGCGTCGATAATTGCCCACCCCTTATCCTCTTGGTGGCCAATCACCGTCGTCAAAACAGACAGCGCAATGTCCGATATTTCGCAAACTCCCACGTTGTGCATGACGAGGTCGAATAGCACATACACACCCGCTCTTACCTCGGTCACGCCTTCGAGATGCTCCGCGGACAGCGCAGTCGGCGTTGACCCAATACTTACGACGGGGCATGGAAGGTCCGCTGCTCGAAGCCGCTCGGCTGCGCGAACGGTCAGGCTCCGCTCTTGCTCTGCGATTTTGACCAAGGCTTCTTTGGTGTCGTACTCGTAGCTGGAGCCAGCGTGAGCAAGGACACCGCCGAGTGTCACGCCTCCATTCACGAGCGTGCGTCCAATGTCGATGAGCAATTCATCCTCGACTTGCACGCCAGAGCGATGACCGTCTACGTCGACCTCAATCCAGACTTCGAAGCGTTCGCCTTGCTTTTGCCCAAAATCGACGATTGCCTTCGCCGCTTCCAAACTGTCCGCGACAATCTTGAGATCGCAGCCCTGCCGACGCAGGGCGAGTGCTTGCGGGAGTTTAGTGGCAACCATGCCGACCGCGTAGACGATGTCTCGGATACCCGCGTCAAAGAACTGCTCCGCTTCCTTGAGCGTAGAGACGGTGATGCCTTGTGCCCCAGCGGCAATCTGCTCCTCGACGACCTTCTTGCATTTTGTCGTCTTCACGTGTGGGCGGAACTTCACCCCCAGCCGGTCTAGTTGCGACTGCATGCGCTCGATGTTCTTGCGCAGGCGCCCCACATCAATCAACGCGGCGGGGGTGTTAAGTGTCTCCATACCCATGGCATCGTTCCTCCGTGATGTTTTACTGAGGTCACTATAGCTGCGACGCGTTTCTTCGTGTTTAACGAATATCAAATTCACAATTAAACTAAATTTAATGCGCGCGCACGCGGGCGCGGGAGTTCCTGCGCCAGGGCGGGGGGCTTAGGAACGCTTTTGCGGCCTCCAGAAATACCCTTTGCCGAAGCGACCGACCGGTTCGAGACGGCAGCAGCGCGGTAACCGGTGCGGAAGGCAAGCTCCACTCTGGCAGCAGCCGAACCAGCTTCCCGGCTGCCAACAAATCAGCGACGTCCCATTCGGAGCGCTCGACGATGCCGAGTCCGGCGAGGGCCCATTCTGTTATCACGGTGCCGTCGTTGCTGGAAAGCCTACCGGCAACCCGAATGACCGTCGATTTCTGAGAGTCGCCCGTGATTCCGCTCGCATGGGAGAACCGCCAACGCGTCACGTCTTCGTCGTTCTCCTGAAGGCAAATGCAATTGAAGCGAGTCAAGTCGGAAGGATGGTTCAAATCCTTGATACGGCGCGCGAATGCTGGGCTCGCGCACAGAACCCGCTCATTGGGCGCGAGTGGGCTGGCAATCCAGGATGACGGCTTGAGCGTACCGACGTGCACGACGACGTCCGCCGCAGAGGCGCTCGCTAGCGGGCTATCCGAAAGGTGCAAAACGACGTTCAATGTCGGATGCGCTCTCTGTAGGTCTCGCACTATCTGAGTGACGTACTTCCTACCAAAGCCGAATGAAGCAATCACACGAAGCGTTCCTTGAACCTCACCACGGTCGCCAGCAATCTGGGCTGGCAACGACTCCATACGCTCAAGAATTTCGAGCGACGCTTGGTAGAGCCTCTGTCCTTCCTCAGTCAGAGAAACTCCTCTCGACTTTCGTACAACCAGTCGGACGTCAATACGCTCCTCCATCCTTTGCAGGCGGATGGTGACTGCAGGAGGAGTCAGATTGAGTAACTGTGCTGCCGCCGCCAACGAAGTAGACGTGCCTATGGCACGAATCAGTCGGAGGTCATCCAGGTCGACCATTTTACGTTCCTTAATGCTGGATTCGACTCTCATTAAACAACATCCGGCACTCTACTTCTATGGTCAACGAGGCGCTGTCGAACCGCCCTGCTCTATCGAAGCTGCGTTTCGAGAAATCTCAACACATCCTCGTTAAATCTGGTGTGAAATTCGACACGGTCGAATCCACCCGCGTCGACGCATATGCGAGGAACACTGACAGCCTGCTTTGGCGCGCAGGGTGCGAGGAATACGAAATGAGCGGCGCCTGAGACCAAGTGGTACTCAGGCTTCTTTGGCAGCAGCTTCGAAAGCGCAGGTGTCGTCTCGGGCAACACACCATCGCCACCATACTCCGAGGCCCATAGCTGGATTGGAGCGCTGATGTCCTGTACCGTCGCGGCCGTCGGAAATGCGTCGAGAGGGTCCGCGAGTACGAACACTTTGATTCGCGGGTCACGAGTCCAGTGTTGCGGTGGCAGTTTTCCCTCTCGAATGGTTTTGCAAATGGGAATCTCATCAGGACACGGTATATCGGCATGTTGAAAGTCCGGAACACCACCGGCCAAAACAAGACCGGTATAGCCGCCTCGGGAAAAGCCGTAAAAGCCGATGTTTTGTCCGTTGATTCTTGACGCTTCGGGCGATGAATTCAACATGTAGTCGATGAGCCGCTTGATATCCATTGGGCGTTCGACAAACTCAGACGGCTCCGACGCCCTCGACATGTCCGAAGACGTGTCACCGGGGTGATTTATCGCCGCAACGATGAACCCCGCATCGGCGAGTTTTTCCGCAAGGTCATGGTGACCGAGGCGTGAACCACCGTGTCCGTGCGACACGACTACCAGAGGAAGATTCTCGCCAGCGACGGAGCAGTTCTTTGTTCCGCGCAAAAGAGTACTTCCCACCTCGATTTGTTCGGGAACGTCCGAACACGGCGTCCACACGGCTGCGTGGAGAGCGGGCCCGCCGGGGTCCGCCGGGATGGTGAAGAGCCTGATGCCGGCGCTATGGCAGGTTGAACTCAAGAGACAGAGAAAGGCAGCCGTAATCAGGGCTTTCATGAGATTCTCCCTTCATGCAGATGTAGCAGCACTCGATAATAGCGAGCACGCGGGGGGCAGCCAAGCCAGGCTGTAATGCAAATGCCGAACAAGGAACAAGTCATGACCAGCGCAGAACTGACCGAAATTCCGAGCCAGGAACTGGTCTATCTACTTGACTGGATGGTCTGGGAGATGAACCACCGAGGGCGTGAGGACGTCCTGATGTGGCGCAAAGAATTATTGGCCCGGAGTGACGCCGAAACGACAGAAGTGACACGAGCTGTCGCTGTTTGCGACGATTACCTGGCGCCAGAGGGCTCGGAGGAAGCTCGGCTCGCCCAAACGAAGGCGTGGCCCGACCTCAAACCGTAGCGCGGGAGATACGGTGAGGAATAGTTTGCCCCGCTACTGATGAATTCCACAAGCGGCTGGCGGAATAACGAACAAAGCCTCATGGCGGAAGGCAGCCGGAGTCGAACCGACCAGAGAGTGTCTGACACCCCCTACCGGGTTTGAAGCCCGGCCGCACCACCGGATACGGATGCCTTCCTCGGCCGTCCGATTATAGCGGCGTATCAACCGCCGCCATCTCGCTGATGCGAGCGCGGCTGCCGCCGCCGCATCAGCCGATAGATGCAGTACAGCAACGCCGCCGCCGCAAGCACGTCGACTACCGTCGCGCCATGCGATTCCAGCGCCTGCACGGCAAGCTGCAACTGCCGCTCGAAAAGCGCGCCGCCGAGCAGCCAGAACGACGCCCACGCGACGATGCCCGCCGTATCCCAGCAGAAGAACGCGAGCGCCGCGATCTGCGTCGTGCCCATCAGCGGCGGCGTGACGAGTCCGAGCCCGGGCACGAACTTCGATACCGCGACGATCGGCGCGCCGTGCCGCTCGAACAGTTCGCCCGTCGTACGCATGCCGCTGTCGACCGCATACGACCGGCGCGACAGCGCCGCGACGAGCCTGCGCCCATAGATGCGTCCCGCCGAAAACCACACGCTGTCGCCGAGCAGCGCGCCACACAGCGCGGCGAACAGGACGTGCGCGAACGACAGCCGCCCGCTCGCCACGGCCGAGCCCGCGAACACGAGCAGCGGCGCGGACGGCAGCGGCACGCCCAGGCGCGTGAGCAGGACGTTCACGAACACGGCCGCGCCGCCCCACTGCACGATCGCCGACGGCGGAATCTGGATCAAGCTGCACCTCGACACGTCATTCGGACCTCGACTCGACCAGCATCACCGGCACGCTCCCACATCCCGTGCTCCTCGCAATTTGGATGCCGCGCCACGGCGCCGGGTCGAAAGCCATCGGATCGATGCGCCGGTCCGGCCGCAGCGTGTTGAACGGCCACGACGGGCGCCGCAGGCGTTCGTGCACGACCGAGCCGAGCCAGATCGGCGCGGGAGGCGTGTCCGCGTGCTCGCTCACGGCGTAATGCGTCGGCCAGAAGCGCAGCACGTCGCGCTCGTCGCTGCCATGCAATGAACGCGTGAACACGAGCTGCGACGGTTCGCCGTTGTTCAGGCGCGGCAGCGCGGGCAGCGCGATCGCGGGCGCATTCGGCGACACCACCGACATCACGCTTTGCAGGCTCACGTGCGACACCTCGGTCCAGCCGCGCGACATCAGTTGCGCGCGAATCTGCGCGGGCGTCGCCGCCCATTGCACGGTGATCGGCTCGCGGCGGTCGCCATCCATGCTCGACCGGTAGCATGAAAACGTGCGCCACACGGTATCGGTCCATTGAATCGGCGAGATGACGACGGTCGAAGGCGCCGCGCTATGCGCCTCCGTTTCGTCGCTCAGTTGCAGTGCGACGCTCGCGCAGATCACGGCCAGCACCGCAACCGGCATCAAGGGGCGCGGCTTCGGCTTGGCCGGGTTGCGCCATACGGCCGTGAGCGCGATCAGGAATACCCATGCGGCGGCGAGCGCGGCGCTGCCGAGCGCATCGGAGATCGTGAAGCGGCCGAAATAGAGGCCCGCGAGCCCGACCGCCGTCACGATCGCCGAGGTCGCCGTCGCGATGAACACGCCCGTCAGCATCCCCACGCGCCGCAGCAGGAGAAACGCAAGGAATCCGTAGATCACGACGGTGGCCGCCACATGACTGCTCGGAAAGAGGTGTTCCGTCGGCGCGAAGGAAACGAGGACCGGCTCGTGCGCCGTGAAGCGGATCGCCACGACGAGCAACTGCGAGAACACGATCGCCACGATCCAGTACGCGACCGTGCGCCAGCGCCGCTCAAGACTCATCCACACGATGACCAGCGCGCCGAGCGCGAGCAGCGTCTGGGTGCTGCCGAGCGTCGCGGCGGCATCGAGGATCGAATCGGTCCAGGTCGAGCGAAACGATTGCAGCAGCCGATAGATCGACACATCCACCTGCACGATCGACGCACCGCGCGCGACATTCGCGAGCACCGAGAAAAACAGGATCGCCGAGGCGAGCAGCAGCGCCGAGATGATCACGATGAGACCGGTGGCCGGATTGCCGGGATCGAGCGCGCGCGCCACGAGCCTCGCCGGCAGACCGCGCCCCCGTTGCGCCCAGGCGAGCATGACTTCGCGCGATGCGTTGGTCCAGCGCATCGCGTGCGAGATGAGCACCCGCGCGAGATTGAACACGATCCAGCCGAGCGCGGCGACGATGATCAGAATCACGACGAGCCGGATCGACACCGCGCCCGCCAGTTCGATCGACGCGCCGAACACGACGCCCGGCAGGATATGCGTCGGTGCCCAGATGAGCGCGCTCAGGATGTTCACGACGAGAAAGCGCGCGGGCGTCATGCCGGCCACGCCCGCGACGACCGGCACGACCGCGCGCATCGGCGCGACGAAGCGCGCGAGCACGACGCTTTTCGCGCCGTGCGCGTCGAAATACTTCTTGCCGGCGACGAGCGCGCCGGGATGCGCGCGAAACGGCCACATCTGCGCGATCCTGTCCGCATAGCGCTGGCCGAACCAGAAGCTCGCGGCGTCGCCCGCGATGGCGCCCGCGATAGCGCAGACGAATACCCAGCCGAGATTCAGCGCGCCCGCGCCGACCAGCGCGCCCGCGATGAACATCGCGGTGCTGCCCGGCACGAAGGTGCCGATGAACGCAACCGATTCGAGAAACGACGCGAGCAGCACCACGGCGAGCGCCCACTCGGGGTGGCCCGACAAAAGGTGCAGCAGCTTGAAGTAGGCATGCTCCATCGTGATCGACAGGGCGCGCGACCGTCAGACCGACTCGTGCCAGCGGCTATCGGCGCGCAACAGGTGCAGGTCGCGGTGGAATCGAGTGTACCCAACGCGGTCGAAGAACTCCAAAATCTGTATCGCGCGCTTGCGGCCGAGTGCGCTGGCATCGCGGAAGGCGGCCGCGCCGAGCGCGCCGCCCTGCGCTTCTGCCGCCTGCGCCACGAGTTGCGCGAGCGCGCCGATCGACGCGCGGCAGTAGAACAGATCGCGCACGACCTGATACACGTCGCCACGCCGCGAGAGCTTTTTCAGGAGCCTGCGCATCTCGTCCTCGCCAACGCCGTGCGCGTTCGCGAGATCGCGCACCCACGGCGGATCGAAGCGGCCCTGTTCGAGCGAGGCGAGCACCGCGCGCGAGAGCGCTTCTTCCTTCTCGTCGAGCGCAACCGTATGCGACGGCAGATGCAGCCACGCCCCGCTCCTCGCGATCGATCCGCCCGCCGCCGCGTCATCGACGAGCGCGCGCCACAACGCATCCGGCGCGAGCGGCGCGGCCATGCGGCGCAGGCGCGCGGCGTCGGCGCCCGGTTCATCGGGATAGCGGGCGTGGAAGGTTTCGAGCGCATCGACGAGGCGCGTTCTCATGGCGTCCCAATGACGCGATGCAATGTAAAGCGCGTCGTCGTGCGTGGATATCGCGCGCAGGCCTTCCGGCGACATCGATCGTCCGCACAGATGTTCGATCAGCGAGCGTTGCAGGCCGTAAGGCGCCTGCGCGAAGAGCGCATCGACGCGGCCCGTGTCCAGCATCTCGACGAGCGCATCGAGCCACGCGCCGCGCTGCGGCGTGCGGCGCTTGCGCGCGGGCGCGAACGGATCGAGCACGCGCCCGCCGCCGACGGTCCGGCTCGCCTGCGCATTGCGCACGATGAAGCGATCGCCGGGCAGCGCGCACACGGGGTCGTCGAAGACGAGTTGCACGCGCGCCGTGTGACCGGCGGCAAGCGTATCCGCTTCGAGCAGCGCGACATGCGCCACGCGATGCGTCGTGCCGAGATGCACATGCAGCGGCGCCCAGTGTGCGAGCGTGAGCTGCGCGTCGTCGAGCAGCGTCAGTTCGACATCCAGTCGCGGGGACGCGTGCGCGAGCCGCGCATCGACGATCCAGTCGCCGCGCGCAAGCGCATGTTTGTCGATGCCCGCGAGATTGAGCGCGCAGCGCTCGCCCGCGCGGCCCGTCCGCGTCGCGCGATTTTGCGCGTGGATGCTGCGCACGCGCACGGGCTCGCCCCCCGTTTCGCGCGGCGCGAGCGCAAGCACGTCGCCGCTATTCACGCGGCCCGCGAACACCGTGCCCGTCGCGATCGTGCCTTGTCCCGCCAGCGTGAAGACACGGTCGACCGCGAGCCGGAAGAAGCCGTCGTCGCGGCGCGTGCGCCAGTGCGCGGCGGCGGCGTGGAGATATGCATTCAGCGCGGCGACGCCCGCGTCGCCGTCTTTCGTGGCGTCGGTGTCGAACAGGGGCGCGTCGCGCAATGGGCCGTCCGCGAGCAGCGTTTCGATTTGCGCGTGCACGTCCCGCACGCGCGCGGCATCCACGCGATCGCACTTCGTCACCGCGACCGCGCCATGCGTCACGCCGAGCAGTTCGAGTATCGCAAGATGTTCGCGCGTCTGCGGCATCACGCCATCGTCGGCGGCGATCACGAGCAAGGCGAAATCGATGCCGCACGCGCCCGCCGCCATCGTGTGCACGAGCTTCTCGTGACCGGGCACGTCGATGAAACCGAGCACGCCGCCGTCGTTCAACGGCACATACGCGTAACCGAGTTCGATCGATATGCCGCGCGCCTTTTCTTCCTTCAGGCGATCGGTGTCCACGCCCGACAGCGCGCGCACGAGCGTGGTCTTGCCGTGATCGATGTGCCCCGCCGTGCCGACGATCATTCGCGTGCTTCCAGTTGCGCGACGAACGTGGCTTCGTCGGCTTCTTCGAGGCAGCGCAGATCGAGCCGCAATGCGCCGTCCGCGATGCGCCCGAGCACCGGACGCGGCAACTCGCGCAAGCGCTTCTCGATGCGGTTCAGCTGGCCGCCCGGGCGCTTGCCGCTCGCGAGGCGCACCGCGAGACCGTAGCTCGGCAGCACGTCGACGGGCAACGCGCCGCTGCCGATCTGACTGAACATCGGCTCGGCGCTGACGAGGAACGCAGCGCCGACCATGCGTTGCAACGCAGGCTCGACGCGCTCGGCGGCGAGGCGCATCGCGTCGGCGGGACGCGTCAGCAGCCGCAAAGTCGTGAGGCGTTCGGCCAGCGTCTCGGGCGCGCGATAGAGACGCAGCACCGCTTCGAGCGCCGCGAGCGTCAGCTTGCCGACGCGCAGCGCGCGCTTCAACGGATGCTTCTTGATCTTCGCGATGAGTTCGCGGCGCCCGACGATCAGCCCGGCCTGCGGTCCGCCCAGCAGCTTGTCGCCGCTGAAGGTGACGAGATCGGCGCCCGCCGCGATGGTCTCGCGCACCGTCGCCTCGCGCGGCAAACCCCATTGCGCGAGATCGACGAGCGTGCCGCTGCCGAGGTCCATCGCCAGCGCAAGGCCGCGCGCTTTTGCGAGCGGCGCGAGTTCCGCGAGCGTCACTTCCTTCGTGAAGCCGCTCACCGCGTAATTGCTGCAATGAACTTTCATCAGCAGCGCGGTCTTCGCGTTGATCGCTTCGTCGTAGTCTTTCAGGTGCGTGCGATTCGTCGTGCCGACTTCGCGCAGCTTCGCGCCCGCGCGGCTCATGATGTCGGGAATGCGAAACGCGCCGCCGATTTCGACCAGCTCGCCGCGCGACACGATCACTTCGCGGCGCGCCGCGAGCGCGGACAGCGTGAGCAGCACGGCCGCCGCGTTGTTGTTCACCACGGTGGCGGCTTCCGCTCCCGTCAGCTCGCAGATCAGACCGTTGATGAGGTCGTCGCGATCGCCGCGTGCGCCGGTATCGAGATCGAATTCGAGATTCGCGGGGCGCGTCAGAATGTCGGCCACGGCCCGCACGGCTTCGTCGGGCAAGAGCGCGCGGCCGAGATTCGTGTGCAGCACGGTGCCCGTGAGATTGAAGACGCTGCGTATGTTGCTTTGCGCGCGCTTCGCGAGCCGCGCGCCGACCGCGCGCGCGAGTTGCGCATCGCTCAGGGCATCGACGGATGCGCGGCCCGCCTGCGCGTCGCCGCGCCAGGTATCGAGCGTCTGCCGCAACACGGCCAGCGTCTGCGTGCGCCCGTATCCGCCGATGACCGGCTCGAACTCCGCCGATGCCAGCACGCGTTCGACCGACGGCACCCGGGCCATCAATGCACGCAGTTCGCCGCCGTCGCTTCCTGTCACGTCGCTCATGAATCGCTCATTGGTCGTCTTGCGACTGCTCGGGCCACAGCCACGGATGAGGCGCCGCGCGGCGGTAGCCCGCTTCGCCCATCAGCAGATCGAGCGTGAGGCTCGCGAGATCGTCGGCGTAGGGCTCGAAGTCGTACGCCTTGTCCTGATAGCCGATCTTGCGATACGTGCCGCATTCGTCACACGACTCGGCCTTGAGCGGCGCGCCTTTCGCCTTCGCGGCTCTCGCTTCTTCGGGTTCGTCGCCGGTGCCCATCGCGTGGTAGGCGATGCCCTTGGTCGAATCGCAGTTCGAGCATTTCGCGCGCACGACATGCCATTCGGTCGCGCACAGTCCGCATTGCACGTAACGATAGCCGTCATACGCCCCGCCGACGCGCACGACGCTCGCCACCGGCACCCAGCCGCATACCGGGCACACGCCGGGCGCATCGAGCCACGGCACGTCGTTCATGTCGATGCGGCTCGCCAGATCGGTCCACACGACCTGCAGCGCAGCCGCGATGAACGGCGCGGCAGCCGGGTCGATCTCCGCGAAACGCAGTGCGAGGATCGCATCGGCCTGGCTGTCGAGCGCGGCGGCATCGAGCGCGCGCAGGCGGGATACGAGTTGCGCGAGCGGCGGCGTCAGCGCGCCCGCGGCTTCGATGCCGTCGAGCAACATGAAGAGCACGTCGCGCCACGCGGGATCGCGCTCATCCGTGAGCGCGGGCACGATCGGCATCGAATGGCGCTGGTTCAGTTCGATCGATGCGCGCGGGGGCATTGGAGAGTCGACGTTCGCCAGGACGCGCTGCTGGGCATCGGCCAGCGTGGCCATCAGGCGCAGATAACCGGCCATGGGATTGCTCGCGTCCGCGAGTTGCAAGAGACGCGCGGCGCGCGCGGCGAACAGCGTCGCGCGTTCGGGCATGCGCAAGCGCGGAATGGCCGATGGATCGAGCGACTGGATTCTCGCGGCTTCGACGATGCGTTGGACCACGGAAGGTTTCCTCGGAGAGCGTTGCGGAAGGGGCACGCACCCGTTCCTATGCCATCTGGCCGACTGCAGTTGCCTAGCATATCAGCATAAAGTCAAGTCGCATGGCGCCTGCACCTGCGTATCTACAACGTGTATACATCAACTTGACTGGGAGATAGAATGGTATCTACAATGACTCTACATTTCTGGGACATCTTCTCGCTTATGAAACTCTCAATACAAAAGTGGGGCAACAGTGCCGCCGTGCGCTTGCCCGCCGCATTGCTGAATCAGGCGAAACTCGAACTCGGCGACCAGTTGAGCGTCGAGGTTCGTCCGGACGGCATTATGCTCACTCCGGCGCGCCCCAGCTATGCCCTCGCCGATCTGGTCGCTCAATGCGACTTTGCAGCGCCGATGCCCGAAGACCTGGCGGCCTGGAACAACCTCAAGCCGGTTGGGGGTGAAGCATGGTAAGGCGAGTCAAATTCGAACGCGGCGACATCGTGCGGGTGAATCTGAACCCGAGCGTCGGCCATGAACAGCAAGGAGAGTTCCGGCCCGCTCTCGTGCTCTCGTCGGGCGTGTTCAACGCCACGGGCGTCGCGGTCGTCGCGCCGATCACCCAAGGCGGCGACTTCGCACGCTTCGCCGGTTTCGCGGTCCCGCTTGCCGGCGACGGCGTCGAACCACAGAGCGTCGCGCTGGTGAACATGATCCGCACGCTCGATCTCGAAGCGCGGGGCGCGCGCAAGGTTGCGCGTGCGTCGGTCGCGGCAACCGAAGACGCGCTCGCGCGGCTGCAGGCCATCCTCGACTGAGTCCGCCTACTTCCCGATCGTTTCCCTGAACCACCTTGGATGATGCTTCCTGGCCCATCCGTACGTGACCGTGCCACGCGTCATCGCGCCGATCGAACCCTTGACCCAGAGCGCGGCGTAGATATGCACGATGATCGACACGATCAGCACGAACGCCGTCGCCGCATGCACGACCGACGCGATGCGAATCACCGTGACCGGGAAATAGAACGCGAAGTAGGCACGCCAGATCACGATCCCGCTGATGAGCAGCAAGACGAGACTCGCCACCATCACGAAGAACAGCAGCTTCTGCCCCGCGTTGTACTTGCCGATTTCCGGCAGGCGGTCTTCGCGATTGGCGAGCACGTCGTTCATCTGCTTCATCCACTGGACATCGTTGCGGTCCAGATAGTTGTGATGCCAGAAACGCAGCGCGAGGATCAGAAACGAAAGGAACATCACGCAGCCGACGAACGGATGAAGAATGCGCGTCCACTGCCCGCCGCCGAAGATCGCGTAAAGCCATGACATCGACGGATGGAACATCGCGAGCCCGGACAACGCGAGCAGCACGAAGGTGATCGCCGTGATCCAGTGATTGGTCCGCTCGTTCGGCGTGTAGCGCACGATCAGACGGTGGCCCTTCACGTCACGCAGTTCGCTATCGTGTTTCATCTTCACGCTCCTGTCCGCCTTCCCGGCGACGGCGCACCTCTTCCGCTTCGCGATGCGCCTCCAGTTCGTCTTCGTCGCTGACTTCGTTCGGGCCGACGCGCGTGTAATGGAAAAAGCCCGCGAGCGCCGCTATTGCGATGCCCGCCATCGCGAGCGGCTTGGTCACGCCCTTCCAGATCGACACGAGCGGGCTGATGTGCGGGTCTTTCGCGAGTCCGTGATACAGCTCGGGCTGATCCGCATGATGCAGCACGTACATCACATGCGTGCCGCCCACGCCCGCCGGATCGTACAGACCCGCGTTCGCGAAGCCGCGCTCCTTCAGGTCCTCGACGCGCTCGGCGGCCTGCGCCTGCATGTCCACTTTGGTGCCGAACATGATCGCGCCGGTCGGGCAGGTCTTCACGCACGCGGGCTCCTGCCCGACCGCGACGCGGTCCGAGCACAGCGTGCATTTATAGGCGCGATGATCTTCCTTCGAAATCCGCGGAATGTTGAACGGACAACCAGTGATGCAATAGCCGCAGCCGATGCAGTTCTCCTCGTGAAAATCCACGATGCCGTTCGTGTACTGCACGATCGCACCCGGCGACGGACACGCCTTCAGACAGCCCGGATCCTCGCAATGCATGCAGCCGTCCTTGCGAATCAGCCATTCGAGGTCGCCCTTCGGATTCTCGTATTCGGTGAAGCGCATCACCGTCCACGAATGCTCCGTGAGGTCGCGCGGATTGTCGTAGACGCCGGTCGTGTGGCCGACCTCGTCGCGCAAGTCGTTCCATTCCATGCAGGCCGTCTGACACGCCTTGCAGCCGATGCACTTCGACACGTCGATGAGCTTCGCCACCGCGCCCGTGGCCGGCTCGCGCACCTGCGTCGGCGGCGTGGTCGTCGCCGAGACACGCTTGATATCGAGCGATTGCAGAGCCATCTCGTCCCCCTTAGGCCTTCTCGACCTTCACGAGGAACGACTTGAACTCGGGTGTCTGCGAGTTGCCGTCGCCCACGGAAGGCGTGAGTGTGTTGACGAGATAGCCCGGCTGCGCGAGGCCCTTGAAGCCCCAGTGCAGCGGCAGGCCGACGGTGTGCACCTTCTTGCCCTCGATGGTCAGCGGCTTGATACGCTTGGTGACGAGCGCCACCGCGACGATATGCCCGCGATTGCTCGACACCTTCACGCGATCGCCCGCGACGACGCCCACTTCCTTCGCATGCTCCTCGCTGATTTCCACGAACTGCTGCGGCTGGATGATCGCGTTCAGGCGCGCGTGCTTGGTCCAGTAGTGGAAGTGCTCGGTGAGGCGGTAGGTGGTCGCCGTGTCGGGGAACTTGTCGGCGGTGCCGAACGCGGCGCGATCGTCCGGGAACACACGCGCGGCGGGATTGCTCGTCGCGGCCTTGTTGTCCCGGAAGAACGGGTTGTAGCCGAGCGGCGTTTCGAACGGTTCATAGTGCGTGGGGAACGGCCCTTCGTTCATGCCGTCGCGCGCGAAGAAACGCGCGACGCCCTCCGGGTTCATGATGAACGGGCTCATGCCTTTTTCCGGCGGCTCGTCGGCCTTGAAGTCGGGGACGTCCGGGCCCGTCCAGGCGCGCCCGTTCCACGCGACGAGCTTTCTCGACGGATCGAACGGCTTGCCGTTCACATCGCACGATGCGCGGTTGTACAGCACGCG
>Ga0160459_100368_pt1 | contig 19675 bp, 18 predicted proteins | sample HID1973K_E6MG_FD_108208 | JGI IMG/M metagenome (GOLD analysis project Ga0160459, IMG submission 108208) | Enriched mosquito-associated microbial communities from UW Madison campus, WI, USA - HID1973K_E6 MG | ecosystem: Host-associated > Arthropoda: Insects > Digestive system > Unclassified ... | reverse complement strand
TGGGCCACCGTCGGCTCGTGCGCGCAGATCGGCAAGAACGTGCATCTGTCGGGCGGCGTGGGCATCGGCGGCGTGCTGGAGCCGCTGCAGGCGAACCCGGTCATCATCGAGGACAACTGCTTCATCGGCGCGCGTTCGGAAGTGGTGGAAGGCGTGATCGTCGAAGAGAACTCGGTCATCTCGATGGGCGTGTATCTCGGCCAGAGCACCAAGATCTACGACCGCGAAACCGGCGAAGTCAGCTACGGCCGCATTCCGGCGGGCTCGGTCGTCGTCGCGGGCAATCTGCCTTCGAAGGACGGCTCGCACAGCCTGTACTGCGCGGTGATCGTCAAGAAGGTCGATGCCAAGACGCGCGCGAAGGTCGGCCTGAACGAACTGCTGCGAGGCGACTGATCGTGGCGCGCGGCTCGACCCCGACCACGGTCGTCTACGGCATTCCGAATTGCGACACCGTGAAGAAAGCGCGCGTGTGGCTGGAAGAGCACGGCGTGCCGTTCGAGTTTCACGACTTCAAGAAGGCCGGCGTGTCGAACGCGCTGATTCAGGACTGGCTCAAGGACGTGCCGCTCGAGCAGCTCATCAACAAGCGCGGCACCACCTGGCGCGGCCTGTCCGACGTGCACAAGGCCGAAGCCGACACCACCTCCGGCGCGATCGCGCTGATGATCCACAAGCCGTCGATCATCAAGCGGCCCGTCGTCGTGGTGAACGGGCGCGTGAAAACGCTCGGGTTTTCCGCCGAGCAGTACGAAACGCTCTTCGTCTGAGCCAGAGCGATGACTGTGAACTCGACGGTCATCGCCAAATCGCTACGAGTGCCGGCCCGCGCGCCGGCATTTTTTATCGCACTCACGTGAATCGACCATGTCCGGCACCCTCTCTCTCACCGAAGCGCTGATCGAACGCGCATCCGTCACGCCCGACGATCAGGCTTGTCAGGCGCTCATGATCGAGCGGCTCGCGGCGATCGGCTTCGAATGCGAAACGATTGAATCGGGCGGCGTCACCAACCTGTGGGCCGTGAAGCGCGGCACGGACGCTTCGGCCAGACTGCTCGCGTTCGCCGGCCACACGGATGTCGTGCCGACCGGTCCGCTCGAACAATGGACCTCGCCGCCCTTCACGCCCACTCACCGCGACGGCAAGCTCTACGGGCGCGGCGCGGCGGACATGAAGGCGTCGCTCGCGGCGTTCGTCGTGTCGAGCGAGGAGTTCGTCGCAAAGCATCCGGAGCACCGCGGCACGCTCGCGTTTCTCATCACGAGCGATGAAGAAGGCCCCGCCACCGACGGCACGATCAAGGTCGTCGAAGCGCTGAAAGCGCGCGGCACGCGGCTCGATTACTGCATCGTCGGCGAGCCGACCTCGAACGCCACGCTCGGCGACATGGTCAAGAACGGCCGGCGCGGCTCGATGACCGGCAAGCTCGTCGTCAAGGGCGTGCAGGGGCATATCGCGTATCCGCATCTCGCGAAGAACCCGGTGCATCTGCTCGCGCCCGCGCTGGCCGAGCTGGTCGCCGAGCGCTGGGACGACGGCAACGAGTATTTTCCGCCGACCACCTGGCAAGTGTCGAACCTGCATTCCGGCACGGGCGCGACCAACATCATTCCCGGCCACGCCGATCTGATGTTCAACTTCCGCTTCTCGACCGCGAGCACGGTGGAAGGCCTGCAAAGCCGCGTGCGCGCGATTCTCGACAAGCACGGTCTCGACTACGATCTGAAGTGGATCGTGAGCGGCCTGCCGTTTCTGACGCCGCGCGGCGAGCTTTCGGATGCGCTCGAAAAGGCCATCGCCGATGAAACCGGCGTGCGCACCGAACTGTCTACCACGGGCGGCACCTCCGATGGACGCTTCATCGCGCAAATCTGCGATCAGGTGGTCGAGTTCGGCCCGCCCAACGGCACGATCCACAAGATCGACGAGCATGTCGAAGTGCGCTTCATCGAGCCGTTGAAAAACGTGTACCGCCGCGTGCTCGAAGCACTGATCGCCTGAATTCACTCTCACACAATAAAAAGGAGCCTTCGATGGCGCTGCCCTTCACCACCGTGCGCGACCTGCTGCGCTTCGGCGTTTCGCGCTTCACCGAAGCGGGCCTGTCGTTCGGCCACGGCTCGACCAATGCCTACGACGAAGCCGCGTACCTGATCCTGCACACGCTGCATCTGCCGCTCGACACGCTCGAACCGTTTCTCGACGCGCGCCTGCTCGACAACGAAATCGACGCCGTCATGAAAGTGATCGAGCGCCGCGCGAAAGAGCGCATTCCCGCCGCGTACATCACGCAGGAAGCGTGGATGCACGGCCGCCGCTTTTACGTCGACGAGCGCGTGATCGTGCCGCGTTCGTTCATCGGCGAGCTGCTGCAGGACGGTCTGCAACCGTATGTGGCCGATCCCGATCAGGTCACGCGCGTGCTCGAACTGTGCACCGGCTCGGGCTGTCTCGCGATTCTCGCGGCGCAGGCCTTCGAGAACGCGGATGTCGATGCCGTCGATATCTCCGCCGATGCGCTCGCAGTCGCGCGCCGCAACGTCGACGAATATGGCCTCGGCGAACGCGTGCGCCTCCACGAAGGCGATCTGTACGCGCCGCTGTCGGCCGAGCGCTACGAGGTGATCATCACGAATCCGCCCTACGTCAACGCCAACGCGATGCAGGCGCTGCCGGAAGAGTACCGGCACGAGCCCGAACTCGCGCTCGCGGGCGGCGCGGACGGCATGGACGTGGTGCGGCGCATCGTGCGCGACGCGCGCAACTGGCTCACCGAGGACGGCGTGCTCGTCGTCGAAATCGGCAACGAGCGGCCGAACGTCGAGGCAGCGCTGGGCGGTCTCGATCTCGTGTGGCTCTCGACCAGCGCCGGCGACGACAACGTGTTCCTGATCCAGGCCGCCGACCTTCCCTCCTGAAGCCTCGGCCCTGGCGATCGTTGCGGCGACTCGCGCTGCAACGATCGCTAACACTTCGCGCGAAAGGGTTGGGTAAGATGGCAAATCGCCATCAGGCTCCCTCTCGCGCTTATGCAAGCATCCGACTGGCTACACCTCGGCACGCTCGTGATGGCCGCGCATGTGCTCGGCGTGATCGCCGCGATCCATGCCGTCATCAACACACGCACGTCGCAAGGCGCGGTGGCGTGGGCGGTGTCGCTCGTCGCGATGCCCTATTTCACGCTGATTCCCTATCTGTTCCTCGGCCGCAGCAAGTTCGCGGGGTATATCGACGAGCGGCGGCTGGAGATCGAAATCCTGCGCAACCGTTCGAAGCCCGCCGAATGGGACTCGGGCGCGCGCAGCGATGCGCCCGAGAGCGCCCCGCTTATCGATTCCTCGGGCGCGCGCGGAGAGATTGCGCCGGGACCGGCCGCCTATCTCGGCAATCCGACCATCCGCACGCTGCAGCGCCTCTCCGGCATGCCGTTCCTGCGCGGCAACTCGGCGCGCGTGCTCATCAACGGCGACGCCACCTTCGCCGCGATCCTCGATGCCATCGCCGCGGCCGAACGCTACGTGGTCGTGCAGTTCTTCATCGTGCGCGCCGACGCGCTCGGCGACATGCTCAAGGACGCGCTGATCCGCAAGGCCCAGGCCGGCGTGCGCGTCTATTTTCTCTACGACAGCATCGGCAGCTTCGATCTGCCGCATCGCTACGTGAACGCGCTGCGCGCGGGCGGCGTCGAGGCGCATCCGTTCGCGGCCACGCGCAAGTTTGTGCACCGCTTCCAGATCAACTTCCGCAATCATCGGAAGATCGTCGTGGTGGACGGCAAATGCGCGTTCATCGGCGGGCACAACGTGGGCGTCGAGTATCTCGGCGGCAATCCGCGCCTCTCGCCCTGGCGCGACACGCACGTGGAAGTGCGCGGACCGGCGGTCGCAAGCATCCAGTTCGTCTTCACGGAAGACTGGTACTGGGCGACCCAGCGCCTGCCCGAACTCGGTCCCGCGCCGCCTTCCGAGGGCAACATGCATTGCATGGTGTTGTCGAGCGGCCCCGCCGACAAACAGGAAACCTGCTCGCTCTTTTTCGTCGAGGCGATCAACGCGGCGCGCGAGCGCATCTGGATCACCTCGCCTTATCTGATTCCCGACGAAGCCGTGTTCTCGGCGCTCAGGCTCGCGGTGATGCGCGGCGTGGACGTGCGCATCCTGATTCCGAGCCGGCGGGATCATCGCGTGGTGTTCGCAGCGTCCCGGCTCTATGCGTACGATCTCTGGCAGGCCGGCGTACGCATCTTCCGTTACGAACCGGGCTTTCTGCATCAGAAAGTCGTGCTCGTCGACGATATCGCCGCGGCGATCGGCAGCGCGAATCTCGACAACCGCTCGTTTCGCCTGAACTTCGAGATCACCGTGCTGACGGTCGATCGCGCGTTCGCCAACGAGGTGGAAGCGATGCTGCGCGCGGACTTCGCGCTCGCCTTCGAGATCGACGGCAACGACTACCGCGGCAAGGCGTTCTGGCGACGCATGGCGATGCACGTCGCGCGGCTCTTCTCGCCGATTCTCTGAGCGCGCCGAAGTTTCAGAGCAGCTTCTCGATGTCCTCCACGATCGACTCGGGCTTCGTCTGCGGCGCGTAGCGCTTCACCACGTTGCCCTGACGGTCGACGAGAAACTTCGTGAAGTTCCACTTGATCGCCTCGATGCCGAGCAAACCCGGCTCCTTGTCCTTCAGATACTTGTAGAGCGGATGCGCGTTCGCGCCGTTCACCTCGATCTTGCCGAACATCGGGAACGTGACGCCGTAGTTCTTCTCGCAGAAGCTGCCGATCTGCTCGGCATCGCCCGGTTCCTGCCTGCCGAACTGGTTGCATGGGAAACCGAGCACCTCGAAGCCGCGCGCGGCAAGCAGCTGGTAAATGTGCTGCAAACCGTTGTATTGAGGCGTGAAACCGCACTCGCTGGCCGTGTTCACGATCAGCAACACCTTGCCGCGATAGGTGTCGAGACCGACGGTCGCGCCGTCGAGTGTTTCGGCCGAAAAGCCGTAGATGCCGTCACTGGCTGCGCTCATGGCACGCTCCGCAATTGAATTCGATGAATGACAGCGATGCTAACCCGGCGCGCGTTCCTGTGCCATTGGCCGAACGGCCTACCCCTGCGCGTCAACCGGTCCGGTCTAAAATAGCGCTTTCCCTCCAAGCCGCGCCCTTTCGCCGCCAATTCGACGTGATCCGTTTCAATCAGTTCAGCCTGTCCCGCGGCACCAAGCCGCTTTTCGAAGAGACGAGCTTCACGCTCAATCCGGGCGAGAAAGCCGGTCTCGTCGGCGCGAACGGCGCGGGCAAGTCCACGCTATTTTCCGTGCTGCGCGGCGAGCTGCACGCGGACGGCGGCGATTTCTCGATGCCCCCGTCGTGGCGCATCGCGCACGTCGCGCAGGAAACCCCCGCGGTGGACCGCAGCGCGCTCGATTACACGCTCGACGGCGACACCCATCTGCGCGCGATCGAGGCGCGCATCGCGTCGGCCTCCGCCGCGCACGACGGCGCAGCCGAAGCAGAAGCGCATGCCGCCTTCGCCGACGCCGACGGCTACACCGCGCCCGCGCGGGCCGAAACGCTGCTGCTCGGCCTCGGCTTCACGCTCGAACAGACGCGCGAGCCGGTGTCGAGCTTTTCAGGCGGCTGGCGCATGCGCCTGAATCTCGCACAGGCGCTGATGTGTCCGTCCGATCTGCTGCTCCTCGACGAACCGACCAACCACCTCGACCTCGACGCCATCGTCTGGCTCGAAGACTGGCTCGGGCGCTATCCGGGCACGCTCGTCGTCATTTCGCACGATCGCGAGTTTCTCGATTCGGTCTGCAACGTCACGCTGCATCTGGAAAATCGTCAGGTGAAGCGCTACGGCGGCAATTACAGCCAGTTCGAAGTGCTGCGCGCGCAGCAGCTCGCGCTGCAGCAGAGCGCGTTCGAGAAGCAGCAGCGGACGGTCGCGCATCTGCAGAGCTTCATCGACCGTTTCAAGGCCAAGGCCACCAAGGCGAAGCAGGCGCAGAGCCGCGTGAAGGCGCTGGAGAAAATGGAGCTGATCGCGCCCGCGCATGCGAGCTCGCCGTTCACCTTCGAATTCCGCGAGCCCGATGCCGCGCCCAATCCGATGATGGTCATGGAAAGCGTGCGCTGCGGCTATCACAACGACGCAGGCGGCGAGATTCCGATCGTCGATGCAGTGACGCTGTCGATCCAGAACGGCCAGCGCATCGGCCTGCTCGGCGCGAACGGACAAGGCAAGTCGACGCTCATCAAGACGCTCGCGCAGACGCTCGAACCGCTCTCCGGCGGCGTCCGCCAGGGCAAGGGCTTGCAGACCGGCTATTTCGCGCAGCATCAGCTCGAAACGCTGCGCCCGGACGACTCCGCGCTCCAGCATCTCGCGCGCCTCGCGCCCGATACGCGCGAGCAGGAGTTGCGCGACTATCTCGGCAGTTTCAACTTCTCCGGCGAGATGGCGACCGCGAAGATCGCGCCCTTCTCCGGCGGCGAAAAAGCGCGACTCGCGCTGGCGCTCGTCATCTGGCAGAAACCGAATCTGCTGCTGCTCGACGAACCGACCAACCACCTCGACCTCGAAACGCGCCACGCCCTGACGATGGCGCTCGCGCAGTTCGAGGGCACGCTGATTCTCGTGTCGCATGACCGGCACCTGCTGCGCGCGACGACCGATACCTTCATGCTCGTCGCAAAGCATCGCCTGAGTCCGTTCGACGGCGATCTCGACGACTATCGCGACTGGCTGCTGCAGCACGCCGCCGAAGTACGCGCGGCGGCGAAGGAAGCGAGCGGCGCTGCATCGGCCGACGCGCAGGACAGCGGGCCGAATCGCAAGGAACAGCGCCGCCAGGAAGCGCAGGAGCGGCAAAAGTTCGCGCATCTGAGGAAGCCGTTGCAGTCGCGCATCGCAAAGATCGAGAAAGAGATGGAGAAGCTCAACGCCGAGAAGACGGCGCTCGATGCGTTCGTCGCGGATCCTGCGAGCTACGAAGCCGCGATGAAGGCGAAGCTCACCGAGACTATCCGCCGTCAGGGCGAAGTCAATGCACGTCTCGAAACGCTCGAACTGGAGTGGCTCGAAGCACACGAAGAACTCGAGCAAATCGGCTCATAACCGGAGATCGACGACTTGACGCCATCCCTCACAGGCCTGCGCGTGCTGGACCTGACGCGGCTTCTTCCCGGACCGGTCGCCACGTTGCGGCTCGCGGAACTCGGCGCCGACGTGCTCAAGATCGAGCCGCCGGGCGAAGGCGACTACGCGCGCACGATGATGCAAAGCGAGGCGGATCGGCAGAGCGGCGCGCCGAGCGCGTTCTATCGCATCGTCAATCGCGGCAAGCGGCAGCTCACGCTGGACCTCAAGACCAGCGCAGGTCGCGCGAAGCTGATCGAACTCGCGCGCGACGCCGACGTGCTCGTCGAGAGCTTTCGCCCTTCGGTGATGGCGCGGCTGGGTGTCGGCTATGACGTGCTGCGCGAGGCGAATCCGAAGCTCGTCTATTGCGCGATTACGGGCTTCGGCGGTGACGGGCCGTTCGCGCAGAAGGCGGGGCACGATCTGAACTACATCGCCTACGCGGGCGTGCTCGATCAGCTTGCCGCGCGCGACGGCACGCCCGTCGCGCCGAATTTTCAGCTCGCGGACCTGCTCGGCGGCGCGCTGTCGGCCGTGATGGAGATACTCGCGGCGGCGTGGCACGTCGCGCGTGGCGGCGAAGGACGCTGCCTGAATGTGTCGATGACGCACGCGATTCACGCGCACAACGTGATGGCGCATATCGCGCTGACCAATGCTGACGAAGCCGGAACGCGCGCTGGCGCGGGCCTGCTGAACGGCGGCGCGCCGTGCTACGACGTCTATCGCACGCGCGATGACCGCTTCGTCGCGGTCGGCGCGCTGGAGCTGAAGTTCTGGCAAACCTTGTGCGAGGCGCTCGGCCGTCCCGACTGGGCGACGCGGCACTGGAGCCTCGGCCAGGCGATCGGCGGAACGGACGCGGCGGAATTGTCGGCGCAACTGGCCGCGCGCTTTCGCGAACGCACGCGCGATGAATGGATGACGCTGCTGGGGCCGCTCGATTGCTGCGTCGCGCCGGTGCTCACGCCCGCCGAAGCGGCAATGCATCCGCTGTTTCGCGACGCCTAGCGCCGCGGCAAGACCTGGCGCGGCGGGCGCTCATCATCGACGAGCACGTGCTTGCGGCCCGTCACGTGTTCGCGGATGGTCGCGACGACTTCATCCTCGGTGACATCGGCCGCGACGACGCGGCGCGATATCTGGCCTTGCTCGTCGATCCATTCGACGATCCGGCAGCCGCTTCCCCAGGGCTGTTGCAGCGGCGCGGAGACGCGGCATCCGCGCAAATGGAACGCGGGCTTCGGCCGGGTTGATTTTGAGTGTTTCAATGCGTGGTCCTCTCGATCCTTCCAGTCACTTCGCTTCTTGAACTGTCCATAGCGAAGTTGGCCGGGTCCGTAGCATTGAAAGGATAAGAAAACCGCGCGCCGCGTAGGTTACATTGCGCAACGAGATTTTTACGCCGCATTACCAAGGGTCCGACCACGGGTTCATTCGAGATCCCGAACCCGGTCGATCGCTTCCTCGATTCGATCCACCGCGATCACCTTCAGGCCGTCGATCGCCTGCTTCGGCGCGTTCGCCTTCGGAATCAGCGCGACCGAGAAGCCGAGCTTGGCCGCCTCCTTCAGGCGGTCCTGTCCGCGCGGCGACGGCCGGATCTCGCCCGCCAGCCCGACTTCGCCGAACGTGATGAGGCCCTTGGGCAATGGCTTGTTGCGCATCGACGAATGAATCGCGAGCAGCACGGCCAGATCCGCCGCCGGTTCGGTGATCTTCACGCCACCGACCGCGTTGAGAAACACATCCTGATCGAAACACGCGATGCCGGCATGCCGGTGCAGCACCGCCAGCAACAGCGCGAGCCGGTTTTGCTCCAGCCCCACCGCGAGCCGGCGCGGATTGGGCACATGCGCGGTATCGACAAGCGCCTGTACCTCGACGAGCAGCGGCCGCGAGCCTTCCTGCGTCACGAGCACGCACGAACCCGGCACGCTTTGCTCGTGCTGCGACAGAAACAGCGCCGACGGATTCGCGACACCGCGCAAGCCCTTTTCCGTCATCGCGAAGACGCCGAGTTCGTTGACCGCGCCGAAGCGGTTCTTGAACGCGCGCACGAGTCTGAACGACGAATGCGTATCGCCCTCGAAATACAGCACGGTATCGACGATATGCTCCAGCACGCGCGGCCCCGCGAGACTGCCCTCCTTGGTCACGTGGCCGACCATGATGATCGACGTGCCCGTCTGCTTCGCGATGCGCGTCAGTTGCGCCGCGCACTCGCGCACCTGCGCGACCGAACCGGGCGCGGAAGTCAGCGCTTCGGAATAAATGGTCTGGATGGAGTCGATCACGGCGACTTCGGGACGTTGCTCGTCGATGGTCGCCTGAATCTTTTCGAGCTGGATTTCCGCGAGCAGCGCGAGGTCGCCCGCCGCGCTTTCCCCGATCAGGCCGAGCCGTTGCGCGCGCAACGCGATCTGCGCGCCGGATTCCTCGCCGCTCACATAGAGCGCGGGGCGCTCGCGCGCGATCTCCGCGAGCGATTGCAACAGCAGCGTCGACTTGCCGATGCCCGGATCGCCGCCGATCAGCACGACGCCACCGGGCACGAGGCCGCCGCCCAGCACGCGGTCGAATTCGCCGACGCCGGTTGTGAAGCGCGGCACGTCCGACGCCTCGATATCGGCGAGCTTTCGCACCGCCGAGCTCTTCGCGAGCGCCTGGAAGCGATGCGCGGAGGGCGCCTGCTCCACCGTTTCCACCAACGTGTTCCACGCACCACACGCGGCGCACTGGCCGGTCCATTTCGGCGATTGTCCGCCGCATTCGCTACACGTATAGAGCGTCTTTGCCTTCGCTGCTTTTGCCACACACTGCCTTGCTTTGAGTTTTCGTTGAGAGTTATTCCGCGCGCACCGGCACGCGCTGTGCGATCGCGCACATGAGTTCGTAGCCGACCGTGCCGGCCGCGCTCGCCACATCGTCGATCGGCAGATTGGCGCCCCATAGCTCGACGCGCGAGCCGATGCCCGCGTTCGGGCACGGCGTCAGGTCGACGGTCAGCATGTCCATCGACACGCGGCCGACAAGCTTGGTCCTCACGCCATCGACGATGACTGGGGTGCCTTCCGGCGCCACGCGCGGATAGCCGTCCGCGTAGCCGCACGCGACCACGCCGATCCGCATCGAGGTGCCCGCGGTGAAGGTCGAGCCGTAGCCGATGCTGCTTCCCGCGCTGACCGTCTGCACGGCGATCAGCTCGGACTGGAGCGTCATCGCGGGCTTGAGGCCGGTGCCGGCGATGTCGGCGGTCACGCCCGACGGCGACGCGCCATACAGCATGATGCCGGGCCGCACCCAGTCGACGTGCGCGTCCGGATGCCACAGCACCGCCGCCGAATTCGCGAGGCTGCGCGCGCCCGCGATGCCTTCCGCGCCGCGTTCGAACGCATCGAGCTGATGCGCGATGCCGCGCGGGCCGTCGGCATCGGAAAAATGGGTCATGAGCGTGATCTGACCGACGCCCTGCACGGCGCGCGCGCGCTCCCACGCAGCGCGGTACTTCTCGGGCGTGTAGCCGAGGCGGTTCATGCCGCTGTTCATCTTCAACTGGATGTTGATCGGCTTCGAGAGGCGCGCCATTTCCAGCATGCGCAACTGCTCGTCGCAATGCACGGCCGTGGTCAGGCTGTAGCGGTCGATCACGTCGATATCGGTGGGCCGGAAAAAGCCCTCGAGCAAAAGAATCGGCCCCGCCCAGCCCAATTCACGCAACTTCGCGGCTTCTTCGAGGTCGAGAAGGCCAAAGCCGTCCGTCGCGCGCAGTCCGGGGAACGCCCGGGCGAGTCCGTGGCCATACGCATTGGCCTTGACGACGGCCCAGATCTTGGACTTCGGCGCGTACTTGCGCGCAATGGCGAGGTTGTTGGCGAGCGCGGGGGTGTGAATGGTTGCAGAGAGGGGGCGCGGCATGAGCGTTTGGAGGAAGTGCGGTAAGTGCGATCGAAACGACCAGCATACGTCAGCGGGACGCGTCCTGCTGCCCCGATCGGGACGCCTTGTGAATCAGTATCTTATGAGGAATCCCCCGCACGGACGTGTCATTTCGCACGCGATCGGGATGAGTGCTAGTCAGAATGCGCCTATTTTCGTGTTATAAAGCCGTGCGCACAACCCATTTCGAAAGGCATAAGCCCGGACGCATAACAGGCGCCCGGGGCGGATCACCCGCAGTGAGGAAAGCTTCGGATCAGATGAAAAAAGGTTTTTACACCATCATGGCCGCGCAGTTTTTCTCATCGCTGGCCGATAACGCTTTACTGATCGCTGCCATCGCTCTGCTGAAGGACCTTCACGCGCCGAACTGGATGACGCCGCTGCTCAAGCTGTTCTTCGTCCTGTCGTACGTGATTCTCGCGGCCTTCGTCGGCGCCTTCGCGGACTCCCGGCCCAAGGGCAAGGTGATGTTCGTGACCAACTCGATCAAGGTGGTCGGCTGCGTGACGATGCTCTTCGGCGCGCATCCACTGCTCGCGTACGGCATCGTTGGCTTCGGCGCCGCTGCTTACTCGCCGGCGAAATACGGCATTCTCACCGAACTCCTGCCACCGGACCGGCTCGTCGCCGCGAACGGCTGGATCGAAGGCACGACCGTCGGCTCGATCATTCTCGGCACGGTGATGGGCGGCGCGCTCATCAGCCCGCATATCGCGAGTCATCTGCTGTCGCTGAACATTCCACGCATTCACACGCCCGCCGAAGCAGCGATGCTCGTCATCATGCTGATATACGTGATAGCCGCGATGTTCAACCTGCGCATCCCCGACACAGGCGCGCGCTATCCGAAGCAGGAGACGCGGCCGATCAAGCTCATCACCGATTTCGCCGACTGCTTCCTCACGCTGTGGCGCGACAAGCTCGGCCAGATCTCGCTCGCCGTCACGACGCTTTTCTGGGGCGCGGGCGCGACGCTGCAGTTCATCGTGCTGAAGTGGGCCGAAGTGTCGCTCGGCATGACGCTTTCGCAGGCCGCGATCCTGCAGGCGGTGATCGCGGTCGGCGTCGCGGTGGGCGCGGTGCTCGCGGCGGCACGCGTGCCGCTCAAGCGCTCGCTCAGCGTGCTGCCGGTCGGCATCATCATGGGTCTCGCCGTCATGCTGATGGCCTTCTACACGCGCCATCTCTTTCCCGCGCACTGGGGCATCTACTTCGGCAAGATGCACTTCCCAGGCTACCTGCTGGTCGCGTATCTGTTCCTGATGATCGTCGGCGGGCTGTCGGGCTTCTTCGTGGTGCCGATGAACGCGCTGCTCCAGCATCGCGGTCACGTGCTGCTCTCCGCGGGCCATTCGATCGCCGTGCAGAACTTCAACGAGAACCTTTCGGTGCTCATCATGCTGTGCCTCTACGCGGTGCTCGTGTGGCTCGACGTGCCGATCCAGTTCGTCATCGTGCTGTTCGGCTCGTTCGTCTGTCTCATGATGTACTTCGTGATGCGCCGGCATCAGGCCAATCAGCGCGCATTCGATTCGGTCGCGCTGATCGGCGAAGCGCGGCACTGACGCGTCGCGCACGTTCCATTCGACTTTCATCATGCTCGCCGCCGACCTCTTTTCGTTCGTCACCCGCGTGCGGGAGCGCGCGCCGCTCGTCCATTGCCTGACGAACCTCGTCGTCACCAACTTCACCGCGAACGTGCTGCTCGCGATCGGCGCGGCGCCCGCGATGGTCGTCGCGCGTGAGGAAGTCGGCGAATTCGCACCGCTCGCCAATGCGCTGTCGGTCAATCTCGGCACGCTCGACGTGCCGCAAAGCCGCGCGATCCGCCTCGCCGTGGACGCCGCCAACGACGCCCGCAAGCCGTGGGTGCTCGATCCGGTCGCGGTCGGCCCGCTCGCGTTTCGCACGGAATTCGCGTTCGATCTGCTCGATGCGAAACCCGCGGTGATTCGCGGCAACGCGTCGGAGATCATCAGTCTGTCGGGCGGCGCGTCGAGCGCGCGCGGCGTCGACAGCACCGCCGCCACCGACGCCGCGCTCGACGCCGCGCAGATTCTCGCGCTGAAGGCCCAGGCCGTCGTCGCGGTGACGGGCCAGACCGACTACGTGACCGATGGCAGGCGCGTGATCGCGCTGTCCAACGGCTCGCCACTGATGACGCGCGTAACGGGCGTCGGCTGCGCACTGTCGGCGACGGTCGCGGCGTTCGTCGGCGCCGCGCCGGATCGCAACGCGTTCTGGAGCGCGACGGTCGCCGCCATCGCGTATTCGACCATCGCGGGCGAACTGGCCGCGCGCGATGCCGCCCTGCCCGGCAGCTTTGCCGTCGCGTATCTCGACCGCCTGGCATCGCTCGATGAAGCCGCGTTCGAGAAGACGCTCGTGCAGCGCGATATCGTGTCCGGCTGATCATGCGCGCTTCGTTCGATCTCTCGCTCTATCTCGTGCTCGATCCGGTGCAATGCGGCGGGCACGACGCGGCGCTCGCCGTCGCGCGGGCTGCGCTGGAAGGCGGCGCGACCATCGTGCAATTGCGCGCGCCCGAATGGCACAAGCGCGCGTGGTTCGACCTCGCGCGCGAGCTGCTGCCGCTCACGCGCGCGCACGGCGTGCCGTTCGTCATCAACGATCATGTCGATGTCGCGCTCGCCGTGGGCGCCGATGGCGTGCATATCGGCCAGCGCGATCTGCCCGCCGATATCGCGCGGCAACTGCTCGGGCCGCGCGCGCTGATCGGCCTGTCGGTGTCGAATCTCGACGAGACCGCCGACGCGCAAAAGCTCGCCGGCGTCGTCGACTATCTCGGCGCGGGTCCGGTGTACGCGACGCCGACCAAAACCGACGCCTCCGCGCCATGCGGCATCGACGGCCTCGCTGAAATCCGCGCCGCCGCGCGCTGTCCGACTGTCGCGATCGGCGGCATCCAGGCGCACAACGCCGCCGACGTGATGCGCGCGAAGCCCGCCGGTCTCGCGGTCGTCTCCGCGATCTGCAAGGCCGCCGATCCGCGCGAAGCGGCCGCGGCATTGCGCGCGACCATCGCGCGCGCCCGAACCTGATCTTTCCATGCCCGCCACGAAAACCATTCCCAACGTCCTCACCATCGCCGGCTCCGACTCGGGCGGCGGCGCGGGCATTCAGGCCGACCTCAAAGCCTTCTCCGCGCTGGGCGCGTACGGCGCGAGCGTCATCACGGCGCTCACCGCGCAGAACACGCGCGGCGTGACGGCCGTCCACGCGCCGGACCCCGCGTTCATCACCGCGCAGCTCGACGCCGTGTTCGACGACATTCGCATCGACGCGGTGAAGATCGGCATGCTGGCGAACGCGGACATCGTGCGCGCGGTCGCCGCTGCGCTCAAGCGCCATCGGCCGAAGCATGTCGTGCTCGATACCGTGATGATCTCCAAGAGCAATCACGCGCTGCTCGCGCCGGAAGCGGTCGCCGCGCTGCGCGACGAACTGCTGCCGCTCGCGACGCTCGTCACGCCGAATCTGCCCGAGGCGGCGGCGCTGCTTAACGTCGAAAGCGCCGTCGACGAAGACGCGATGGTGCAGCAAGGCGAAGCGCTGCGTGCGCTCGGCGCGCGCGCCGTGCTGATGAAGGGCGGCCATCTCGCCTCGTCCGATAGTCCCGACTGGCTCATCGAGGCGAGCGGTTCGCTGCGGCTCGGCGCCGCGCGCGTGCCGCTCAAGAACACGCACGGCACGGGCTGCACGTTGTCGTCGGCGATCGCGGCGCTGATCCCGCAAACCGACGATCTGGCGAGCGCCACCGCCGAAGCCAAGCGCTATCTGACCGGCGCGATCGAAGCAAGCGTGCGGCTCGACGTCGGTCACGGCGTCGGGCCGGTGCATCATTTCTATCGCTGGTGGTGATCAGGGCGCCGAAGCGGCGAATGCGCGCGCACGCTCCGGCCAGTCGTCCGGCACGATGAAACCGCGCGATTCCTCGGTCCAGTTCCCGGCTTCGTCGCGCAGGTAGGCGGCGATCATCGTCGGCGCGACAGTCGTTTCCAGACGCGCGCGAATCGCATCCGATTCCGCGATGAGCGATTCGGCGTCGCTCGCATCGAGCCGCCGCGACGCGAGCCACGCCAGGCGCGGCTGAACGACCCACGCGCGCTCATCGCCCGAAGCGTCGGACGCGCGCGCCCGCGCATCGCGCCATTCAGACGCCGTCAGCCACCATCCGCGTAAATGACACGCGCCGATTTCGGGCGCGGGATCGATACGCTCGCCGGCGAGGCCGTGATAGAAAAGCCGTCCCTTGATGAACAACTGCGCGCGCCACGGCCCTTCGAAGCCGAGCGTGGCGAATTCCGTGCGCGAAGTCAGCGCGAGCTGATGCGTGACGAGCCGCGCGTGTTTCAGATCGAAGCGATCCTGCAGATTCGGACCGACATAGTCCGACAGACGCGCGGCGCGCGACGCGTCGCCATTGCCGATATGCAGATAGAACTTCACCGCGAGTTCCCAGTGCAGGCGCACGTCGTTCGCCGTCTCCAGCAGGAAATCGCATTCGCCGATCGTGCGCCGCTGAAGCCGCAGCGGCACGTTCGCCGCGATCAGACGCGCCGCCGGTCCGTGCGCGAGAAAGTATCCAAGCAGGCTTTCGGCATAAATGCCGAGGCGCGTGAATCTGGGATTGCGCGTGTGTTCGTGCAGCGATTGCAGTGATTTTGGTGAGGCGTCGAGCGCGTTCAGCCAGGCGAGCGTCGCATCGCGCTCCTGCGGCGAGTCGAATGGACGCGCCAGCGGCGCATCGCCTTCGCGCAGCAGATCGGGGGCGAACAGCAGCCAGACGAGATCGCGCACGGCGACGTCGTCGAAACGATCGACGAGACGCGTGAGTTCGCTCGCCCCGGCGGCCATCAGATGCCGTCCTTCTGCGCTCCTTGCTCGACGCCGAGCGCGGCGAGCGCTTCGCGATACGTGTTGCGCGCGAGGCAGAGATCGGCCCACGCCTTCGACTTGTCCTGCAGGCTGCGCAACAGATAAGCCGGGTGATACGTGACGATGACAGGCACGCCGCGATACGCGTGCACGCGACCGCGCATCGACGCGATGCTGGCTTCGTTCTTCAGGAGACTTTGCGCGGCGAAACGGCCCATCGCGACGATCACCTTCGGCTTCACGAGTTCGACTTGCCGCTGCAGATACGGCTCGCAGCGCGCGACTTCATCGAGTTCGGGATTGCGGTTGCCGGGCGGCCGGCACTTGATCACGTTCGCGATATAGACGTTCGATTGCCGCGAGAAATCGAGCGCGCGCAGCATGTTGTCGAGCAGCTTGCCCGCCTGGCCGACGAACGGTTCGCCCTGCTTGTCCTCGTTCTCGCCGGGCGCCTCGCCGATCAGCATCCAGTCGGCTTCGCGGTCGCCGACGCCGAACACCGTGTTGGTGCGGCGCTCGCACAGCCGGCAGCGCTCGCAGTTCGCGACACGCTCGGCAAGCGCATCCCAGTCGAGCGTGTGGACGTCGTCAGGGGCTTCGGCGAGGGCGACGAGCTCCGGATGGACGGGAGCGTCGTCGGTCCAGGGGAGATCGTCGTAGGCGTTGAGCGGCGGTGTGTCGGGGTCTGTCTGCACGACGGGCGTCGGCGGTTCAGCGGACTTCGGCGCTTCGACCGCTTGCGCGACCGGTTCGACGCTCGGCGGTTCTTCCACGCGCGGCGACGCGGCCACGACGCCGCGCCGGACCCAGACGGGCCCGATTCCCAGTTCCTCGATCAGCGATTCATCCAGCGCCATGCGCGCTCTCCTTCAAAAACGCCAGACGCATGACGATGGCGTCCTCGCGCGAGCGATGCCGCGCGGGGTAATAGTTCTTGCGACGTCCGATGGCGGTGAAGCCAAAGCGCTCGTAAAGCTGGATCGCACGCGGATTGGACGGCCGCACTTCGAGCAGCACGCCGTCGAGTTTCTCGGCGCGCGTGATACGCACCGCTTCGCGCAGCAGCGTGAGTCCCGCGCCCGCGCGCTGCGCCGCCGGCGCGACGCACAGATTGAGCAGATGCATCTCGTCGACGACCGGCATCAGCACGCAATAGCCGATCAGCGTGCCGGTCACGTGGCGCAGACACACGCCGTAGTAGCCGTTGCGCAGCGAATCCTGGAAATTGCCGCGACTCCACGGAAACTCGTAGGCGAGCTTTTCGACCGCGGCGACTTCGTCGAGGTCGGCTTCGGTCATCGACGTGAGATAGCGGTCCGCCAGCAATACCCCGCTCACCGAAGCGCCTCCTCGCGGGCTTGCATGCGTTCGGCCGTGGTCTGGGCGACCTTGTCGCGCACATATTCCGGCGCGGCGAGCTCGGGCGCGACCGCGCGGCCCGCCCGAAAAGCACGCAGACCGACGAGCGCGACCGGCAACGCATGCGGCAGCGCTTCGCGATCGACGCGCGCGGCTGCGGCCAGCGCCGGCAGGCGGTCGCCGAACGCGGCGGCGGCGTTGCCGGCGAGTGCGAACGGCGCGTCCGGCAGCGGCAGCGCGCCGGGCGCGTCGAGCGCGGCCGGATGCAGCGTGCGCCATTCGGCGGCGGCGGAGTCGAATTCGAAGTCGGCCCAGTACACCTCGTCCATGCGGGCATCGAGCGCCGCGAGCACGCGCGGCGGAATCGACGGATCGTTCAGCCGTGCGCCTTCCGCGCAGGCGAGCAGCGTGCCGACCGGCACCACCGGCACGCCCAGCCCGAACGCCAGTCCTTGCGCGACGCCTGTCGCCGTACGCAGGCCGGTAAACGAGCCCGGTCCGGCGCCGAACGCAATGGCCGCGCAATCGGCGAGCGCGAGGCCCGCTTCGTCGAACAGTTCGCGCACGGCGGGCAAGAGACGCGTGCTCGAGACCGCGCCGGTCGCTTCGTGCCGGATCCACACGCGCGTGTCGCCGCTCGCGTACTGCGGCGCGGCGGCGGAATGAGTGGAGTCGGGAGCGGAGTCGGCGAGCAGGAGCGCAACGGAGCAAAACTCCGTCGAGGTGTCGAGGGCGAGCAAAACGGTGCGTGTCATAGCCGGTATTGTAATGCGGGACATGCGCCGCATTCGCGCGAAGCACGCACGCGGATCGATCCGAACCGCTGCTGGAGGACGCGCTCGGTTGGAGGAAAGCCTCGACGGGCCGCGCGAGTGCGCCTTGCTAAGATCGTGCGGTCCTATTTCGAGAAGAACGGAGAACGCATGACCGACATCGACCAGCAATTTGCGCAGGCCCAGACCGACGTCACCCAACTGCCCGAACGGCCGGGCAACCTCACGCTGCTGCGCCTCTACGCGCTCTTCAAGCAGGCGAGCAGCGGCGACGTGCAGGGTGAGAAGCCGGGCTTCACGGATATCGCCGGCAAGTACAAGTACGAAGCATGGTCCGCGCTGCAGGGCACGCCCGCCGATGACGCCAAGGCACGCTACGTCGAACTCGTCGAATCGCTCAAACGCGGCGAAGCAGCCTGACGCCTGCGCGTTTCCCGCCGCGCCGTCCCGTGCCCAGGGATGGCGCGCGTACGCGTCAAAATGTGGCGCAGTGCAGCAAATTCGGATATACTAGCGGCCAGCGCTTCACTGTGAGTCGGCTGCTTTCTGGCAAAGCCTCACGCAGCAAGGCGCTTCGTAGCGTTTTGCTCCAATCCAGTTTAGAAACTGTCCCCTCCCTGCTAGGCCGTTGCGCGGTTGTCTTGCGCGCAGTTTTCCCGGCCCGTCATGCATCAGGCTGACGCCAGCGCCCGTCGTTCTGTTCGAACGATCGAGCCTGTCGAATCCGATACAGCTTCTAACAAAGATGCTCGCCGCACGTTCGCGCGAGTAGCCCCCGTTTTTCGATTTGCTCGCTGTTTCTTCGCTCGCTGAATCCAACGACTTGGGTATGCCGATTGGCGCCGACGCCTTATTTCCCGTTTCAAGGATCGACATGACTTCGAGCTCTACCGCTAGCCCGTTGGACAATCTCGCAGCAACCATTGGCATTCCCTCCCCGGCCGATACCCCGGCGACCGAAGCGCCGGCCGACAAGCCCACCGGCCCCAGTTTCGAATCCCTCGGCCTGTGCGCCGAAATCGTGTCCGCGCTGACCGGCGCGGGCTACCAGAACCCGACGCCCGTGCAGCAGCGCGCGATTCCCGCTGCGCTCGCCGGACGCGATCTGCTCGTCTCCAGCCCGACCGGTTCGGGCAAGACGGCGGCTTTCATGCTGCCGGCCATCGAAAAATTCTCGCAACTGCAAAAGCAGGAAGCGCAACAGCCGCGCGAGCCGCGTGATGCGAACGCCCGTGGCCGCCGTCCGCAGCCGGTCGCCCGCCCGCGCCTGCTCGTGCTGACGCCGACGCGCGAACTCGCGATGCAGGTGTCCACCGCCGCGACCACGTACGGCAAGCACCTGCGCCGCCTGCGCACCGTCAGCATTCTCGGTGGCGTCGCCTACGGCCAGCAGCTGATGCTGCTCGCGAAGAACCCCGAGATCCTGGTCGCGACGCCGGGCCGTCTGATCGATCACCTCGAACGCGGCCGCATCGATCTGTCGAACCTGAACATGCTCGTGCTCGACGAAGCCGACCGCATGCTCGACATGGGCTTCATCGAAGACATCGAGCG
>Ga0160459_100366_pt1 | contig 19773 bp, 19 predicted proteins | sample HID1973K_E6MG_FD_108208 | JGI IMG/M metagenome (GOLD analysis project Ga0160459, IMG submission 108208) | Enriched mosquito-associated microbial communities from UW Madison campus, WI, USA - HID1973K_E6 MG | ecosystem: Host-associated > Arthropoda: Insects > Digestive system > Unclassified ... | reverse complement strand
GGCGAGTCCGCCCAGATGACCGCGCTCAGGAAGGGCCGGGCCGCGGCGGCCGCGGCGCCGACTCCCTCCACGATGACGATCTCGGCGGGAAGGGTGACCCGGGGGTCGCCGTCGTAATGCCTTTCCCAGTCCCAACTGGTCCAGGCAGCGGCCTCACCGCGGCTGAGCGGGCCGAGGACGGTGCTGATGTAGCGTTCGATGCCGGCGGCCAGGCCGTTCCAGCCGGGATAGATGTCCTCGAGGTGGAACAGCGACACCTTGTGGCGGGCGCGCAGCCGCGCGGCGAGTTCCACGGCGAGGGTGGTCTTGCCTGCACCCGAGCGTCCGTCAATGGCGATGATGACGGGGGCTGGGCTCATGGAGTAGAGCGTACCGTTTTCAGTGCGCCTGCCGCGCCAGGTGTGCATTGCTTGCCGCCGCTGCCCGGATGTGGTCAACGAGGCCGGGCATTGCGGTGTGGATCTGGTGCCAGACGGCGTCGAAATCGGCGTGGCCGCCGTACCAGGGATCCTCGATGCCCTGGTCCAGGAGGTCCCGGCCGGTCATCGCGGGGTCGAAGCTGCGGAGCATCCGGATCTTCTCCAGCGACTCCCTGTCCGGAGCTGCCTGGCTGAGCCACGCGTAGTGGTCGATGTCCAGTGCGAGGATCAGGTCCCGGTCGCGGAACCACCCGTGGTCCCACTCCCTGGCCACATGGAAGTCCGTAGTGAGTTGCGTGATGGCCAGCCGGCGGGCCGCGCGCGGATCGATGGGCCGCCCGGCCTCGTACCCGGTGGTGCCCGCTGAGTCCACCATCACCAGGTCGTCCAGCCCCTCGCGTTCCAGTGCCGCCCGGAGCATGTGTTCAGCCATGGGGGAGCGGCAGATATTGCCTGTGCAAACGGCAATGACGCGGTATGGGCTCGACGTTGAGTTCATGTGTCTAAGCATGCGCTTTATGGCCACCGTTGGCCAGCGGCGATTCACAATATTTGACGGATTTGTAAAGATGCATGACGGGTGCTGGAAACGCGTAAGGGACAGGGTTGACGATCCCCGGACGCCTGGCGGGCCGCGTGTCCGGCGGCCGCATCAACTGATCAGTGGATGAAGGCCAGCAGGATTCCGACGCCGACGAACAACACGCCGAACACCTTGCTGAGGACCAGCTGGCCCCGTTCGGTCTGCGTGAACCGCTGGAAGGACCGGGCGGCCGCGGCGAAGAAGAACCACATGACCAGGATGTCGATGGCCACGATGGTGGCCGTGAGGATGGCGTACTGGGTAATCAGCGATTCTTCGGGCCGGATGAACTGCGGGGTGAAGGCGAGGAAGAAGACAATCGCTTTGGGGTTCAGGAGGTTGACCCAGAAACCCCGCCGGAAAATCGACGCAGCGGGCTCGAATGTGGACGCGGCCGCCTGCTCCTCCTGGACGGCGGGCTTGCTGAGGAACTGCCGGATGCCCAGGTAGACCAGGTAGGCGGCCCCGGCGTACCGGATGATGTTGAAGGCCAGCGGCGACCCGGAAACCAGGACACCCACGCCCAGCGCCACGATGAGCACGTGGACAACGAGCGCTGCCTGCTGGCCAAGGATTCCCCAGATGGAGCGGCGGAAGCCGGCGTTCAGGGAATTGCTCATGGTGTTGATGGCGCCGGCACCGGGTGTGAAACTGATGAGGGCGCCGGCGCCCGCCAGGGCCAGCCAAAGGGAAAATTGCACTAACCAATCTTACGCGGGCCGGTCGGCTGGCCCGTCACCACAATGTGGCCACCGGTTCGAAGGCCTGCAAACTCCCGTCCGCCGTGACCAAGGTAAAACCCTCCACCATGGCCTGCGCTGCCAGCAGGCGGTCAAAGGGATCCTTGTGGTCCCAGTCGAGTTGTCCGGCAGCAAGCCCGTGGGATGCGCTGACCGGAAGCTCGGACGCATAGAGGTGGGCGAGTTGGCGGCCAAAGCTCGCGACGATCGCAGACCCGGCGGGAAGCTTTCCGAGCCTGTGCTTGTAGGAGAGCTCATAGGCGGTCACCGGCGAAACGAAGACCTGGTTATCCAGTTTGGTGATGGCGTTCCGGGCTTTGGTGGAGAGCCGCCGCGGCTCGGCGATTGCCCACAGGAAGACGTGCGTATCCAGGAGCAGCCTCATTCTTCGGCAACTCCCATTTCCTCCTCTGTCCACGGCTCGTAAAACCCGTCCGGGATGTGGAGCGGGCCCAGGAACCCAAGATCCCGCCTGGTGGGAGGCTCGATCTTCACCAACCGCGCAACGGGGCGTCCGGCTTTCGCGATGACCACGTCCTCGCCGCGTTCCACGAGGTTCAGCAGTTCGGAAAGCCGGGTTTTGGCTTCCTGGACGTTGTACTGTCCCATGTTGACCAAGTCTAGTTGGTCAACCTCCACGGCATAAGGCTCAGCCCAATACTCGTGGTCTCCGTAATAGGTCATGACCCCGAGGCTACGCCTGGGAACGCATGCGCGGCAGGGAACCTTGGGGCCATGTGGAAAACCGGCCCAACCTAGGCCCGGGCGATGACCTCCCCGTTCGGAATCAAGAACCAGCCGTCGTCCGTGGAGCCCCAGCGGTGCCAGCCGGCCGAGATCCGCGCCAGGTCCGCCGGGTTGGCGAAACCGTACTCCAGGGCCTGCTCCGCGAACGCCGAATGCAGCACCCGTTCACCCCAGACGCGGGCCTGCCACCGGCGCTGCTGGCCCGTGGCGTAGAGCCAGTTGCTGCTGGTGGGGGCGACGTCGTGAAAGCCCGCGGACTGGGCCCAGCTGACCAGGCGCCGCCCGGCGTCGGGCTCGGCCCCGTTCCGCCGCGCAATGAGCTGGTAGAGGTCCATCCATTCGTCCAGCTCCGGGATGGCGGGGTACCAGCTCATGCCGTGGAAGTCGGCGTCCCGCACTGCAACAATGCCGCCCGGCTTGGCCACCCGGCGCATTTCCCGCAGCGCCTCGACGGGGTCGGTCAGGTGCTGCAGCACCTGGTGGGCGTGGACCACGTCGAACGTCCCGTCAGTGAAGTCGAGGCCGTAGATGTTGCCGGCCGCGAATTCCACGTTGGGCACTTCACGTTCGACGGCGAGCGCCTGCGCCTGGGCAATGATGTCCGGTGAGCGGTCCAGGCCGGTGACCCTGCCCGGACTGACCACTGCGGCAAAATCGCACGTAATGCTGCCCGGCCCGCATCCGACGTCGAGCACGTCCGTTCCCCGGGTGAGGTGCGGCAGGACGAATGCCGCTGAATTCTCGGCGGTCCTGGCGGCATGGGCGCGGACCACTGACTCGTGGTGGCCGTGCGTGTAGACGTCGTCTTCAGGCTGCTGGTCGCTCATGGACAAACGCTACGCCCAACCCGGCGGCAGGGACTGGCGTTGGGGCCGGCAAAACGGGAGTGTCTGCTAGGTGGCGCTGTGGCCGGAGGGTTCGGGGGACTCCTCGCGGGCGGCAATGGTGGCGTCCACCATGGCGGCCATGAAACGCGAAACGGTATCCAGCTCCGCGTCGGTGAACTCCGCCATGGCCTTTCCCATATGGCGTGAAAGTGGCGCAAAGATGGCACCGCCCTCGGTGAAGGCCTTGGGGGTCATCTTCAGCTGGACCTGGCGGCGGTCCGAGCTGTGGCGCTCGCGGACCACGTGGCCCGAGTTGTCCAGCCTGTCGATCAGGGCCGTGGTGGCGGGTGAGCTCAGGTTCAGTTCCTTGCGGAGGAGCCCGGGCGTGACCGTGTTGCCCTTAGCGGTATGGCGCATGATGACGGCTAAGGCGTTCAGGTCCGTCCGGTGCATGTCCTTGCGGCCGCCGGCGGCGTCCACGTAGCGGTTGGCCTCCAGCGTGAAGTCCTGCAGCAGCCGGACCAGGGGGTGGGGTCCGCCGGCACGAGGTGTTTCAGGCGCGGCCGGGCCGGTGTTGTCCGGGTTGCTGCCGGTCATCGTCACCTCCTGGAGTTCGCGGGGCCGTCGGTCTGCGCGCACTGGCCCTGACGGATATTACTTCAGCTGCCTTGGTATTGCGTGGCATTGGCCCCGGGTTGGCCCGCACCGGGCCGCGCAGCTAAAAAGCTTGACTGGCACTTATCTCTATCATGGAGATAGTCTAAGCTGGAATCAATCCTACTCCGCTTTGTCCCGCGTGGACCATCCGCATGGAAGGCATCATGAAACATCAGACTGCAGCCAAGGAACGCGTCCCGTTCTGGCTCCGCTGGCTCATTCCCGTCATCCTGGTGCTGACCTGGCTTGGCCTTGCCGGCATCGGCGGCCCAACCTTCGGCCGGTTGGAGGAGGTCTCCTCCAACGACCAGGCGTCGTTCCTGCCCGCCAGCGCCGAGGCCACGGAGGCCCAGGACTGGCAAGCGAAATTCCGTGACTCGGACGAGGTTCCCGGAGTGATCGTCATTGAGAACGCCGAGGCTTTCACTCCTGCCCAGCTCGGTGAAGTTGCGGGACTCCGGACAACCTTGGAGGAACTGAAACTGGGCAGCGCGGTGATCGGCCCCATTCCGTCCGCGGATGGCAAGGCCGTGCAGTTCATCGCCCCCATAGGTGGCTCCGTGGAGGTCAAGGAGGCCGTCAAGGAGTTGCGGGACACCGTGGCGGAGGCGGCGCCGCAGGGCATGCAGACCTACGTCACCGGTCCTGCGGGCCTGGCAGCGGACCTGACGGCGGCGTTCGGCGGGATCGACGGCATCCTCCTGCTCGTGGCCCTGTCCGCCGTGTTCGTGATCCTGCTGATCGTGTACCGGTCCCTGCTGCTGCCCATCATGGTCCTGCTGACATCCGTCTTTGCCCTCTGCGCAGCCATCCTGCTGGTGTTCGGCATGGCAAAAGCGGGCTGGATCCAGCTGAACGGCCAAAGCCAGGGCATCCTGTCCATCCTGGTGATCGGCGCGGCAACGGACTATGCCCTGCTGTTCGTGGCCCGCTTCCGTGAGGCGCTCACCCACACCACCAACCGGACCAAGGCGGTGATCACTGCGTGGAAGGCCTCCTTCGAGCCCATCCTGGCCTCCGGCGCCACGGTAATCATCGCGCTGCTGTGCCTGCTGTTCTCCGACCTCAACTCCAACAAGGCCCTCGGCCCGGTGGCCGCGGCGGGCATTCTCTGCTCGCTGTTCGCCGCGCTGACCCTCCTGCCCGCCCTCATGGCTCTGCTGGGCCGTGCCGCGTTCTGGCCTTTCCGGCCCAAGCTGGTGCCCGCCGAGGAGCGCGAGCCCGAGCTGGTGACCGGGCTCGAGGGCCAGAAGGGGCTGTGGCGCGCCACCGGTTCGGTGGTGTCCCGCCGCCCGCGGACCATCTGGATCGGCTCCGTCCTGCTCCTGCTGGTTGCCTCTGCCGGCGTCCTGCAGCTGAAGGCCAATGGGGTGCCCCAGACCGACGTGATCCTCACGGCCTCCAACGCCGTGGACGGCCAGGATGCGCTGGCGCGCCACTTCGACGCCGGCAGCGGCAGCCCCGCCGTCGTGGTTGCGGACCAGGCCAAGGCGCAGGAAGTCCTGGACGCGGTCAAGGCGGCCGGCGGCGTGGGCGACGCCTATCTGTTGGCCCAGGGCAGTGTTCCCATCACCGGAGCCCCCGGCGCGCCCAGCGAGCCGGACGTCCGCGAGGGCAAGGTCCTCATCAACGCGACCCTGAACTCCGCCGCGGACTCCCTCGAGGCAGAAGAAGCCGTCAAAGCGCTCCGGACTGACGTGAAGGCTGTTGACTCCGGTGCCCTGGTGGGTGGCGTGACGGCCACTGCGCTGGACACCAACACCACCGCCCAGCGTGACCTGGTGATCATCATCCCCGTGGTCCTGGTGGTCATCCTCTTCATCCTGATGCTGCTGCTGCGCTCCATCGTGGCGCCGGTCCTGCTGGTGCTCTCCGTGGTGCTGTCCTACGCCGCCGCCATGGGTGTCTCCGCGCTGGTGTTCAACAACCTCCTGGGCTTCCCGGGCGCAGATGCCACCGTCCCGCTGTTCGGGTTCGTCTTCCTGGTGGCCCTGGGCGTGGACTACAACATCTTCCTGATGAGCCGGGTCCGGGAAGAATCCATCAAGCACGGAACACGGCCCGGCATCCTCCGCGGCCTCGGCGTCACCGGCGGCGTCATCACCTCCGCCGGCGTGGTCCTGGCGGCAACCTTCGCTGCCCTGGGCGTCATCCCCATCATGTTCCTGGTACAGCTGGCCTTCATCGTGGCCTTCGGTGTGCTGCTGGATACCGTGCTGGTGCGCTCGCTGCTGGTGCCAGCCCTGGCGTACGACCTCGGCCCGAAGATCTGGTGGCCCGGCAAGCTCGCCCGGGCCGGCGCCTCTGCTGAGGACAAGCCGCGGGAGCCCGGCGTCGAACCCCTCGAGGAGGTCTCCAGCCGCTGACGGCCGGCGCCCTGCCGGTCATCTATCTGCCAGGCCCTGCTGCCGCCACCGCTCCATGGTGGCGGCAGCAGCCGTATCCGGGCTGGCAGCGCGGCCTGATCGGGGTGTCAAAAAGCCCTTTCCGCACCTGTTGGCGGGCTGCGTGGCTCGATAAACTGCCACTGCGCCCGCTTGGACGCGGAACTCGAAGGAGAGATGACGCATGAGTGAAAACCGCGCTGATGAGGAACCCCGCAAGGGCGGATCTGCCCCCGGCATGGAAGGCGAGGGCGGGCAGTACATGGACGGCGACTACGGTGAGGCCGGCGCGGTCGAAGTTCCCTCCGAAAACCTTGAGGACGGCCAGTATCCCGACGGCGACTACGGCGACGCCGGCACCAGCGGAAGTGAACGCGGGGAAGAGGCTGTCCGCGAGGGGCTGGCCGACGGGCAGGTCCAGGCCACGGAGGACGAGCGCGGGCCGCTGCACGGGCGTCCGGAGTCCGACCGGTAGGCGGCCCGAGGGCTGATCCGGCCATGACGGCGGCCAGCCGAGCCGGCTGGCCGCCGCCGTTGTGCCCGAGGGCCTAGTGCCCGGCGTCCGAAACCGCTCCGGCCCCGATGCGCTCTGCCGTGTCCGGGGCCTCTCCGGCGGTGCCGTCCGCCGCTTCGCCGGCCTGTCCGGCGTCCTTGCTGCGGGCCCGGCTGATCGCTGCCACGGTTGCCAGCACCGTTACCAGGCCGCCGTAGGCGTAGGTGGTGACCGGCAGTGAGAGGACAGGTGCCAGCAGTCCGGCCAGCACCGCCGGGACACCGAAGGCCGTGTAGGCCACCACGAAGAGCGACGCGAAGGTGCCGGCGCGTTCGTGGTCCTCAACCAGGGGGCTGATGGACCGGATGACACCCATGAAGGCGGTGCCGAATCCGGCGCCGGCCACCACCACAGCGGCCAGGAACAGGCCGAATGAGCCCAGCCCGATGGCCAGGAGTGAAAGGGCGGTCCCCAGCGCCAGGGCTGTGGTTCCGAAAATGGTGATGGTGCGGGCGCCGAACCGGTGCAGGACCGCGGCCGCTGCGGCGCCGACGCCTGCCAGGATGGTGATCACCATGCCCTGCCAGAGGTGCTCCCGGATGCCGAACGTTGTGTGGACTATTGCAGCGCCGAGCGAGAGGTACAGTCCGCCCGTCGCCCAGCCGGCAAACACGGCCGGCGCACCGCTGACGAATCCGCTGCGGGCTGCCGGCGGAAGGGTCAGGTGTGGCTTCAGCGATGCTGCCAGGCCAGGCGCGCGGGGCGAGGTTTCCGGTGCGGCCCACACCAGCGCGGCAAAAGCGATGTAGATGACCGACAGTGAGACGAACACCAGGGTCCGCGGCTCTGCCATCAGATCCAGCAGCAGCCCGGACGCAAGAGCTCCCAGCGCCAGGCCACCCAGCGGGGCGACCGTGTTCCAGGCCGCACTCGAGCCAGGGTCGTCTTCAGCTTCGAGATCCGCAATGGCCGCAGAAAGCGTGGTCAGCAGGAGGCCGCTGGCGATGCCCTGCAGGACGCGTGCCACCAGGAGCATTGCCAGCGAGTCCGCAAGGAGGAACGCCGTGACGCTGCCGGCGAGCAGGATGAAAGCGCCGCTGATGACCGGCCTGCGTCCCAGGTGGTCCGAAAGGGATCCGAACACCAGCAGTGCCGCCAGCAGCGCAACGGCATAGACAGCAAAGATTCCCGTGGTGGCCACCGGCAGCAGATGCAACTGCTCCTGCAGGGTGGGGTAGAAGGGGGATGGGGCGCTGGCGCCGGCCATCATTGCCGCCGTGGCAGCAGCGACGAGGACAAAGCCCAGCCGCCGGCGTGCTTCACGGGGCCGGGCTGCGGGGGAGTGCGTCACAACGTGCCACCTTCTGGGTTTTGGGGTTGGTTCGAAAAATATCGAATCAACAGCTTACTGGCACCAACCCCGATGGTTCAACTAAAATCGAACCGTGGCTACGCCGGCGAACCTCCCCCACCCCACCCGCGCGGATCTTGATCTGCCCAGCGTGCTCTTCGCATTGAGCGATCCTGAGCGGCTGGACATCGTGCGCCAGCTCCGCTCCGGCCCCCTCGATATGGCTGACTGCTCGCTCAGGGTTCCGGACATGCCGAAGTCCACAAAATCGCACCTCATGAAGGTCCTGCGCGAGGCCGGGATCATCCGCAACGAGGCCAACGGCCGGGGCCGCCGCCTGACCCTCCGGTCCGAGGATCTGGAAGCCCGCTTCCCCGGCTTGCTGCCCGCCGTCCTCGACGCGCCGGTGCAGTAGGCGCCGTCCGCGGCCTGCGTGCCATTCCGTTGCTGTGGATGCGCAGGCAGCGATCCCCCCGGAAGCCACTCTGCCGAGGCTGGCTGGTGCCCGTTCTCCCACAGCGGAACCAGGCTTTAGCAGCCCGGAATTCCCCGCCATTCCGGGCGCCGGGTGATTGCCGTCGTCGTCGCCTGCATCCGTATGGGGCAAGAGTTGAGTGAAGTACGCTCAACTTCAGTTGACATCATGTGTGCCCTGAGTAAAGTTGAGTGCAGAACGCTCAATCATGCGGGCGCCAACCAGTTTCCAAGGAAAGAAGGAAGCAACACATGTCACGTGCAGTAGGTATCGACCTCGGAACCACCAACTCCGTCGTCTCCGTTCTCGAAGGTGGCGAGCCCACCGTTATTGCCAACGCCGAGGGTGGCCGCACCACGCCGTCGGTGGTTGCATTCTCCAAGTCCGGCGAAGTCCTGGTTGGCGAAATCGCCAAGCGCCAGGCCGTCAACAACATCGACCGCACCATCGCCTCCGTCAAGCGCCACATGGGCACTGACTGGAAGGTGGACATCGACGGCAAGAAGTACACCGCGCAGGAAATCTCCGCGCGTACGCTGATGAAGCTGAAGAACGACGCCGAGTCCTACCTGGGCGAAAAGGTCACCGACGCCGTCATCACCGTCCCGGCCTACTTCAACGACGCCGAGCGCCAGGCCACCAAGGAAGCCGGCGAAATCGCCGGCCTGAACGTCCTGCGCATCGTCAACGAGCCCACCGCCGCCGCCCTCGCCTACGGCCTGGACAAGGGCAAGGAAGACGAACTCATCCTGGTCTTCGACCTCGGTGGCGGTACCTTCGACGTCTCCCTGCTCGAAGTGGGCAAGGACGAAGACAACTTCTCCACCATCCAGGTCCGCGCCACTGCCGGTGACAACCGCCTCGGCGGCGACGACTGGGACCAGCGCGTTGTCGATTACCTGCTGAACCAGCTCAAGGTCAAGGGCATCGACCTGTCCAAGGACAAGATCGCCCTGCAGCGCCTCCGCGAAGCCGCTGAGCAGGCCAAGAAGGAACTCTCCTCCTCCTCCAGCACCAACGTCTCCCTCCAGTACCTGTCCGTCACCCCCGACGGCCCGGTTCACCTGGACGAGCAGCTGACCCGTGCCAAGTTCCAGGACCTCACCAAGGACCTGCTCGAGCGCACCAAGAAGCCGTTCCACGACGTGATCAAGGAAGCCGGCATCAAGCTCTCCGACATCAACCACATCGTGCTGGTGGGCGGCTCCACCCGTATGCCCGCCGTTTCCGAGCTGGTCAAGGAACTCGCCGGTGGCAAGGAACCCAACAAGGGCGTGAACCCGGACGAGGTTGTGGCCGTTGGTGCTGCACTCCAGGCCGGCGTGCTGAAGGGTGAGCGCAAGGACGTCCTCCTGATCGACGTCACCCCGCTGTCCCTCGGCATCGAAACCAAGGGCGGCGTCATGACGCACCTGATCGAGCGCAACACCGCCATCCCCACCAAGCGGTCCGAGACCTTCACCACCGCTGACGACAACCAGCCGTCCGTGGCCATCCAGGTCTTCCAGGGCGAACGGGAGTTCACCCGCGACAACAAGCCGCTGGGCACGTTCGAGCTGACCGGCATCGCTCCGGCGCCGCGCGGCGTCCCGCAGGTTGAGGTCACGTTCGACATCGACGCCAACGGCATCGTCCACGTCTCCGCCAAGGACAAGGGCACGGGCAAGGAACAGTCCATGACCATCACCGGCGGCACCGCACTCTCCAAGGAAGACATCGACCGCATGGTTAAGGACGCCGAGGAGCACGCAGCCGAGGACAAGGCCCGCCGCGAGGCAACGGACACCCGCAACTCCGCAGAGCAGCTCGCCTACTCCGTGGACAAGCTGATCGCCGACAACGCCGACAAGCTGCCCGAAGAGGTCAAGACCGAGGTCCAGGCCGACGTCGACGCCCTCAAGAAGGCGCTCGAAGGCACCGACGACGCCGAGGTCAAGACCGCGTTCGAGAAGCTGCAGGCTTCCCAGACCAAGCTCGGCGAAGCCATCTACTCCCAGGCCGGTTCGCCGGACGGTGCCACCGGTGCCGCGGGTGCTGAAGGCGCAGCAGCGGGCGATGGCGCCAAGGCCGACGAAGACATCGTCGACGCCGAGATCATCGACGAAGACGAAGCGAAGAAGTAAGCCATGCCCCATCACGGTAACGAGGAAGAGCACAGCTCACCCGCGAACCACGAGGGTAAGGGCAACAGCCAGGAACCGGTCATCCGGGACAACCGCAAGGTTGACCCGGTGACCGGGCAGGCCCGGCACCCTGAAGGCGAGCAGGCCGGTTCCGCGCAGGATTCCGACGGCGACGCGCTGGCCCAGGCCGAGGAGATCCTCAACGGCGTCGAGGTGCCCGCGGAGGAATCCGTGGCCCAGGGTGTTCCCGCAGGGTCCGCCAACGCTGAGGCAGCCGAGCTGAAGAACGACCTCCTTCGCCTGCAGGCCGAGTACGTCAACTACCGCAAGCGCGTGGAACGCGACCGCGCCGTGGCAGGGGAGATGGCCGTCATCGGCGTCCTGAACTCCCTGCTCCCGGTCCTGGACGACGTCGACGCCGCACGGCAGCACGGCGACCTCACCGATGGCCCTTCGCCGCGATCGCCGCCAAGCTGGAGAACGCGCTGAAGACCTACGGCCTGGTCCGCATCGACGAAACCGGCGTGGAGTTCGACCCCACGGTCCACGAGGCCCTGATCCAGCAGCCCGGCGAAGACATCGAGGTTGACACCGTCAGCCAGGTGCTCCGCTCCGGCTACAAGTCAGGCGACCGCGTGCTCCGCGCAGCACAGGTCATCGTCGCAGTACCTGCGTAGCATTACCCCGGTGGTTGGGCTTGTCGAAACCCAGGTTTCGGCAAGCCCAGCCACTGACCCGTAACTTTTGAAAGGAAACGCCATTGGCTAGCCAGGATTGGGTGGACAAGGACTTTTACAAGATCCTTGGTGTTGCCAAGGACGCTTCCGATGCCGATATCAAGAAGGCTTACCGGAAGCTGGCACGGCAGTTCCATCCGGACACCAACTCCGGCGATGCTGCTGCCGAAAAGAAGTTCAAGGACGTCTCCGAGGCCTACTCGGTGCTCTCCGATGCCGACGAGCGCCAGCAGTACGATGCCATCCGCGCCATGGGCGGCGGCGCCCGGTTCGCTCCCGGCGGCGGCGGTGCCGCAGGCGGCAACGGCGGGTTCGAGGACCTCTTCGGCGGCCTGTTCACCGGCAATACAGGGCGGCACGCGGGCGGCTTCAACCCGTCCGCCGGCAATATCCCGCCCGAGTTCGCGGACCTGTTCGGCGGCGGATTCGGCGGCTCGCCCGGGTTCCAGCGGACACCCCAGAAGGGCGCGGACCGCACCGCATCCACCAGCATCTCGTTCTCCGGTGCCATCCGCGGCACCACCATCGGCCTGCGCGAACCCAATGGCGAAGTCATCGATGTTCGCGTCCCCGCCGGCATCAAGGACGGCCAGAAGGTCCGTGTGCGCGGCAAGGGCCAGCCCGGCCAGGCCGGCAATGGCGACCTGGTGGTTGCCGTCTCGGTTAAGCCGCACGAGTTCTACACGCGCGACGGCGACAACCTCCGCATCCACGTCCCGGTCACCTTCCCCGAGGCTGCCCTGGGCGGTGACATCGAGGTGCCCACCATCGACGGTGAGAAGGTTCGGGTCCGTGTTCCGGCCGGCACGCCGTCGGGCCGTACCCTGCGGGTGAAGGGCAAAGGTGTGAAGACCTCCAAGGCGACGGGTGACCTCCTGGTGACCATCGACGTCGCGGTTCCCAAGAACCTGAACAAGGAGGCCGAGGCCGCCGTGAAGGCTTTCGCCGAGGCCACGGCCGGCGCTGACGTCCGAGAGGGCCTGGCCGCCAAGGCCCGGCTGTAGCGGAGGAGGTGTGCCGTGGACATCAACGCTGACCAGCCCATCTTCGTGATTTCCGTGGCGGCTGAGCTGGCTGACATGCACCCCCAGACGCTCCGCCAGTACGACCGCCTGGGCATCGTCAAACCCAGCCGTGCCCCCGGGAAATCCCGGCGGTACTCGCAGCGCGACGTCAACATGCTCCGCGAAGTGCAGCGGCTGTCCCAGGAAGGCGTCTCCCTCGAAGGGATCAAACGCATCCTGGAACTCGAAAACCAGGTATCTGCCCTGCAGCGGCGCGTGCTGGAACTGACCGAGGAACTGGGGCGGCGCCCGCAGGCATTCGACTCCCGCATCTTTGCCGCGGGCGCGGCCGGCGACGTCGTGAGCCTGGCCCGCGGCCAGCGCCCCCGTCCCCGGTCGCAGGCCGTGGTGCTGTGGCGGCCCCGCGCCATCGGGCAGTAGCGGCAGCAGCCGGCCGGTGAGTAACCGGCGCCTGGCCGCTTGGCGAAAATAGAGTACCCACTACTCGTGCAGCCCCGCCCAAGGAAACCTTCAATGGAACCACTGCTGTTGCAGCAGTGGTTCCATTCGTTTCTGGGGGTTATTCCATGTTTGGTTCTCTTTTCTTGGCCCGGTCATGAGCCCGGGAATGGAAGCAGTTGCGTCCTTCAGCGCTTCGGTGCCCGGGCAGGCCCTGCTGGCCATCGGGCAAACAGTCGTGGTGGTGTGCGTCTGCTTCGACATGGTCCGGGCAACGTCCGTTCCGCGGTCGCACCGGCGCTACGTGGCCAGCACCGTCTTCCGGACCCTGGCCATCCCGGCGGTCATCGCCGATGCCCTGACGGTCCTGGTGGCCATCGTGGTGTCGTCGTGGATCGATGTGGTGATGGGCATGTTCGTGCTCACCGCCATCATCTTCCGGTTCCACAGCGGCAGGGACGAGGACAACTGGTGGCAGGGCAAAGGCAGGAAGCTCGCCGGTTGGGCCCGCCGCCACCTGTCCGGCCGCACGTCGGTGGCCCCTGCCATGGGGTGAGCCGGAGTCCTCAGCCGTTGATGACCTGCGGGATGCCCAGGGCCTTAAGGCCTTCGGCGCCGAATTCCAGGCCGTATCCTGACTGCTTGGCCCCGCCGAATGGAATCCGCGGATCGACGGCGCCGTGCCGGTTGATCCAAACGGTGCCTGCTTCCAGCCGGGCGGCCACCGCACGGGCGGCCGCGGGGTCGGAGGACCACACCGAGGCGCCCAGGCCGACGTCGAGGGCGTTGGCCATCTCCACAGCTTCGTCGATGGTGCCGTAGCGGATGATCGGCAGTGCGGGGCCGAACTGTTCCTCGGCCACGAGTGGGTTGCCGTTGCCGATGTCCGCCACCAGCGTCGTGGGGTAGAAGTAGCCGGGCTGGCTGGAGTCCGGGTTCCCGCCGAGGAGGACGCGCGCTCCCGAAGCCCTGGCCGACTCCACGAGGTTCGCGACGACGTCGTACTGCGCCTTGTTCTGCAGCGGGCCGAGGACGTTGTTCTCGTCCAGGCCGTTGCCCATCGGCATGGCCTTCGCGACGTCGGTGAGTGCCTCGCAGACGGCGTCGTAGATGGAGTCGTGGACGTAGAGGCGCTTGAGGGCGGCGCAGGTCTGGCCGGTGTTGATGAAGGCGCCCCAGAAGAGGTCCGGGGCGATCGCCCGGGGATCGGTGCCGGGCAGGACGATGCCGGCGTCGTTGCCGCCGAGCTCGAGCGTGAGGCGTTTGACAGTGTCCGCCGACGAGCGGATGATCGCCTTGCCCGTGGCGGTGGACCCGGTGAACATGACCTTGCCAACCGCCCCGTGCGACGCCAGAGCTTCGCCCACGTCCCGGCCTCCGGACACGACTGTCAGCAGCCCTTCGGGAAGTTCTTCGTTGAGCACCTTGGCCAGGGCCAGGACCGAAAGCGGCGTGTACTCGGAAGGCTTGACCACCACGGTGTTGCCCATGCGGAGGGCGGGGGCGATCTGCCAGGTGGTGATCATCATGGGCCAGTTCCACGGCCCGATCGCGCCCACGACGCCGATGGGCCGGTAGTGGAGTTCGGCGCGGGTTTCGCCGTCGTCCACCAAGGTTTCGGGGGCCAGGGGAGTGCCGGCCGCAGCGCGGAGCCAGGCCGCGCAGGCGCCGACCTCGAAGCGGGCGTTGGGCCCGTTGAGGGGCTTGCCCTGCTCGCGGGAGAGCAGTTGGGCGAGCTCCTCGGCTGAGCGTTCGACGGCGTCGGCAGCCTTCAGAAGGATTGCGGACCGGGCGTCGTGGCCCAGGGCAGCCCACGCCGGCTGCGCGGCGGCGGCCGCAGTGATGGCCACTTCCAGGTCCGCGACACTGTGCACCGGAGCCTCGCCCACAGCCGCGCCGGTTGCGGGATCCAGGATGGTCCGGCCGGTGCCGGGGGCGGGTGAGATGGCGGCCAGAAGCGCATCATAGGTTTCCACGGGTACTCCACTTCGAGTAGGCAAGGACGCCAGCCGGCGGCTGGACGGGCTACTTCCCAGTGTGGTTGAGCGCGGGGCGCGCCCCTTGTGTTGTGGCGCAGGACTGTTGACCTTGAGGGAACAGTGGCCAGGCCCGCGACGCGGTGCCATGATGTTGAGGATCAGGTTCACGGCACCGCCCCGCCGGGCAGCAAGGACGTGCGGTCATGCCATATATCAACGGTCTCAGCGATGTGGGAAACGGCGATCTGGCTGCTGCCGGCGGCAAGGCTCTTGGCCTGTCCGGGCTCATCCGCGCCGGGCTGCCGGTTCCGCCGGGATTCGTGCTGGGCACCGATGCCTACGCCGAATTCGTCAACGCCAACGGCTTGGGGGACGGGATCCAGCGCGTGGCCGCGGTGCCCCCGAACGCTGCGCCCGGCGACTATGCGGCTGCCTCCGACAGGATCCGTGCCCTGTTCACGGGCGGCACCCTGCCTGGGGGGATGCGGGACGAACTTGCCGGCGCCTATGGGCTCCTCGGCGGAGCGGACGTCCCGGTGGCGGTCCGCTCATCAGCCACCGCGGAGGACCTGGCCTCGGCCAGCTTCGCCGGGCAGCAGGATACCTACCTGAATATCCGTGGATTCGAGGCCCTCACGAAGGCGGTCATCGACTGCTGGGCCTCGCTCTGGACGGCGCGCGCCATGGCGTACCGGGCCCGCGAAGGCGTCCTGCCCGGCCAGGTGCGGCTCGCCGTCGTGGTCCAGCAGATGGTGGATGCCGAGGCGGCCGGCGTGATGTTCACTGCCAACCCCGCGAACGGCCGGCGCGACCAGGCAGTGATCAGTGCCGCGTGGGGGCTCGGCGAATCGGTGGTCAGCGGGACCGTCAGCACCGATGACGTGGTGGTGGAGGCGGCCACGGGGAAGGTGCTCTCGCGCCAGACGGCCGACAAATCCGTCATGACCGTATACGCGGAGGGCGGGACCCGGGAGCAGCCGGTGGCGGCAGCCCGCCGTCGTGCGCCCGTCCTGGATGACCCCGCCGCTGCCGAACTGGCCGCTTTTGGCAGGCGGATTGCGGAGCACTTCGGGATGCCGCAGGACATCGAATGGGCGCGTGCCGGCGGCAGCTTCTTCATCCTGCAGTCCCGTCCCATCACCGCCCTGCCGGAGCCGGCGGCCGACATCCCGGACACCTGGCCCCTGCCCTACCCGAAGGGCATGTACTTCCGGGCCAGCATCGTGGAGCAGTTGCCGGACCCGCTGACGCCGCTGTTCGCCGACCTCATTGACGGCTCCGTGGCGAGGTCGCTGCAGGCCCTTCTGGCCGGGGCGGTGGGCAAGGGAGCCGTCCGCGAGGGCGACGTCCGGCTGCCCACCGTCAACGGCTATGCGTATTACTACTACCGCAACTCCGGCATGTGGCGGATGATGGCCAAATCGCCGGCAGCCTTCCGCGCCCTGTTCCGCGGCGAGGCGCATATGGGCGTGGCCGGCTGGCGCGGATACTCGCACCCCAAGTATCAGCGGGTGGTTAAGGACTGGGCCGCGAAGCCGCTGCTGGAGCTGTCCGGCGAGGAACTGCTGGCCGGTGCGCAGGCGCTGCTGGACGCCGGGACCGTCTACTACACCGCCGTGCAGTCCATCATTCCGCTCGCAGCCACCAGTGAGCTCTCGTTCCGGGCGTTCTACGACAAGCTGGTCCGGCGGGACGGAGATCCCCCGGCGCAGGCGCTGCTCCTCGGTTTCGACAGCGAGCCCATCCGCGCCGAGAAGTCGCTCTACGACCTTGCCGGCTGGGCACGCAGCGACCCCGGGCTCACATCGGTATTGCTGGAACGGCCGACGGCGGAACTCGCCGGGTGCCAGCGCACCGGTTCGCCGCCGGCAGGGGTGGACGACGTCCTGTGGCAGGAGTGGCGGTTCGCCTTCCAGGAGCATCTGGATCTCTACGGCCACGCCGTCTACAACCTGGACTTCGCCACCCCGGTCCCGGCCGACGACCCCGCCACCCTGCTGGAGACGGTGAAGTTCTACCTGCGCGGCCAGGGCACCGATCCGCATGAGCGCCAACGGCTCCTGACCGAGCGCCGGGAAGAACTGACCCATGATGCCGCGGCCCGGCTGGGACCCCGCCGGCGCGCCGTGTTCTTCCGTCTGCTGCGGTGGGCCCAGGCCACGGCTCCGATCCGGGAGGACGCCCTCGCCGACGTCGGACTCGCCTGGCCGCTGCTGAGGCGGACACTGCTCGAACTCGGGCACCGGCTGGTGGCCGCCTCCGTGATCACTGTCCCGGAGGACGTGTTCTGGCTGCGGTTCCAGGAGCTGCGGAGCGCCGTCGAGTTCGGGCTCGCTGCACCCGGCACGCAGGCGGCCGGTACTGCAGCCGTGGCCATCACCGGAACTGCCCGCCCTGTCCGCGCCGACGCCGTCGAGGAACGGCGGATGCTGTGGCGGGGCCAGGCGAAAGCCGCTGCCCCGCAGATGCTCCCGGAGAGCCGGTGGATGGAGCGGTCTTTCGGCTCATGGATGCCGGCCGGGTCGCAGCACCAGAGCGGGGACGTCATCAAGGGCGTCGGTGCGAGCTCGGGCCGGGTCAGCGCACCCGCCCGCGTGCTGTCCGGGCCCCGGGATTTCGGCCAAATGCGGCCGGGGGATGTCCTGGTGGCACGGATTACCACGCCCGCCTGGACATCGCTGTTCGCCATGGCCTCGGCGGTGGTAACCGATGTGGGCGGCCCGCTGAGCCACAGCTCCATCGTTGCCCGCGAATACGGCATCCCGGCCGTCCTCGGCACCGGCGTGGCCACTCAACGGCTCACCACCGGGCAGCAGGTCCTGGTGGACGGGGACGCCGGCACGGTCACTGTCCTGCCGGCAGACCCCGCCGTGGCCGATGCTGCCGCGTCATCAACAAAAAAGTTATTGTGAACAGCTCATAAGCTACACGCGCGTCGGCTGACCTGCGCCGGGCACTCTGCCCTGCCGCGCTGGCCGGTAGCGGGTCAGTAGCTGGCCTGGGTTTCGCCGTCGGGCTTTTGGATGAACTTCGCGGCGAGGGCTTCGGAGCCCCGTGCGAGGAGGGCGACGTCGGCGCCCACCAGGATGAAGTCTGCTCCGTTGTCGAGGTAGTGCTGTGCGGTGTCCGGGTTGAAGGCGTTGACACCCGCAGGCTTCCCGGCAGCCTTTGCCGCGGCGAGGCAGTGCTCGACGGCGGCACGCACCTCGGGGTGTTCCTGCTGTCCCAGCAGGCCCATGGAGGCCGCGAGGTCGGAGGGGCCGATGAAGACCGCGTCGACACCGTCCACCTTCAGGATGTCCTCGACTGCTTCGACTGCGGCGGTGGATTCGATCTGGACGGTAACGCTGATGGTGCCGTTGGCCCGGGCGAGGTAGTCCGGGACCCGGTTCCACCGTGCGGCCCGGGCCAGCGCCGAGCCGACGCCGCGGACGCCCTGCGGCGGGTAGCGGGTGGCGGCCACCGCGGCTTCGGCCTCGGCGACCGAGTTGACCATGGGGATCAGCAGGTTCTGCACGCCGAGGTCCAGGTACTGCTTGATCACCACGGTGTCGTTGACCGGTGGCCGGACCAGCGTCTGAACCGGGTAGCCGTGGATGGCCTGGAGCTGGGCGAGGATGGATTCGAGCCCGTTGGGGCTGTGCTCGGCGTCCACCAGGAGCCAGTCCAGGCCGGATCCGGCGCAGAGCTCGGCGATCAGCGGGCTGCCGGAGCACACCCACATCCCGACGAGCGGGCGGCCTGCGTCGCGTTGTTGTGCGGCCAGGGCATCGCGGAAGGTGTGGTCTATTCGAAGCGGCACGTCACACTCCCCAGGGGTCCGTAGTCGGCGTGGACGGTGTCGCCCTTGTAGGCCCAGAGAGGGCGGGTGAAGGAACCGGCCAGGATGATGTCGCCGGCCTTCAGGGAGTCGCCGTGGGAAGCGATCTTGTTGACGAGCCAGTGGACGCCGTTGGCGGGGTGGTCCAGGACACCGGCGGCCACGCCGGTTTCCTCCACGGTCTGGTTCTTGTAGAGGATGGCGGAGACCCAGCGGAGGTCTACGGCGTCGGGCTTCACGGGGCGGCCGCCGATTACCATGGCGCCCATGGCGGCGTTGTCCGAGATGGTGTCCACGATGGTCCGGCCCTCCATTTCGATCCTGGAGTCCAGGATCTCGAGGGCCGGCACCACGTAGTCAGTGGCCTTCAGGACATCGAAAATGGTGCAGCCGGGGCCCTTGAGCCCGTCCTTCAGCACGAAGGCCAGCTCCACCTCCACGCGCGGGTGGGTGTACCGGTCCCACTGGACGGAGCAGCCGGTTTCCAGCACCATGTCATCGAAGATGGCGCCGTAGTCCGGTTCGGTGATGCCGGTGGCGTCCTGCATGGCCTTGGACGTGAGGCCGATCTTCCGACCCACCAGGGTCCGGCCGGCTTCCTCGTTGCGGCGCCGCCACAACTGCTGGACGGCGTAGGAGTCCTCCACCGTCATGTCCGGGTAGCGGGCCGTCAGGCGGGGGACGGGGGTGCGGGTCCGGGCGGCTTCCAGCAGCTCATCCGCGATGGCTTCGATCGTCTTCGGCTCCAGCATCGGTCAGACCTGCGCTCCCAGCTTGAAACCCTGCGCTTCCCCGGCAGGCCCGGCGTCACCGTCCGCTTTGCGGGTGTAGGAGAAGCCGTCGGCGCCCACGGTGACCGCCATCTCGGATTTTTCCTCACGTTCGATGACGGGCTGGGGGTTGCCGTCGAGGTCCAGGACCAGGGAGGCCTCGGTGTACCAGGACGGGACGACGGGGTTGCCCCACCAGTCGCGG
>Ga0160459_100364_pt1 | contig 19866 bp, 17 predicted proteins | sample HID1973K_E6MG_FD_108208 | JGI IMG/M metagenome (GOLD analysis project Ga0160459, IMG submission 108208) | Enriched mosquito-associated microbial communities from UW Madison campus, WI, USA - HID1973K_E6 MG | ecosystem: Host-associated > Arthropoda: Insects > Digestive system > Unclassified ... | reverse complement strand
GCCGATCGATAAAAAACTTTGCCATGTAACAGGCTCCCTTTCGTTACGCGCCCGAAGCGGCCGATGCGGCTTGCGCACCACTCGCCCCGCTCGCGTTGGCCGGAGCGGCAGCGCCCGGCGCGGATGCCGCCTGCGCGTCCGATGCGGGATACGGGAATTTCGCGTCGACCGGCTTCACCTGCATGCCGGGCTTCGCCTTCTCCACGCCGTTCACGATCACGCGATCGCCCGGGTTCAGGCCGCTGTCGACTACCCAGTTGTTGCCGTAGGTGGCGCTCGTGACGAGCTGGCGCAGTTCGACCTTGTCGTCCTTGTTGACGACGAGCGCGGTCGGCGTGCCCTTCTGGTCGTGCGTGACGCCGATCTGCGGCACGACGAGCGCGTGGTCGTTCACGCCTTCCTGAATTCGGGCGCGCACGAACATGCCCGGCAGCAGCACGCGGTCCTTGTTCTGGAAGATCGCGCGCACGGTCACCGAACCGGTGCTCTGGTCGACGCTCACGTCCGAGAACTGCAGCTTGCCCTGCTCGGTGTAGGTGCGGCCGTCTTCGAGCACGAGCGTCACTTTCGCGGCGTGCAGGCCTTCGGTCTGCAGCCGCCCTTCCTGAATCTGGCGGCGCAGCTTCAGTCCGTCGACGCTCGATTGCGTCAGGTCGACGTAGATCGGATCGAGCTGCTGCACGGTGGTGAGCAGCGTCGCGGCGCTTGCCTGCACGTACGCGCCCGGCGTGACCTGCGACAGACCGGTGCGGCCGGTGATCGGCGAGACGACATCGGTGTAGCCGAGGTTGATCTGCGCGGTATCCACCGATGCCTTGCCGGCCGCGACATCCGCCACGGCCTGGCCCTGCGAGGCGACGGCGTTGTCGTAATCCTGCTTCGACACCGCGTTGGCCGCGACCAGAACCTTGTAGCGCGACACGAGCGAGTTCTGCGACGCGACGTTCGCCTGGGCCTTCGCCAGCGTCGCCTTCGCGTTGTTCAGCGCGGCGATGTACGGCGCCGGATCGATCTTGTAGAGCCGCTGACCGGCCTTGACCTCGGCGCCTTCGGTGAATTCACGGCGCAGCACGATGCCATCCACCCGTGCGCGCACTTGCGCGACGAGGTAGGCGTTGGTGCGGCCCGGCAGATCGACGACGACCGGCACGCTCGTCGGCTGCACGGTGACGATGCCGACTTCGGGCGTTTGTGGCGGAGGTGCTGATTGTTTTTGTCCGCACGCTGCCAGGAACACGGCAGCCGTCGCGGCGGTGATTAAGCGGAGTGGAACCCGTTCGACGCGCATGGAGCGACCTCTGTCTAAGACTGAGAGTGAAGTGGGTGCGCGGCGGCCTTCCCCGGGCAATGCCGCGCACGAGCGTCATAAGACGCCGACCAATAAACAAGACAGTGAGACCAGTGAGCGCAACCGCCGGCCAGCGGCCGGGTCGTCATGCCCGTGCGCAGCGCTTATGAAGCGCCGCCCCAAGGCCTGAGGACGGCCAGAACGGGCAATCGAAGTGCAAGCTTAAATCGGAATCTGCTCGCTGGCTGAATTGTAAATATTGGTGAACGGGTGGTATTGTATATACATTCGTGGATGAATGTAAAAAACCGTACGTGTTTATCCCCATTGGAAGCGCGAAAGAAACCGCTCAGGGGAATCGATTACGTTCGACGAATCTTCGACAAGACCGCCATCGCGCGGTCCTTCAATTGCAGTAGCGGGAGCAGACGGCCAGCGGCCGCAGGATATGGTCAGACGAACCAAGGAAGAAGCGCAGGCGACGCGCAACCGGGTGCTCGACGCAGCCGAACGCGTCTTCTACGAGAAAGGCGTGTCACGCACGACACTCGCGGACATCGCCCACGCTGCGGGCGTGACGCGCGGCGCGATTTACTGGCACTTCGCCAACAAGGGCGATCTGTTCAACGCGATGTTCGACCGCAGCCTGCTGCCGCTCGACGAACTCATCGAAACGACCCTGGACGGCAAGGAAGAAGACCCGCTCGCGCGCCTGCGCGAGCTGTTCATCTGGTGCATGCGCAACATCACGACCGATGTGCAGCGGCGCCGCGTGTTCGACATCCTGTTCATGAAATGCGAGTTCGTCGAGGAGATGGGGCCGGTTCGCGAGCGTCATCAGAACAACATGCGCGACGGCATGGAGCGCATCGAGCGCGCGCTGCGCAATGCCGTCGAAAAAAGGCAGTTGCCCGCGACGCTCGACACGCGCCGCGCCACCACCATGCTGCACTGCCTCTTCACCGGCATCCTGCGCGACTCGCTGATGCTGCCCGATCTCGTCCATCCCGAGCGCGACGCCGAAGCGCTCATCGACGCGTGCTTCGACGCCGTGCGCTTCAGCCCCGCCCTGCTGTCACCGGCTGCCGGCTGACTTCGCGGCGCGCGCCCGCTGGTTCGACGCGTAAATGTTGTCGCGCGCGGGCGGCGCGCCGGTTTGCAGCGCGGCGATCCACTCATCGGTGCCGAGCACGGCGGCGAAGCGCGACTGCATCACGACCGTGAACACGCGGTGTATTTCCTCCGCACTCGCCCGGCCCGCGCTGTTTTCATAGGGCACGGCGCCCGTCGCATCCACGAGAAACTCGACCGCGAGACCGGCATGCACCGCGTGCTTGACGGTGGAATCGTCGCAATTGTGGGTCATGTAGCCCGCGATCACGAGCGTGTCGATGTCGTGCTGCGTCAGCCAGTCCGCCAGATCGGTGCCCGCAAAGGCGCTCGGCAGCGATTTCTCGACGTAATGCGCGCGCGGCCGCGACGCCACGGTTTCATGCAGTTCCGCCATCGTCGAACCGCGCGCGAAGATCGGCGCGCTGGCGGGCGCGAAATTCTGCACGACGACGACGGGAACGCCGTGCTTTTCGGCAGCGTCCATCGCGCGGCCGATATTGGCGAGCGACACGGTCACGTCGGGATATTCGATCGGCAGGTTGCCGGTGACATATTCGTTCTGCACGTCGATGACGATCAGGGCGCGGCGCGGCATGTTCAACTCCTTCGTGGATGGTCGAAGCATTGTCGCCGCGCATGTGCGCCGATCAGAAGTGGCCCGATTGCCAACTTTCGGCGGAATCGGGCCAAAATACCCGCATTCATCGTTTCGCGGGAGTCGTTGCCATGCATCGCCATTCGATCGCCGTCGTCGCGTTCGACCGCATCAGCCCGTTTCATCTCGCGGTGCCGTGCATCGTGTTCGGCGAGGAGCGCGGCGGGATCGGCGTGCCGTCGTTCGACTTTCGCGTCTGCGCGCTCGAAGCGGATGCGCTCGCGACATCGGCGGGATTCACCATCGCCGCGCTGCATTCGCTCGACCCGCTCGCCAGCGCCGACGTGATCATCGTTCCCTCTTGGCGCGATCCCGACGAGACGCCGCCCGCCCCGCTGCTCGACGCCCTGCGCGCGGCGCACGCACGCGGCGCGCACATCGTCGGGCTGTGTCTCGGCTCGTACGTGCTCGCGGCGGCGGGCTTGCTCGACGGCCGCGCGGCCACGACACACTGGGCCTGGGCCGACGATTTCGCGCGCCGCTATCCGCGCGTGCGGCTCGATCCGAACGTGCTCTATATCGACGATGGCAACCTCACGACCTCCGCCGGCACCGCGGCGGGCCTCGACTGCTGCCTGCACGTGCTGCGCAAGCTGGCCGGCTCGCACGCGGCCAGTCAGGTCGCGCGGCGGCTCGTGGTGCCGCCGCATCGGCAGGGCTCGCAGGCGCAGTTCATCGACGAACCGCTGCCGGAGCGCGCGAACGGCGAAAAGCTCGCCGGACTGCTCGACTGGATGCGTGCGCATCTGCAAACGGATCATTCGCTCGATGAACTCGCCGCGCGCATGGCGATGAGCCGCCGCAACTTTACGCGGCGCTTTCGGGAAACGACGGGCACGACGGTCGGCGCGTGGCTGACCGGACAGCGCGTCGCGTTCGCGCAGCGTCTGCTCGAAGACACGGATCTGCCGATCGATCGCATCGCGGAAGACAGCGGCTTTCGCACCGGCGCGACGCTGCGCCAGCACTTCGCGCTGACGCTCAAGACTTCGCCGTCGGCTTATCGGCGCGCGTTTCGCGGCGTGTGACGCCTCATTGCAGGCCGATGTGCTGCGCGAAGTACGCAAAGAGCGCGATGCACACGAGCATCGCGGCCCACGCCCAGACGGGCAGGCCGAGCGGATGCGGATCGTGGGAATGGTCGTGCTCGCGATGCGCGAAGCCATGCCCCGGCAGACGATGCCGCAGCACGCCGCTCGCGTGAGCATCGGCGGATGGACCGCGCAGCGCGCCCGAGCGGCGCGAGAACGCCGCCGACACCGAACCCGGCCGCAGGAACACATGACGTCGCGCGGCGTTGTCGCCGACCGCGCGCATCGACGGCAGGCCGTGCTTCGCGCGCACCACTTCGCAGAACTCGGCGAAGAAATCGTCGGCGCCTTCGCGCAGCGCGTTCTCGATCTGCCGCGACGGCAAGCCGGCGAGCGGGCCCGAGACCGTCGCCCAGACGGTGTATTCGATCCAGGTCGCATCGGCATCTTCGTCCGGATTCAGCGCGACCGCGATCTGCCCGCGCAGCGAGCCGACACCCTCGCCGCGCGCCTTGAAGCTCAGCGTGCGGGCGTACGCGGCATCGTCGGATTCGGTGGACTCGGTGGTTTCGCCTTCCGCATGCGCCGCCTGACGCGTGCGCCCGGCGGCGTGCGCGCGGATTTCGTAGCGCGCCCGCAGCGCGCCGAGCGGCACGATCAGCGTGAGGACATATTCGCCGCCCGGCGTGCGGCTGAACGATTCGCAGTTGTCGAGGCTCGCGCGCAGCAGCGCGAGGTCGCCCAATGCCTCCCGGACATGCGCCGGGTCGAGCGGAACGCACAGTGCATCGGTGACTTCCATTCGAGCCTCCGGGACCAGGATCGCATGCGTTCGTTATGGCTCAGCGGGCGTGGCGCTGTCTGTTCGGACGCGCGCCTATGACGTTTCGTCAATACGATCGACGCGCGAGCGGTGAAACGCGAGATAGCCCTTGATCCGCGCGGCGGCGTCGAGCGGCGTCTCGTAGCTCCACGCGGCGTTTTCGACCGGACCGTCTTCGGTCAGCAGATGATAGTGCGTGGCCAGGCCCTTGTGCGGGCACTGCGTGGTGTGGATGGAGCGTTCCAGACGCGCCATGTTCACGTCGGCGCGCGGGAAGTAGTGCACTTTTTCGGCGCCCGCTTCGACGACCGTGACGGACGCGTGCGTATCCGCATAAGTGACGCCCTGATGGATCACGCGGCAGCGCCGTCCGTTCGGCGTGATCTCGATGCGATGCGCCGCTTCGTGCCCGTCTTTGAGTTCCGTGCCCATCCTGATGCGCCTCCCGCGTGCGAACCGACATCGAAAGAAAAAGCCACGAGGCATCGAGATACCCGTGGCTTGATTATGAGACAAACTTGGGATGCTGGGTGAGTGCTTTCGATGCCTCGGACGCTTCTCCCTTGGACGCGCGCGCTTACTGAATGTTCCAGTGGAAAGCCGCCTTGGCCTTGCCCGGACCCGCGACGCTCACCGCCTGTTTCTTTTCCTGATCCTTGTACTTCGCGTAGACCGTGTAGCTGCCCGGCGGCAGCTTGACGAGCATGTAAGGTCCCATCGACTCGGTGGAAAGCGCCTCGGCGCCCTTGCCGTCGACGATACGCACGTGCACGCCCGAGAGGTAATCGGCGGTCGGCCCCGTGAAGCGCAGCGAAAGCGGCCAGTGCGCCTGTTCGCGCAACAGCGCGCGCGATTCATCGAGGCCGACGCCGCCCGAGGTCCAGGAGACGTCGCCCTGCTGCTGGATCTGCGGCAGGCCGCCGCCGTTGGTGTTGCCGGCGCTCGACATATCGCCGGTCGTGGCGCCCGAGGCTTGCGCCCAGGCGCCGCCCGCCATGCCTGCACCCAGCGCCGCAACGAGAACTGCGGTCGCCAGCTTGCCGGTGGTTCTGCTCGTCATGTTTCCGCTCCTTTGTCCGATGCCGCCCGGCCGGAAAGCGCCGGCGGCGTCACGCCCGATGCGTCGGCTTCACGCGATGGGGCACCAGCGAACCGTGGAGCATGGTTCGTGCCCGCATCGCGCAAGGCCGGCGCGCGCGTCAGCCGAGATCGACCGGCACGAAGATCTGGGCGTCGTCGCGCTGAATCAGCAATGCGATGCTGTCGCCGGCGCGCTGGACCATCGACTTCAACTGTTGCACCGACGTCACCGGCTGGCCGTTCACCGCGAGAATCACGTCGCCCGGCTGGATGCCCGCGCTCGCCGCCGCGCCGTTCGACTGCTGCACGAGCAGGCCGCGCGAGAGCGAATCGTTCTGCTTCTCTTCCGGCGAGAGCGGACGCACCGCGACGCCGAGGCGCGCGTCCTGCGCCGATGCGTTGTCGTCGCCGTTCGGATTCGCGCTCGCGGTCTTCGCGTCCTTCAGCGCGCCGATGGTCACGCTGAGATCCTTCGAACTCTTGTCGCGCCACACCGTCACCTTCGCCGAACTGCCCGGCGACAGACCCGCGACCTGCGACGGCAGCGAGGTCGAATCCGTCACCGGCGCGCCGTTCAGCGCCGTGATGACGTCGCCCGGCTGCAGGCCCGCCTTCGCGGCGGGACCGCCCGGCTCGACCGAACTCACGAGCGCGCCCTGCGGCGACTTCATGCCGAACGAGTTGGCGAGCGTCTGGTTCATGCCCTGCACCGCCACGCCGAGACGGCCGCGATCCACGTGACCCGTCTTGATGATGGCGTCCTTGACCTTGATCGCCTCATTGATCGGGATAGCGAACGAAAGACCCTGGAAGCCGCCGGTCTGCGAATAGATCATCGAGTTGATGCCGATCACTTCGCCTTGCAGATTGAAGAGCGGGCCGCCCGAGTTGCCCGGATTCACCGGCACGTCGGTCTGGATGAACGGCGTGTAGTTTTCGTTCGGCAGCGCGCGCGACTTCGCGCTGATGATGCCCGAGGTCACGGTATTGTCGAAACCGTACGGCGAGCCGATCGCGACGACCCACTGACCCACCTTGCTGCCGTTCGGATCGCCGATCTTCACGGTCGGCAGGTTCTTCGCGTCGATCTTGAGCACGGCGACGTCCGACTGCTTGTCCGCGCCGATGACCTTCGCGCGATACTCACGCTTGTCCGTGAGCTTCACGGTGACGACATTGGCGTTGTCCACGACGTGCGCGTTCGTGAGCACATAGCCATCGCTGCTCACGATGAAGCCCGAACCGAGGCCTTCGCTCGGCCGGTCGGCGCCCGGGCCGCCATTGCCGCCGCCGAAGCCGGGCATGCCGCCGAAGCGCTTGAAGAACTGATAGAGGGGATCGTCGGGGTCCATCGGCACCTGGGTCGCGCCACGGCGATTGGACGTCTCCTTGACGACGTGCTTCGCGCTGATGTTCACCACGGCAGGACCGTAGGTTTCGACGAGACCGGAGAAATCGGGAATGCCGGTTTTTGCCGCGGCTTCGGCGGGCATCAGCGCCGCTGCGGCCGCGGGCGCGATGACCTGCGGCGCCGGGACGTTGTTGTGCCCGGCCACGTAGCCCGCCGACAAGGCAACGGCAACAGCCACTGCGACGGCGCTGCGGGTGAGAATCTTCGCTTTCATCGTGTGCTCCTGACGAGGGGATGCGCTCTTGAGGAGCGCGCTTTATCGATGAAAGGACTTTACGGGGCGCCGCTTAAAGCTCACTTAAATGGTCGCACCCATGAAAGAGAGCGGCTATCCGGGATGGACAGTCGCCCTGCTTGCTGCTTGCATTTTTTCTGGCGGCCTGACCGCACCGCCGGATTCGTCTCGCTCACAGAACCACGTACCTAGAACTCGTAGCCGACCTGAGCACGCGCGCCGGTGTCACCGCTCGGGGTGATCGAGGCCGCGCCGTTCACGAGCCAACGACTGTCACGCGAGCGATATGTCGCGCCGAGACCGACTGCCGTGTAACCCTTGTAGTTGCCCACGCCTGCTGCAACCACGGTGTTGCCCGGCTGGCTCGGCGTCATGTTCGGCATGGACATGGCGGCGGCGACACCCGCGAACGCACCGCGCGCCACCGAATTCACGCTGCTCTGAACCGCGTTCAACTGGTTCATGTTCGCGGCGTCGGTGCCGTTGATGCCAGGCGCCACGTTCGTCAGGCGGCGCTCGTTGCCAGCGGAGCCGATCGAAACGGTATGGTTTTCCTCAGCCACTGAACTGTCGCCAATCGCAACCGAACTGGCACCCGATGCAACCGCGCCGTTCCCGATTGCGGTCGAACGATCGCCGGACGCGAGGGCCGGCGCGTCGTGAGCTTGCGACGCCATCAGTTCGTTGCCGGTGCTCTGAATGTTTACGACCCGCTGCTTGAGCGACGAGACTTCGAGATCTGTCGCATACAGCTGCGAGCCGTTCACAGCATCAGTACTGTCCGCGCTCAACGTACCGGCCGCCACGCCCGCCACCTTACGCGCCCCTTGCGTGCCCGTCATGTCGACCACCGTTCCGTCTGCGTTCTTCGCGACGGCGACCGTGCGCGTCGTCTGATCCTGCTGCACCAGACCGATCGAGCCACTGTTGATCTGATTGTCGATGTCAGCAATATCCGATGCGTTCTTCTGAATCTGCGTCGAGTAATTGGCGATGTCAGTCGTCAGGTTCGTGATATCGGCCGTGTTCTGCGCGACATTCGAACTGAGATTCGAGATTTCATTCGTGTTTTGCGACACACGGGTATCGAGGCTGGAAACCGCGTCACCAACGTTGTTCACGATCCGACCATTTACACGATAGGTGGGCTCGGTGATGGACCCATCGCTGTTCACCGTCGAGCCGCCGCCGAGCGCGGAAGCCGTCGAACTGGAAAGCGCGTGCAGTTGTGAGCCGTTGACCGCTTGCTGACTCGTGCTCGTCACCGCACCGTTGGCCACGCCGTCCAGGACGCGCGCACCCGCGAGACCAGCAAAGTTGACGAAGCTGCCGTCAGTGTTTGCTCCCACGTTGATATGGTGCGAAACCGAATCTTGCTGCACCAGACCGATTCCGCCGATATTGACCTGCTGCCTCAGATTGGTGATGTCGCTCGAATTCCGCGTCGTGCGGCCGTCGATGTTCGAAATCGCGTCGCCGACGTTGTTCACCGCCGAGGTCGAGCCGTCCGCGTTGTGAATGACGTACGTCGGCGCCGTGATCGAGCCGTCCGGGTTCACTGCCGAGCCACCTCCCATCGCAAATGCCGTAGCGTCAGCCAGCGCGTACAGCTGCGAGCCATTCACTGCCTGCTTGCTCGCCGGCTTCACCACGCCGTTGGCGACGCCGTCCACGACGCGTGCGCCAGCCGTGCCTGTGAAGTCCACCGTCGCGCCATCGGTGTTCTTCGCCACGGTGATGTTCTTCGTCGTCTGATCTTGCTGAACCAGACCGATCGTGCCGTTGTTGATCTGGTTTGTGATGTCGTCGATCAGCGTGGTGTTGCCTGCCACCGACATGCTGAGGGCGCCCAGAGCGGCATCGACCTTGCTGAAGCCCGCGCCGACATCCGTCGCCGCACCGCTCGTATTAGCGATCTGATTCGCCTTCGTGAGCGCGTAAGAAGGCGCTGCAACGTTACCGGTCGAGCCATTGAAGGTGGTGCCAAGCGCTGCGGCAGTGGAAGTGCCAGTCGTGTATAGCTGAGATCCGTTGATTCCGTCCAGGCTCGTTGAAGAAAGGCTGCCTGGCGCGAGACCGGTCATGGCTACATTGGAACCCGAGGCAGTCAAGGTGAGAAGGTTACTCGTCAACGACCCCGCATTGTCGAGGTAAAACGTCGCCTGGCCGGAAGTAAGCGCCAAGGCGGCACGGCCGGCGGGACTTCGACTATCCAGAACGGCATAGGGGCCGCTCAGACCAGTCACCCAGCTCGAGCAGCCGACGACGATCGAACCAGCCGATGATAAGTTATGCGTACCGCCTGCATCACTTAGGCACACTATGCTCGCGGAAGCCGGCGCCGAAGCCATGAGAAGCATGCCAGAGGCCACGCCGGTGAGTGTTCCACTTGCCAGAAAGGTACGGGACCGCTCGGATTTCGAACTCGATTTCCCGCTCGATTTTTTTGTTGCCGCAAACCATGATCCCGCGGCTTCATTCCAATTACTACATAAAGTCTCATTCATTTTATAGTCCTAACTTTTTTATAAAGATCGGCGGATGCGAAGAGCCAATACTTTTTTGAGGGCTTTTTCTTGCGCTACTAACCTATCGCCTTCTGCCTCTTTGACTTCAAGCGACAAAAGAGAATTTCTATCAAACAATTGAAATAGCTAATCGGAATACTCCGAATTGAGACGTGGTGCGCAGTTTTTTGCAACGACTGGCGAGCGGATATTTTCTGATGGCCCATCGAAAATTTCGACTCCGACGTCAATGCAACGCGCAGTCGTTGATCTGCCATCCTAAGGGTATGAATGACGATCGTGTTGGCAGCGATTACGCAGACGAATCCGCACGGGACGGCATCGGCTTCGCTGATGCGACCAGTCTTGCCGACGCTGTCAAAATCGAACCTTGACTCTCAGGCCACCGGCCTGCGATTCGCCGAGCGTCACCGCCGCGCCATGCTGGTCCGCGATACGCCGAACGATCGCGAGCCCGAGGCCGGTGCCCGCGATATCGCTGCGCGCACGATCCGCGCTCTCTCCCACGCGATAGAACCGGTCGAACACTCTTTCTCGTTCTTCTTGAGGTATGCCCGGACCGGTATCGGAGATCTCGACGAGCGCTCGCCCGTCTTTCGCTTTCACGCCGACGTCGACGCGGCCGCCGCGCGGCGTGTACTTCGTCGCGTTGTCGATGAGATTGTTGAACATCACGCGCAGCGAATCCGGATCGCCCTTGACGGTCGCGGGCTCGCTCGTTTCGATGCCGAGATCGACGCCGCGTTCCTGCGCGACGAGCACATAGCCGCGCACACAGCTTTCGAGCAGCGCATTGAGATCGACCTGCGTCTCGACCTTCTTGCCGTCCGGCTCCGATCGCGCGAGCGCGAGCAATTGTTCCGCGAGGCGCGTCGCGCGCGCGATGCCTTCGTGCAAGTCCTTGAGCGCTTCGCGGCGCGTGTCGTCGTCCTGCGCGCGCGCGACGAGTTGCGCCTGAATCTGCACGGCGGCGAGCGGCGTGCGCAGTTCGTGCGCGGCATCGGCGACGAAGGCCTTTTGCGTATCGAGCGCGGTAGACAGCCGCGACAGCAGCGCATTCAACGCGCGCACGACCGGCCGCACTTCCTGCGGCAGACGTTGATCGGAGAGCGGATCGAGCGCTTCGGGATGACGCGTATCGAGCGCGCGCGTCACGCGCTGCAAGGGCGCGAGCCCGCGTCCGACGATCACCCAGATCGCCAGCCCGAGCAGCGGCAGGAGCAGCACGAGCGGCCACAGCGTGCGCCACGCGACGCCCGCCGCGACGCGATTGCGGATCGACAGCGGCTGCGCGAGCTGCACGACGTTATCGCCGACGATCGCGCTATACACGCGCCATTCGCCGCGCGGCGTCATTTCGGTGGAGAAGCCGAGCTCCGCATGCGGCGCGAGCGGCACGCGCGGATGCGAGTAGTACATCAGCACGCCGTTTCGATTCCAGATCTGGATGACGACGCCCTCGTCGCTCTCGCTGCGCGAGCTGAGCACCGACGAAAACGGCTCCGACGGCAACGCCGCCGCGATCTGCTGAAGCTGGTAATCGAAGAGTTCGTTGGCTTCGGCGAGCGCCTGCCGATAGATCAGCCACCCGGCAAACCCCACGCCTACGATTACCAGCGCAAGCAGCCAGATCACCAATTGCCGGCGAATCGACCGCATCAGGCGTCCTTCGCGACCATATAGCCGAGGCCACGCACGTTGCGGATGAGATCGGCGCCGAGCTTCTTGCGCAGCGAATGGATGTACACCTCGACCGTATTGCTGCCGATTTCCTCGCCCCAACCGTAGATCTTTTCTTCGAGCTGGCTTTTCGACAATACCGCGCCGGGCCGCGCCATCAGCGCTTCGAGCAACGCGAACTCGCGCGCCGACAGCGACACGGGCGCACCCGCGAGCGTCACCTGATGCCCGACCGGATCGAGCGTCAGTTCGCCGTGCCGCACGAGCGACTCGCCGCGCCCCACGTGACGGCGGATCAGCGCGCGCATGCGCGCGCCGAGTTCGTCGAGATCGAAGGGCTTGACGAGATAATCGTCCGCGCCGGCATCGAGCCCTTTCACGCGATCCGCGATGGCGTCGCGCGCCGTGACGATCAGCACCGGCAGCGAGTTGGCGCGCGCGCGCAGCGTCTTCAGCACGTCGAGCCCGTCGCGCTTGGGCAGGCCGAGATCGAGCAGCATCAGATCGTAAGGCTCGCCGCCAACCGCAGTGAGCGCGGCCTCGCCGTCCTGCACCCAGTCGACTGCGAAGCCGTCCGCGCGCAGCGCCTTGCGCACGCCTTCGGCGATCATCCGGTCATCTTCGACAAGCAGGATTCGCATGGCACATGTCTGTTGGTGGTTACGTGGCGCGGTCTTCGGGCCGCGACGGGTTGCGGCTCATTGTAGCCGCGCGTGCCCGCCACAGGCTTAAACGGGACTTAACCGCGAGGCGCGTCCATTTTCAGAGGACAACGACGGGTCGCGGGCATTTCCGGTCGGGTCGCTTCGAGGCAATTTTTGGCCCGTACGATTTCCGCAAGCCAGCTTGTCTACAATAGCCGCTTCCCGCGCGGCGCCGCCCGCATCCAGTCCAAGAACAACGCTCGTCCATGCCGCTCGCTTCCCGCCCCGTGTCCCGCCGTCTTTCTTCGATCGCGCTCGCCGCAGCCCTCGCGTGCGCCGCGCTCGGCCATATCCCCGACGCCGACGCCCGCGGCGGCACGAAAGCCGAATCGCAGGCGCAGTCGCCGGAGCGCGCGGCAAAGGGCGGTGCGAAATCGAAGCGCGCGGCCAAAGGCGCAAGGGCCGAGCACGTCGCGAAAGCGAGCGTCCCCGCGGGCCCGCTGCCCCCTTCGGTGATGGCGGCGCTCGCGCGCGCGCACGTCCCGCTCGCGTCGATGAGCGTGGTCGTGCAGCGCGTCGGCGGGCCGCTGCCGCTCGTCTCGGTCAACGCGAACGAGCCGATGCTGCCCGCCTCGACGATGAAACTCGTCACGACCTACGCGGGCCTCTCGATGCTCGGGCCGGACTATCGCTGGAAGACAACCGCGTACGCCGACGGCGAGGTGGACGCGCAAGGCATCCTGCACGGCAATCTGTACATTCAGGGCACGGGCGATCCGAAGCTCGTGCCGGAAGAACTGATCGATCTCGTCGAGCAGATCCGCAAGAACGGCATCACGGGCATCGACGGCGCGCTCGTGCTCGACAAACGCTACTTCGACGCCTCCACGCGCGATCTGCCCGCCTTCGACAACGACGACACCGCGCCCTACAACGTCGGCCCGGACCCGCTGCTCTACGCGTTCAAGTCGCTGTCCTTCACGTTGACGCCGAGTCCGGACGGACAAGTCTCCATCGACGTATTGCCGCAACTCGCGCAACTGCAGATCGACAACGAATTGCGCGTCACGCGCGGCGCATGCACCGGCTCGCTGCAGGCGGCGTCGCCGAGCGTGGCGCAGACGCAGGGCGGTTTCGTGCAGGCGTCGTTCGTCGGCGACTATCCGCTGCGCTGCGGCTCGCGCACGGTCAATGTCGCCGCGCTCGATCATTCGACTTTCTTCGCCGGCGGCTTTCTTGCGCTATGGAAACAGGCGGGCGGCGCGTTCCAGGGCGCCACGCGCGAAGGCCCGACGCCGTCGAATGCGCGGCTCGTCGGCACGCATCGCAGCCCGGTGCTGTCGGACGTCGTGCGCGACATCAACAAGTTCAGCAACAACGTGATGGCCCGCAACCTGTTCCTCACGATCGGCGCGGCGCAATCGAAGCCGCCCGCGACCACGGCGAAATCCTCCGCCGCGATCCAGGCGTTCCTGAAGCGCAGCGCCCTGCCGATGAACGGCCTCACGCTCGACAACGGTTCCGGCCTTTCGCGCGACGAGCACATCAGCGCGACCTCGCTCGCCGATCTGCTGATGGCGGCGAACGCGAGTCCGGTCGCGCAGGTGTTCGTCGAATCGCTGCCGATCGCGGGCGTCGACGGCACGATGCGCAACCGTCTCACCAACGCGGGCGCGCTCGGCAACGCGCACATCAAGACCGGCACGCTGCGCGACGTGCGCGCGATCGCGGGCTATGTCGGCGCGGCCAACGGCGAGAGCTACGTGGTCGTGAGCTTCATCAACGATCCGCGCGCCGAGGCCGCGCGCGGCGCGCACGATGCGCTGCTCGAATGGGTCTACGAAGGCGCGCGCAAGCCGGGCACGGCCGACTGACCGACGCATGAGGTCGCGCTCGCAGGCACACGGCGCGGCCGCGACCGAAGATTTCTTCTACGAAGTGACGCCCGGGAAGCCGCGCACGGCGTGTACGCTGTCGGGCACGGCGTTCGGCCGGAAGCGTCGCGTGTCGGGACGGGCACGCCGCATCGCTTAAACTCGCAGGTACGCGGCGTGAGACCGCAAGACGGTCGGACGCCGCAATCGAACTAGAAAACACCCAAGAGGGAGACGAGGTCCATGAACAAGCAACGCTCGACGCGCGCCGCACTGGTGCGCTTTGCTCAAGTCGCGACCGCCAGCGCGGCCTTTGCCCTGCTCGCCGCGTGCGGCGGCGGCGGTGACGACAACAACAATTCCACGCCGCCGGGCGGCGTCAAGCTGCAGGTGGTGTCCTTCGGCGACAGCCTGTCCGATGTCGGCACGTATGCGCCGGTCGCGGCGGCGAACTTCGGCGGCGGCCGCTTCACGACGAATCCGGGCCAGGTCTGGGTGCAGAACGTCGCGCAGTATTACGGCGATACGCTGGCGCCCGCGATGACCGGCGGCTTCGGCGTGCCGCCCACTCCGCAAGGCGGTCTCGGCTACGCGCAGGGCGGCTCGCGCGTGACCAATCCGATCGGCATCGGCCATGCGACCACCGATCCCGCCAACTACACGCAGGCGCTGACGGTTCCGGTCGTCACGCAGGTGTCGAATTATCTGTCCGCGCACGGCAGTTTCAATGCGAATCAGCTCGTCATCATCAACGGCGGCGCGAACGATATCCTGTTCAACCTCACCGCGGTCCAGAGCGGCCAGATGACGCCTGCCACGGCCACTGCCGCGATCGGCCAGGCGGCGATCGATCTGGCGGGCGTGATCGGCAAGGTCGTTCAGAGCGGCGCGACGCATGTGCTGGTGTCGAACGTGCCCGATATCGGCACGACGCCGCAGGGCATGATGAGCAACGCCCAGACGCGCGCGCTGCTCTCGCAAGCGTCGCTCGGGTTCAACCAGGCGCTTGCGGCTGCGCTGACGAAAAGCGGGCTGATGTCGAAGGTCATTTACCTCGACATCGTTCCGACGCTCGCCAATATCACGGCGAATTTCGCGCAGTTCGGCTTCACGGTGTCGAATACGGGCACGGGATGCAATCTGCAGGCGATGGCCGCGGCGGCGCAGAAGTTCGGCGAACCGAATCCGCAGGCTTTCGCGACCTCGCTGTTCTGCTCGCCGCAGACGTTGACGGTTGCAGGCGCGGATCAGACGTACATGTACGCCGATACCGTGCACCCGACGACGCATCTACATGCGCTCTATGCGCAGACGGCGGAGCAGACGATTGCGAAATCGGGGTTGGGGAAGTAAGGCAATCCATGACTGGATAAAAAAACCGCTCGGTCGAGAAATCGCCGAGCGGTTTTTTTTGCTTTTGATGCTTCAGGGTATTCGCGGAGGTGAAGGAATCACTCCTCCGCCTCAAACGCCGCCGCAGCCCGCCCCAGCCGATCATTCACCGCGATCCACTCCACCGTCTCCGGCAACCGCTCGATCAGAATCCGCTCGACATTCGCCCGATCCAGCGCGCGCAACAAACCATACAAATCACGCGCATAACTCTGCGGATCTTCCGGCGCGGCCACGAAATGCACATTCGCCGCATGCGCCCACTCGCCCGCCCGCGATGCCCGCGCGACCAGCGCGATCTTCTTCCCGCTCGCCCGATCCTGCGCGGCGATCAGCGGTTCGATCGTTTCGAACGGCAGCAGCGCGAGCGGCGTGCGCGGCGCGTAATGCGCCTTCAAGGTCCCTGAAGCGCGCGGCGCCGTCGCGTCCGATCCATCCGGCAAACGCGGCGCAATCCCGATCACGTCCGCGATCTGCTGCGGACTCACATGCCCCGGCCGCAACAACGCGGGAAAACCGCGCGACAGATCCAGAATCGTCGATTCGATGCCGACATCCGCCGCCCCGCCATCGAGCACATGCACCGCGCTGCCGAACTCATCGCGCACGTGCTGGGCGGTCGTCGGACTGACATGGCCGAACCGATTGGCCGAAGGCCCCGCCACGCCGCCCTGCTTGCCGCTACCCAGACGAAGCGCATGAAACGCCGACAGCAACTGCTGCGCGACCGGATGCGACGGGCACCGCACGCCCACCGAATCCTGTCCGCCGCTCACCGCCGCCGGAATATGCGCCGCGCGCTTGAGGATCAGCGTCAAAGGCCCGGGCCAGAACGCATCGATGAGCTTGTGCGCATCGGCGGGCAGCTCGCGCACCCAGTAGCCCGGATCGGCCTCGGGCGCGAGATGCACGATCACCGGATGATTCGCCGGCCGGCCCTTCGCCGCATAGATGCGTGCGATGGCGTCCGGACTCTCGGCGTCGCCGCCGAGTCCGTAGACCGTTTCGGTCGGAAACGCGACGAGTTCGCCGGCATCGAGCAAGGCGGCGGCTTCGTCGATCTGCGCGACGCTCGGATAGATGATGGTCATTGCTTCTACGGCAAAAAACTCAGTCGAGCGGGATATGCAGCATGCGCGCGCAGTCGCGCGCCGCCGTGCGCGCTTCTTCGAGCGTCGCCGCCGTGAAGTTGATGTGGCCCATCTTGCGGCCCCGGCGCGCCTCTTCCTTGCCGTACAGGTGCAGCCGCGCCGATGGCATCGCGGCGACTTCCGTCCAGGCGGGCGCGCGCGCCTTGTTGCCATCGAACCAGATATCGCCGAGCAGGTTCAGCATCGCGGCCGGCGAATGCTGGCGCGTGTCGCCGAGCGGCATGCCGGTCATCGCGCGAACCTGTTGCTCGAACTGGCTCGTCGCGCAGGCATCCACCGTGTAGTGGCCGGAATTGTGCGGACGCGGCGCCATTTCATTGGCGATGAGCGTGCCGTCTTCCAGCACGAAGAATTCGACGCACAGCACGCCGACATAACCGAGCTTCGCCGCGATGGTGAGCGCGGCGTCCTGCGCCTGCGCGACCAGCGCGTCCGATGCGTCCGGCGCGGGCACGACCGTCTTCGCAAGAATGCCGTTCACGTGCACGTTCTGCGCGAGCGGGAACACGGCGGACTTGCCGTCGCCGCCGCGCGCGATCAGCACGGAGACTTCGTACTTGAGCGGCATGCGCTTTTCCAGCACGCACGGCACGCCCGCGAGCGACGCATACGCGTTGCGCACGTCCGCGACATTGCGCACGCTCACCTGCCCCTTGCCGTCGTAGCCGAGGCGCGCGGTCTTGAGAATGCCCGGCAGCACGGCCGCGATCTTCTCGTCGGGGAGCGCGGCGAGCGCCTGCGCCGATTCGATCACGACATGCGGCGCGACCGGCACGCCCGATGCCGCGATGAAGCGCTTTTCCGCGACGCGGTCCTGCGCGATCGCCACGCAGCCCGCAGCCGGACTGACGAACGTGCACGACGCGAGAAATTCGAGACTCGCGGCCGGCACGTTCTCGAACTCAGTCGATATCGCCGCGCACAGGCGGCCGAGTTCGGTGAGCGCGTTTTTATCGTCGTAGGCGGCGCGGATATGGCGATCCGCGACCGCGCCCGCGGGGCTCGTCTCGTCCGGATCGAGGACGGCGACGCGATAGCCCATCGATTGCGCGGCGAAACAGAACATGCGGCCGAGCTGGCCGCCGCCGACCATGCCGAGCCACGCGCCCGGCAGGATGGGAGAAATCGGGGAGTTGTGTGGGTTCATCGTGGGGCTTGGGTGGCTGGCTGTGGGCATCGGCGATGGCGCGGCGCGCGTTCCGCGCGCCGGGTCATCAGAGCGGCGGCAGCGCCATGTCCCGCGCCGCCTGATTCTGCTTCACGCGAAACGCGGCGAGCGCCTGCGCGTAACGGGCGTCCGTTACGCTCAGCAGCGACACCGCGAACAACGCCGCGTTCGCCGCGCCCGCCTCGCCGATGGCGAAGGTCGCGACCGGCACGCCCTTGGGCATCTGCACGATCGAATGCAGCGAATCGACGCCCTTCAGATACTTGCTCGCCACCGGCACGCCGAGCACCGGCACCGTGGTCTTCGCGGCGAGCATGCCCGGCAGATGCGCCGCGCCGCCCGCGCCCGCGATGATCGCGCGCACGCCGCGCTCACGCGCGCTTTCGGCGTACGCGAACATTTCGTCCGGCATGCGATGCGCCGAGACGACTTTCGCCTCGTACGGCACGCCGAATTCCTGAAGAATCGCGACCGCGTTCTTCATCACGTCCCAGTCGGAGCTGGAACCCATCAACACGCCGACGAGCGGCGTTTCATGCGTGTGCGCTGCCTTGATCATCGAACTGCTTTCCTCTGCTTAGTCGAGCGTCTTGCCGGTCAAACGCTGAAGCGCTTCCTGATACTTCTCCGACGTCTTCGCGATCACGTCGTCCGGCAGCTTCGGCGCGGGCGGCTCTTTCTTCCACGGCTGCGTTTCGAGCCAGTCGCGCACGAACTGCTTGTCGAACGACGGCGGATTCGTGCCGACCTGATAGCCGTCCGCGGGCCAGAAGCGCGACGAATCGGCGGTCAGCACTTCGTCCATCAGATACAGCTCGCCCTTGTTGTCGAGACCGAATTCGAACTTCGTATCCGCGATGATGATGCCGCGCGTCGCCGCGTACTCGGCCGCTTCCTTGTACAACTGGATGGAGATGCGCTTGATGGTCGCCGACAGCTCGGTGCCGATGCGGCGCTCCATCTCATCGTAGGTGATGTTTTCGTCGTGATGGCCCATTTCGGCCTTCGCCGCCGGCGTGAAAATCGGCTCGGGCAGCTTCTGCGCGTTCTGCAGGCCCGGCGGCAATTCGACGCCGCACACGGAACCGGTCGCCTGATAGTCCTTCCAGCCGCTGCCCGCGAGATAGCCGCGCACCACGGCTTCGACGAGAATCGGTTCCAGACGCTTCACGACGACCGCGCGGCCCTTCACCTGTTCGACTTCATCGGCGGCTACGACGGTCGAAGGATCGACGCCCGTGTTGTGGTTCGGCACGATGTGCCCGAGCTTCTCGAACCAGAAATCGGCCATCGTGTTGAGCACGCGGCCCTTGTTCGGAATCGGCTCGCCCATGACGACATCGAATGCGGAAAGGCGGTCGGTCGTCACGATCAGGAGCTTGTCCTGACCGACTGCGTAATTGTCGCGGACCTTGCCGCGGCCGAGCAGCGGCAGCGATTTGATCGTGGATTCGTATAGCGTGGACATCGTCATGTACCGAGAAGGACTGAAATGGTGAAACCCGCGCTCGGACCTCTGGCGCGGGGAAAAGAAATGCGAACGGGCTCCGAACCCGGAACCCGTTGATTTTACTTTACAAATCGACCGCGCTTTATTTCACGATCTGCGCGAGTGCGCCGGACTTGTACTTCTCGGCGATCTTGTCGAGCGAAACCGGCTTGATCTTGCCGGCCATGCCTTCGCAGCCGAACTGCATGTAGCGCTGACGGCAGATTTCCTTCGCCGCCTCGCGCGCGGGCTTCAGGTAATCGCGCGGGTCGAACTTCGACGGATTTTCGAACAGATAGCGGCG
>Ga0160459_100362_pt1 | contig 19950 bp, 15 predicted proteins | sample HID1973K_E6MG_FD_108208 | JGI IMG/M metagenome (GOLD analysis project Ga0160459, IMG submission 108208) | Enriched mosquito-associated microbial communities from UW Madison campus, WI, USA - HID1973K_E6 MG | ecosystem: Host-associated > Arthropoda: Insects > Digestive system > Unclassified ... | reverse complement strand
GGTGCAGATCATCAGCTGGAGCACGGACACGTTCGAAGAACCTGTGGAAATGATCGGGACCGGCGCAGCGCACATTTTTGCCGAGATCGACCAGCCGGATACGAACTTCATCCTTCGGCTCTGGGATGCCGCTCCCAGCGGGAAGCGCCAGCTCATCACCACCGGCTACCTGAAAGCGTCCCACCGGGAACTCGATGAGGAACGCACCACCGAGGGCAACCCCTACCACCCGCACACCAGGGCTGTCGCGGTGGAGCCGGGGAAGATCGAGGAGTACGTGGTGCGGCTCTACCCGTTTGCGAACACGTTCAACCCCGGCCACCGGCTCGTCGTGGAAATGTCCAACGGCGAACCCCTTTCCGACGAACATAATGCGCTGCTGCCGCCGGACGCCTTCCATCTTCCCGTGGGGCGGCCGGTGACGCACAAGATCTACCGGGACGCGCACCACCGGTCCCGGCTCGTGTTGCCCTTCACCAAGGGCGGCAGTCCTGCGGAGTAGGAGTGGAAAGCAACCGTGCGGGCCTCTCATATGCTGGGGGCATGGACCGTTCCACGCCCCCTCGCCGTGATGGGAAGCCCCTCGACTCCCGGCCCCTCGCCGTCGCCATCCTGGATATCTCGTTCGAGGTACGGCGGAAGACCCATGAGGGGACGGGAGTCCTTCCGCTCTCCAGTGGAGTGCTCGACGTCATCCGCGTTATCGAGCGGCACCCAGGCATCACGGTGGCGGAAGTGGCGGCCCGCCTGGGACGTCAGCTGAGCAACGTCAGTTCGCAGCTGCGGGAACTTGTGGCGCTGGGCCTGGTGACCCGGGAGCGCGACGCCTCGGATAAGAGGTACGTCGCCCTGCATCCGACGTCCGAGTCGGTGCGCATCAAGACCCTCCTTGAAGAAGCGTGGGCGGCCGCGCTGGCTACGGCCGGCGACCGGTTGGAAGAAGGGGACCGTGACCGCCTGGCCGCCGCGCTGCCGGCGCTGGAACGCCTGGCTGCGGTCCTGGCGGAGCCGGGCCGGGACTAAGGGTTTACAGGACGCTGCTTTGAACTCAGAACAACTAATACTTATACTTATGTAAGTATTACTACCTAGAGTTGGAGAACCTTGTGGCCACACAAACCGCGCCGCCCGCAGCGCTCAATCGGACCGCCCCCGCCCGCGGCAAATGGTGGGCGCTGGTCTTCCTGGCCCTGGCGCAGTTCATGGTGGTCCTGGACGGCACCATCGTGAATTTGGCCCTTCCGCGCCTGCAGGCTGAGATGGGCATCAGCGACTCCACCCGCGCATGGGTGGTGACCGCCTACGCCCTGGCGCTCGGCGCATTCCTGCTCCTTGGCGGGCGCATTGCTGACTTCTGGGGCCGGAAACGCGCCTTCATGACCGCCTCCATCGGATTCGCCGTCGCCTCGCTCGCCGGCGGGCTCGCCCAAGCGCCGTGGGAGTTCATCGGAGCACGCGCCCTCCAAGGGCTGTTTGCGGCCCTGCTGGCACCGGCAGCATTGGCGCTGCTCACCGTCTCCTTTCCGGGAGGAAAGGAGCGGGGAACGGCATTCGCCGTCTTCGGTTCCATCAGCGGCGTGGGGGCCGCCGCCGGCGTCCTGCTGGGTGGCTTCCTCACGGACTACGTTTCCTGGCGCTGGTGCTTCTTCGTCAACGTGCCCATCGCTGTGATCGCCCTGCTGGGCGTGTGGAGGAGGGTCCAGGAAAGCAAGGCCGAAGGATCAGCGAAGTACGACTGGCCTGGAGTGGTTCTGGCGGCACTGGGGCTCGGCGCCCTCGTCTTCGGGTTCACTAACGCCGAACATGGCTGGGCCTCGCCGGAAGCCTGGGGATTCATCCTGGCCGGTGCCGCGCTCATGGTGCTGTTCGTCGTCGTCGAACAGCGCGTCAAGCACCCCTTGCTGCCCCTTCGCGTTGCCACTGAACGCAACCGTGCCGCTGCCTTCCTCGCATCCTTCCTGGCCGGCGCGGTCCTGATCGGCGGCATCCTCTTCATCAACTTCTATATCCAGATCGTGCTGGGTTTCGCGCCCTTCATCGCCGGAGTGGCCTCGCTGCCCATGACGGTGGTGCTGATCGCCACAGCGGGCATTGTTGCCAAGAACTTGCCGGCGCTGGGCGCCAGGATTCCGACCGCGGTGGGTCCGCTCTTCATGGCCGCGGCGATGCTGTGGCTCACCCAGGTCAAGGCGGACGGCTCCTATTTGGTGAACATGCTGCCCGCGCTGATCCTCCTGGGCATCGGGTTGGGAATGGTGTTCGTCCCCATGCAGAACCTGGCGCTCCTCGGGGTGGACAAGGACGACGCCGGCGTCGCCAGTGCGCTGGTCAACGCCTCGCAGCAGGTTGGCGGCTCACTCGGCATCGCCTTGTTCAGCACGGTCGCGGCCGCCGGCGCTGCGGCCGCGGGCGGATCCCCGATGGAGGCACTCTCCAGCGGATACGCAACGGTCTTCTGGTGGGCCGCCGGCGTCGCCATGCTGATAACGCCTGTTGCCCTGCTCCTGATCACCATCAGCAGGAAAACCTTCAGCGGCGCAGGCACCTCCGACGCGCCGGCCGTGCACCTGTAGAACATTGAGGCGGCTGGCACTGGAGCTCACGGCCGGGCTTCGCCGGTGAGGGGGCCCGGCCCGGGTTTATGAATACGGGGAACCTGTGGGGGCCATCGGTGCGGGCGCCGCCGTGGTGGAGGCGCGCACCGTCAGGTGTGTGGGCATCACCGAGCGGGTGCGCGTGCCGCCGCCGCGGAGGGGATCCAGCTGTGCCAGCAGCATGGTCACCGCCACCCTGCCGGCCTGCTCGATGGGGGAGGACATGGTGGTCAGGGGCGGGTTGCAGAAATCGGCGCCGAAGATGTCATCGCAGCCCACGATGCTCATGTCCTGGGGGACCCTGACGCCCCGTTCGCGGAGCCGCTGCAGCATGCCGATGGCGATCAGGTCATTGAACACGATGCAGGCCGTGGCGCCGCTGTGGACTGCGGTGTCCGCTGCCGCGGCGCCGGACTGGGTCTTCGGGGCGAACGGCCCCAGCCTGACCACGTCGATGCCGCGCTCCTTGCCGGCTTCGGACAAGGCGTCCCACCGGCGGGCGTTCGACTGGGACGAGACAGGGCCGGAGATGTACGCCACCCTGGTGTGGCCCAGCGAAATCAGGTGGTCCAGGGCCTGGCCGGTGGCCGCGGGGGTGTCGATGATCACCGCAGGAACGCCGGGCACATCCCGGTTGATGGCCACCAGCGGCATGGCAGCGGAGGCCGCCAGCAGGGCCTCATCCGTCAAGCGGGAAGCACCCACGATCAGGCCGTCCGCGCTCTTGCGGAGCTGCTGGATGGCACTGGCCTCCACCTCGTCCGATTCTTCGGTATCAACCAGGAGCTGCGTGTACCCGGCGGCTTTGAGCTGGAGCTGGGTTCCGCGGATGAGGTCGAAGTAGAAGGGATTGGTGATGTCCGGGACCAGGACGCCCACGGCGCCGGTCTTTCCTGAACTCAGGGCCTTGGCCTGCGAGTTCGGCGTGTAGTTAAGCTCGACGGCGGCGGCCTGGATCCGCTCCCGGGTCCGGATATTGACCCGCTCCGGCGTGGACAAAGCCCGGGACACCGTGGACGGGGCTACGCCGCACACGGCAGCGATGTCGTGGATGGTCGCGGGGCGGCCCACGGAAACTTGCGGCAGTGCCATGGCGTTCCTCTCTGAACGGACTGGCGTGAGCGCGGTTGTGACCGGAGACACTGCGCTGAAAGCCCTAGGATGTCACGGATCGCACATTGTGGCAACCGGTTGTCGGTGAATTGCAACGCGGCTAATGTTGCAGGGGAGATGTGACACCAGCCACGCATGCCCCAGGCCAATGACGCGCCGGCATGCCAGCACCAAGGAGAAACCGTGAGCGAGACTGCAACCTGGCCCCTGTCCGGATTCGGCGACGAAATCGATCCCGATCCGCACGTGCAGGCCGCCGTGCTGCTGGCCCTGGGTGCCAGCCACATCGAGGTCCGGAGCGCGTGGGGGACGAACGTCTCCGAACTTACGGCGGAGCAGGTGCAGGAACTTAAGGGCATCCTGGACGGGCGAGGACTGAAGGTTTCGGCCGTCGCCAGCCCCATCGGCAAGGTGGACGTCAGCCTGCCCGTGGAGCACGAGGTGGAGCGCCTGCGCCAGATCATTTCCGTTGCCAAGGGCCTGGACACCCGCTACATCAGGATCTTCTCCTTCTACCGCGCTGAGGCCCAAAATGCCGGGGATATCCGCGACGACGTCCTGGTCCGCATGGCCGCACTGGCAAGGGAAGCCGAGGCGGCCGGCGTCGTGCTCCTGCACGAAAACGAAAAAGACATCTACGGCGACACCCCCGAGCGCGTCCTGGACATCATGGAAACGGTCGCCTCCCCGGCGCTCCGCGTTGCGTGGGACAACGCCAACTTCGTGCAGGTGGGCGTCAAGCCGTACACCGCGGGCTACGCCATGCTCCGGCCCTACCTCGAATATTTCCAGGTCAAGGACGCCCTGTTCAGCACCGGCGAAGTAGTCCCTTCGGGCCACGGCGACGGCGAACTGGACGCCACGGTGGCCGCCCTGAAAGCGGATGGCTTCAGCGGTTTCGCTTCCCTTGAGCCGCACCTCGCCAGCGCCCACGAACTGGGCGGCTTCTCCGGCCCGGTGGCGTTCGGCATCGCTGCCCGCGCCTTCGCCGTTCTCGCCGGCAAGCACGGGGTTTCGTTCGCGTGACGGCCCGGGCGGCCGTCATCGGGTGCGGCGACGTTTCCTCCGTCCACTTCGAGGCCATTGCCAAGCTCGACGACGCCGTGCTGGCCGGGGTTTGCGACCCCGACACCCAGCGGCTCACCGCAGCCGTGGAGGCTTTTGGCGTTCCGGGCTTCAGCGACCACCTCAGGCTGATCGAGGAGGTCCGGCCTGATGTGGTGCACATCTGCACGCCGCACAATGAGCATGCCTCCATTGCAGCGGACTGCCTGGAGCGGGGCGTGAACGTCATTGTAGAGAAGCCGCTGGCCCACACGCTGACTGAGGGCCGGCGGCTGGTGGCAGCGGCCGAAGCGAACCGCGCAAAGATCGCCGTCTGCTTCCAGAACCGGTACAACGCCACGTCCCAGGCGATGCACCAGCTTCTGGCAACCGGCGACCTCGGGGCGGTGGTAGGTGCGTCCGCCACAGTCATGTGGCAGCGGAACGCGGATTATTACCGCAACCGGCCCTGGCGCGGAACCTGGGAAGGCGGCGGCGGTGGCCTCCTGATGAACCAGGCCATCCACACCCTGGACCTGCTCCAATGGCTGGCGGGGGACATCACTGCGGTCAGCGGCAATGCGTCCACCCGCTTCCTGGGCGGCGACATCGAGGTGGAGGACACTGCGGAATTCGTGGCCGAGCATGCCAACGGTGCCCGCAGCGCCTTCTATGCCACCCTGGCCAACCCGTACAACGCGCCGGTGACCCTGGATGTCGTCACCGAAAAAGCCGTCCTGAACCTCCGGGGCGACCTGACGGTGACGTATGCCGACGGTCGCGTGGAGGTTGTGCCCGAACGCAGGAGCGCTTCCGGCGGGCGTGACTACTGGGGTGTGTCCCACGAGCTGCTGATCGCCGATTTCTACGCCCGCCTCGGTGACGCGGAACCGTTCTGGATCAGCCCTGCCGAAGCGGAGAAATCGCTGCGGATCATCAAGGACATCTACCGCCAGAGCTACCCGGACGCGGCTGAAACCGTTTCCTGACAAACGGCTGCAAAACAAAAGTGCAACTTTTCTGACAACCGGTTGCCAATAATGGCAACGATGCGTACTGTGGGTTCCACAAGCGATGTGGCGCAGGCCACACGCTTTCGCCAAGAGCACCACTCCACTCATCCAAGGAGCCAACGATGAAGTTCGGTCCCAAGGCGGCAGGCGCCGCTATTTTCCTCAGCGCAGCACTCGCGCTGACCGGTTGCGGTGGCGGCGGTTCCGCCACCGGCTCCGGGAACGGCGGCGCAGCCACCACGTCGCTGACCATCGCCGAACTCGGAGACCTGCCGTCATTCGACCCGGTAGACGCCCACATCGGCCACACCATGCCGTACTACCAGGCCGTATACGACACTCTGCTGATCCGCGAAGCGGACGGCACCATCAGCCCCATGCTGGCGGCGGAGAAGTCCTGGAACGCGGATAACACGGTCCTGACGCTGAAGCTTCGCACCGATGCAAAATTCACGGACGGCACCCCCGTGGACGCCGCCGCCGTCAAGGCCAACCTTGACCACTTCCAGCAGGCCAAGGGCCGCGACGTCTACCAGGTGGCCTCCATGGCGTCGGTTGCCGTGGTTGACCCCAGCACGGTTGCCATCACGCTCAGCACCCCGGACCCGGCCTTCGAGTACTACCTCACCCAGGCCGCCGGCTTTGTCGCCAGCCCCAAGGCCATCGGCACCCCGGGCATCAAGACCGATCCCGTGGGCAGCGGCCCCTACAAGCTGGACACGGCAAGCAGCGTCAAGGGCTCGCAGTACGTCTACACCAAGAACCCGGACTACTGGAACAAGGACCTGCAGAAGTTCGAAAAGGTCACCATCAAGTCACTGCCGGACATCACCGCCCGCACCAACGCCCTGGTCTCCGGCCAGATCGACGGCGCCCTCCTGGACCCGAAGACGGGCAAGCAGGCCGAGGGCGCAGGCCTGGTTCTCACCAAGAGTGAAGTGGACTGGCACGGCATCCTGCTCTACGACCGTGACGGCAAGATCAACCCGGAAATGGCCAACGTAAAGGTCCGCCAGGCCATCAACTACGCCTTTGACCGCAAGACCATCCTGGACCAGCAGTTCCTCGGCCAGGGCACCCCCACCAGCCAGGTCTTCGGCCCGGACAGCGGTGCGTTCGTGGCGGACCTGGACAACAGGTACTCCTACGATCCCGCCAAGGCCAAGCAGCTCCTGGCGGAAGCAGGCTACCCCGAGGGCTTCACGCTGAAGATCCCCACGATGGCTGGCTTTGAGGCCCTGAACGCCGTGTACTCCCAGCAACTGTCCGATATCGGCATCAATGTCCAGCTCGAGTCGGTCCCGCAGGCCAACTACGTGGGCGACATGGCTGCCGGAAAGTTCGCCGCTGCCACCTTCCAGCTCTACCAGGGCGAGCCGTGGGTCGCCATCAACCAGATGATCTCCACCTCGGCCCTGTACAACCCGTTCAAGTCCACCAACCCGGAGATCGCCGCGTTGGTGGAAGAGGTCCATGTTGGCGGTGAAAACAGCTCCGAACTGGCCAAGAAGGTGAACACCTACGTCACCGAGAACGCCTGGTTCGCACCGCTGTTCCGGCTGAACCAGATGTACTACACCAGCAAGAAGATCACCGTGGAACCGCAGCTGCAGCAGGCTGTCCCGTCCATCTACAACTACGCTCCGGCGAAGTAGCAAACCCGGTGTGGGGCCGGTCCGCCGGCCCCACACCACCAGAGACTCAATCACCACAACGGCCACGCCCAACGGAGCGCATTATGGTTCAGTTCATCATCCGGAAGATTGCTGCGGGACTTGTCGTCCTGTGTGCGATTTCCTTCCTGACCTACTTCCTGCTGTATTTCTCCAGCAGCAACATTGCCCGCAACATCCTGGGGGAGTATGCAAGCCAGGAGCAGGTGGCTCAGAAGGAAACGGAGCTGGGCCTGGACCAGCCGCTGCCCGCACGGTTCCTGGACTGGGCCGGACACTCCATCACCGGCGACTTCGGCCGCTCATGGTTCACCGGCGAACCCGTGGCCACCGCCATCGCCACCCGGCTCCCCATCACCCTCACCCTGGTGATCGCCGCCATCCTGCTCATCGCCGTCCTCGCCACAGTTCTCGGCATGGCCGCAGCCGTCAAGCGCGGCTGGATCGACAGGGTGGTCCAGACGGGTGCCATCGTCGGCGACGCCATTCCCGGGTTCGTCCTGGCCATCATCCTGGTCACGCTGTTCGCCATCCAGCTCAAGCTCTTCCCCGCAACCTCCAGCATCGCCCCGGACGCCGGAGCTTCCGCATGGGCCGCTTCCCTGACGCTTCCGGCCATCGCGCTGGTCATCAACGGCGTCACCGGCGGCGCCCAGCAGGTCCGCAGCGCCGTCATCAAGCAGCTCGAGCGGGACTATGTCCGCACGCTGCGCAGCCGGGGCATCCCGGAACGCGAAATTCTCTTCAAGCACGTCCTCCGCAGCGCCGCCCCCACCGGGCTGACAGTCCTCAGCCTGCAGTTCATCGGCATGCTGGGCGGCGTGGTGATCATCGAGCAGATCTTCGCCCTGCCCGGCATCGGCAACCTCGCCGTGCAGTCCACCACCATGGGCGATATCCCCCTGGTCATGGGCGTCGTCCTCTATACCGTCGTCATCGTCATTATCGTCAACCTGCTGGTGGACCTCATCAACGGCTGGCTGAACCCCAAGGTGCGTGTCTCATGAGCCAGGCTGTCGAGCTCACCGGCCAGACCGGCGTTGTTGTCCGGTCCCACGTCATCCACAAAGTCCTCCGCAACCCCATGGGCCTGATTGCGCTGGCCATCCTGGCGGTCCTCGTCACCATGGCCGTCCTGGCGGATGTCCTGGCGCCGTTCGACGAAAACTTCGCGGATATCGCCTCCACCCTCGCCGCCCCGGACGCCAACCACCTGCTGGGCACTGACAGCGTGGGCCGCGACGTCTGGAGCCGCCTCGTCTTCGGTGCCCGCACCACGCTGCTCTCGGCACTGCTCTGCGCCGCCGTCGCCATCGGCATCGGCCTCCCCGCCGGCCTGGTGGCCGGCTACTACGGCGGAAAATTCGACGGCATCGCCGGCTGGTTCGTCAACATCCTGATGAGCCTGCCGGGAATCATCGTCCTGCTGACCGTGCGGGCCGCCTTCGGTCCCTCCGTCTGGATCTCGATGATCGCCTTTGGCATCCTCCTCAGCCCCGGCTACTTCCGGCTCACCCGGACCTCCGTCCAATCGGTGCGCAACGAACTGTACGTCGACGCCGCCCGCGTTGCCGGCCTCAGCGACCGCAGCATCATCAGCCGCCACATCTTCTCCGTGGTCCGCGCCCCCATCATCATCCAGACCGCCATGGTCTGCGGCGTGGCCATCAGCGTCCAGTCCGGCCTCGAATTCCTGGGCCTCGGCGACCCCACCGTTGCCACCTGGGGTGTCATGCTCAGCGAGGGCTTCAAGAACGTCTACCTGACCCCCACGCTCCTGCTCTGGCCGGCGGTGGCCATCGGCCTCGCCGTCGGCGCCCTGGTCCTGCTGGGCAACGCGGTGCGCGACGCACTGGAGGACGGCGAGAAGGTCAAGCAGCGGAAGCGCAAGGCCGCAGAATCGGCTTCTGCCACGGAACGCACGACGCCGGCACCCGCCAAGGTGCGCCAGGCACGCGGCGCTGTGGCCGCCGTCGAAAGCGGCACCGAACACCACCTGGTCAAGGTCACCAACCTCGGCGTGGGCTACCCGCAGGCGGACGGTTCCATCAAGAAGGTGGTGGACGACGTCTCCTTCCATGTGGACCGCGGCGAAATCCTCGGCATCGTGGGCGAATCCGGCTCCGGCAAGTCCCAGACCGCCTTTTCCATCCTGGGGCTGCTGCCCGGCACCGCCCGGATCGTGGGCGGCTCCATCCAGTTCGACGGCAACTACACCGTTGCCCCGGGCGAGGAGAAGGTCAGCCAGGAGCGGCTCACCAAGCTGCGCGGCAAGCGGATTTCCTACATTCCGCAGGAGCCCATGTCCAACCTGGATCCCGCCTTCACCATCGGCTACCAGCTGGTAACGCCCATGGTGCGCGTGCTCGGCATTTCCAAGGCCGAGGCCACCAAACGCGCCATGAAGCTGCTCTCCGACGTCGGCATCGCCAACCCGGAGCGCACCTTCCAGGCCTACCCGCACGAAGTCTCCGGCGGCATGGCCCAGCGCGTCCTGATCGCCGGGGCCATCAGCTGCGAACCGGACCTGATCATCGCCGACGAACCCACCACCGCCCTCGACGTCACCGTCCAGGCGGACGTCCTGGACCTCATCCGGGACCTGCAGCGCCGCCTCAACGTGGGCGTCATCCTGGTGACGCACAACTTCGGCGTCGTCTCGGACCTCTGCGACCGCGTGGTGGTCATGCAGAACGGCCGCCTCGTGGAGGAAGGTCCCGTCCGGACCATCCTGCGTGAACCGAAAGACCCGTACACGCAGATGCTGCTCTCCTCCATGCTGGAAGGCAAGGAACCCATGACCATGCTCGTCTCCGCATCCGCCAAGGAGGCCGTCAAATGACCAGCACCGATGCCGAATTCAAGGATTTGCTGCGGGTGGAAGACCTCGCTGTGGAGTACCCCGGCAAAGGGTTCCGCGCCAAGTCGTTCCGTGCCCTGTCGGACATCAACATCAGCATCGGCCAGGGTGAAACCCTTGGCCTGGTGGGGGAGTCCGGCTCGGGCAAGACCACGCTGGGCCGCGCAGTCCTCGGCCTGGCGCCCGTCACCGGCGGGAAGGTCATCTTCGAGGGCAACGACATCAGCCAGGCCACCCGCAAGGAGCGGCGGAAGCTCAGCCGGGACCTGCAGGTGGTCTTCCAGGACCCCTACACGTCCCTGAACCCCGCCCTGGAGATCGGCGACATCCTGGCCGAACCGCTCAGCGTGCAGGGCAAGCCACCGGCGGAGGCAAAGAAGCGGGTCCGCGAACTCCTGGATCAGGTGGGGCTCCCCGCCGACGCCATCAGCCGCCTGCCCCGCGAGTTCAGCGGCGGCCAGCGCCAGCGCGTGGCCATCGCCCGCGCACTCGCCCTCTCACCCAAGCTGATCGTCTGCGATGAACCGGTCAGTGCCCTGGACCTGTCCACCCAGGCGGTGGTGCTGGACCTGTTCCTGCAAATCCAGCGTGATACCGGCGTCTCCTACCTTTTCGTGTCGCACGACCTGGACGTGGTCCGGCACATCAGCCACCGCGTAGCCGTGATGTACCGCGGCGGGATCGTGGAGCAGGGCCCCGCCGACGTCGTCACCCGGGCCCCGGAGCACCCCTACACCCAGCGGCTGCTGCTCGCGTCCCCGGTCCCGGACCCGGACCGCCAGGAACAGCGCCGCGCCGACAGGCACCGCCTGCTCGAACAGCAGCGGCAGCAGAACGAACAGGCGGCCGTCCTCGCCTGAGCGGGGATTCGGTTGCAGGCTTACCCAGAAGAACAATGGAGGAATGACGTGGCCAAAATAGGCGTACAAGCCATGATGCTCAAGGACAGCTTCGCGGACATCGGGGCGTTCGAGACGCTGCGCAAGGTCAGTGCGATCGGCTACAACGCGGTGGAGATCTCGCAGATCCCCATGACACCGGAGAACGTGGCAGAACTGGACCGGTCCCGCAGCGAACTCGGCATGGACATCGCGGCACTGTCTGTCAATGTTGAAGGCCGGAAGGGCATGCCGGTGGAGTCGCTGGCGGAGAATTTCGACAAGATCGTGGACGACGCCAAACGGCTGGACACCTCACTGCTGCGGATCGGCATGCTGCCCTTTCCCGCCATGAAGTCACTGGACGCCGTGGTGGACTTTGCCAAGCAAGCCAATGGGTATGCGGAACGGCTCCAGGAACACGGCATCAGCCTGTACTACCACAACCACCACATCGAGTTCGCGAAGTTTGACGGCAAGTACATGCTGGACATCATCGCGGACAACTCCCCGGCCATGGGCATGGAAATCGATGTCCACTGGGTCCAGCGCGGCGGCCTCGACCCGGTCCGCACGCTGGAAAAGTACGCCGGACGCACAGCCATGGTGCACTTGAAGGACTACCGGATCGGACAGATGCCGGAATCATCGTTCGGGCTGCTGGAGAAGGGTGATTTCCCCGGCTTCATGGCCGAATTCAAGAACGTGGTCCAGTTCGCCGAGGTGGGCGAGGGCAACCTGGACTTCCCCTCCATCGTTCCCGCCGCCGTCGAAGCCGGCGCCCAGTACCTGCTGGTGGAACAGGACGAGCTGTACGGCCGCACCGTGTGGGACGCCCTCCAGACCTCCTACGACAACCTGGCCGCCATGGGCCACGCGGACCTCTTCTAATTTTCGATCGAACAAACGGAGTACAACCACATGAGCAAGAAAGTACGCCTCGGCATCATCGGCCTGGGCCAGCAGGGCGGCGCCTACGCCAAGTTCATCACCGACGGACTGGTGCCGAACATGGAAATCGCGGCCATCTGCGACACGGACCCCGCCAAAAAGGAACTCGCCGCGTCAACCTACCCGGGCGTCCCCTTCCACGATGACTACATCGCCATGCTCGACAGCGGTGACGTGGACGCCGTCGTCACCTGCGTCCCGCACTACCTCCACCCCGAAATGGGCATCGCAGCGCTGCAGCGCAACATCCACGCCCTGGTGGAAAAGCCCGCCGGCGTTTACACCAAGCAGGTCAAGGAACTGAACGAATTCGCGGCGTCCAAGCCGGAACTCTCCTTCGCCATCATGTTCAACCAGCGCAACAACCCGCTGTACCGCAAGATCAAGGAGATCGTGGACAACGGGGAGATCGGTGCCATCCGCCGGACCAACTGGATCATCACCACCTGGTGGCGTCCGCAGGGCTACTACAACTCCAGCGCCTGGCGGGCCACCTGGGGCGGCGAGGGCGGCGGTGTCCTGGTCAACCAGGCTCCCCACCAGCTGGACCTGTGGCAGTGGATCTGCGGTGTCCCCAAGTCCGTCTACGCCAAGGTGGCCTACGGCTTCCGCCGGGACATCGCCGTCGAGGACGAGGTCACCGCGGTGGTTGACTACGGCGACGGCGCCACCGGCGTGTTCGTCACCGCCACGCACGACCTCACCGGCACCGACCGCTTCGAGATCCTGGGCGATCAGGGCAAGATCGTGGTCGAAGGCTCCAAGACCGCCACCGTCACGCGCCTGGACAAGCCCGAGCGTGAACTCAGCGACGGCATGGGCATGGATGATGTCCGCAAGCTCTTCATGGGCCAGCTGAAGCCCGAGGAGTATTACACCACCGAGGTCATCGAGTTCGAATCCGTCTGGGGCGGCCAGCACGCCGGCGTCCTGGAAAACTTCGCCGCCAACATCCTGGACGGCACGCCGCTGCTGGCCCCTGGTTCGGACGGCATCAACGGTGTCCGCCTTGCCAACGCCATCCACCTCTCCAGCTGGACCGGCACCGAAGTGGGCCTGGACTTCGACGAGGACGTGTTCCTTGCCGAGCTGAACAAGCGGATCGCCGCCGAAGGCCAGTTCCCCGAGCGGAGCTGACCGGCCGGGATGGCCAGTGGTTGCACCCTGCAACAGCAGGGCAACCGCTGGCCATTTCCGGTCCTTCCCTCGTTAGGATGGGGCAGTGAGCGAATCCAGGACGCAGGACCTTTCCGATTCATCCGCCGAAGCCCGGAAACCGGTCCGCAGCGGAAAATCGAGCGCCACCATCTACGACATTGCCAAGCTGGCGGGCGTGAACCCCTCCACGGTTTCCCGTGCCCTCAGCAAGCCTGGCCGGGTCAGCGCCAAGACGCAGAAGCTGATCGAGGACGCCGCAGCCCAGCTCGAGTACCGGGTCAACCCCTTCGCCCGCGCCCTGCCCACCGGCCGCACCAACACCCTGGCCCTCATCGTCGCCGACATCACCAACCCCACGTTCTTCGGCATCATCCGCGGCGCTGAATCCACGGCCACTGCCCGCGACTACACTCTGATGCTCGCCGAGTCGGCCGAATCCGCGGACACCGAACTGACGGCGGCGCGCCGCATGCTGACCACGGTGGACGGCCTCATCCTGGCCAGCCCCCGCATGGACGATGCCCGCATCCGCGAACTGGCCCGGGAGAAGCCCGTGGTGGTGATCAACCGCCAGGTGGACGGCGTCCCCTCGGTGGTTCCGGATGTGAACAAGGGCATTGGCGAGGCCGTGCGGAACCTTGCCGCCAACGGCCACCGGAAGGTTGCCTACGTGGCCGGGCCGCCGCAGTCCTGGATGACCACCCGCCGCTGGGAAGGCGTTAAGGCTGCGTGCGAGTGGTCCCACCTGGAGTGCTTCCAGCTTCCTTCCTCCAAGCCAACGGTCGACGGCGGCAGGCAGGTTGCGCGCGACGTCGTCGCCAGCGGTGCCACGGCAGTGATGACGTACAACGACCTCCTGGCCATTGGCCTGATGCAGGAGCTGCAGGCCGCGGGCGTGCAGGTTCCGGACCGGATCAGCATTGTGGGCTTTGACGATATTTTCGGTGCGGACTTCACCACTCCGGCGCTGACCACCATCAGGTCGCCGATGACGGCCTGCGGCACCGAGGCGGCAACCTTGCTGCTGGAGGTGTTGCACGGCGCGGAGGAAGTGTCCCCGGCGCTGCAGGTGGAAACCGAGCTGGTGCTGCGTGGTTCCAGCGGCAGGCTCCTGGCATCGGGCCACCCCGCCTGAGATCCTGCGCCACCTAAATGGCAATTTTTGGCAACCGGTTGACAAACGCCGGTTGCCAAAACGATCATTGATCTATGTCACAGTCCATTGCTTCCCACCCCGACCGGCTCCTGCCCGCTGACCCCGGAACGCGGAGCATCGCCCGCGGCCTGCTGGAACGCGTCCAGGACCTGCCCATCATTTCCCCCCACGGCCACGTTGACGCCGCTGTCATCGAGCACAACACCGCCTTTCCTGACCCTGCAGCGCTGCTGGTCAGCCCGGACCACTACGTCACGCGCCTGATCCACGCCAGCGGTGTTGACCAGGACCTGTTGCGGCCCCAGGCGGGTGCCCAGGGCGACCCCAGTGCGGTTCCGGATGCCCGCACCGTATGGCGCGAGTTCTGCAAGGCCTGGCCACTGTTCGAGGGCACTGCCTCCGGCTACTGGCTGCGTACGCAGTTCCAGAGCGTCTTCGGCCTCCAGGAAGAACCGGACGCCGGTGACCCGGATTCCAGCTACGACGCCATCTCCGCCCGCCTCCAGGAACCCGGCTTCCGGCCCCGCGAGCTTTTCAAGGACTTCAACATCGAGGTGCTCGCCACCACCGATGACCCGCTGGACACCCTGTCCAGCCACCAGGCAATCGCCGCGGATCCGTCCTTCCACGGCCGCGTCCTGCCCACGTTCCGCCCGGACCAGTACCTGAACACCGCGCACCCGCAGTGGCAGGACAACGTGGAGCGCCTCATCGCCGCAGCGGGCGACGGCGGCACAGGCTACGGCGCATACATCACCGCCCTCGAGAACCGCCGCCGCTACTTCGTGGACAACGGCGCCGTCTCCGCGGACCACGGCGTCCGCACGCCGCGCACCCTCAAGCTCAGCGATTCCGAAGCGTCCCGCCTGTTCGACGTTGCCCGTTCCGGCAACGCCACGGCGCAGGACCGCGAAGACTTCGAAGCGCACATGATGTACCAGATGGCCCGGATGTCCGTGGAGGACGGCCTGGTGATGACCATCCACCCCGGCTCCTTCCGCAACCACCACGATCCAACGTTCGGGAAATTTGGCGCGGACAGCGGCCATGACATCCCCTTCGCCATCGACTACACCGAGGCGGTCCGGCCGCTGCTGCAGGATTTCGGCACTGCCAAGGACTTCCACCTGGTGCTGTTCACCATGGACGAGACGGTCTTCTCCCGGGAGCTGGCGCCCCTGGCCGGGTTCTATCCGTCAGTGTTCCTGGGCGCACCGTGGTGGTTCCTCGATGCCCCGGACGCCATGCTCCGCTTCCGCTCCGCCGTCACCGAGACGGCCGGGTTCTCCCGCTCGTCCGGTTTCATCGATGACACGCGCGCCTTCTGCTCCATTCCCGCCCGGCATGACGCCTCGCGCCGGATCGAGGCCTCCTTCCTGGCCCGCCTGGTGGCCGAGCATCGGGTCACTGAGGAGCGCGCCCACGAGCTCATCGTCGACATCGTTGACGGTTCCCCACGAAGGGTCTTCAAGCTGTGACTATCGAAAAGACTGCCGCCGGACCGTCCGACGCCGGCGCTACCCATCGCGGGGCCGCGGCACCTGCCGTCCCGCAGCTCAGCCGGGCCTTGCGGCCCGCGCCCAAGGCACCTGTCCGGATCGTCCACCTAGGGCTTGGCGCCTTCCACCGTTCGCACCAGGCCTGGTACACGCAGCACGCCGGGGATGCCGCCGAGTGGGGGATCGCAGCGTTCACCGGACGCCGCCCGGACGCGGCGGAGGCCCTGTCACAGCAGGATGGCCTGTACACGGTGGTCGAGCGGGGGGACTCCGGTGACACCTTCGAGGTCGTTGGCAGCATCGTCGAAGCGGTGAACGGGGCCGACGCCGGCCGCCTCGCCGCGCTGATCGCCGCCGCCGGCACCGCCGTCGTCACGCTGACCATCACCGAGGCCGCCTATGGACTCGGTGCCGACGGCCAGCTGGACCGGAAAGCCCCGGGCGTCGCCGCAGACCTCCAGGAACTCGCAGCCGGGCCCGCCGGCCGGCCGGCCACTCCGGTGGGCCGCCTGGTCCGGGCACTCGCCGCCCGCAAGGCTGCCGGCGCCGGACCGCTCGCCGTCGTCTGCTGCGACAACCTCTCCAACAACGGCACCGTGGCCCGCACCGCGGTAGTGGGCATGGCGGAGGCCTGGGATCCGGAGCTCGCTGCCTGGATCGTGGAATACATCAGCTTCGTCAGCACCTCCGTGGACCGCATTACCCCCCGGACCACCGATGCCGACGTCGAATCCGTCACAGCCGCGTGCGGCTACATCGATAACTCGCCGGTGGTGGCCGAGCCGTTCCGCAACTGGGTCCTCAGCGGTGACTTCCCGGCGGGACGCCCGCGCTGGGAGGACGCCGGGGCCGTCTTCGTCGACGAGATCGAACCGTACGAGCACCGCAAGCTCTGGCTGCTGAACGGCGCCCATTCGCTCCTGGCCTATGCCGGCCAGCTCCGCGGGCACGCAACGGTTGCCGAAGCCCTGGCAGACCCGGTGTGCCTGGCCGCCGTCGAACGTTTCTGGAACGAAGCGGAGGCCAACCTCTCGGGCGCGGCAGCCCACGGTGCCGACCTCCAGATTCCGGCCTACCGGGAGCAGCTCCTGGCGCGGTTCCGCAATGCGCGGATTGCGCACCACCTCACCCAGATCGCCATGGACGGCAGCACCAAGCTGCGGATGCGCGCCGTTCCCGTCCTGATGGCTGAGCGCGACGGCGGGAGGTCCGGTGAGGGCGCGGCCGCCATGATCGCGGCGTGGGTTGCTTTCTGCGTCGATGCAACCGGCGACGGCCGGACTGTACAGGACCCGCTGTCAGATGACATCGCAGCCGCCTGTGCGTTGGCTGGAGCGGACCGGGTACAAGCACTGCTGGCACTGCTGAGCGTCCCGCTCTCGCATGATGGCGCCGTGGTGGAACTCGTGGCCGGACTCGCGGGAACCTTCGCCCGCCAGGGGGAGTAGGTCTCCTTCGGCTTGCCCGTTGGCCTGGCGGCCGCGCCGCCTGCCCTACGGAACTGCCCGGACGCCCCCGTGCGTCCGGGCAGTTTTGCGTGCGCGGGCCGGCGTCGTTTCCGTGATGCGCACTGGGTCCTGCCACCGCCGTGCGCAACATAATTCTGCGGTGCAAAAACCCATGGCAACCGCTTGCCATTGTCTTGCCAAGTGACTAGGATTACAACCAGACTTAATCAATGTGCTGCCTCGCGGCAGTGGGTAAAGGAGCCCCTCGTGAAGAAGCTGAACAGGCTCAGCATCGTCGGCTATGGCGCCGGCGATGCCGCCAATAACCTGGCATTCACCACTGCCACCATGTTCCTGCTGGTCTACTACACGGATGTTGCAGGGATTTCGGCGGCAGCCGCAGGAACGCTCCTGTTGGCCGTCAGGATCTTCGATGCCTTCGCGGACGTCTTCGCCGGACGGATTGTCGACAGGACCTTCAGTAAGCGGTTCGGCAAGTTCCGTCCGTTCATCATGTTCGGTTCCATCCCGCTGCTCCTGCTCAGCGTTGCCACGTTCTCCGTGCCCCAGATCGGCGAAACCGGCACCCTCCTCTACGCCTACGTCACCTACGCCGCTTTGGGCCTGGCCTACAGCCTGGTGAACATCCCCTACGGTTCGTTGGCCGGTGCCATGACGCAGGATCCGGGGGAGCGGGCCAAGCTCGGTTCCGCCCGCATGATCGGCGCTGCACTGGTGGGCTCGTCCCTGGGCATCTTCGTAGCCCCGCTGATCAAGCCCGGAGCCAACCTGCAGGCGACCTTTACCGGCATCACCCTGGCGTTCGTGGTGATTGGTGCCGCCCTGTATTTCTTCACCGTTTTCACGGCCAAGGAGCGGGTCCACCGTTCGGTGCCGAACGTGTCCTTCAAGCAGAGCGTGGACACCCTGAAGGGCAACAAGCCGCTGTTGATGCTGTGCCTGAGCTCCTTCCTGTTCCTCTCCGGCTACCTGGCCCTGACCTCGGTCCAGCTGTACTACCTGCGGGACGTGCTGGGCCGGCTGGACCTGTACCCCGTCCTTTCCATCGTGCAGCTGGTTCTCACCTTCGTGCTGGCGGCCATCATGCCGCGGCTGGTCCGCACCATCGGCAAGAAGAATGTCTACATCTACGCCTCGGTTGTCACCATTGTTGGCGGAATCATCATCTTCCTCGCACCTGCCAGCCAGACCTGGATCGGCTTTGGCGGGCTCGTGGTCAGCCTGGTGGGCGTCATGGCCGTCAACATCGTGGTGTGGGCCCTTGAAGCGGACACCGTGGAATACGGCGAATGGAAGACCGGTGTCCGCACCGAGGGCATCACCTACGCGCTCTTCTCCTTCACCCGCAAGACCGGACAGGCGGTAGGCGGTGCCCTGGCGGCCTACGCCCTGGCCCTGGGTGGCTACAAATCCGGGGCCGCGCAAACCGCCGAGGCCGCGTTCGGAATCCAGGTGGCCGCAGGCGCAATCCCTGCCGTCCTCACCCTCCTGGCCGTGCTGGTGATGTCCCGCTACACGCTCACCGACGACACGCACGCAGGCATCCTCCGGGACATCACGGCACGGCGTGCGGAGCCAGAAGGCACATCTGATGCCGGCTCCGTCCAACAGTCTGCGGCCCCTCCCGCACCGTCACCCGCAGCGCACAAGAGCTAGCCCCGCCATCGGGGCAGCAGCCCACCAGTACCAGTTCGCCAAACCCGGCCCATCAACCCCGGCCTTCCAGACCCGCCCCGCAGGCCATCCCCGCTCGAAAGGACCAGCTGTGAAAATCATTGCCGCCGAAGTGTTCGTTACCAGCCCGTCGCGTAACTTCGTCACGCTCCGGATCACCACCGAGGACGGTGTGACCGGCATTGGTGACGCCACCCTGAACGGCCGTGAACTTGCCGTCGCCGCGTACCTGAAGGAGCACGTCGCCCAGCTGCTGATCGGCAAGGACCCGCACCGCATCGAGGACACCTGGCAGTTCCTGTACCGGTCCTCCTACTGGCGCCGGGGCCCCGTCACCATGGCGGCCATTGCCGCCGTCGACATGGCCTTGTGGGACATCAAGGGCAAGGTGGCCGGGATGCCGGTCTACCAGCTCCTGGGTGGTGCGTCCCGCAACGGCCTGCGTGCTTACGGCCACGCCTCAGGTGCGGACATCCCGTCCCTGTTTGACTCCGTTCGTGAGCACCTGGAACTGGGCTACAAATCCATCCGCATCCAGACCGCCGTCCCGGGCATCAAGGCCGTGTACGGTGTCGCCGCCCAGGCCCAGGCCTCGGGTGAACGGTACGACTACGAGCCCGCAGGCCGCGGCGCGTTCCCCGTGGAGGAAGACTGGGACACGCGCGCCTACCTGCGCCACCTGCCCAGTGTCTTCGAAGCCGTGCGCAACGAGTTCGGCCCGGAGATCCCGCTGCTGCACGACGGCCACCACCGGATGACACCCATCCAGGCCGCGAAGCTGGGCAAGGCGCTGGAACCGTACGACCTGTTCTGGCTCGAGGACTGCACGCCGGCCGAGAACCAGGAGGCCCTGCGCCTGGTCCGCCAG
>Ga0160459_100359_pt1 | contig 20089 bp, 16 predicted proteins | sample HID1973K_E6MG_FD_108208 | JGI IMG/M metagenome (GOLD analysis project Ga0160459, IMG submission 108208) | Enriched mosquito-associated microbial communities from UW Madison campus, WI, USA - HID1973K_E6 MG | ecosystem: Host-associated > Arthropoda: Insects > Digestive system > Unclassified ... | reverse complement strand
GGCCGCGACGCTCGCGCGGCAGATGGGCGAACTCGGCGTGAACGCGACGCTCGTCGGCGGCGACGGCATCTGTTCGCCCGAGTTCGACAAGCTCTCGGCGGGCGTCGCGGACAAGCGCATGTTCTGCGCGCAGGGCGGCGCGCCGCTCGACACGCTGCCCGACGGCAAGACGTTCCGCGCGAGGTTCAAGAGCGCGTTCAGCGCCGATGTCGATACGTACGCGCCGGCGTTTTATGCGGCTACCCTCGTCGTCGCCGATGCGATGCAGAAAGCGGGATCGGCGAAGCCCGAGGTGTTCGTGAAGGCGTTGCGCGATCAGTCGTTCACGAGCATTCTCGGTCCCGTGAAGTTCGATGCGAATGGTGACTGGATCGATGCGCCTGTGACGGTGTATCGATTGAATGGAGGCGCGCTTACGGCGATTGCGCAGAAGGATTGATTCGCCGCCTTGCCGTGCGACGCCGGCCAGCACGATTTTGTCCTGCTATATTCGACCTCATCGCCCGACTGTCCGCAGGAGCACATGGCCACCGTCGCGCTCGATCCCGACATCGCCACGCTGGAGAGCGCGCTCGCGTCCTCTCGCTGGCGCGATGCGCGCCGTCTCGCAGCGCGTGAAGCGAACGCGTGCATCTTCACGCTGGATCGCAGCGGTCATGTGCTCGAAGGCGTCGCACAAACCATCGATGGCCCGCTCGACGCGTTTTTCGCGCAGTGCCCCTCCGGGCAACTCGCCGCGCTCGCGGAAGCTGCCACGGCTGCATCGGACGGACGCTGCGCGATGCTTGCGCTGCAAGGCCCGGCCGCAGCGCTTCAGCAAGCGTTCGCGCTGCGCATCGATGCGCGCGGACGCCGCGTCTTTCTCGTCGCGCTGCGAACGCCTTCATCCGTCGATTCCACGCCCGCCGCGTGGATCGCGCTGCTCGGCGCGACCCTCGACGTGCTCCTGCAAAGCGCCTTCGATCTCGCCGCCTACGATACGCTCGTCGAAGAGCAGCGCGCGATCATCGATCATATCGGCGACGGGTTGATGGTGATCGGGCAGGGCCAGGTGCTGCGGCACGTCAATTCGGTCGCGGGACGCATCCTCGGCATCGATCCGAAGACGAGTATCGGCAGGACGCTCAACGAGGTGATCGACTTCGAGCCGATCGTCGGGCCGATTTTCACGACGGGCGTGGGATATGTCGATCGCGAGCTGATCATCGATTCGCCCGCGCGGCATCTGCATCTGCTCGACACCGCCATTCCGATCAAGAACCGCTGCGGCGAAGTCGTGTCGGTCGTCAACACGTTCCGCGAGATGCGGCGCGTACGCAAGATGGCCGGGCGCTACGCGGGCAATCACGCGCGCTTCACGTTCGATAACGTGATCGGTTCGAGCGCGGGCATGAAGCGCGCGGTCGATGCCGCGAAGAAGGCGGCGCGCGGCGCGTCGAACGTGTTGTTGTCGGGCGAAAGCGGCGTCGGCAAGGAAGTCTTCGCGCAGGCGATTCATAACGCCGGCGCGCGCGCCGCGCAGCCTTTCATCGCGATCAATTGCGCGGCGCTGCCGCATGCGCTGATCGAAAGCGAACTCTTCGGCCATGCGCCCGGCAGTTTCACCGGCGCGGCGCGCGATGGGCGGCCCGGCAAGTTCGAATCCGCCGATGGCGGCACGGTGTTTCTCGATGAAATCTCGGAGTTGCCCATCGACGTTCAGGCGAAGCTTCTGCGCGTATTGCAGGAGCGCGAGGTCACGCGCATCGGCGACACGCGCGGCATTCCCGTCGACGTGCGCATCGTCTGCGCGAGCAATCGCGATCTCGCGTCGATGGTGCTCGCGAAGACCTTCCGCGAGGACCTGTACTACCGCTGCAACGTGATCGAAATCACGATCCCGCCCTTGCGCGAACGTCGCGAGGATATCCGCGCGATGGCCGCATTCTTTCTCGATCGCTACTGCACGCGCATGCACAAGCCGACGCCCGAAATCGCAGAACGGGCGCTGCAGCAACTCGAAGCGCACGACTGGCCCGGCAACGTGCGCGAGATCGAGAATCTCGTCGAGAAGATCGTCAACTTCAACGAAGGCGAGCGTATCGCGGATATATCGGCGTTGCTCGGCAGCGCGGGCGTCGCGCAGGCGAACGCCGCGTTAGCGGGACGGCATCGCGAACCGGTGTCGCTGAAGGAAGCGGAGCGCGTCGCGATCGAATCCGCCTTGCAGGCGTGCAACTTCAACGTGACGAACTGCGCGAAGCTGCTACAAGTGTCGAAGCCCGCGCTCTACGCGAAGATGAAGCGGCATGGCATACGCATCGAAAGGTCGCTTCGTCAGCCGGGCTAGTCGCCGTCTCTGGTCAGCAGCGTCCACATCGCCAGAAAAGGCACCGCGCCGGAACGCATTGCGTGCGGATTGTTTCGCACGTTATGAATGCCGCCGCCGATGCCCGGATCAAACCACGCGCCGCCGTTCTGCCGGAATTCGCCCGGCGTGAACAGCACGTAGGCTTCCTCGGGTGGATGGCTGTGGTCGGGGTATCGAACGTGCGGCAACATCAGCGAGAAGCCCAGTTGCACGTCATAGCGGCTCTCGGCGCCGCCGGGACCGCAGATCGTGCCGTGAACGTGGGCGTCGATATAGTTCTCGCTGCCGTTTTCACCCGATGAACGGCGCGACCAGCCGAGATCCGGCTCGAGCGCCTTGAGCGCGCGCGCGGCCGCGCCGAACCCGGTGTGGTCGTCGATGACAGGGGCGAGCGCCGCGTCGAGCCAGTCGCAGGCGGGGTAGCGTGTGTGATGCCGCGCGCCGTCGTCGGAGGGCGTTTGCAGCCGCTCGAAGACCCGCGCCGCAACGAGGCGGCCGGCTTCCGGCAACTGTTCCGACCTGAACAGCGTTTCTGCGATGGCGATGAAAGCCGTCACGTTCTCGGGACGGCGGTTCATGAGGCGCTCATGTCGACATGGTCCCGAATGGCGGGCGCGTGGTCGGCTTCGTTGCAGTCGATGAGGCGGATGTCGTTGGGTGGTGCGAGAGTTGATTTCAAGTTTGTCGCCGGATCCCGTTGGCGTGTTGGTCGGTTAGCGTTGCCCCTGTGCGGGGCGGCAGTCACTTTCTTTGCTGCTGCAAAGAAAGTAACCAAAGAAAGCAGCTTTCCCCATCCAAAGTACTTCAAGCCGGCCGCGGCACAGGCGATCCGTCTTGGCACTGCGGTAGCGAGTGCCCTCAAAGGCCACACCGGGCTTGGACCGCGCACGGTCTGCCACATCGCGCCACAAAACAAACTGGTTCAGCACGAAATAGCTCCGGCTCGCTACGCGGCCGATGGGTCAATCGCAGGTGCACGCATACCGATGGTTTCCCTTGCATACCCAGCGGCAGCGCGCAGCGCTGTGCCGAAGCTATCTCGTGCTGAACCAGCGCGCTTAAACAACTAGCTTGTCAGACCGTGCGCGGTCCACGCCCGATTAGGCCTTTGAGGGCACTCGCTACTGAGCCCACGAACAACGAGAAGAATACCCAAATTGCGTGTGACCGCGGGCGTCTCGAGCTGCTTTCTTTGGTTACTTTCTTTGCAGCAGCAAAGAAAGTGACTGCCGCCCCGCACAGGGGCAACGCTAACAAACCTACACGCTAACGGGATCCGGCGAAACCTCAACCGTACACAGGAAAACGCTTCGTCAGCACGGCGACCTGCTCGCGAACACGCTCAAGATTGCCCGCGTCTTCCGGGCTTTCCAGCACGTCGGCGATCAGATTCCCGACGATCTCCGCTTCCTTCACGCCGAACCCGCGCGTCGTCATCGCGGGCGAGCCGAGCCGGATGCCGCTCGTGACGAAGGGCTTTTCCGGATCGTTGGGAATCGCATTCTTGTTGACCGTGATATGCGCGGCGCCGAGCGCGGCTTCCGCAGCCTTGCCGGTGATCTTCTTCGCACGCAGATCCACAAGCATCACATGGCTTTCGGTATGACCCGACACGATCCGCAAGCCGCGCTTCACGAGCGTTTCGGCAAGCACGCGCGCGTTGTCGACGACTTGCTGCTGATACGCCTTGAACTCCGGCGACAGCGCTTCCTTGAACGCGACAGCCTTCGCCGCGATCACATGCATCAGCGGGCCGCCCTGAATGCCGGGGAAGATCGCCGAGTTGATCTGCTTCTCGTACTCCGATTTCATCAGGATCACGCCGCCGCGCGGGCCGCGCAGGCTCTTGTGCGTCGTCGTGGTGACGAAATCGGCATGCGGCACCGGATTCGGATACACACCGGCCGCGATGAGGCCCGCATAGTGCGCCATGTCGACCATCAGATACGCGCCGACGTTCTTCGCGATCTTCGCGAGCCGCTCGAAGTCGATCTTCAACGCAAACGCCGACGCGCCCGCGACGATCAGCTTCGGCTTGTGCTCGTTCGCGAGTTTCTCGGCCGCTTCGTAATCGATGTCCTCGGCTTCGGTCAGGCCGTAGCTCACCACGTTGAACCACTTGCCCGACATGTTGACCGGCGAGCCGTGCGTGAGGTGGCCGCCGTGCGCGAGGCTCAGGCCCATGATGGTGTCGCCGGGCTTGAGCATCGCGAAGAACACGCCCTGGTTCGCCTGCGAGCCGGAATTCGGCTGCACGTTCGCGCTTTCCGCGCCGAACAGTTGCTTCACGCGGTCGATGGCGAGCTGCTCGACCACATCGACGTATTCGCAACCGCCGTAGTAACGCTTGCCCGGATAGCCTTCCGCGTACTTGTTGGTGAGCTGCGATCCTTGCGCGGCCATGACCGCCGGGCTGGTGTAGTTCTCCGACGCGATCAGCTCGATGTGATCTTCCTGACGGCGGTTTTCATCTGTGATGGCGGCCCAGAGTTCCGGATCGACGTTTTCAACGGTGCTGGCTGCGCGACTGAACATGATGGTTACCCAAGTGAGAGGAAAGCGGGTTGCTGCGGGAACGCGTGACTGTCCCGTATTCCATCGAAACCCGGCGCGCCCGGATAGAAGAATTGCGACATTCCACTGGAATGCGGGCACCCGTTTGGTGCGCCCGTGCGTAGGCGCATCGCGCGACGCGCTTCGTATCTGTGCACGAATTCGCGTTCACGCCGCCGAACCCGCGTAATTACAGGCTTGGCACGCTTATCGCATTAAGCGTTTTCAGGAGTGGCAGTCACAATCTGGAAATGGACGACTAGGGTTCCGGTCCGCATCGATGTCCGATGCGCGATGCTGGTCCGAGAGTTGTCGACCTCAAGCGAGGTTACACGGCGGGACAAAAGCCCGGGAGAGAACGCGATGCGTCGCGCCGCTCCTGCCGTCGATAACCGCTTACTGCGAGGTCAACCTCATGCGCGTCCGCTTTCTCGCCGCAGCCGCCGTCGCTCTCTCCCTGTGCTTTTCCGCGCCCTCGTACGCCCAGGCCCGCAAGGACTTCAAGGTCTGCTGGACCATCTACGCCGGCTGGATGCCGTGGGGCTACGCGAAGACGCAAGGCATCATGTCCAAATGGGCGAAGAAGTACGGCATCAATGTCGATGTCGTGCAGCTCAACGACTACATCGAATCGATCAATCAGTACACCGCCGGCAAGTTCGACGGCTGCGCGATGACCAACATGGACGCGCTCACCATTCCGGCGACAGGCGGCGTGGACAGCACGGCGCTGATCGTCAGCGATTACTCCAATGGCAACGACGGCGTCCTCGTCAAGGGCGCAGGCAAGAAGGTCGCCGATCTCAAGGGCCAGTCCGTCAATCTCGTCGAGCTTTCGGTTTCGCACTATCTGCTGGCGCGTGCGCTCGAATCGGCGGGCATGAGCGAGCGCGACATCAAGACCGTCAACACGTCCGATGCCGATATCTCCGGCGCGTTCGCGACGCCCGCCGTGCACAACGCCGTCACCTGGAACCCGATGCTCGCGGACCTGAAGGCGAAGCCCAACGTCACGCAGGTATTCGATTCGAGCCGCATTCCGGGCGAGATCATGGACATGATGGTCGTCAACACGAAGACGTTGCACGACAACCCCGCGCTCGGCAAGGCACTGACCGGCGCATGGTTCGAGATCATGCAGACGATGCACGGCAGTTCCGCCGACAGCGAAGCCGCGCTCAGTTCGATGGCGAAGGCATCCGGCACCGACCTCTCCGGCTACAAGTCGCAACTCTCGACCACCGCGCTCTTCTACACGCCGCAACAGGCGCTCGACTTCGCGACGAGCCCGGACATGCCGAAGATCATGACGCGCGTCGCGCAGTTCTCGTTCGATCACGGCCTGCTCGGCAAGGGCGCGCCGAACGCGGGCGCGGTCGGCATGGCGTTCGACAACAACGTGATCGTCGGCAGCAAGAGCAATTTGAAGCTGCGCTTCGATCCGACGTATGTCCGCATGGCCGCGCAAGGCAAGCTGTGAACGCCATGCGGCTCATCAACCGACACCCCGGCCGCACCGGCAGTCTGATGCTGTTGCTGCTGCCGTTCATCGTGCTCGTTGCGGTGTACTTCACCGGCTCGTCGCTGCGCCTGCAGGCGAACCCCGACGACAAGCTGTTGCCGTCCGCCGCGCAGATGAAGAGCGCGCTCGACGAATACGCGTTCACCGAAGACAAGCGCACCGGCGAGTACCTGATGCTGAGCGACACGTTATCGAGCATGAAGCGGCTCGGCATCGGGCTCGCCGCGAGCGCGGCCATCGCGCTCGTGTTCGGCATCGTGACGGGCGCGATTCCGCTCGCGGGCGCGACGCTGTCGCCGTTCATCACGGTCATATCGATGATCCCGCCGCTCGCCGTTCTGCCGATTCTCTTCATCGTGTTCGGTCTCGATGAACTGTCGAAGGTCGTGCTGATCGTGATCGGCATCACGCCGATGATGATCCGCGATCTGCAACAGCGCACGCGCGAGATTCCCGAGGAACTGTGGATCAAGGCGCAAACGCTCGGCGCATCGAGCTGGACGCTGATTCTGCGCGTGATCGTGCCGCAATTGCTGCCGCGTCTTCTGATCGCGCTGCGGCTCGCGTTGTGCTCCGCGTGGCTGTTCCTGATCGCGGCGGAAGCGATCGCGTCGACGGACGGTCTCGGCTATCGCATCTTTCTCGTGCGCCGCTATCTCGCGATGGATGTGATCCTGCCGTACGTCGCGTGGATCACGCTGCTCGCATGGCTCATCGACGAAGCATTGCGCCGTCTCACGCAATGGGCGTTCCCCTGGTATCAGGAAGGTCGCGGAGGCCGCGCATGATCGAGATCCGCAACCTGTGGAAGCAGTACGGCGATCAGGTCGTGCTGGAGCGGCTCAATCTGCGCATCGCGCAAGGCGAGTTCTGCTCGATGGTCGGCGCATCGGGCTGCGGCAAGTCGACCTTTCTGCGCATGCTGCTCGGTCAGGAACGCCCGACGCGCGGCGAGATCCTGCTCGACGGCGAGCCGTTGCCGAGCGAGCCCGACGCGCATCGCGGCGTCGTGTTCCAGCGCTATTCGGTGTTCCCGCATCTGACCGTGCTGCGCAACGTGATGCTCGGGCTCGAACTGCCGTATGCGCGTTTCACGGGACGGTTGTTCGGCGCGCGCAGGCGGCTTGCACGCGATGAAGCCGTCGCGATGCTCGCGCGCGTCGGCCTTGCCGATTCGCTCGACAAGTATCCGCATCAACTCTCGGGCGGCATGCAGCAGCGCCTCGCGCTCGCGCAGGCGCTCGTGATGAAGCCGCGCGTGCTGTTGCTGGACGAACCTTTCGGCGCGCTCGATCCGGGCATCCGCCGCGACATGCACGAACTGCTGACTGGCCTCTGGCGTGAAGCGAAGCTGACGGTCTTCATGGTCACGCATGACCTGAAGGAAGGCTTCACGCTCGGCAGCCGTGTGCTCGTGTTCGACAAGGTGCGTATCGACCCGCAAGCGCCGCAGGCGTACGGCGCGCGCATCACTTACGACATTCCGCTCGAACGCAACGGCGCGCGCGAACCGCATGGCGCGACGGAGATTCCGCCATTGCTCGCCGTGCCGGCATGAAAGGACCCATACACATGAACGAAATCCTGCTCGAAGAATCGATTCCCGGCGGCGCCCATGCGTCGCTGATCGTGAAGCGCGGCCAGTTGCTGCGCATCACCGATGTGCGCGGCGGCGCGAACGTCGCCATGCTGCTTTTCAATGCCGCTGAAAAGAGCGAACGCCTGAACCTTCCCGACACGCTCAAGTGTCAGCACACCGCGAAGCTGACGCGCGGCCATTGCCTCTATTCCGACATGGGCCACGTGCTCGCCGCGATTGTCGCGGATACGTGCGGATGGCATGACAGCCTCGCCGGAGTATCGAATGCGGCGGAAGTGTTCGAGAAGTACGGCGAGGGCCGCTATCAGGAATTGCGCAACGCGTTCTATCGCAATGGCACGGACAACCTGCTCGTCGAACTCGGCAAATGGGGACTCGGCATCGCGGATCTGGTGATGACGCTGAATCTCTTCAGCCGCGTCGATGTGACGGAAGCGGGCGCGTTGAACTTCGTTCAGGGCAATTCGCAAGCGGGCGACCACATCGAACTGTATGCGCCGATGAACACGCTTGTCGTGCTCACCGCGATCCAGCATCCGCTCGACCCGAATCCCGAATACGCGCCGAAGCCGGTGAAGCTCACGTTGAACCAGGCGAGCGCAACGGTCGCGGAAATCTGCCGCACGTCGTGCGATGAAAATGCACGCGGCTTCACCAACACCGAACGATTCTTTCTCTGAGCGAGGGACGCGCATGACGACATCCACACTCACGGCCAGCTCGCGCGACGTAGCCGACGCGATCTTTCGCGAGACCTTGCCCGCGGGCGAACCGTGGCTCAAGGAGTTGAAGGCGGGCCACACGCTGCGCATTCGCGACGTCGAAGGCAATCAGGCCATCGACACGCTCTTCTACAGCGCAGCCGATCCGCGCGAGCGCTACGATGCGCAACGCACGCTGCGCCGCCAGCAAAGCCTCTATCTGACGACGGGCACCGTGCTCTATTCGAATCTCGGCAATCCGCTGCTGACGATCGTCGCGGATACGTGCGGGCGGCACGACACGCTCGGCGGCGCGTGCGCGCAGGAAAGCAATACGGTGCGCTATGCGCTGGAGAAGCGCTACATGCACAGTTGCAGAGACAACTATCTGCGCGCCTGCGCGCACGACGGGCGGCTTTCCAAGCGCGACATCGCCGCGAACATCAACTTCTTCATGAACGTGCCGGTGACGTCCGAAGGCGGTCTCACGTTCGAGGACGGCATTTCCGGCGCGGGTAAGTACGTGGAGCTGCGCGCGGAGATGGACGTGATCGTGCTGATCTCGAACTGCCCGCAGCTGAACAATCCGTGCAACGCGTATAACCCGACTCCGGCGGAGCTGACGATATGGAACTGAACACTTTCCGCCGCTGGCTCTACACGCTGATGAAAGCGCGCGCGCAACGTCTGCTGTCGATCGATCGCCGCCTCAAGCAATAAAAAACGCACTAAGCGCACTGAATGCCGACCTGCCGGGGACGACCCCGGCATGCATGCTCACGTGGCGGGACGGCCCGCCCACGCATTGAACATCCACTCATGTTCGACAAAGTCCTTATCGCGAATCGCGGCGCGATCGCCTGCCGCATTCTGCGCACGCTGCGCGCGCTCGACGTTCAAGGCGTCGCCGTCTATAGCGAAGCGGATCGCGCGAGCCGCCACGTCAGTCTCGCCGATACCGCTTGCAGCCTCGGCGACGGCGCCGCGAGCGTCACGTATCTCGACATCGCGAAGATTCTCGCCATCGCGCGCGAACAAGGCGTGCAGGCGATTCATCCGGGCTACGGCTTTCTGTCGGAGAATGCCGCGTTCGCCGAAGCGTGCGACGCGGCCGGCATCGCGTTCATCGGACCGACGCCCGCGCAATTGCGCGCCTTCGGCCTGAAGCACACGGCGCGCGCGATCGCCGCCGAACAGGGCGTACCGATGCTCGAAGGCACGGGCCTGCTCGACGACATCGACGCCGCACTGAACGCGGCGCAGCACATCGGTTATCCGGTGATGCTGAAAAGCACGGCGGGCGGCGGCGGCATCGGCATGCGCGTATGCCGTTCCGACGACGAACTCGCCGCGCAGTTCGATATCGTCAGGCGTCTCGGGCAGAACAATTTCAGCGACGCGGGCGTGTTCATCGAGAAGTACATCGAGCGCGCGCGCCATCTCGAAGTGCAGATGTTCGGCGATGGCAAGGGCGCGGCCATCGCGCTCGGCGTGCGCGATTGCTCCGTGCAGCGGCGCAACCAGAAAGTGCTCGAAGAAACGCCCGCGCCGAATCTGCCCGACGGCATGGAGGCGGCGCTTTGCGAGGCCGCGATCCGGCTTGCGCAGGCGGTGTCGTATCGCTCGGCGGGCACGGTCGAATTCGTCTACGACAGCGACGCCGCACGCTTTTATTTCCTCGAAGTGAACACACGCCTGCAAGTCGAGCACGGCGTGACGGAACAGGTGTGGGGCGTCGATCTGGTGCGTTGGATGATCGAACTCGCAGCGGGCATGTTGCCGCCGCTCGATCTGCTTTCGCGCGATCTCGAACCGCGCGGCCACGCGATTCAGGCGCGTCTTTACGCGGAAGATCCGGGCCGCGATTTCAAGCCCTGTCCGGGGCTGCTGACGGACGTGTCGTTTCCTTGCGCCGATGGCCGTGCGTTGCGCATCGATACATGGATCGATGCCGGCTGCGAAGTGCCGCCGTGGTTCGATCCGATGCTCGCGAAGCTGATCGCGTGGCAACCGACGCGCGATGCGGCGCGCCACGCGCTCGACGCCGCGCTGGACGCGACGCGCATCTACGGCGTCGAAACGAATTGCGGCTATCTGCGGCAGATTCTCGCGGACACGCCGTTCGCCAGCGGCCATCCGTGGACGCGCTGCCTCGAAGGCCTGCGCTATCGCGCATCGACAGTCGAAGTGCTGAGCGGCGGCACACAGACGACGGTGCAGGACTATCCGGGCCGTCAGGGTTACTGGGCCGTGGGCGTGCCGCCTTCGGGCCCGATGGACGATCGCGCGCTGCGCCTCGGCAATCGCCTGCTCGGCAACTCCGACGACGCCGCCGCGCTCGAAATCACCATGAGCGGTCCGACGCTGCGCTTCAATACCGATGCCGTCGTCACGGTGACCGGCGCGACGCTGCCCGTCATGCTCGACGACATCGCGCAACCGATGAACACGACGCTCTTCGTCGCGGCCGGCTCGACGCTCGCGCTCGGCACGATTCGCGGCGCGGGCGCGCGCGCGTATCTGTGCGTGCGTGACGGGCTGGATGTCGCGCGCTACCTCGGCAGCCGCAGCACGTTCACGCTCGGCCAGTTCGGCGGCCACGGCGGGCGCGCATTGCGTGCGGGCGATGTGCTGCATCTTCACGCGCTGTCGGATCGCGAAGCGGGCGCGCGCTTGCCCGATTCGCTCGCGCAGCATCTGGACGATGTGCGCGTGCTGCGAGTGATCTACGGCCCGCACGGCGCGCCCGAGTACTTCCGTGCGAGCTATATCGAGCGCTTCTTCGAGACCGACTGGGAAGTCCATTTCAATTCGAGCCGCACGGGGGTGCGCCTCATCGGTCCGAAGCCGGAATGGGCGCGCGCCGATGGCGGCGAAGCGGGCCTGCATCCGTCGAACATTCACGATAATCCGTATGCCGTCGGCGCGATCGATTTCACCGGCGACATGCCCGTCATCCTCGGTCCGGACGGGCCGAGCCTCGGTGGTTTCGTCTGTCCCGTCACCGTGATCGAAGCGGACCTGTGGCGCATCGGCCAGTTGAAGGCGGGCGACAAGGTGCGCTTCGTGCCGGTCGATATCGCGACCGCGCGTGCGTCGGCGGTGACGTGGCAGGAGAGCGCGACTGCGACGCGCGCAGCGCCATCGCCAATGCAATCTCCGGTCGTATTGAACATCGGCGAAGGCGATGAGCGTCTCGTCGCGCGTCTCTCGGGCGACACGCATCTGCTGCTCGAAATCGGGCCGTCCGAACTCGATCTCGTGCTGCGCTTTCGCGGACACGCGCTGATGCAGTCGCTCGAAGCGTTGCAGTTGCCCGGTGTCGTCGATCTGACGCCCGGCATCCGTTCCTTGCAGATTCACTATCAGCCGGAACGATTGCCGCTCGATAGCTTGCTCGGCCATGTCGCGAAGACCTGGGACCGCGTGCTGCTGCAAAAGGATTTGCGCGTGCCGTCGCGCATCGTGCATCTGCCGCTGTCGTGGGACGATCCCGCGTGCCGGCTCGCCATCGACAAATACATGACCACCGTGCGCAAGGACGCGCCGTGGTGCCCGAGCAATCTGGAGTTCATTCGCCGCATCAACGGGCTCGATTCGATCGATGACGTGAAACGCGTCGTCTTCGATGCAAGCTATCTCGTGATGGGCCTCGGCGATGTCTATCTCGGCGCGCCGGTCGCAACGCCGCTCGATCCGCGCCATCGCCTGGTGACGACGAAGTACAACCCGGCGCGCACGTGGACGGCGGAGAACTCGGTCGGCATCGGCGGCGCGTATCTGTGCGTGTACGGCATGGAAGGGCCGGGCGGATATCAGTTCGTCGGACGCACGTTGCAGATGTGGAACCGCTATCGCGAAGTCGCGGATTTCGCGGGCCGTCCGTATCTATTGCGCTTCTTCGACCAGATCCGCTTCTACGAAGTCTCGGCCGACGAACTGCTGCGCATCCGCGAGACGTTTCCGCTCGGGCGTCATCCGTTGAAGATCGAGGAGACAGAGCTGTCTCTCGCGGACTATCAGGCGTTTCTCGATCGCGAAGCGGATGGCATCGCGCAGTTTCGCGCGCATCAGCAAGAGGCGTTTGAAGCGGAGCGCCAGCGCTGGCACGAAGCGGGCAGCGATGAAACCGCACTCGACGCGCCCGTTGCCGCCGAAGCCGACATCGCACCGCTCGCCGATGGCCAGATCGCCGTCGACAGCGAGATCGCGGGCAATCTGTGGCAGGTGCGCGTCGAGCGTGGCGCGAGCGTCGAAGCGGGCGACGTGCTCGTCGTCATCGAATCGATGAAGATGGAGATCTCCGTCATTGCGCCGTGCGCGGGCACGGTCGGCGAGATTCATGTCGCGCCGGGCGCGTCGGTGCGCGCGGGACAGCGCGTCGCCGTGATCGAACAGCGCGCGTGACGCACTTCATACCAACAAGGAATCATCGGACATGGATTCATTCGACCTGCGTCTTTCCGCCTTGCGCGCCGCGTATCGCGAAGGCCGCGCGACGCCGCGCGCGCTGATCGGCACGCTGCGCACGCGCGCCGCGATGCTCAATCCCGACTATCGGCTCTTCATTCATCTGCTGGGCGATGACGAAATCGAACCTTATCTCGCCGCGCTCGACGCACGCGATATCGATTCGCTGCCGCTCTACGGCGTGCCGTTCGCGATCAAGGACAACATCGATCTCGCGGGCGTGCCGACGACCGCCGCGTGTCCCGCGTTCGCCTACACGCCGAGCGAGTCCGCGACGCTCGTCGCGCGCCTGATCGCGCTCGGCGCGGTGCCCATCGGCAAGACGAATCTCGACCAGTTCGCGACCGGCCTGAACGGGACGCGCTCGCCTTACGGCAAGTGCCGCAACAGTGTGCTGGCCGACTATCCGTCGGGTGGATCGAGCGCGGGATCGTCGCTGGCTGTCGCGCTCGGCGTCGCAAGCTTCGCGCTCGGCACCGATACGGCCGGCTCGGGCCGCGTGCCCGCCGCGTTGAACAATCTCTTCGGCATGAAGGGGACGAAGGGCCTGCTGTCGACGGCGGGCGTCGTGCCCGCGTGCCGCACGCTCGATTGCGTGACGTATTTCACGGCGACCGCAAGCGAGGCGAGCACGCTGCTCGCGCTCACGGCAGGCCACGATCCCGCCGATGCCTACAGCCGCGCGAATCCGCAATGGAACGATGGCGCGGCGTTCGGCAAGGTCGCGCGCTTTCGTTTCGGCGTGCCGCGTCAGCTCGAATTCGCCGGTTGCGATGAAAGCCCCGCGCTCTTCGCCGACGCGCGCGCCGCGCTCGAAGCGATCGGCGGCGAGGCGGTCGACATCGACTTCGCGCCGTTCGTCGAAGCGGCGCGCCTGCTCTACGAAGGGCCGTGGGTCGCCGAGCGCTATAGCGTCGCGGGCGCGCTGCTGGAAGCGCAGCCCGATGCCGTGCTGCCCGTGATCCGCGATGTGCTCGCGAAAGCGCCCGGCACGACGGCCGTCGATGCGTTCCGCGCGCAGTACAGATTGCAGGCGTTGAAGCAGCGTTGCGACGCGGTTCTCGCGGATCTCGATTGCGTGCTGACGCCATCGATCCCGCGCCCGGTCACGCTCGCCGAACTGGAGCGCGATCCGATCGGCGCGAACTCATTGCTCGGGCATTACACGAATTTCATGAACCTGCTCGACTACGCCGCCGTCGCGATGCCCGCGGGTTTCATGCGCAACGGCCTGCCGTGGGGCGTGACGCTGTTCGGTCGCGCCTTCACCGATCAATACCTTCTGAGCGTCGCCGATGCGCTGCATCGCAGACTCGCCGTGCCGCTCGTCGGCGGTGCGTCGCACAACACCGATGCGCCCGCGCACGCCGCGCGCGACGACCGCATGAAGCTCGTCGTGTGCGGTGCGCATCTCGGGGGTTTGCCGCTGAACGGGCAGTTGACCGCGCGTGGCGCGCGCCTCGTCGAAGCGACGGCGAGCGCGCCGCGCTACCGCCTGTACGCGCTCGCGGGCGGCGCCGTCGCGCGGCCCGGCATGATGCGCGATGAAGCGAACGGCGCAGAGATCGCGGTCGAAGTGTGGGAGATGCCGGGCGCGGAGATCGGCTCGTTCCTCGCGGGCATTCCCGCGCCGCTCGCGCTCGGCAAGGTCGAGCTGGCGGATGGGCGCTGGGAAACCGGCTTCGTCTGCGAGGCATATGCGCTCGAAGGCGCCGTCGATATCACGCGATATGGCGGCTGGCGGGCGTGGCTGGATCGGCATGCATGACCTGGGTGAGCGCGAACGCGTGGCGCAGTTCGAAGCCGAGCCGCTCGTACACGCCGATCGCGCTTTCGTTGTGACTGAACACGTGCAGGAAGGGCGTGGCGCCGCGTAGCCCGATTTCCCTGCGCAGGATGTTCATGAGCCTGCCGGAGAGACCGCGTCCGCGACAGCGCTCATCCACGCAGACGGCGCTGATTTCGACATAGCCGTCGATGCACATGCGTTCGCCCGCCATCGCGATGAGCTTCCCGTGCTCGCGAATCCCGATGTACCGGCCCATCTCGTGTGTGCGCTTGCCAAAAGGGCCGGGCCGCGTTCTTTGCACGAGCGCGAGCATGTCGTCCACGTCGGCACTGCCGAGATGCATCACGTCGCTGTCGTCCGTGCTGTGCGTGAAGGGCTGCGTCGCGATCATCTGATGAATCGTGCCGACGCGCTTCGCCTGCAATGAGTCGATATCGATGCTCGCGGGCGCATCCGACGACAGAATGGCGACCTGCTCATTCGGCTGCAACAGCGCGTGCAGCGCGCGCCAGGCGTCCGGCGTGTCCGCCGCGATCGCCGCGAACGGCGCGACATCGGGATGAAAGCGCCGCGCGAGCGTGTCGCCGAGGCCGAGATGGCGCTGCTTCGTGGTGAGCGCGGTCCAGATCGGACGGTCGAGGGCGTGTTGCGGCGAATTCATGGCGGCTCCTTGGATCGGTATGTGAGTCACTGTAGACAGAAGGCGCGGTCGGGGCTATTGTCGGAAATGACATTTTTAGAATCATTTACGCCATGCGACTCACGGTCCTCGCCCTCGACGGCGTATTCGACACCGCGCTCTGCGCCGTGCTCGACGCGTTCACCACCGCGAACGAACTGGCCGCGATGTCGGAGCCTGGCAGCAGTCCGCGCTTCGAGATCGAACTGATCGGCATGCGGCGCGACGTGCACAGCGCGCTCGGCATGCGCGTGCCGGTCAAGCCGGCGAGCACGATGACGCGCCCCGACTGGCTGATCGTGCCGGCGCCCGGCACCAAGATGCCCGCGCAATTGCTGCCGGCGCTCGCGCGCCGCGATGTGATCGACGCGATGGAGCTGCTCGCGCACCATCACGCGGATGGCGTGAAGATCGCGGCGGCGTGCATCGGCACCTTCGTGCTGGCGGAATCCGGCCTGCTGGACGATCACGAGGCGACCACGAGCTGGTGGCTCGCGCCGCTGTTCCGGCAGCGTTATCCGGCGGTGCGTCTCGACAGCGCGCGCATGCTGGTGCCGTCGGGCGAGTTCGCGACGGCGGGCGCCGCGATGGGGCATCTCGATCTCGCGCTCTGGCTGATGAATCAGGCGAGTCCCGCACTCGCGGCGACGGTGGCGCGCTATCTGCTGGTGGATGCGCGGCCTTCGCAGGCGCCTTACATGATTCCGGATCATCTGGCGCGCGCGGACCCGATGGTCGAGCGCTTCGAGCGCTGGGCGCGCGCGCGGCTTGCGCAGGGTTTTTCGCTCGACGCCGCCGCGCATGCGCTCGCAACCAGCACGCGCACGCTGCAACGCCGCATCGAGGCCGTGCTCGGCAAGTCGCCGCTGTCGTATTTCCAGGATCTGCGCGTCGAGCGGGCCGTGCATCTGCTGCGCACGAGCCGGCTCGATATCGAGGCCATCGCCGCCGAGGTGGGTTATGTCGACGGCGCGACGCTGCGCACGCTGTTGCGTCGACGGCTCGGGCGTGGCGTGAAGGAGATACGGGCGGGCAGCGCTGAGGCGATATGACGCTTCAGAACTTCTCCACCCACGGCCGCAGTTCGATTTCCGATGTCCACGCGCTTCGATGCTGACGCAGCACATCGATATAACTCTGCGCGATCGCATCGGGGTCGAGCGTGCTGTCGGGCGCGTCCGCAGGATCGGCGCGATGCGCGGCGCGCACGCCGCCGTCGATGACGAAGTGCGCGACATGAATCCCCTTCGGCATCAGTTCGCGCGCGGCGCTCTGCGCGAGGCCGCGCAACGCGAACTTGCCCATTGCGAACGGCGCGGACAGCGCGAAGCCCTTGACGCCCGCAGTCGCGCCCGTCAACAGGATCGCGCCCTTCGCTGCGGGAACCATGCGTTTGGCCGCCTGCTGGACCGTGTAGAACGCGCCGAGCGCCGTCACGGCGAGCGCCTTGCCGACCTCCGCCGCATCGAGTTCGGCGATGGGACCGCGCACGCGTCCGCTCGCGTTGTAGATCACGATTTCGGGCGCGCCGATGCGGGCGTCGGTTTCGGCAAACAGCGCTTCGATCTCGCCGGCCTCGGATGCATCGACGGGCAGCGCGATGGCGCCGGTTTCATCGACCAGCGCCGAGAGCTTGTCGACGTTGCGCGCGGCGATCACGACCGGAATGTTCTCGGCGCGCAAACGCCGCGTGAGCGCGCCGCTGATGCCGGGGCCGGCGCCGATGATGAGGGCGCTGCGGTAAGGAAGAGTGCTCATGGCTTCACGCTCGGAAGGGAGACGAAGCCGATGATAACCGCGGCGCGAAATCGGCGCGCAATCGACGAATCGATCAGGGTTCGCTGATCGTGAACCAGAAATCGAACTTGTCGAACAGAGCCAGCATGTCGTTGAACTTCTGGCGATCGCCGTCGATCTTGACCTGTCCGCTATCGGCAAGATTGCCGAGCTTCAGCTTGCCGAGCGCGATGTCGTCCAGCGTCGTTCGATCGAGCGTGATCGTGGCATCGGCGTTCTGTAGCGTCTTGCCCTTGCCATAGTTCATCACGCCGTCTTCGACGGTCAGGGAATAGTTTTCCTTGATATCCGGAAAGATGACGTTGAAGGCGTAATGCTTGTCGCCGGCGCGCGGTCCGTTGAGATGGATCGCGAGGAAGTCGAGGAACATTTCGGTGGTCATGCCTCGAATGATGTCCGGAGACGAGGTATTTGGCGTCGCCATTTTTTTGACGCCGCCGCGCAGTTCCTGCGCGCCGCTCAAATAGAAATTGCGCGCCGGGCCGGATTCGGCTTGATAGCCGAGCTGTTCGAGCGCGTCCGCTTCTAGCTGTCTCGCCGCCTGATTGTTCGGCTGTGCGAATACGAGCTTGTTCGTGATCGTGGCTGCCCATCGATAATCGCCTTTGGCGAACGCTTCGCGCGCGTTGGCGAGTATCTTGTCGGCGCCGATCAACTCGACGTATTTCTTCGCTTCGTCCGTTGGCGGCAGAGGATCGAAGTCGGCAGGGTTGCCGTCCCACCATCCGAGATAAAGCTGATAAGTCGCGCGCACGTTGTGTTTCAGGTTGCCGTAATAGCCCCGGTTATAGAACTCCTTTGCAAGCGAATCGGGCAACACGAACTGCTCCGCGATTTCGTGCATGGTGAGGCCTTGGTTCGCCATGCGCAGAGTCTGGTCATTGATGTACTTGTAGAGATCGCGCTGCTTTTTCAGATGCTCGACCACGCGATCATTACCCCATTGCGGCCAATGGTGACTGCCGAACGAAACCTGCGCGTCGTTGCCCCAGAGATCGATGGTCTGATCGAGGTAATACGCCCATTTCTGCGCGCTTCGTACTTTCGCGCCACGTAGCGTCAGGATGTTGTGCAAGGTGTGATTGCCGTCTTCCGCCAGATCGATTGCCTTGAACTGGGGGAAATAGAACATCATCTCCGCTGGCGCTTCGGTGCCGGGGGCCATCTGAAAAACGATATCGACGCCGTCGATCGTCATTTTCTCGCCGGTCTTCTTGATCAGATTGCTCGGTTCGAACAGTGTGATCGACCCGGCAGCCGTAGTCAGGCCGAGACCACCGCCGACATTGCCGCGCGGGTCCTTCGGCAACAGGTTGCCGTACATGTACGATGCGCGCCGGCTCATGACGTTGCCGGCAAACACGTTCTCACTGACGGCTTCCTCCATGAAACCGTCAGGCGCCACCACGGGAATCTTTCCGGAGCGCACATCCTTTTCATCGACGATACCGCGAATGCCCGCGAAGTGATCGACGTGACTATGAGTGAAGATGACACCCGTGACAGGAAGCCGCTCGACCTTTTCGTTGATCAGGTCATACGCGGCTTTTGCGGTTTCAGCGGAGGTCAGCACGTCGACGACGACCCAGCCCGTCTTTCCGCGTATGAACGTGATATTCGCGAGGTCGATATTTCGGACCTGATAAATCCCGTCGACGACCTTGAACAGGCCGTGCGACGCAAGGATTTGCGACTGACGCCAGAGACTGGGATTAACGGTCGCGGGCGTCTCCGTGGTCGATTTCAGAAAATCATACTGCGAAAGATCGATAACGACGTTGCCCGTTTGTCCCTTTATTACCGGACTCGGCAGATCGGCGATGAAGCCGCGTCGTGAGTCATCGAAATCACGCCGGTCGCTGAAATCGAGGTAATTGCGAAGCTTATCGTTCGCCTGTATGGTCGCGGCCGTTGCGCCTTTGGGCGCTTGAGCCAGTGCACCGAGCGGAGCGGCGGCGGACGCCAGCAGGCAGAATCCCGCGATGAGAGTTGCAGCGCGCATCGAATCACCTCTGCGGAGTGTCACTCATTGAATTCCGAATGGAATGTCCGCAAAGCGATATCACTACTTACGTCGACTTTCAAGCAGCTTGTTATTTAATGGTGTCGAGACAAGTGATTCGTGAGAGGAGAAGGAAGCGCAATTGTTCCTTCTCCTGTCGACGGTGCTGCTTAGGCCTTCACGCCATGCAGGAGGCTGCCGATGGCGTCGATCGATTTCGTGACGTTCGTCAGATCGACCTTCGTGTATTGCGATGCGTCGACCTGAGTCACCGGTGCGACGTTGATTTGCGGGCTGGCGAACGAGAAGCCGCTCACCGAGTTGGAGTTGATGCCGTTGTTCTGGAAGATGCTCGCGCCGCCGACGATTGCGCCCATTTCTGCGCGACCGAGTTCTTTGCTGACTGCGAGGTTGTCGATTTTCAACATGATGGTTCTCCGGATGACTTGAATGAATGGATGAGGGTTTAGAGCTTCACGCCGCCGAGCAGGCTGCCGACAGCGTCGAGCGACTTCGTGATGTTCTTCACGTCGACGTCGGTGTGTTGCGAGGCATCGACTTGCGTCACGGGAGCGACGTTGGTTTGCGGGCTGGCGAACGAGAAGCCGCCGTTGTAGTTGGAGTTG
>Ga0160459_100358_pt1 | contig 20097 bp, 15 predicted proteins | sample HID1973K_E6MG_FD_108208 | JGI IMG/M metagenome (GOLD analysis project Ga0160459, IMG submission 108208) | Enriched mosquito-associated microbial communities from UW Madison campus, WI, USA - HID1973K_E6 MG | ecosystem: Host-associated > Arthropoda: Insects > Digestive system > Unclassified ... | reverse complement strand
TATTGGTCAGCGTCGCATTGGACATCTCGACGAGGAATTTCTCCTCATTGTCAGGCGTTATCAGGTTCATGGTCCAACTCATGCCCTCGGCCTTGCGGCTGTCCATGCTGATGCCGAGAAAGTCCAGCCATTGCTCGGTCGCCATGGCCCGGATCACGTCGGGGCTGCTGGCATTGGCGGCGACACCCGGCGCAATGCCGGTCCGCAACTCGGCCGCGAGCTGGAGATAGGAGTTCCGGAAACTGGTGCTCTCGCTCTGATAGCCCAGCTGTTCGAACGCATCCGCCAGCAGGTCGCGGGCCTCCTGATTGTCGGGCTGCGCGAAGACCAGCCGGGACAGGATCTCTCCGGCCTCGCGGTATCGCCCGGCCGCGTTCAACTCATCACCCTTCGCGAGAATGGGCTCGGCGCCGCCCATCATCTCGACATAGAGCGGAGCGATCTCGGCCGGCGACAGCGGGTCGAGATTGGCGGGATTGCCGTCCCAGAAGCCCAGGAAACGGTTGATGATGGCGCGGACATTGTTCCTGACCGCGCCGTGATAGCTGCGCGCGGCCCATTGCTGCTGCAGGCTCGCCGGCACCTCGTAGACATTATGCACCTGGTTTATCGTCACGCCCTGATTGGCAAGATGCAGGGTCTGGTTGTTCATATTGGCATAAAGATCGCGCTGAGCGCGCAGCGCCTCCATGATCCGGTCATTTCCCCAACGCGGCCAGCTATGCGATGCGAAAAGCACCTCCATGTCGGGGAAATTGTAGATCGCGGCATTGATCTCCTTCGACCAGTTCAAAGCATTGCGGACCGGCGCGCCGCGCAAGGTATAGATGTTGTGGATGGTGGCGGTGACGTTCTCGCCCGCCCAGAAGGCTTTCCAGTCGGGAAACCAGGTGTTCATCCCGACCGGAGCCTCGGTATCGGGTGTGCTCTGGAAGACCATTCTGACGCCGTCGACCGTGATTTCCTGCATCGGCTGGCTGACGCTGACGGTGGGCGCGATAAGTCCGGGCATGCCCGAGGAAACATTCTTGCCGATCGACTGGTCGACATGGCCGAAGGGGCTTCGGGCAAGAATGGTCGCATATTGGATCCGGCTGCGACGGCTCATGGCATTGCCGGCGAAGACGTTTTCCGAGATGGCCTCATGCAGGAAATTCTCCGGGGCGATGATCGGCACGCGCCCTTCGCGCACCTCCGCCTCATCGACCACGCCGCGCACGCCGCCGAAATGGTCGATATGGGAATGGGAATAGACGACGCCGGTGACGGGCCGTTCGCCCAGCGTGTCATTGATGAACCCCAGCGCCGCTCGGGCAGGTTCAGCGGTGGTGGCGGGATCGAAGACGATCCAGCCGGTCTCGCCCTTGATGAAGGTGATGTTCGTCAGGTCGAAGCCACGGACCTGATAGATCCTGTCCGGCAAGACCTCATAAAGACCATAGCCCATGTTCAGGATGGCCTGGCGTTGCAGCGACGGGTGAATGCTTGGGAAGTTCTTGTCCTGCAGCAGGAACTGATAGCTTTCCATGTCCCATGCAATATGGCCCGCATCGGCCATGATCCTGGTGAAGGGCGGCGTTTTCAGGAAACCGCGAGCCTGCTCGTCGAAATCCCGCTCGTCCTCGAAGGGCAGGTCGGCCAGCAGCTTCTTGCGAAGCTCCAGCGTGGCCGGGGATGCCGGCTTGCCCTGGGGGTGGAAATGTTCACCCCTGGCGGCGTTGGGGTCCAGAAGCGGATTGTCGGTTTGCGCCGAGACGGGAACCGCCAGAAACACCGCCATGACCGGTCCCAGAAGAAAAGCGGAACGCATAGACCTCGATCGAAGCATTTCATACCTCCCACCGATGGAAATCGCCAATTTACCGAGCCGAAGCCTAACACAGTTCAGGGGAATGTTGCGATCATCTCCAAGCATCGCGGCAGAGATCATCGGCGTAAAACGTGAGCGGGCATTCAACTGCCAGCACTATATTGCGATAATCAGCGACGGCACAGGCTCAATCCCCTCAACAGTGTGACTAGGCGGTTCGTCGGTGTTCAGGCCCCCGCCACCTTCGAAAGCCTATTGATCGCAGATGACATCTCCCTCGCGCCGAAATAGCCTGTCCACATGAATTCCGGGGACTGATCTGATCAGGAAAGCGATGCGGTGGTCGCCGCCTATTTCTCGATGCTCAGTGATGAGCTATCGGGCCGGTCCTACAACAAGGCCGCCCAGAACAGGCTGCTGCAGGAACAGATTGACCGCAGTCGCGGATCGGTAGAGTTCAAACTTGCAAATATCTCCGCCGCCTTCCAAGGCTTCGGCGTGCCGATCATCACGGGTTACAAGCCGCGCTTCAATTTCCAGATGTCATTGGCCGAAGCCGTATCGCGCTGGCGTGCCCAGCATCCGGAATGGGAGCAGGCGCTTCATCGCCAAGAGGTCACGCATATGGCCGAACTGCCGCCGCTCTTTGTCGGGGTCGCACCAACGCTGCGCAACGCGCCACCCCCTGAGGAATTGGAGCAGATGCAGCGGATCGCGCGCCGCTTCGATGCGGCAGGCCGTGATGAACGCAATCGCAGCCTGGGACGCGCCGGTGAGGAGCGGGTCAATTTCAACTCCACCTCACCGGCTTGTCCCTGTCGATGATGCTGTCTCTGGTCAACAGTCCGAAGCTTGTCGAACTAACGAGCGGCGGCCAGCGGCAGGAACGCCGCGCAGCGAACAGATCATTCAGGCTACCGGTGAACGCTTGGCACAAAGTTGTTTGGAGAACCGCTGCAGGCAGGAAACTCGCGGCAACCCACAACGACGAACATGGCGCGAAAATGCCTCTCCACTACCGGCGCGGCCACGTACGAACCGCGCAGCGCCATTTTGCCGCGGCTTTTGAAACCACTCTGACTGACACTGGTTGGGCGCAATGGATCGACGGACGATGGGTCGGAAACCCGGCGTTCGGGGTCAAGAAGGCAGTTCATGCCCCTACTCTTGATCGGCATGGGTTGGCGGATTTCATGAACAGAAAGCAGCAGCGGCGAGGGTCATCATAGCGCGCAACTAACCGAGTCTCGCGCGTTTATGCTGACTCGTCCGGCCCAAAGCCGCAGACCGAACTCACCCCAAGCTGCGTGGCGGTGTTTCCGAAAGCTGCCCTTGGATCATCGCTGCAGCAACAATCTCGATCTACGTGGTTAGCGGAACATGTCCGTGCCTCATGCTTGACTGCAAATCCCCCAGCCGTCACGCCCGGGCGATCCATCCCTTGAAGGTCAGGGCGGCGTAGAACAGCTGGATGTTTCGGAAACCGGCGGCCGTCAGCAACTGCTCGTCCTCTTCTGGCGGCAAGGCGGGCAGCCGTTCCTTCATGGTAGCGATCCCGGCCTTGGCCTGCGCCTCGGGCGTGCCATTCGCGATCAGCCAGGCCGCATTGCGCCGCAGCCACAGATCCTGTTGCCCGTCCGCCTGCGGAAAGCTGTGATGCGCCATGACGAAGGGCGCGCCGGGGCGCAGGCGCCGGTGTATCTCTCTCAGGGTGCGCAGGCGTTCGTCCCGCGACAGGAAATGCAGGGTCAGAAGGCAGGTCGCGCCGTCGAAGGGGGCCTCGGGGGCGTCATCGATATAGCCCTGATGGAAGGTGACGCGCGTGGCCAATTCACCCAGAATATCCCGCGCCTGGCCGATCAAGTCGGGCGAAGGGTCGACACCATCGAAGCGCCAGCTCGGATACGCCTGTGCGAAGGCCCGCAACTCCAGCCCGCCGCCCGCGCCAAGGACCAGAACCCGGCCATTTTCCGGCACATGCTCGGCCAGCAGAATCCCGGCCATCCGGTGCATGTCACGCAGGCCCGGCACATGGCGGGCGACGCGCGCGGCATAGCTGGCAGTATCGCCGGGATGGGTCGCGCCGCTCATTCCGGCCAGACCAGAGAGCGGTGCAGTTGCGCCCCGGCCCAGGCGCCATCCCCCACTGCCAGCGAGACGGAATGCGGCGCCCGCGCGACATCGCCGCAGGCGAAGATGCCCGGAACACTGGTCGCCTTGCTGTCGCCCGTAAGGATCTGGCGGCCCATCGGCGTCTCGACCATCTCGCAGCCGGCGGCCTCGGCCAGCGGACTGGCAGGCTCGGTGCGGGTGGCGATGAACAGTCCGGCGAAGGGCAGCACCCGGCCGTCGCGCAGTTCCAAATCCGCCGCGCCGGTCAGCCGGACGATCGGGGTTTCCTCGATCACCACGCCACGCCCAAGAAGGTCGTCGTGCTGCGCGGGGTCCAATGTCACGGCGCCGTTAGTCAGGAACGTCACTTCGCCCCAGTCCGGCAAAAGCTGCGCCTGATGCAGCGACGTCGTGCCAGTGGCGATGACCCCGATCCGGCCCCGATCCAGTTCATAGCCGTGGCAATAGGGGCAATGGAACACCGTCCCGCCCCAGCGTTCGGCAAGGCCGGGAACCGCCGGCAGGCGGTCGATGACCCCGGTGGCCAGAAGGATGCGACGGCCCGCGAATGTGTCGTCGGCTTCCGTGGAAACCCGGAAGTCGTCCTTGCGGCCGGTGATGGTGCTGGCCGAGACCTCGATCCAGTGCACCGTCGGATAGGCCAGAAGCTGCCGCCGTGCCCCCGACCAGATCGCCGCCGGGTCGACCCCGTCCTGACCCAGAAAACCGTGCGAATGGCTGGCGAAACGGTTGCGCCGCTGCCCAGCGTCGATCACCAGCACCTTGCGGCGGGCGCGCGCCAGTTGCAGGGCAGCGGCCATCCCGGCATAGCTATCCCCGATTACGATCACGTCCTGCATATCCTACTCCTGCGTGGCCCGCCTTTGCGCATGACGGCGGGCGAAATCCCGGGCCAGATCGGCCAGCGTCACATCGGCGAAACGTTCCAGCAACAGCGCCTCGGCCTCGGCAAAGGCGCCCTCCAGCGCGGCGTTGACCGATTGCTCGACCAAGCATTCCGGCGTCTCGTTGCGGTTGCCGATGGCGAAGATCGCGGGTTCCCCCAATGCCTCGTGCAAGCGACGCAGGCTGACTGTTTCCAGATCGGCCGAGATGCGCCAGCCCCCGGCATGGCCGCGCTCTGCCGTCACCAGCCCCGCCTCGCGCAACAGCCCCATGGTCCGTCGCACCACGACCGGGTTGGTGCCCAGGCATTTCCCAAGCACCTCGGAGGTTATCGGGCCGTCATGCTCTGCCATGTGCAGCAGGGCATGAAGGACCGAGGAAAGGCGGCTGTCTCGCTTCATGTAACTACAGATGTTACGATTCGGGGCGGATGTCAAGATGCACACGGTTCCCCGTCACCAGGGCGTCCTACCGCTCGACGCGACCTTCCCGGTTCTGCGCGGCGTCAACCTTGCCTGGTTACGGTGATCTTCGGCACGGTCCACGATGCGTTCGAGCGGGATGTGACCGACGCCGACAGTGATGCTCTGTGCCAGTAACTACTGGCAATGTGCCACGCCTATCTGCGCACGGCCCAAAGCGGTCGCTCGCGCCTCGCCCATGCAGCGAAGCGGCATTCCTCGAAGCAGCCATTCGAGATGGGCGCAGCATGTCGAGTCGACGAGAGTCTACGTTCTGGACAATTGCTGCCGTTCGCTCCGTACCTGCATCAACCCTCGTATGGTCGAATTTCAATGTTTTGAAAGGATTGCAACAGGCACGAGAGGTAAGCCTCTTGTCGGATTTCAAGGGTTGCGGAAGGCCCGCAACCCCGCACCCTATTACATCCTAGCTTAGTCGGCAGGTTCCAGCTTCGGCGTCTTGTATGTGCCATCGATCACCGACTCGCCCGGCATGTAGACGCGGAAGGCGGTCCAGAAAGGTGCAGTCGGGATGATCAGTTCGTTGGCATGCTGGCTTTTGCCGAACTCGGCTTCCGGCACGTAGTAGATGTCGAAGCTCTTGCCGTCTGGGTTCAGCTTCAACTCGCTGTTGCTGATTGTCGACCCCTTGTCGGTCTTGAGATACTGGTCGTCGCCATAGACCGTCACCGAATAGAAGCCGAGTTTGGGGTCGACTTGTTCGGGAACGCCGTAGGTCGCCTTGTAGCTCTTGCCCATCTCGACGTCGTGCTTGTCGGTCAGGTAGACCGCGTCCTGATCGGGAAGAAGTCCGGTCGCGATCGCAACCCCGCGGTTTTTTGCCTCCAGTGATACCGGGTGTTCGACGGTGCCCATCGTGCCGCGCACACCCTGCGCCTGCGCCTCGGCCACATACTCGCCGCGCACCCTGTCAAACGACGCCATGTCCCAATTGGTGACCTTGAAGGGTTTCGGCTGGTAACCGTTCAGATATTCGATCTTCAGCTGGTCCTGAAACTCGTTAACCTTTTTGACGTCCTCGGGGTCCTTGTCGTTAATCTGCATGCGGACATTGGCGTAGAAATAATCGCTCGACCCGGAGGCCGGGATGACGTAGCGGCCCGGTCCGTAGAACACCTTGTAGGTCACGTGGTCATGATTCATCACGTGAAGCGACATGTATCGCCCGTCATTCTCGGGCAGGGTGATCGCCACGTCGCCGCCCCCGTCAAGCACGGCAAAGGAATAGACGGTATCGCGGTTCATCAGCGGCGCGGGCTGCTCTGACAACGCCATGGTCTTGCGATGATGATGCCAGTCGAGGTTGCCGCCTTGCTCGACCTCTTTCTCCATTGCAAGGTCGGTCATCGCGGTCGCGAAATTCTCCTGCGTCACCATGACGGATTGATCCTGTGCGACCGCCGCGCCTGCCAGAAACGCGCATACCAAGCCAAATGATGACAATTGAAGTCTTGAGATCATAACTTTGCTCCTCGGAGTCGGTATCCGGAAACCTTGCAAGCTTAATTGAAGGCCTTACTTGACCTTCACGATGTCATCGGGCTTCCAAGTCTGGTCGTAGAACTCGGTCCTGGCACCATAGAGGCGGAGTGCGGCGATGAAATCGCGGCCCGGCACGGTCTGGATGAAGGCCGCATCGGCGACGCCTTCGGGCTGCGAGGGGCCGAACCAGATGTCGATCGAGCCATCATCATTCTTCGGGATGTCGTAGAAGCCGTTGGTCGAGGGCAGGAGTTGCTCGGTCTCGGGCATGGTCCCGTCCGTGACGTTATAGGCGGTCACCGCCCAGAACAGCGCGGCGGGCGGGTTCGGCGGCAGATGCATGCGGTAGGTGTTGGTCCCGTTCAGGAAGGCGCCATTCGCATCGCGTGCGGTGAAGGGGTATTTCGAACCCGCGTTGATCGTGTGCATCACCATCGCCGGAGCCGAGGAGTAGACATACTGGAAGTAGCCTGCGCGCTGGTTGATGTCGGTATAACTTTCTTGGGCGAAGTCGGCGGTCGCCCCGGCCCAGGCCGTCTCATACTGCCGATCGGCGTAATAGAGGTTGCGCTTGTCGTCCCGGCCCAACTGCCGCAGCGCCAGCGCCATCTTCGGTGCGGTCTCGACGGCCTTCTGCAACAGTTCCTGCTGCTTCGCTGTCGGCTCGAAAGGTTGGCCCTTGATGATGCCGATCCCGGCCAGAACGCCGCGAAGTTCCATGTCGATGGCGCCGACGGGCTCGTAATCCACGAACTCCTTGAGCTTGGTGAAGTAGCTCGCGTCGGTCGGATACATCATGTTGATGCGCTGGCCGCTGGCGTTCGGAAACTCCATCGGCTTCGCGTCCTTCTCCATCGCGGAGAGGGGATAGATCCGCGTCTGCTCGGCCAGCGCCACGGCGGGTGCCGGGTCGGGCTTGCCGTCGCCCTGTTCCATGACGGTGCGGAAGAACAGGAAGACGTTATAGGTCGGGGATTTGACCGGGAAGTAACCGCCCGGCACCGGTCCGGTATAGTCCGGCGGCAAAAGCAGGTAGAGCCCGCCCCGCGCCCGGTCGGGACCAATCGCGCCCACATCGGTCAGCGTGCGCTGGAAGAAGTCGGTGAACATGCCGATCACGTTCGGCGGCGCGGCCACGACCAGCGGCCCGGTCACCTTCAGGTCGAGGTAGTTCATCGAATAGACCACATCCGCATTGGGCGTCGGCACCCAGGTGCGGCTGTCCATCCGGTCCTTCCAGATCGGCAGGACGTTGTAGCCCTCGCCGAAGAGGGCCTCCGACCCGTCGCGCATGCCGATGACGTTCAGCGCCGGAAGCATGGCCATATAGGCCTGGATCGCCTGCTGGTAGTATAGCTCATCGCGCAGCGCTTGAGCTTCTTCCTGGGGCAGCCAGTTCCCGTTGTTGATTTGCTGGACCAGCGGCGGGGCGGATGGTGCCCCAGCCTCCTGGGCAAAAGCGGGAAGGATCGGCGCACCCTGGGCGAGCAAAACGCCCAGAGCAGTGATCCGCATGACGTTCCGATTCATTCCAGTTCTCCTTCAGACCTGTTAATCAAACCCGATGAGGGTCATTCGACCTTTTCGAAGTCGCCCGGTTTCCAGCTGCCGTCCATCGCAGCTTCCTCAGGGGCATAGAGGCGCAGGATCGCGAAATAGCCCTCGCCCGGGTTTGTCGCCAGCCAGTTGCCGCTTTCCGGTTTCTCGGGGCCGATGGTGATGACCGTGCTGCCATCCGCCTCGGTTGCCGGCTTGTCGAGCTTGCCGAAGGACGGGAAGGGCTGGCCGTTGTCGAGACCCGAGGCGTTCTCGGCCTTGTAGAGCGTCACCGACCAGAACAGCGCTGCCGGAATGTCCGGGGGAAGCTTCACCCTGTAGGTGTTGTCCCCCACCAGCGGATCACCCGCCGCATCCTCGAAGGCAATCATGTAGAAGGCGCCCTTGCCCGGCGTCATCGAGACCATGCCGGGGCTGATCGAGTAATAGTCGGTGAAGAACCACGACCGGGCGTCAAGCGCGCGCAGCGGCACATCGCTCTTCGTCAGGAAGGACAGGTCAAGCGGTGCCTCGGGCCAGCGACTGTTCAGGTTGTTGACGGGGTTCAGCCACTTGCGATCCTCGTAGACGTGATAATCCGCATCGCCAACACCCGGCCGCATGCCGATCACTCGGCTGGTCTTGTAGCCGGTCTTGGCCGCTGCGTTCAGGATCTTGCGGGTGGCCTCGTCCGGCTCGAACGGCTGATCCGGCGCGATGCCGAGACCGGCGAGCATCCCGAGCCAGTCCGGATCGGCGAGGTTCGCCCCCTCGCGGTCCACCAGCCATTTCAACTGGTCGAAGGCCGTGTCGTCCGAGCGCGGCAGCATGTCGATGTCCATGCCCGATGCATCATGGAACTCCATAGCCTTGGCGCTGTCCTTTTGACCCAGCGGATAGAACACCGACTGCTTCAGCAGATCGACGGCCGGGCTGGTGTCGCTGGGGTCTTGGTAGAAGGCGCGGAGGAAGATGAAGACGTTGTTGGTGCCCGAACGATAGACGTAATACCCCTCGGGGACATCGCCCTTGTAGCCGGGCGGCAGGATCAGGAACTTGCCACCCGCGCCCGCATCGGGACCCGGCAGGCCGACATCGCCGAAGAAGTCGCCGCTATCCTCCGGGATCGGGCGCTGCCACATGTCGAGCAGGATGCCTTGCAGCTTGGGCGCGGCCTCGAAGACCAGCGGGCCGGTCTCGCTGAGATCCACGAAGGTCATGCCGTAGATCAGGTCCGAATTCGGCGTCGTCACCAGCGTCTTGGCGTCCAGCCGTTTCGACCAGATCTGCATGACGTTGTAGCCGGTGCCGAAGGCCTTGTCGGCCCCGTCGCGCATCCCCATCGTGTTCAGCAGCGGCAAGGCCCAGAGATAGGTCTGCGTGGCGCGCTGGAAGGTCAGTTCTTCCAGCAGGTTCTTTGCCGTCTCTGCCGTCGGACGATTGTGCTCCATGGGCAGGTTCGCGATCTCGTCAAAGCGGGACTGCTGGGCTGAGACTGGTGCGGCGAATGCCATGACGGCGCCAAGTGCCGTGCTCAGAAGAATGGCCGGGAGTTTCATTCTCATCTCCAATGCTAGGCGTACCCAGTGCGGGCACGGCACGGCCATGCCCGCAAATAACCCTCACTTCACCTTTTCGACGTCCGGCAGCGCCCAGGATTTGTCGAAGAACGGTTCCGTCGGGCCGTAGAAGCGGAAATACGCGAACCAGCCCTTGTCGGGATTGGTCTGGATCCAGTTGGTCTCCTGCCCTTCGGGTGCCTCTGGTCCGAAATAAACGTCGATCGAGCCGTCTTCATTCTTCTTGATGTCCTCCTTGCGCGAGGAAATATCCGGTCGTCCCTGCTCGGTGACAGGCATCTGGCGCGTGCCTTCGTCATAGGCCGTCACCGACCAGAAACCCTTGGCGGGCGGATCGGCCGGAACATGCAGCTTGTAGGTGTTCTCGCCCGAGAGCCATGCGCCGTCCGCATCCTTGTAGGAGGCGATATAACGCTGGCCGACGCCGGGCGTCTGGGTCAGCATGGCCTTGGAAATCACCACGGCTTCGTAGAACCAGGCTGCCCGTTCGTCGAGCTGGTCGAAGGTTTCGGCCTTCTGGTCGGTGGAAACGACCAGCGCATGCTTCCAGTTGCTGCCTTCCCAGAAAGGCGGCTCGACCCGCTTGTCGGTGGTATTGGCCTTGGCCATCGCCTCGCCGACAAGCGCACCATCGGTCAGCAGCTTCGTTTGCCGCTCGTCCGGCGTGAAAGGTTTGCCCCGCTCGATGCCCAGAAACCTCAGTTGCGCCATGACGAAGCGGTCGCGCTCCTCGACAGGTTCGCGCTGGATAACCTCGTTCAGGCTGTCCCAATAGGCCATGCCGCGCGGTGGCATCTGGCTCCATTTCTCGTCACCAGCGGCCCGCACGCCCATTGGCTCGCCCGTGCCGTCAGGTGACCAGGTATAGGTCTTGATGAGTGGAATGAGTTCGGCAATCGCCTTTTCCTTGTCAGCATCGAGCAATCGGAATCCGGCCAGTACATCCCGGCTTGTCGATTGCACCACGAAATAGCCGTCCGCCTCGACGGGCCCATAGCCGGGAGGGAGAATGAGGTACTTGCCACCTTTCCCCATGTCCGGTCCGACAACACCAAGATCTGCTTTCACCCGCTGCCACTGATCGAGGATCATCCCTGCGATCAGCCCCGGCGGAACCTCGACCACCATCGGGCCGCTTTCCTGCAGATCGATAAAGGTCGCGATATAGGGAGTCGTATAGTTGGGCGTCAGGATCCCGAGCTTCTCGGCGAAATCGAGATAGGACAGCATCTCGCCGTTCTTGGCCTTGAAGACGTTATAATGCGCGCGGCGCCATTCATTCAGCCCGACGGCGGGAATGCCCCAGAGATAGGCTTGAGAGGCACGCTGGAAATCCATCTCGTCATAGAGCTTCTGCACGGTATCCGCCGAGGGGTATCCGCTTTCAAAGCTCAGATCGCCGATGCGGGTTTTGACCGTTGTATCACCCTCGAAAGGGTTGCCGTCCTGCGCCATTGCGGCGATTGCGGTGGTGCAAAGCAGGCCGGTTGCCAAAGTGAGAACTTTTCTGGTGAGCCGTGGCATCCTGTTACTCCTTGATATTCGCGATCGTCGCGACCGGCCTGCACGAGGAGTTGGCAGGGTCGCCGCGGGCAAGTTTAAAAGTAAAGTAACTTACGTCTACGCGATTTGTGCCAAACTGACGTTCAAAGCCAATTTTTATCATATTCGATGCGAAGTGCCCGTGTCTCGCGGGGCAATTCACCGAACAACTGGCGGTAACGCGTGGAGGCCCTCCCCGGATCGGCGCGAAATCCGACACGCCCCGCCAGATCCGAGATCCGGCGGCTGGTGTCGCTGATCAGAAGATCCTTCCTCAACGCGTGAAGCCGCAGCCGTGTCGCATAGGCCAACGGTCCTTCCCCCAGGATTTCTTCAAAGGATCGATAGAGTGTGCGGCGCGAGGTTTCGGCAGCCTTGGCGACAGCGTCCATACTCAACGGATCTGCGAGATTCGCCTCGATATAGTCTCTGGCCCGTTTGACAATGCAGGCGCGGCCGCGTGGCGCCGCGCGGATCTCCTTTGACTTGTGAGCGCGGGCATAATGATGCACCACGCTGCGGAGAAATAATTTCGAGAACTGTTCGATCGTGGGAAGACCGGAATCTTCTCCATCATGCACATGCAGGATATATTTTCTGAACTGCAAGAATAACGACTGCGAGATCGGTTCGGGGTGCAGTCCGGTAGCGCTGGACAACTTCGGATCAAGTGCCACACCCTCCATCGCGGCTTCTCGTTCCAGTCTGTCTCGGTCAAGAGTGACTGCAAGATAGAGTGACGACGACGGATAAAGGCCCTCATGTTCTGCGCCGGGCTGGAGCAGAGCAATTTCCCCATCTGCGACCGGATTGAGCCATTGGCGCGCTCCGGGCGGAAATCTCAGTCCCAGGCCGAAAGTCATCGCGTCCGGTGATAACGCGCCTCGAATGAGCGCCCGACTCCGCAACAGAGTGGAACTCAATATGAGCCCATCATATGCGGTGAAGGCAAGGCTTCCTCCGATCTCGGCCCGGCCCATGTGGATGACCTCCACATCTGCACCAAGGACCAGATTATGCAGATCTTCCAGTTGTCGAACCGGATACCTCTGCCATCCACCTTGCGACTGCATCAGGTCGACCTCTTGTTGATCCAGGCTCATTCCGGACCAGTCTACCAAGCCGCGCACGCTTCTATCTATGCGCGGAATGCCAAATTTCCTCCGCTTCGCGCCGGGCGACGGTATCACTGGGGCGCTCGCCGAAAACCTCCCGGTACCAACCGGCCATACGCCCCAGATCGCTTATTCCCCATTGATTCGCGATCAGGGCAATCGTGCATGCCCGTTCTTCCCCGCTTGCCAGATCATGCCGAATCCGGTGCAGGCGAACGCGACGGACGTAGGCTTTGGGTGGTTCTCCCAGGATTTCCGTGAACGCGCGATGCAGCGTTCGACGAGACGTCGCAGCGGCCGCAGACAACTCATCGATGGAAATCGGCTCCGACAGGTGCGACATGATATAGTCTCTCGATCGCACAACGATACGCCCGTGCAGCCGGGGATCATCTTTCAACCGGCGCGAATAAGGTGGTCGTGCAAGATGGCGCGCCGCCTCCACGAGTATTCTTCTATCTATGTCATCGTCAGCTGGTGCGCTTCTGCCCGCATGAACCCGAAGCAAGGCCCGATCGAGATAGGAGATGAGGGCACCGTTCACATTGCGACTATGGACCCCGGTGGCACAGGCGATCCGAGTCTCAAGGACCAGCCCCTCTTGCTCCGCCTCCAATTCGAGGCGTTCTTCGGGAAGTGTGATCGCCACATAAAGCGAGCCAGGCGTGTAAAACGAGTCATGCTCGTCTCCCGCCCGATAGATCCCCAGATTGCTCGCCGTGACGTCATGCTGCCAATGGGTTGTACCGGCAGGCAGGCGGACACCGATACCGATCGTCAAATGCTGTAGGGAAAGGGGGCCGGTCAGGATCACGCGCCCATCTATCAAGCCGGATGTAGTGACGATTCCGTCCTGCTCAGCAAAAGCCAGGCTGCCGCTCAGGCGGCCCCGTGACATTTGCGTGGCCTCCAGGTCGGCACCAAGTACGGCATCAGTCAGGTCTTCGATGCCGGTAACAGGCACAGACTGCCACCCGGCAGAGCGCTGCGTAGGTGCCATCCGCCACTCCCCTCGAGGTTGTCGCTGCAGTAAACCCGACTCTATGGTTCATTGTAAGTCCACATGCCCTTACCCCCTCAGGGAATTGGGGCATGCAATACTCCGGATCCCTGCTGACCGGGCCGGAAGGGGAGCGAGGCAGTTCAGGGCAACATCATCTGTATCGACCCTGATGAGTATTTGTGTTCGGCGCGGCCCATTCCCGCCACTCAGTCTTTAACCTTGCTGCACGGCAGCATTCACCGCAGCAGCCGTTCATGCCTATCGCAGCCCTGACACGAACCGATCACTTCCGTGCACCACCATCACGACCAAGGAGTAACCAGATATTTCTCACCTGTCCTCATGACCCTGTAATCGGTCACGGCCTGCTTGGTCAGCATCTCGTCAAGATTGACGCGCTTTTTGTAATGGCTGGCGAAGGTGGTGGTGAGGCTCTCGCGCACGCGCGCCCGCATCCGACTGACGGTTTCCGCTCCGGCCGTCTGGAGAAAAGGGAACAGCAGCCAACCCGAAAGGGTCCAGCCAAAGCCGTAGCTCGGTGACAAGATCGTCGGGGCCATGTCCAGTCGCCCGTAGATGAACATGCGCTTCGGCTGGTTCGAGCCATAGCGCGAATATTCCGTCATTCTGCTGACCGCGACCTGTTCCATGGCCTTGAAGGCATTGTCGACGCCTTGGCCGCCGCCGACCGGGTCGAAGCCATAAAATGCGCCGGTGTCTTCAATCGCGGCACTCAATTGGCGCATGAAATCATCATCCGCAGAATTGACGACATGGGTGGAGCCGAGGCTTCTCAGCAAATCAACCTGGCTGTCCTTGCGGACGATATTGACCAGACCGATGCCATCTTCCTTGCAAATGCGGGTCAGAATCTGGCCCAGGTTGGATGCCCCGACCGTGTGCAGGATCGCGTTCTGCCTGTCCATCCTGGCATTCTCGACGAACCCCAGAGCGGTCATGGGATTGATGAAGGCGCTCGCGCCATCTTCGGCCGAATGATCGCCCAACGGCAGGCACATCGCGGCGTCGGCAATGCAGTATTCGCTATAGGCATTGCCCGGGACGCAGGAGACGCGCTGGCCCAGAAGCGATCTGGCCGTGTCACTGTCGCCAACTGCGACCACCGTACCGGCACCTTCGTTCCCGGCGGGCAGCTTGAGACCATGGCGCGCTTTCGAGCCCGCGTTGAATGGCTCGGGCACTGTGGCAACGAATTTACCGGGCGAGTAGCTGGCCGTCTCCAGATCCGCCGCACCGACCAGGATGGCGAGATCCGACGGGTTTATAGGCGCGGCTTCCATTTTCACGAGAACCTGGTTGCCGGTCGGATCGGGGACGGTCACTTCTTCGACCGCCACCGTGAGGGTTCCATCTGGGTCCAATGTCGTGAACAGTTGCTTGCCCGTGATCGTCATTGCGGAATCTCCAAGCTTCGGTTTTGGGATGAATACTACTGTCGTCTCGCCAGAATGAAACGTCCACACGGTTGGCGACGCGCTCCCAATTGGCAATACCTCGGCGGGTCTGCGTTCGATCTCTGCGCTGCCCGTGGAACTCTCGAATCCAGTCATCGAAGCCGTTGGCTTCGCCAAGCGCAACGGAAGAGGCGGCTTTGGAGGGCTGTAGTCCTGGTCCTCGCATACTCGATCGACGAGTTCACCAGGGAATACTTGGCGATCCGTGTCGCTCGCAAGCTCAATTCGACACCCCGATCGCTACGGCGACCCTGACGAGTTGGGCGATCAGCCTTGTTGCCGATTGCAAAATGGTTGCGATGCGCAAGGAACTTGCCGGCGGGATTGAAGGTTGAGACATTAGGCTTCACGGCCCAACCCGAAGCCCTGCGTGCAGGGTTAGATGATCAGCTTGCCTGCAATCCAATTCGTTCTTGGCCTTCCTCACGACAGGAGACGAAATCATGATGAAACTGGCAGGGGCCGCGGCCCTCATGCTCGCAAGCCTGGGTGGCTTGTCCGGTTGTTCGGACAACCAGGGCGTCAATGCGGCATCCGGGGCCCTGGTGGGCGCAGCCGTCGGCAATCAGGTCGGTTCGGGCAGTGGCAGAACGGCGGCGACGCTGGCGGGCGCTGCGGTCGGTGCACAGGTCGGAGCCAACCAGCCCACGACCAGGATGTGCAGCTATCGCAATACGCAGACCGGGCAGACCTACACTGCGGCCTGCTGAAGCCTCGCCGCAGGTTCGTATCTGCGGCGCGCTTTTGCCGGCGACGAGGCGCTCTTGCTATATTTTCCGTTTTTGACGGGGCGCTTGGTTGGTCGACGCCGTCTTCTCCGGCGGTGTGTCAGGGGTCCAATTGATAAGCCATACTACCCCAGAATCGATGGTCGGGAGAGTGTCCGATTTTTTGTATATGACTGATCCCTTCATGCTTCACGAAAAAGAAGCATGCATGACGATCTCCAGGGAGTTTCTGTATGAACTTGCTCAACGGCGTTGATCGCCCGGAGGATCCCGGCTGAACTGCAAGGTCAGTGCCTGCCGCACCAAATTCATTTTCGATACGAGTTCACACATCCTCCCCGCTGGCTCATTCCCAGCTCGCGTCAAGTGGCGCGCGGATCCGACAGACCACTCCCTTGCGGTCAAAGTCCAGTTCCACCTCGCCATTCAGTTCTGCTGCAAGGGCGTCCCGGATCAGCATTGATCCAAAGCCTCGCCTCTCTGGTTCCACCACCGACGGGCCATTGATCTCGTGCCATGCAAGCTGGAATCCCCCCTTGTCCGGGCAATAGGTCCACTCAATCGACACGGACCCCGAGGGCTGCGACAGCGCCCCGTATTTTACCGCGTTAGTGGCCAGTTCGTGCAGCGCCATCGAGAGGGTGACGACGGCCCGTGGCGGCAGGTATACTTCCGGGCCCTCGACCTGAAAACGCTCGGCGCCGAAGGGGGCCACGACGCCGGTGACGATCGAGGTCAAACTCGCGCTTTCCCAGCTTTGCTGCGTCAGCAGATCATGCGCCATGGCCAGCGCCCGCAGGCGATCCGAGAAGGTCCGGGATTTCTCCGGGTCCACCGAACCAAAACTCTGATTTGCGATGGCCTGCACGGTTGCAAGCACGTTCTTGACCCTGTGCTTCAACTCGCCCATCAGCAGCTGCTGCAGCCGCTCGGCCTTCTTCCGGCCGCTGATATCGCGCGCGATCTTCGAGGCCCCGACGATGCGGCCGGCGCGGTCGTGGATAGGCGAGACTGTCAGTGACACCTCGATCAGGCTGCCATCCTTGTGCCGACGCTGCGTCTCATGCGTCTCGATCCGGATCCCTCTCATGATCTGCGCCATGATCAGGTCCTCCTCGTTCGGGCGGTCTGCCGGCAGGATGAGGGTCACGGGCTGCCCCAGCACCTCATGCTCGGTATAGCCGTAAAGCGCCTCCGCCCCCCGGTTCCAGGCCGTGATCCGATATCCCAGATCCATCCCGAGGATCGCGTCTGTCGAGGAGGAGACGATGGCCGAGAGACGGCGCTCGGCCTCCAGCGCCTTCATCCGCTCGGTGGTTTCCGCGACGATGCAAAGAACGGCATGAATTTCTCCTGCGGCGTCCCGGACCGGCGAATAGGATATGTCGAAATAGACCGTTTCGACATATCCGTGTCGATCGATGTGGAACGGTCGATCCGGGGCCGAGACGGTTTCTCCGGTCATCCTGACCTGCCGCAGCAGCGGTTCGAGGTCGGACCACAGTTCGGCCCACCCCTCGCGCGCGGGACGGCCGAGAGCCGAGGGATGCTTGTTGCCGATCGTCGGCGCATAAGCGTCATTATAGAGCGCGACGTAATCCTCGCCCGCAAAAATGACGATCTGGGCATGCGCCGGCAGGGCGAGGTCAAGGGCGGATCGCAGGCAGTCGGGCCATTCGCTTATTGGCCCCAGCGGACAATTCGACCAATCCAGTTCCGCAATCAGGCGCGCCGTGCCGGTCCGGCCTTGAGCCAAGGTTTTTCCCACTATTCCTCCCGCTTGGGCCGCGATAACGAGAGCGTCCGTTGCATAACGATATCAGGGTATATTCCTCTCCGAGGCATGCCACGGCAGGATATCCAAGGCAATCAGGGATCGCAAAGGAAGGTAAGACGGCGAAGCAGAGTGGCCGCATGACACGGGTCGGCAAGTTGGTTGAAGGTTTGACCTTACCCCGTGATCCCGGACTGGGCCGATCTTCACTATGCGGACCATTGCGGTCAGTCGCTCTGGGCGAACCGTCCCTGCGCATCAGGCAATGTCCAGATGGTCTCATCGGTGAGGATCGCGTCGACGACCGCTTCCGCCCTCGACCGGGCGCTCGGGCTGTTACCCATTCCCATGTGCTGGGTTTCGATCTCGACCAGAAACCCGACGACCTCATCGCGGAGTGTTCCCCGGCGTAGCTGGGAAGCCGCCGCAATCAGATAGCTGTCGTATTCGTCCGCGAAAGACAGGTTGGCTTTGTCGTCCCACCTGCCTGGCCGGATTTTTGGGTCCAGCAATCCGATGGGATCCCAGAGTGCCCAGCCGATGTCGCGCAGCTTCGACAACTTAATCCGAGGCTGGGGGACTGCCTGTATCATTGGAAAACCCTATGGAGTTTCTGGATCCCGCTAGCCTATGGGAATCTTGCGGCCGTCCGCAACGGGCCCCGAGCAATATGCTGCGGCGCAGCAGCCGATAGGATCGGCGGGCTTAGCGGATCCCGGTCCCGGCCTATCGGGGTCGGCCCCAAGCCGTCGGTCGATCTTGATGGGTGCTGCCCTGCGGCATGTGTGCAAGCGGCCATTGAAACGTTGCGCAGCATTTCGAGAGGACGAGAGTCTGCGGTGCGGAAAATGCAGCGTTCGCCGGCGCAGCGCTAGGGTCCGTGGACATTACCTATCGGAGCCAGTGCACGGTGCCTCACGGGCATTTCAACTGGCATGTCACACCCTTTCGGCTGGGATGCGTAGATGGTCGCTCGTGACACTATGATCGAGACAATTAAAGAAGAGCGAGCGGATCTCCTGTTTGGCTTGGCAAACTGCGCGCCGGTTCACGCATCGCCAATTGTGACGACACCATACCGATCTACCAAGATGCTGTTTGCGGAGTTCTTGCGCCTAGCCGTTGGCTGGGCACGACATCACTGCCGTAATCCGTGTGGGCTGTCACCACCAGCACGTTGTCAGTAACCTGCAGCCTGAGACGGTGGCGGAAGAAGATCACGTTCCGCGGCCGTTCGCCGCGCGCCTTCGATGATGAACGAAACATCGTTGGGTCCAACTGCAAAGCGGTATCCAAGCGCCCATAGATCGCGCCAGCTGCGTCCCGCACCGACGATCGTGGCCAACGGCTTGCCCAGTTCTGCTGCCGTCTCCTCGATGCGCTTGATCAGCGCTTGCGGGGCGGGGGCCAGCATCCGCTCCAAGTGGTCAATCGAGCCGGCCAGATCGTTGGGCCCGATGAATACCATATCCACTCCCGGCACAGAGGCGATCTCTGCAAGGTTTCCGACGGCTTCGACATGCTCGCATTGAAGGATCAGCAACAATTCATCCGAGGCGTCCTTTCGCGCATATTCAGCCCGCGATCCCCAGCCCGAGGCGCGGATGATCGGCGCACAATAGCCGCGGTGGCCCAGACCCGGATAACGTGCGGCAGCGGCGATGGATCTCGCCTGAGAGGCGGAGTTCACGAACGGGACAATCAGCGACCGGAAGCCTCGGTCGAGCACCTGCTTCAGGATCGTGTCCGATCCGTCGGGGACGCGCAGGACCACCTCGCCGCCCGCAGCCTCGACTGCGCGGGCGATGGCGACCCAGTCCTCGATCCCCCCGCGGCCATGTTCGCCGTCGATGACCAGAACCCGCCAGCCGTGATGGACCATGATCTCGGCAATGTCGGGACTGCCCAGTTGCACCCATGCGGCGGCGATCTGCTCGCCGGCAAGGATACGCCGTTTAAGGGGGTTCATGCTGTCTCCTTCAGATCGATATGCTGCCTGGGGTTCAGGAGTCCCATCGTGGATTGGGGAGGCTTGTCACCACCGTCCGAGTAAAAACGGTCAGGCGAGCATCTGCGTATCGCCGCAGACCGAGATCGCTTGTCCCGACACCGCCGCCCCGCGACGGCTGGCCAGATAGATGATCTGGTCGGCGATTTGCCCGGGATCGACGTAATGGCGGATCGACGTGAACGAAAACGCCTCTGCCTCTACCTCGGAGACGCTACGACCTTGAGACTGCGCCTTGGCCTCCAGAACACGACGCTGGCGGTCACCGGCGACCAGTCCGGGCAGTATCGCGTTGACGCGGATATCGTCCGGCCCCAGTTCGATCGACAAGGATTTCGTCAGGCCGATCACCCCCCATTTTGCTGCAGCATAGGGGGTTCGCAGTTTGAACCCGACCCGACCCGCCACAGAAGACAGGTTGATGATCGAGGCGTTTGCGCTCGAGCGCAAAGAGTCGACGCAAGCGGCGCAGGCAACGAACTGACTTGTCAGGCAAATGTCGATGCACTTGTGCCAGGCGGTCAGGTCGACGTCCTCGATCCGC
>Ga0160459_100357_pt1 | contig 20137 bp, 17 predicted proteins | sample HID1973K_E6MG_FD_108208 | JGI IMG/M metagenome (GOLD analysis project Ga0160459, IMG submission 108208) | Enriched mosquito-associated microbial communities from UW Madison campus, WI, USA - HID1973K_E6 MG | ecosystem: Host-associated > Arthropoda: Insects > Digestive system > Unclassified ... | reverse complement strand
GTCGTAATAGCGGGTGATGACGCCGCCGGAATAGGCGGTGCCGCCGTCGAGGCGGATGCCGTTCCCCGTCGCGCTGCGATAGGCGGTGATGCGGCCGTAATCGGGGATGAAATTGTTCAGCGGGTCCTCGGTCGTGACCCGGCATTGCAGGGCATGGCCGTTCAGATGCACGCCCGCCTGGCTGGGCACGCCGGTCGCCTGCGCGAGCGTCGCGCCTTCGGCGATCAGGATCTGGGACTGGACGATGTCGATGCCGGTGACTTCCTCGGTTACGGTATGCTCGACCTGGACGCGCGGGTTCACCTCGATGAAGTAGAACTTCTGCTCATCCATATCCATCAGGAACTCGACCGTGCCGGCGTTCTGGTAGCCGACGGCGCGGCCGATCTTCAGCGCCAGTTCGCAGACCTCGGCCCGCTGCTCCTCGGAGAGATAGGGCGCGGGCGCGCGCTCGACCACCTTCTGGTTGCGGCGCTGGACGGTGCAGTCGCGCTCATAGAGGTGGTAGAGCCCGCCATGGCTGTCGCCCAGAAGCTGCACCTCGACATGGCGGGCGCGCAGGATCATCTTTTCCAGATAGCCTTCGCCATTGCCGAAGGCGGCCTCGGCCTCGCGCCGGCCCTCGCGGACCTTCTCGGGCAGTTCCTCGGGACTCGCGATCGGGCGCATGCCGCGCCCGCCGCCGCCCCAGCTGGCCTTCAGCATCAGCGGATAGCCGATCCCTGCCGCCTCGGCCTTGATCGCCTCCATGTCATCGCCCAGCACCTCGGTCGCGGGGATGACCGGCACGCCCGCCTTGATCGCGACGCGGCGCGCGCTGGCCTTGTCGCCAAGCGCCCGCATGGTGTCGGCACTCGGCCCGATGAAGGTGATCCCGGCGGCCGTGCAGGCATCGACGAAATCCGGGTTCTCCGAGAGCAGCCCATAACCCGGATGGATCGCATCCGCCCCGGAAAGCTTTGCCACCCGGATGATCTCGGGAATGCTCAGATAGGCCGCGACCGGCCCCAGCCCCTCGCCGATCCGGTAGGCCTCGTCCGCCTTGAAGCGGTGCAGGCCCAGCTTGTCCTCCTCCGCATAGACCGCGACCGTGCGCTTGCCCAATTCATTCGCCGCCCGCATCACACGGATCGCTATCTCGCCACGGTTGGCGACAAGGATCTTGTTGAACATGTGTTCCCCCCGATTTCCGCCCAGCATGCTAGCCATGCTGCGCTGCAGCGCAAGATTTTTTGCGCGGTCCGTCCGCCCTTCGGACTAACGCCGCTCGCGGAAGAAGCTCTGCAGCAATTCGCGCGACGGCTCTGCACCGATGCCGTCGAAGATTTCGGGCCGGTGGTGACATTGCGGATGATCGAACACCCGCGCCCCGTGGCGCACGCCGCCCATGCGCGGGTCGTCGGCGCCGTAATACAGCACCTCGATCCGCGCGGCCGAGATCGCGGCGGCGCACATCGGGCAGGGCTCCAGCGTGACCCAAAGGCGCGCGCCGGGCAGGCGCTCCGACCCGAGCGTCCGGCAGGCCGCGCGGATGGCGAGGATTTCGGCATGCGCCGTGGGGTCCGAAAGCTCGCGCGTGCGGTTGCCGGCGCGGGCCAGCACGCGGCCATCCGCGTCGGTCAGGACGGCGCCCACGGGAACCTCGCCGCGCAGGGCGGCGTCTTTGGCCTCGGCCAGGGCTTCGGGCATGTGGGATGAAAACACCATGACGGTTTCTGGCGCGAGATCGCGCGGCGCGCAAGAACCGCTTTCCATGTTGCGCGTTATGGCGTAGACGCCCGCTTTTGCTACCGCAGAGATGCGCAGGAGATCGCCATGACCGACACGCCCGAAACCCCCGAAACCGAATCCCCTAAGCCCGAGGGCGACCGCATCGCCAAGGTGATGGCGCGCTCTGGTGTCGCCAGCCGCCGCGAGGCCGAGCGCATGATCGTCGAGGGCCGCGTCAGCGTGAACGGCAAGAAGATCGACAGCCCGGCGCTGGACGTGCTGCCCACCGACCGCATCGTCGTCGACGGCAAGAAGCTGGACGAGCCGCAAGAGACGCGGCTGTGGATGTATTACAAGCCGCTCGGCCTCGTGACGACCGAGTCGGACGAGAAGGGCCGCCAGACGGTTTTTGACGCGCTGCCGCGTGATCTGCCCCGCGTGATGACCATCGGCCGCCTCGACCTCAATTCCGAGGGGCTGCTGCTGCTGACCAATGACGGCGAGCTGAAGCGGCGGCTGGAGTTGCCGACCACCGGCTGGCTGCGCCGCTATCGCGTGCGGGTGAACGGCACGCCGAATGACCTGACCTTCGCGCCTCTGCGCCGCGGCGTCACCATCGACGGCGAGGATTTCGCCCCGATGGAAATCAAGCTCGACAGCCAGCAGGGCGCCAACGCCTGGCTGACCATCGGCATCCGCGAGGGCAAGAACCGCGAGATCCGCCGCGCCATGGCCCATGTCGGCCTGATCGTGAACCGCCTGATCCGCGTCGGCTACGGTCCCTTCAAGCTGACCGGCATGGAGGAGAACGAGGTCCGCGAGGTCAAGCGCAAGGTCCTGCGCGACCAGCTTGGCGGGCTGCTGACCGGCGAGGAAACCGATACCCGGCCCCGCAGCTTCCGCGAGCGCGGCGCAGCCGGCGACGAAGGCGCCGACCGCCCGCGCAAGCCCTTCGCACGGCGCGAGGATGGCGACCGCAAGCCCTTTGCCCGCCGCGATGGGGATGCCCGGAAGCCCTTCGCCAAGCGCGAGGACGGGGACCGGAAACCCTACGCCCGCCGCGAAGATGGTGATCGCAAGCCTTACGCGCGTCGCGATGGGGATGACCGGAAGCCCTTCGCCAAGCGCGAGGACGGCGACCGCAAACCCTATGCCCGCCGCGAAGATGGTGATCGCAAGGCCTATGCACGTCGTGACGGCGACGACCGGAAGCCTTTTGCCAAGCGTGAGGACGGGGATCGGAAACCCTATGCCCGTCGCGAGGACGGCGATCGCAAGCCCTATGCCCGTCGCGATGGGGATGACCGGAAGCCCTTCGCCAAGCGTGAGGACGGAGATCGGAAACCCTACGCCCGTCGCGAAGATGGTGATCGCAAGCCTTACGCGCGTCGTGACGGCGACGATCGGAAGCCCTTCGCCAAGCGCGAGGATGGTGACCGCAAGAGCTTTGGCCCGCGCGCTGACGGGGATCGCAAGACCTTCGGCAAGCCGCAGGACCGTCCGGGCCGGAGTTTCGGCAAGCCGGCCGGGAAAACTGCTGGCAAACCTGCCGGAAAGCCCGGCGGCAAGCCCGCCCCGCGCGGCGGCTCGGATCGGGGTCCCGGCAAGGGGCCGCGCCGGAGCTGAACCGTCGACGCTCGCAAATGGAAAAGGGCGCGGAGAAATCCGCGCCCTTTTCCATCCGGGGAGGCCGGTTACTTCGTCAGGATCAGCTTGCCGGCGCGGGTGATGCGCAGGTTGTAGACCTGATCACCAAGGACGATCAAAGCCTGGTTGCCGCCATTGGTCAGAACCTCGGCTTCATATTGGGGCAGGCGCTGCAGTGCGGTCACACCGGGGCGCGTGAATTCGGCGGGGCGGGTCGCGGTCATATCATGTTCCTCGTTGTGCGGTCGCTGTTGTCAAACGCTGTGTTCTGAACCTGACAAAAAACATCTGGTATGTCAAAGGAAAAGAGTCGGGTTTCGCTTATATCGATGTATTCCCGACATATCCCATTGAAAAGCATGACCCGCCTAGGCCGGAATCATTCCGACAGGCAGTCCGAGATGGTCTGGCCGAGGTCGCTCAGGAACTGGGGATAGGATGGCGTCGTGCCGGATGGCCTACCTTCGGGGGCGATCGCGTCGCCCAGCCTGAGCCCGGTGCCCTCGATCGCCGTTTGCAGCAAGCGGGGGTCGTGATTGGCCTCGGGGAAGGCGCAGACGGCCTTCTGCTCGACCAGATCGCCCCGGACCTGCTGCAGCCGCGCGGCCGAAGGGCTGGAGGCGTCGCCAAGGCTGACCGCAATCGCCGGGGCAAGCCCGTAGTGATCGGTGAAATAGCCATAGGCGTCGTGGAAGACCACGAAGCGGCGATCCTTCAGCGGCGCCAGCGTGGCGGCAAGCGCGGCATCCGCGGCTTCGACATCGGCCACGCCCGCCTCGGCATTGGCGCGGTAGGTCGCGGCATTCTCCGGGTCGCGCTGCGACAGGGCCTCGGCGATGGCGTTCAGCCAGACGGCGCCATTGTCGGGGTCAAGCCATGCATGGGGGTCGGTGCCGCTGTGGTCGTGCCCGGCGTGGTCGTCCTCGCCATGTTCATGCTCATGCTCGTGGTCGTGGTCGTGGTCATGCGCCTCTCCGGTCTCGGCATAGGCGCGCAGGTGCGTTCCGGGTTGCGCCAGCAGGGGAAGGCTGTTCCCGGCCGGCAATGCCGCCGCCGGACGGGCCAGCCAAGGCGAAAGCTCCGGTCCGACCCAGACCAGCAGGTCGGCACCGTTCAGCGCGCGGGCTTGGCTCGGCCGCATCTGATAGCTGTGGGGGTCGCCGCCCTGATCCATCAGCACCACGGACGCGCCCAGATCACCCATCACCTGATCGACCATCGCGCCGATGATCGCGATATCGGTCACGACGGTCGGCGGCTCGGCTTGGGCGGGCAGGGCAAGCCCCAGCGAGGCGGCAGAGGCGAGAAGGACGGGGCGAAGATTGTAGGAATGGGTCATGGGGGCTCTCTTGCGGAAACGCGGCTTTTATTTATGTTATACCGTAACGCGTCAAGTAGAATTGTGATAATATAACATGACGAAGCATTCCGCGGGTCCAGCCGACCCCTTCGACACCCATGACCATTCCCATTGCGCCGCGACCATGCTGCGCCGTGCCGAGGAACAGGCGCAGGAGGAAGGGGTCCGCCTGACCCCCGTTCGCCGCCGCGTGCTGGAGATCCTGCTGGAATCGCACAAGGCCATGGGCGCCTATGAGGTGCTGGACCGCCTCGCGGCCGAGGGATTCGGCAAGCAGCCCCCCGTCGCCTATCGCGCGCTGGATTTTCTGGTCGAACAGGGCTTTGCCCATCGCGTGCGCCGGCTGAACGCCTATGCGGCCTGCCTTTCGGACCAGCGCGACCATGCGCCGGCCTTCCTGATCTGCCGCGGTTGCGAGCGGGTGGCCGAGGCCGAAAGCCCCGAATTGCGCGCGGCGATCCTCGGGCTTGGCGCGGCGCATGACTTCACGGTCGAGCGCGGCACGGTCGAGCTTCTGGGCCTTTGCGGGCGCTGCGCGCGGGACGGCGTGGCATGAGCGGCACGGCGCTGATCACGGCGCGGGATCTGACGGTCGGCCATCCGGGTGGCGACCGGCCGGTCCTCTCCCATGTCGACATGCATATCGACCCGGCCGAAATCGTCACCGTGGTCGGCCCGAACGGCTCGGGCAAGTCGACGCTGGTGCGCGCGCTTCTGGGCCAGATCGCGCTTGATTCGGGGCGGGTCGAGCGGCTGGGCGGGCTGCGGATCGGCTATGTGCCGCAGCGCGTCCATATCGAGCGGGCGATGCCGATGACCGTCCGCCGCTTCCTGTCGCTGCCGATCCGCGTCAGCGATGCCGAGGCCGCGCGTGTGCTGGAGCGGACCGGCGTGCCGGGGCTTGAGGGGCGGCAGATCGTGGCGCTGTCGGGCGGGCAGTTCCAGCGCGTCCTGCTCGCGCGCGCGCTTCTGAACGATCCACAGCTTCTGGTGCTGGACGAGCCGACGCAGGGGTTGGACCAGCCCGGCATCGTCGCCTTCTACAAGCTGATCGAGGAGGTCCGGGCCGAGACCGGGGCCGCGATCCTGATGGTCAGCCACGACCTTCTGGTGGTCATGCGGGCCTCGGACCGGGTGGTCTGCCTCAACGGCCATGTCTGCTGCGAGGGGACGCCGCAGGCGGTCAGCGCCGCCCCGGCCTATCGCGCGCTGTTCGGGGCCGATGCGCAGGGCACGCTGGCGCTTTACCGCCACCATCACGACCACGACCACGATCAGGTCGCGCAGGATGGCCCCGCCCACGCTCATCCCCATGCCCATGTCCACGGCCCGGATTGCGGCCATGGCCACGACCATCTGCGGGGATGACCATGCTCGACGATTTTCTGGTGCGGGCCCTGCTTGCGGGCTTGGGGCTGGTGCTGGCGACCGGCACGCTGGGCTGCTTCGTCGTCTGGCGGCGGATGGCCTATTTCGGCGACTCGACCTCGCATGCCGCGATCCTTGGCGTCGCGCTCAGCTTTGCGCTGGCTTTGCCCTTTTATGTCGGCGCGCTTTCGGTCGCGGTGGCGATGGCGTTGCTGGTCGCCTGGCTGACGGCGCGCGGGCAGGGGATGGATACGGTCCTCGGCGTGATCGCCCATTCCGGGCTGGCGCTGGGGCTTCTGGCGGCAAGTTTCGTGCCCTCGCTGCGGGTGAACCTCGAATCCTTCCTGTTCGGCGACATCCTCGCGGTGACGCGCATCGACCTGATCTGGATCTGGTGCGGCGCGGCGGTGGTTCTTGGAGTGCTGGTCTGGCGCTGGCAACGGCTGGTCACGGCCTCGGTCAACGAGGAACTGGCGATGGCCTCGGGCATCAATCCCGCGCATGAGCGGCTGATCCTGTCGCTGGCGCTGGCGATCGTCGTGGCCATCGCGATTCGGATCGTGGGCGCGCTGCTGATCTCGGCGATGTTGATCATCCCGGCTGCGGCAGCCCGTGGACTCGCTAAAACGCCCGAGGCGATGGCCGGTTCCGCCACATTGATAGGAGTTCTGGCGGTTCTGGGCGGACTTTGGGCGAGCCTTCGCCTCGATACGCCGGCGGGGCCTTCGATCGTTGCAATTTCGGCCGTGTTTTATGCTTTATCTCTAGTATTTTATCGGAAATAGTGCTGTCATATGCGGGTTCCCGTATTGGCGGGAACCGGCCTGTTGCCATGCAGCTTGCCGCCTAGACCTACAGGTGTTGGCTAATATGCAACAGTCGCGTCTGCCATGGAAATCGGGCACCGTAAGACCGCTTCCCAAGTTATTGGCAATATGCGACTGTCACAACGATGTTGCTGGAAACAGCAGCTTTCAAAGTACTGAACGGAGCATGATCATGACCAAAGTTGCTACCTTTGCCTTGGCCCTTGGCCTGACGGCATCGTCGGCCCTTGCCGGCGGCTACGTCGCCCCCGTCGTTGATGTCGAGCCGGTTGTCGTTGACGAGAAGCCCGCGTCGACCAACGCTGGCCTCGTTGTCCCGGCTCTGCTGCTGCTCGGCGTCATCGCCGCTGTCGCTTCGGATGACGATGACGACGACGACGACGACACCACCGAGTAATCTTCCTCACGGAAGATTGCTTCAATGGGCTGACCCTCGGGTCAGCCCATTTCCATTTGGGGGTAGCGGTGTGTGGGGCGCGTCGCTGTCCTCGGCTCCGCCAGCGGGACCTGCCTTGGAAAATACCTTAAGGTATCCGGAGAACGCATGGATCAGATTGCCAGAAACAGCGCGGAATCCCGTGGGGAGGCTCCGTCGGCAGGCTTCGCGGCGATGGTGCCGGAACTCAGCGTCACCGATCTGGAGCAAAGCCTTGCGTTCTGGTGCGACCTCCTCGGCTTCGAGATCGCCTACCGGCGCGAAGCGGCGGGCTTTGCCTATCTGCAACGCGGTCCGCTGCAGATCATGCTTTGCAGAATAAATGGCGAGTGGGAAACCGCGTCATTGGAGCGGCCCTTGGGTCGGGGCATCAATTTGCAGATGCAGGTGGATCGCCTCGAATCTCTCGTGCAGCGCCTGACGCAGGCCGGCTGGCCGCTCTATCGGCCGATCGAGGAGAAGCGTTACCGCGTCGGCGACGGCTGGTCGATCTGCCGGGAGTTTCTTGTGCAGGATCCGGACGGGTATCTTCTTCGATTTACCGCGAACGCCTGACCCCACCGGCGCACGCTCTCGGCAAAGCGATGCTCGAGCCATGAAAAAAGCCCGCCAGAAGGCGGGCTTCTCCGTTCATGTCCGAAAGTCTCAGGGCCGCAGTTCCTGGATCGTGACATAGCCCAGATTGGGGCCGATCCATTGGCGCGACACAGTGATCCGCCCGCCCTGGACCAGATAGTTGTTCTGGAACTCCAGCGGGCCTTTCCGGCAGCTCTCGACCATCACGCCGGGCTTCGGGCCGCGTCCCACCGTGCAATCGAGGGTCAGCGGGCTTTCCAGCCCGTCGCCCGTCCAGTAGCGCATCACGCGCCGCGCCTGCCCGCTCTGCCCCGAGCGGATCAGCGCCGAGGACTGCGCCATCTCGGCCACCGAGAGGTCGTGCCCCAGCCCGCGCGTTCCGGCCAGCATCCCGTCGCGCAGGATCAACGCCTGCTCGTTCGTGGTCATGTAGGTGCGCTGGCCGGCATTCTGGCCGACAAGGGCCAGAACCTGCGTGGTGTTCTTGCTTTCCAGCCCGACAAGGATCAGCGGACCCTTGTTCACGCGCAGCGCGGTCGCGGCCATCTCGTTCGGATCGACCTTCTCGGCCACCTCGTCACGGTCGCGCTGCCCGACGGTCTGGCGCGCGGCCTCGGCCAGCATGCCGGGGATCGAGCCCTCTTCGCTGTCGACATTGCCGCAGGCGCCGAGCATGGCGAGAGTCGCGGCGGCCAGCATGAAACGCATCTTGGTCCCGGTCATCGCCAGAATTTCCCCCAACCTTGGTAAATTTCCCCGGACTGGCTGTCCCGGACCCTGTCATAGAGCCGGCCCTGCACGCGCAGCTTGTTGCCGCCATCGCGCGAGAGCGAGCGGATGTCGCCGCCGACGCGGCGCATCGAGGGCTCGCCTGTGCCCCAGGCCAGCGGGATCGAGATGCTCACGCCCTTGTCGAACGACCCCTCGCCGAAGTCCTCGGAGCTGATGTCGGTCTTGCTGGCCCAGGCGCCGACGCGCCAGCCATTGGCGAACTGACGCTCCAGCGTGATGGTCGCGCCCTTGTCGCCGGCCAGATACTGCCCGACGTCAAGCTGGGCGTGGATGCCGTTGTTCCAGGTGTAATAGGCCGACAGGAAGCCGGTCGTGACCTCGTAGTCGCGGAAGCCGAAGACGTCGCGGAAGTCGCGCTTCCTGACCCGGCTGACCTCGGCCCCCAGCGCCAGGGGCGAGTTGGTCGGCCACCACAGCGTCTCGGCCGAGACGCCGCCGAAGGCGCGCTCGATCAGGCCGCCGGTGATGCGGGTATAGACCGTGGGCGTGGCCTTGGCATACCAGGCCAGCGTCAGGCGCGGGATGGTCGGGCTCTTGTTGCCGGAATACATCCGGCCGTCCGAGCGCACGCGCGGCACGCCGCCCGGTCCGATGTCGGTATCGAGATCCTCGTATTCCTCGGGGGTCAGGCCGCCGGGGCCGTCCTGCTCCATGCTGCCGAAGACGCGCTGGCGCAGGCTGCCGGCAAGGATGAGGCCCGGTGTCGGCTCGTATTCCACCCCCGCCTCGGCACCGACCTCATAGCGGAAAGGCTCGTCCGGGTCGAAGATCGAGGTCGAGAGATAGGGTTTCAGCACCCAGCGGAAGCGCGGGAACATGCCCTCGGAATAGGTCAGGTTGCCCGGCCGCGGCACGGCGTCGGTCATCACCGCGACATTGGCGATCTGGCTGGCCTCGGTATTCTCGAGCCGCTCGACATCCGAACGGCGCAGCGTGACCGAGGTGGTCGGCAGCCCATCCTCCGAGAAGGTTATGACCATGGTTTCGACCGAAGGCGGCAGCGCCCGGGTCATCAGGCGCGCGGTGCGGCCAACCGCCTCGGCATGCTGCATGTAGCGGCGGTTGCGGATGCGGACCTCGGCGCGGTTGGCATCGAGCGCCATCGACTCGAGGGTCTGGCCTTCCTTGTCCAGTGCGTCCTGCAACGCCTTCTGGATCGCGGGCTGTGCGGTCGGATCAGCCGACCACGCGCCCGACCAGCCCTCGGGATCGGCGGCGGGTGAGGGGCGCGGCCGCACCGGCGCGGGCGCCTTCTCGATCCCCGAGGGGAACGGCGCCTGGTTCGGACCCATGGCCACGCTGAACTGCACGCCCAGCGTCTGGGCGCCCAGCAGGTAGCCGGAGATCTGGTAGTTCTCACCGAAATTGTAGCTGGCGCCGAGGTTGATGTTGTTCTTCAGCTTGTCATGGTCGCTGAGCCAGACATCGCGCTCGCACGTGTCGGCATCACCCGTCTCGCAGGCATAGTCGTCGCCGGAATATTCCGCCGTCAGCGCCAGCTTGTCGGTTGCCTGCCAGGTGGCGTTGATGAAGGGCGCCATCTCGCCCTTGAACCATGTGTCGATATTCGGCTTGCCGCCTTCTTCCTCGTCCGGGCCGGGCCGGTCGCCGAAGGGGCTGCCGATGCCGCCCGACTGCGCCAGCCGTCCCCAGCCAAGGCCGGCGCTGACCCGCAGGCGCGGGTTGATGCTCTTGGTCGCGACGATGTATTCGGCGCTGTAGAAGCCCGTGCCCATGAAGTCTTGCAACCCGATCGCCATGGCCGGGCGCCAGCCGTCGGGATCCTCGTCGAGGAACTGGTAGCGCAGGTCGAAGCTGCGGTCCCAGACATAGCCCCGGCTTTCCTCGAGGCTGTCGAAGCGGCCATAGCTCAGTGAGGCGGTCAGTCGCGGCAGGATCTGGAAGACCAGCGTATTGCGGCGGGCGAGATCGGAATAGCTCAGCGTCGCGCCAAGCGTCGCGTCGGGCAGCATCTCGGCGCTGGGGGTGTCGATCCCGCCGGGCAGGCCGCGACCGTTCAGCTTGTTGCCGATCAGCGGGTCGCCCGAGGCAGCGGATGCGCCGAGGCCAAGAAGCAGGGCCGCGGGCAGCGTCGAGGCCAGCAATCGGCGGGTGAGTGTGGAATGGGCGCGCATCGGCGTGTCCTCTCAGATGGCTACCCGCGGCGCTGGCCGGGCGGGCGTCAGGACCGGCGCCTTGCGCGCCGGTCCGGCGATGGGCTTACTCGCTCGGCGCGGGCGGCGTCGGCGGCAGGACAAGCTCGGGCGCGGGAACGGCGCCGGTGCCGGTCGTCGCCGCAGGCTCGCTTGCTGCCGGGGTGGCCGGCGTCTCGGCCGGGGCGGGGGTCGTCGTCGGCGCGGGCGCGGGCGTGGTCGCGGGCGCCGGGGTCGCAGGTGCGGTCACCGCGGGTGCCGGGGTCGTGACCGTCGGTTCCGTCACCGAGGGCGTCGTTGCCGGGGTGGTCGTGGCTTCGGTCGCGGGCGTCGTCGCAGCTGCCGGCTCAGTGGGCTTCGCCGCCGGTGCTGCGGGCTTCGCCACCGTCTTCGGCTTCGGCGCGGCCGAAGAGGCCGTCACCTGCGCCTTGGGCATGGTGTCGGTCGCCACCGCGCAGCCGGACAGGTTCTGGCTGCCGACCCGCAGTCTTGCGGTGAAGGGGGTGCGCTGGTCGCCCGCCTTGCATTCCGCCGCCTGCACGTTCAGCGAAAAGACCGAGCCGTTCATCGTGCCGACGAACTCGACGCCACGGGCATAGGTCATCCGGCGCACGGACACGGCGGTCGATTTCGCGCCCGAGCGTTCATAGACCGCTCGCTTGTCGGTGGCGGTGACGGTCCAGCCTGCGCCCGAGGCGCGGAACATGGCAGTGTTCATCGTGCTCGCCTCGGCCGTGGCGACGGCAACGGTATCGGCTCCGGTCTCGATCGGCTGGTCAAGCGGCGAGACGCCGGGCGGGCCGGAATGGCCGGCCGGTTCTTCGGTCGCTGATTTCTGGAAGGGCAGCTCGCCACAAGCGGTCACGGCCACCGTCATCGACAGCACGGCAAAAGCCGAACGGAAATTCATCTGCTCTGTCCCGGTTCCTTGGAGTTTTGTTATTTCAATGGCTACAGGAACCCCCTGATTTCGGCAAGAGTCCTGAGCCCGGCAAGGCGCGCGCCGTGCCTTCCTGCGCAAAGTTTCGCGCGAAATGTGACTTCAGCAGTTCGGGACGTTGACGGCAAGGCCGCCCAGAGAGGTTTCCTTGTATTTCTCGCTCATGTCCTGTCCGGTCTGGCGCATGGTCTCGATCGCGGCGTCCAGCGGCACGAAATGCTTGCCGTCGCCGCGCAGCGACAGGCTGGCCGCCGAGACCGCCTTGATCGCGCCAAGCCCGTTTCTTTCGATGCAGGGCACCTGCACCAGCCCGCGCACCGGGTCGCAGGTCATGCCGAGGTGATGCTCCAGCGCGATCTCGGCCGCGTTCTCGACCTGCTCGGGCGAGCCGCCAAGCACGGCGCAAAGCCCCGCCGCCGCCATGGCGCTGGCCGCGCCGACCTCGGCCTGGCAGCCGCATTCCGCCCCCGAGATCGAGGCATTGTGCTTGACCAGCCCACCGATCGCGGCGGCGGTCAGCAGGAATTCGTCAAGCTGGCGCTCCGATGCGCCGGGGACATGGTCGAGCCAATAGCGGACCACCGCCGGCACCACGCCCGCCGCGCCATTGGTCGGCGCGGTGACGACCTGACCCCCGGCGGCATTCTCCTCGTTCACGGCCATGGCATAGGCCGACATCCAGTCGTTGATGACATGGGGCGCGGTCAGGTTCATGCCGCGCTCGGCCAGCAGGGCGGCATGGATGCCCGCCGCGCGGCGCCGGATCGACAGCCCGCCGGGCAGCGTGCCGCCGGTCGAGAGGCCGCGGTCCATGCAGTCGCGCATGACCTGCCAGATCCGGGCGATTCCTGCCGAAATCTCGGCATCCGACCGGTAGAGGCGCTCGTTCTCGCGCTTCATCCGGGCGATGCTCTTGCCTGATTTTTCGGCCATCTCCAGCATTTCGGCGGCCGTCGCGAAGGGAAAGGGGACGCGCGGCGCGTCGTCGCTGCGCGTCTCGTCGCTGCGCGCGGCCAGTTCCGCCTCGGTCAGGACGAAGCCGCCGCCGATCGAGTAATAGACCTCGCGGAAGATCACGTCGCCCTCGGCATCGGTGGCCATCAGGATCATGCCATTGGCATGTCCCGGCAGCGGGCGGTCGAAGTCGAAGATCAGGTCGCGCTCGGGGTCGAAGACAAGCTCGCCCAGCCCCTCGGGCGCAAGGCGGCGGGTCTCGCGGTTCCGCGCCAGCGTCGCCTCGGCCCGCTCGGCATCCAGAGTTTCGGGCAGGAAACCCGCCAGTCCCAGAATGGTGGCGCGGTCGGTCGCATGGCCCTTGCCGGTAAAGGCGAGGCTGCCATGCAGGCTTGCCCGCAGCCCGTGGGCACGGAACGGCTGGCGGCGCAGCGCGTCGAGGAAGCGTCCGCCCGCCACCATCGGCCCCATCGTATGCGACGAGGACGGCCCGACCCCGATCTTGAAGATGTCGAAGACCGACAGAAACATCGCGCGATCCCTTCTGGCTTCCTGCTGTCCTCCAGTTAACCTCTGGGGCGGCCTCCTTCCAGTATGGCTGCGACGGCGGGTCGGCAGCGCCGCGACATTTGACGGGACGGCTTCTGCGCGATAATTGATCAGTGAGCCGCTAAAATAAGCAAAACCGGGCGGAAGGCGGAAGCCCGTCGATAAGGCAGTCGCCCTATTCTTTCGCATATCCGTCCCGCGTCATACGAGTTGCCCATGAACCTGCCCGACCCGATCCTTCTCGGCGATACGCCGCTTGGCCCGCCCATCTTTCTGGCGCCGATGGCGGGCATCACCGATCTGCCGTTTCGCCGCGCGGTTGCGCGTCACGGCGGAGCCGGGCTGATGGTCAGCGAGATGGTCGCCTCGACCGAGATGGTGACGCCGCGCCCCTCGACCCGGATGGCGGTGCGGGCCAAGGCGATGACCGAAGGGGTGCTGCCGGTCAGCGTCCAGATCGCCGGGCGCGAGGCCGGGGCGATGGCGGAAACCGCGCGGATCGTCGCCGGGATGGGGGCGCGGATCATCGACATCAATATGGGCTGCCCGGCCAAGAAGGTGACGGGCGGCCTTTCGGGCGCGGCATTGATGCGCGACCTCGATCATGCGCTGGAGCTGGTCGAGGCCGTGGTCGGCGCGGTCCCCGACCTGCCGGTGACGCTGAAGATGCGCCTCGGCTGGGACGAGGATTGCCTGAACGCGCCCGAGCTTGCCGCCCGCGCCGCCGCCGCCGGGGTCAGGATGCTGACCGTCCATGGCCGGACGCGCGCGCAGTTCTATACCGGCCGCGCCGACTGGAGCCGGATCAGGAAGGTCGCGAACCTGCCCGGCCGCCCGCCGCTGGTCGCGAATGGCGATGTGGTCGATGCGGCCTCGGCGCGGCTCGCGCTGGCGCAGTCGGGCGCAGATGCGGTGATGGTCGGTCGCGGGGCGCAGGGCGCGCCGTGGAAACTGGCCGAGATCGCGCATGAGTTGTGGGGGACCCCCGCGCCGACCATCCCGCGCGGCGCGGCATTGGCCGAGGCGGTGGCCGAACATTACGAGGACATCCTGTCGCTTTACGGCACGGAACTGGGCCTGCGCGTCGCGCGAAAGCACCTTGGCTGGTATGCCGAGGCGAATGGCGCGCCGAACCGGGCCGAGCTTTTGCGCGCACCCTCGCCCGAGGCGGCGCTGGCGGCGATCAGGGCGGGATTCGCCGATGCGGCGGCATTGCAGATATCGGAGCAAGGTGAATGAGGTTCCGCATCGGGTCGACGGGCGGCAGGACGGCGACAGATGACGGCGAGCCGCGCGGCGGCTTCGTTCCGGCCGAGGTGGGGCCAAACTGGTCGGCGCTGCCGCTGCCGGCGGTGATCGTCGACAGGGAGGGGCGGGTTGCGGGCATGAACGACCTTGCCGAGGCCTTCCTGAACGTCTCGCGCCGCTCGGCCATGGGGGTCGCGCTGGAAGGGCCGGACATGCAGAAGCGCCTCAGGATCGTGCCGCCAATCGCCGAGATCCTCGACCGCGTGCGCGAGGGGCACGAGGCGCTGAACCGTTCGGGCGTGCGCTTCGAGATCGGCGACCGGGTCGGCGGCCATGCCGACCGCGTCGCCACCATCCATGCCGGGCCGGTGCCTAGCCCCGAGGGCGGGATCGTGATGCTGATCGCGCCCAGCGACGGCTCGGGCCGGTTGGGGCAGGGGCGGGCAGTGCGCTCGGCCGCGCGCTCGGCCATCGGCATGTCCGAGATGCTGGCGCATGAGATCAAGAACCCGCTGGCCGGCATCCGGGGCGCCGCGCAACTGATCGGGATGAGCCTTGCGCCCGAGGATCGCGACCTTGCCGACCTGATCGTCGTGGAATCGCGTCGCATCGTCGAATTGCTGGATCAGGTCGAGCGTTTCGGCGACACCTCGGCCCCCAAGCTGACCGAGGTGAACATCCATGACGTGCTGGAGCGGGTGCGCCGCTCGGCCATGGTCGGCTTTGGCAAGGGCCTGAAGATCGTGCCCGATTACGACCCCTCGCTGCCCGCCGCGCTGGCCGATAACGACCAGCTCGTGCAGGTCTGCCTGAATCTCGTCAAGAACGCGGCCGAGGCCATCCATCGCGACGGGCGCGAGACCGGGACGATCCGCATCCGCAGCTTCTATGACGGCACCCTGCGCCTTGCGCCCACCGAGGCCGAGCCGCAGGGCCGCAGCCTGCCCCTTCAGGTCGAGATCGAGGATGACGGCCCCGGCATCCCCGAAGCCATCGCCGACGAGGTGTTCGAGCCCTTCGTCTCGGGGCGCGAGAACGGCACCGGGCTGGGCCTTGCGCTGGTCTCGAAGATCATCACCGACCACGGGGCCTGGATCAATCTCGAGTCCCGGCCCGGTCGCACCGTTTTCCGCATCTCCCTTCCCAAAGCCTGAGGTTCCCCATGGACGGCACCGTTCTGATCGCTGATGACGACCGCACCATCCGCACCGTTTTGACCCAGGCCCTGACCCGCGCCGGATGCCGGGTCCATGCCACCGGCTCGCTCGCGCAGCTTCAACGCTGGGTCGAGGAGGGGCGGGGTGATCTGGTCATCACCGACGTGATGATGCCCGACGGCAATGGCATCGACATGATCCCGGCGATCCGCAAGGCGCGGCCCGACCTGCCGGTGATCGTGATCTCGGCGCAGAATACCATCGTGACCGCGATCCGCGCGACCGAGGCGGCGGCCTTCGACTATCTGCCCAAGCCCTTCGACCTGCCGGACCTGATGGTGCGCGCGGGACAGGCCCTTTCGCGTCGCGCCCGCAAATCCGATCCGGCGCCCGCCGCCATCCCCTCGCCCGAGACGGGGGCCGATCCGACCCTGCCGCTGATCGGCCATGCGCCCGCCATGCAGAACCTGTTCCGCATGGTCGCCCGCGTCCTGAATGCCGACCTGCCGGTGATGATCGCGGGCGAGGCGGGGGTCGGCAAGACCGTGGTGGCCCGGTCGTTCCATGACCTTTCAGACCGGCGCGAGGCGGGGCTTGCCGTCCTGACCTCGGCCGATCTCTCGGAGGAGGCGATCCACCGCGCCGGTGAGCGGGCGAGCGGCGGCACCCTGCTGATCGAGGATCCGGCCAGCTTCGGCGCCGCCGCGCAGGCCCGGCTGATCGGGCTGATCGAGGCGTGGGAGGCCGGCCCCGGCCGCAACCAGATGCCGCGCCTCGTCTCGACCACCGGGCCGGAGCCGCAGGCGGACGTGGCTTCGGGACTGCTGCGCGCCGACCTCTATTACCGGCTGGCGGGGGTGACGGTCACCGTGCCGCCGCTGCGCTCGCGCGTCGATGACATCCCGCCGCTGGCCCGGCACCTGCTGGCGCGCGCCGCCGCGCAGGGGTTGCCGCAACGCGCGCTCTCCGAGGGCGCGACGGCGCTGGTGCGGTCCTATGCCTTCCCCGGCAATGTCCGCGAGCTTGAGAACCTGATGCGCCGCCTTGCCCTGACCGCCGCCGGCACCGAGATCACCGAGGTCGAAACCCGCGCCGCCCTGGCCGAGTCGATGCCGATCCAGCCGGGCGGGGGCATGGCCGCAGCCGCGCCCATCCCGATGCAGCGCCCGGTGATCGCCGCCGTTCCCGCGGCAAGCAATCCCGCATCGGGCGCCCCGGCGGCCCCGGCGGCCGAGGCCAGCAATGCCCGCCTCGCGCAATCGGTCGAGATGCATCTGCAACGCTATTTCGACCTTCACGGCGACCAGCTTCCGCCACCCGGCCTTTACGACCGCATCCTGCGCGAGATCGAGAAGCCGCTGCTGGAGATCGCGCTGGACGCGACCGGCGGAAATCAGCTCAGATGTGCCGATTTGCTGGGAATCAACCGCAATACGCTGCGCAAGAAGCTGACAGACCTGAATATCGAGGTGACACGGCGGCGCAAGCTGATGTAAAACGGCCACAGATGGCCGTGCCGGAGTCGCGCAGCGGCCACAGAACAGTCGCGATACAGCGACGAAGCCGTGAGGTTGGCAGGTGGCGGGAACGCTCTCCAGGGGCACATGGGAACGCGTCGCAAGATTGCGGCGAAAGCGGTTTGTCCGGAATGTCTCGACGCTTGGCCTCGCGGTTCTCGGTCCGCTTCTCGCCGCGCTGACCTTCGCGGTCATGGGGCCGTTCGCGCATGTCGTTCCGGGTGGAACGCTGCTTCGGCTGGTGCTGCTTGCCGACCTCATCTACGTCATCCTGCTGACTGGCCTCGTCGCCGCGCGCATGACCCGGATCGTCGCGGCGCGGCGCAATTCGGCGGCGGGTTCGCGCCTGCACATGCGCCTCGTCGGCGTGTTTGCGACCGTGGCGCTGGTTCCGACGGTCCTTGTCGCGCTCTTCGCCGGCCTCACCGTCAGCATCGGCCTTGAGGGCTGGTTCTCTAACCGGGTGCAGCAGGTGGTCAGCAGCTCGCTCTCTGCGGCCGAGGCCTATCAGGATGAGCATCGGCGCGACCTCACCAATGACGCCAAGCTGCTGGCCGGCGCGCTGACGCAGGCGGCGCGCCAGAACCCGATGCTGGATGACGGGCAATTGCGGCTGCTGCTGGGGCAGGGGCAGGCGCTGATCCAGCGCGGCCTGCGCGAGGCCTATGTGGTCGATGGGCGCGGCACCATCCGCGCGCGGGGCGAGCGCAGCTACCAGTTCTGGTATGAACAACCCTCGCCGCAGGAGTTCGACGAGGCGCAGGCGCAGGGCCTCGTGCTGATCCAGGACTGGCAGAACAACGAGTTCCGCGCCCTCGTTCCGCTGACGCCGCTGGCCGACCGCTATCTCTACGTCACCCGCGACGTGGACGGGAAATTGCTGGGCCTGCTCGACGACACAAGGCAGAGCGTCGGCGAATACCAGCTGCTGGAGCAGGAGCGCGGCCGGGTGCTGCTGAACTTCTCGCTCTTCTACCTCGGCTTCGCGCTTCTGCTGATCGCCGGGGCGATGTGGCTGGGCCTGTGGTTCGCCGACCGCCTCTCGCGCCCGATCGGGCGGCTGGCCGAGGCGTCCGAGCAGGTCGGCAAGGGCAATCTCGACCTGCAGATCCCCGAACCCGATACCGGGGACGAGATCCAGACCCTGGGCGAAAGCTTCAACCGCATGACCCGCCAGCTCAAGACGCAGCGCGAGGAGCTGGTCGAGAGCTATCGCGCGGCCGACGACCAGCGGCGGCTGTTCGACTCGGTCCTCTCCTCGGTCACGGCCGGGGTGATCGGACTCGATGCCGCGGGCGAGATCGACTTCCTCAACCGCTCGGCCAGCCGCCTGCTCGGGCTTGACCCGGTGAATGCCCATGACCGGCTGCTGTCCGAGGCGGTGCCGGAATTCGCGCCCCTCTTCGAGAAGCTTGCCCAGTCGGTCAATGAAAGCGTGCAGGACGAGATCCGTCTGAACCGCGAGCATCGGGTCGAGAGCCTGCTGGTGCGCATGGCGATCCGGCGTGGCGCGGCCGGCGGGCTGGAAGGATATGTCGTGGCGCTCGACGACGTGACCGACCTCGTCTCGGCGCAGCGCATGGCGGCATGGGGCGATGTCGCGCGCCGCGTCGCGCATGAGATCAAGAACCCGCTGACCCCGATCCAGCTTTCGGCCGAGCGGCTGAAGCGCAAGTTCGCCCCGATCGCGGGCGAGGATCGCGAGGCGCTGGAGCAATATACCGAAGTCATCATCCGCCAGACCAACGACCTGCGCCGGATCGTCGACGAATTCTCGCGCTTCGCCCGCATGCCCGAGCCCGACCGCAAGGAAACCGATATCGCGAAGCTTCTGCGCGACAGCGAGTTGATGCAGCGCGACGCCCTGCAGGGCGCGCTGGCGACGCGCATCCCCGAGGAGCCGGTGATCGTCGATGCCGATGCCGGAATGATGCGGCAAGTCTTTACCAACCTCTTGAAGAACGCGGGCGAGGCGCTGGACGAGCTGCGCGCCGACCCGCCGGCGGATTGGAGGCCGAGGGTCGATGTCGAGATGGATGCCGCGCCCGACGCGGTGACGATCCGCATCATCGACAACGGCCCCGGCCTGCCCGAGGACCGCTCGCGGCTCTTCGAACCCTATGTGACCATGAAGAAGGGCGGCACCGGACTGGGGCTGCCCATCGTCAAGAAGATCGTGGAGGAGCATGGCGGCCGTTTCAGCCTGACGGACGCCCCCGGCCATCAAGGCGCGATGGCCGAGATCAGGCTTCCCCGCGAAAGACAGCCCGTGCGCCTCACGGCGCGGCGCCAGAAACAAGAGCAGGACCACGTGAAATGACTGACATTCTCATCGTTGACGACGAAAAGGACATTCGCGAACTGATCTCGGACATTCTGCGGGACGAAGGTTACGCGACCCGCCTGGCCGCCAATTCGGATCAGGCCGTGGCGGAACTGAACCTGGCCGAACCCGCGCTGATGATCCTCGACATCTGGCTCAAGGACAGCAAGATGGACGGGATCGACATCCTCAAGCAGGTCAAGCGCAACAATCCCGACGTGCCCGTGGTGATCATCTCGGGGCACGGCAATATCGAGATCGCGGTCGCCGCGATCAAGCAGGGCGCCTATGACTTCATCGAGAAGCCCTTCAACATCGACCAGCTTCTGGTGGTGATCCGCCGCGCGATGGAAACCGCGCGCCTCAGGCGCGAGAACAGCACGCTCCGCCGGGGCGAGGCGCGCGCGACCGAGATGCTCGGCCACTCCGCCGCCTTCCGCCGCCTGCGCGAGCAACTCGACAAGGTATCGAAGTCGAATGGCCGGGTCATGCTCTCGGGCGAGCCGGGCGCCGGCAAGGAGATGGCCGCGCGCTATATCCACGCCCACAGTCCGCGCGCCCGCGCGCCCTTCATCCCCGT
>Ga0160459_100356_pt1 | contig 20146 bp, 21 predicted proteins | sample HID1973K_E6MG_FD_108208 | JGI IMG/M metagenome (GOLD analysis project Ga0160459, IMG submission 108208) | Enriched mosquito-associated microbial communities from UW Madison campus, WI, USA - HID1973K_E6 MG | ecosystem: Host-associated > Arthropoda: Insects > Digestive system > Unclassified ... | reverse complement strand
TCCGCGACTGGGACCGCAGGGCGGCGGTCTCGCCCCTCGGGGCGGCCGCGCTGGCAGGATCCACCTTCGCCCTTTCCCCGGAACTCGCCGCCCTGGACCAGGGCTACGAGACAAGCGCGGAAAACTCGATCGATGCCGTGGGTAGCCGCGACGCCGCAATCGAGTTCCTGTTCATCTGCTCGTTGACACTTATCGACATCTCCCGGCTCTGCGAGGAAATCATCTCCTGGGCATCGCAGCAGTTCCGCTGGATCACTATGGATGACGCCTATTGCACCGGCAGTTCGATCATGCCCCAGAAGAAGAACCCGGACATCGCTGAACTCGCACGGGGCAAAGCGGGCCGTGTCCTCGGGGACCTCATGGGACTGATGGCAGCGGTCAAGTCCCTGCCGCTCGCCTACAACCGTGACCTCGCCGAAGACAAAAACGCTGTCATCGACGCCGTCGAAACGATGGAAGTTGCCCTTCCCGCGCTGTCCGGACTGGTACGGACGTTCTCGGTCAACGAGGACGAAGTCCGCAAGCAGGCGACGGCAGGCTACACGCTGGCCACCGAGGTGGCCGACTGGCTGGCCCGCCAAGGGATCCCGTTCAGCGAAGCCCACGAGATCTCAGGATCGCTCGTCAGGTTCTGCGAATCGGAAGGCCTCGACTACGGCGATCTCAGCGACGACCAGTTGGCCTCAGTCGATGCCAGGCTCACGCCGGACATCAGGGAGGTCCTCACCCTCGAAGCTGCCCTGGAAGCACATTCCGGTTTTGGTGGCACCGCGCCGTCGCGCGTTGCCGAACAGCTCACCCGCCTTCGGGCAAAGCTGGACCAGGCACGAAGCTGGGCAGCTGATTACCAAGGCTTGCGCGTTCCGTCCGCCACCGCGGGCTGACCGTGGCTCCCGCCAACGCCGTTCCCCGCGGCGACCTTCTTTCCCTCCAGGATCAGGAACCAGCCATGAAGACTCAAACAGCGCCCGGCCCCACAGGCACTGCATCGGCCGATCTGAAAATTGTCCCCCGCCGTCACCTCGGAAGGTGGATCGGAGCGGCCGCCGTGGTGCTGCTGCTGGTCTGGCTGGCGGTCTCCTTCTCACGGGCCAAGATTCACTGGCCCACCGTTCAGGAATACCTCACCGTTCCCGTGCTGATCCAAGGCATCGGTGTGGCACTGCTCCTTACAGCCGTTGCCATGGCAATCGGGCTGGTCCTGGGCGTCGTTACGGCCGTGATGCGGCTGTCCAAGAATCCCGTGGTCTCCGGCGTGGCATGGCTCTACATCTGGGTCTTCCGGGGCACCCCTGTGTACCTGCAATTGCTGATGTGGTTCAACCTGGCCCTTATATTCCCGGTGATCGGCATTCCTGGACTCTATTCGGGCCGGATGATCGACATTCTGACCCCTTTCGTGGCAGCCTCCATTGGCCTGGGATTGAACCAGGGCGCCTATACCTCCGAGGTGGTCCGCGGCGGAATCCTCTCCGTAGATGAAGGACAGACCGAGGCGGCCCAGGCCGTTGGCATGACTCGACTTCAGGCCATGCGCAGGATCGTCCTCCCGCAGGCCATGCGGGTCATCATCCCGCCCGTGGGTAATGAGGTCATCGGCATGCTGAAAACCACATCACTTGCCTCCGCCATCGGCGTCAGTGAAATCCTGTCCGAAGCCCAGCACATCTACTACGTCAACAACCGCATCATGGAGCTCCTGATCGTCTGCGCCGTTTGGTATCTCGGAGCTGTGTCCATCCTGAGTATCGGCCAGTTCTACCTTGAGCGGCACTTCGCCAAGGGATCATCCAGCCGGCAGCTGCCCATGACGCCCATGCAGCGGCTGACCAGCATCTTCGGTACCAAAAGGAAGGCATAGGCATGACCACCAATGTTCTGGTCCGCGCCGAAAACGTCCACAAGAGCTTTGGCCTAAACGAGGTGCTCAAAGGCATTAACCTCGAGGTCAACAGCGGCGAAGTAGTCTGCCTGCTTGGTGCCTCGGGGTCCGGGAAGAGCACGTTCCTTCGCTGCATCAACCACTTGGAAACACTGTCCAACGGGCGCATCTGGGTGGGCGACAAGGTGGTGGGTTACCGCCAAGACGGCAACCGGCTCTTTGAGCTCTCGGACAAGGAAGCTGCCCGCCAGCGCCGCTCCATTGGCATGGTGTTCCAGCGGTTCAACCTGTTCCCCCACATGACCGTTTTGGAGAACATCATCGAAGGCCCGGTCCTGGTCAATAAGGTCAAGCCGGCCGAGGCCAAGCGGCACGCCTCCGAGCTCCTTGCACGGGTGGGCCTGGAAGGACGGGAACAGTCCTACCCGCGGCAGCTCTCCGGCGGCCAGCAGCAGCGCGTGGCGATCGCCCGGGCGCTCGCCATGAAGCCCGAACTGATCCTCTTTGATGAACCCACCTCGGCGCTGGACCCCGAACTCGTCGGCGAAGTGCTGGATGTCATGAAGGACCTCGCTAAATCCGGCCTCACCATGATCGTGGTGACGCACGAGATCGGTTTCGCCAAGGAAGTGGCGGACCGCGTCGCCTTCATGCACGGCGGCGAAATAGTCGAACTCGGACCTCCATTGGAGGTCCTCGGCAACCCGCAACACGAGCGGACCAAAGCATTCCTCTCCCGCGTCTTCTAACCACGTACCCCCAAACCCCTTTGGAGTTGTCCATGAAAAAGTTCACCAATGCCGCCAAAATTGCGGCCATCACCGCCGTTGCAGCGTTCGGCCTCACCGGATGCGTAGGCGGCGAAACTACGGCCGAGGCCGGGGCGTCCGCCACAGGCTTGCCCCAGGCCATCAAGGATGCAGGAAAGATCCGGATTGGCCTCTCACCGGACTTCCCGCCCATGGAGTTCCGGGACTCGGACAAGAAGCTGGCAGGCCTTGACATCGAGCTGCAGCAGAAGCTCGGCGAAGCCCTCGGCGTCGAAGTCGAAGTGGTGGAGTCCCCCTTCGACCAGCTGATCAACTCCGTGCAGACCGGCCGCGTGGACCTGGTGATGTCCGGTATCTCCGACACCGTTGAACGGCAGAAGACCGCGGACTTCGTGGACTACTTCAAATCCCAGGGCCGGCTTTACACCTCCGGGGCACGTGCCGGAGAGTTCAAGGAGCAGGGCGATATCTGCGGTAAAACGCTCGCTGTCAGCGGCAAGACCGACTACTTCGAACAGGTCAAGACCCTCAGCAAGACCGAATGCACGGACAAGGGCCTGCCCGAACTCAGCATCCTGCCCACCGACTCCGGCGCCGCCGCGAGGCTGCAGATCGAGCAGGGCCGCGTGGACCTGGCTGCCCAGGGCGCCGAGAACCTGGCCTACTTCGAAAAGACCGATCCCGGCAAGTACGCAGCTGTGCTTGACCCGCTGCCCGCCAAGCCGTTCGGCATCCTGATGCAGAAGGACAACACACAGCTGGCCAACGCCGTGAAGGATGCGCTGACCAAGGTCCAGGACAGCGGCGATTACCAGCAGATCCTGGACAAGTGGGGCCTGGGCTACGGCGCCATGAAGCCCGAGATCAACGGGGTTAAGTGATCCAGCAGAACGGCCATGCTGGGGCGGCGCTGTGGCCCGACGGGAACCGCAGCGCCGTCGCCCTGGCCTTCGACCTGGACGGTCCCACCGGTGACGCCATGTTGAAGGGGACTATTTGGAGCCGTCCTGAATACTTCAGCCAGGGGGCCTATGGGCCATGGCGGGCACTGGACCGCATTCTGGCGCTCCTCGACGCCCATCAGGTTCCCGCAACTTTCTTCACTCCCGCGTGGGTGGTCCAAACCTGGCCGGAGCAGTGCCGCCGCATCGTGGCGCACGGGCATGAGGTGGCGCACCACGGCTACAAGCATGAAAAGTACTGGGACCTCAGCCTGGACGAACAGCGGCAGGTGATCGGGACTAGCCAGCGGATCTTCCAGGACGTCCTGGGCGTCACCGCCACCGGTTTCCGCACACCTTCCGGTGACTGGCGTCCGGAGACACCTGCGCTGCTCGCCGAACTGGGATTCCTTTATTCGAGTTCCATGCGTGGTGAGGACCGGCCGTACCGCCACCACGGCGGGCAGCTGATCGAGATTCCGGCCCGTTCCGACATGGACGATTACGCGTCCCTGGCGTACACCACCAACCCGGACTGGCCCTCCGGCGGTGACAGGATTGCGGGGTACGAGCCCACCCTGGACAACTGGACCCGCGAGTTTGACGGGTACCACGCCGAAGGGCTGTGCCTGGCCACGATTTTCCACCCCAAGGTGGTGGGCAAGCCCGGCAGGGCCGCGCTCCTGGACCGGTGGATCCGGCACATGAAGGACGCCGGCGGCGTGTGGTTCGGCACCTGCGGGCAGATCGCCGGCTGGTGGCAGCAGACACAGGAATTGGAGCCAACAGCATGACCTACCTGCAGGAACCCCCGGTGGGAAGGTGGCCTGGACAAAACCGGTGTGCCTTCGTCGTCACTGTGGGGTTTGAAGCGGAACTGTCCGTCCTCGCCGCGGCGCCCGACGCCGTCGACCGTGCCAAAAGCCTGTCAGTGGGCCAGTATGGCGGGAACCGTGGAGTGGACCGCCTGCTGGCGGAGTTGGCCCGCTTCGGTACCCGGGCGAGCTGGTTCATCCCCGGCAGCAATCTTTTGACCTATCCGCGCCAGGCCGATGCCGTGGCCGCCGCCGGCCACGAACCGGCCAACATGGGATGGGCGCTGGAGGACATGGGGCAGCAGACCTTGAGCCAACAGCTGGAGAGCATCGGGCGCGCCCAGGACGCCTTTGATGTCTTGCTGGGAATCAGCCCGCAAGGCTTCCGGGCGGGGCGCGGATCTTTCGCGGCGGGACTGCCCGAACAGTTGGCAGGCCTTGGATTCACCTGGTCGTCGTCCTGGCACGGCGACGATCTTCCGCACTTCCACGCCGCCAGTGCCGCGGACCTGGTGGAAGTACCGCGGCACCACGAACTGGACGACTTCCCGTACTTTGTATTCAACCTGGACCCGCCAATCCCCAAGGGCAGCCCGCGCATCGCCTCCAGCAGGGAGGTGCTGCGGAACTGGATACTCGAGTTCGACGCCTACCTTGCCGAGGGGCTGTGCTTCGTCCTCACCCTCCATCCGGAAATCATCGGCACGCCCGGACGGGTCGGGATGCTCCGGCAGTTCCTTGAGCACGTCAACTCCTGCAGCGGCGTTTGGCAAGCCACCGGCGGAGAGGTTGCCCAATGGTGGCGGCAAAACGCTGCACCCAACAGTCCGTCCCATCCGGCCGAAATCTTTCATACCCTGACCCGTGAAGGCGCACCAGCATGAGCCCGCAACAGACAGCATCGGACCACATTGCCGCTTTCATCACCGGCCTCCGCCCGGACGACATTCCCGCAAGCGTCCTGCACCGGGCCAAAATCCATCTTCTCGACACGCTGGGCGCTGGGATCGCCGGCGCAGCTTCACGTGAAGTCGCGACCGCCAGAACTGCGCTCGCCGCGGCCCACGGATCCCCTTCCGAGGGGACCGGTGTTCCACTGTGGGGGACGCCAGCTGCGCTGCCGCCGCTGGGAGCAGCCTTCGTGAACGGGGTGGCCAGCCACGCCTTTGAACTCGATGATTCCGGCGGTTGCGACCACTCCGGCGCCGTCGTGGTTCCGGCCGCGCTGAGTGCCGTGGCGGTCGCCCGGGGCGTCGGGCGGGGGAACGGGAAGTACGACGGCGGCACGCACGTCGACGGAGCAAGGCTACTCACCGCCGTCGTCAGCGGCTACGAGGTGGCGCGCCGCGTCCAGGACGCGCTGGGTGGTTACGACGCAGTCAACAACCGCGGGTGGCACTCCACTGGCGTGTGTGGAAGCTTCGGGGCGGCCGTGGCTGCGGGGGTGGTGCTGGGCCTGGATGCCCGGCAGTTGGTGTCGGCCATCGGACTGGCGGGATCGTTCACCGGCGGCACCTGGGCCTTCATCGGGGACGGTGCCATGTCCAAGCGGATGCACGTTGGGCGCGCCGCGGAATCCGGGTTGAACAGTGCCCTGCTGGCCGGTGCCGGATTCACGGGACCCCGCGACCTGTTTTCCGCTCCGTGGGGCGGCTTCCTTAAGCTGTATGGCCAGCCGGACGAGGTGCGGGAGGATGTGCTGTTCGGCACCCTGGGTGAGGAATGGCAGGTGGAGCGCGCGTCCATCAAGCCGCATGCCACGTGCCGGAGCACTCATTCAGCCATCGATGCGGTCCTGGACCTCAGGGCCAGGCACGGGCTGACGCCGGAATCGACGCAGAAGATCGTGGTAAAGACCAGTGCGCTGATTTCAGACATGTGCGGCGCCGCTGATGTCAGGTCGCTCGTGTCCACCCAGCTGAGCATGCATTATGCGTTGGCTGCCGCGCTGACGTACGGCCAGGTGGGGCTGGACCAGGTGGCGGAGCCGGGCCGGAACGATCCACGGGTCAAGGAACTCATGGGTCGGATCCATGTTGAGGTGGATCCGCTGCAGCACGGCGGATCGGCTGAGCCTTACCTTGAGGTGCAGACGGATACGGACACTTTCGGGGTGCAGGCGGCTAAGGCCAAGGGGGCGGCCACCAACCGGCTTAGCGATGAGGAGACCATCGGTAAGTTTGAGGGCCTGGCCGGGACCAGGCTCCCTGCCGAAGGTGTTGTTGGCGTTCGCCAGATGGTGCTGGGGCTTGATTCCCTTGACGACGCCGGCCGGCTTCCGGGCCTCTTGGTGGCAGACGAGGAGCCGATCCTCTTCACTTAGGCTTCTCGGCTTGGGGAGCTGCTCCGCGAGCTGGCTGCCCGGCGGGGAAGGCTCCGGGCTGAAGTGCGGCGAAGGCTCCGTCCCTTGAGGACGGAGCCTTCGTCAGTCAGCTGGCCGGATCAGGAGTCCTGGTCCACCGCGACGATGATCTTGCCGCGGGTGTGGCCTTCCATGTTGGAGCGGAAGGCGTCCGCGGCCTTCTCCAGCGGGAAGACCTCGGCAACTTCCACCCGCAGGTTCCGGCTGTCCACCAGATCGGCGAGTGCCTGCAGGTCGGCGCCTACCGGGTTGACCCACATCCAGTCCCCGCCGTGCTGTTCAACGTCGCTGTCGGCGATGGAGGCGTGCCGGCCACCCTCGGCCAGGACGGCCAGGGTCGCGTCGAGGTTTTCGCCTACGAAGTCGGCCACCACGTCCACGCCGTTGGGGCGCAGTGCCCGGACGCGGTCTGCAAGCCCTTCGCCATAGGCCACAGGCTCGGCGCCCAGGGAGCGGAGGAAATCGTGGTTCTTTTCGGAGGCGGTGGCGATGACGCTGGCGCCCAGGGCTACGGCGACCTGGATGCCCAACGAGCCGACGCCGCCGGAACCGCCGTGGATCAGGACCGTTTCGCCGTCCTTCAGGCCCAGCCGGTGGAGGACCTGGTAGGCGGTGAGTCCGGCCAGCGGCAGGCCAGCCGACTCGTTCCAGCCGAGGGTGGCAGGCTTCCGGGCCAGGAGCCGCTCCGGCAGGGCGATGTACTCAGCGAAGCTGCCGCCGTGGACGTAGTCTTTGCGGGCGTAGGAGATAACCTCGTCGCCGGCCTGGAACTGCCGGGCATCGATGCCCACCGACTCCACAACGCCGGCCACGTCCCAGCCGGGGGTGGCGGGAAACTGCAGGTCCATGACGGCGTCCAGGCCGCCGGCCATGATCTTCCAGTCCACCGGGTTCACCGCTGCTGCCTTGACTTTGACCAGGACCATGCCCGGCCCCACCTTCGGCATCGGCTGGTCGCCGTATTCGAGGACGTCGGGGTTTCCGTATGAGCTGTAAGTGATTGCCTTCATGCTTGGGCCAACCGCGAGGCCCTGCATTGGTATTCCTGACTCGGGAGAAAAGTGGCCCGGACGGTCGATCTGATGCGGGCCAAAGACATCCGGAGCTCTTGTAATTGCGCTTGTGCGTAATTAGGCTAAGGCGCAAATGGACGAACTGAGTGCGATATTCCTTGCGCTGGCGGATCCCACCCGTCGCGCCTTGTTGGCGCAGTTGCAGCGGGGTGAGGCGACGGTGACCGAACTGGCCGCGCCGCATTCGATCAGCTTGCCCTCCGTGTCCCGCCACCTGAAAGTGCTCGAGCAGGCGGGGCTGATCACCAAGTCCCGGTCGGCCCAGTGGAGAAACTGCCGGCTTCAACCCGCGCCGCTGCAGCAGGTTGAGGAGTGGATGAGCCCGTACCGCGATTTCCTGGGCCCACGGCTGGACCGCCTTGAGGCTCAGCTCGCGGCAAATTCCGAGAAGCCTGTTGAGCCCACCGAACTGGAGGATAGATGACCGACTACCCAACTCAGGATCGAAGCTTCACCCTTACCCGAACGTTTGCTGCCTCGCCGCAGGCGGTGTTCACCGCGTGGACCGATCCTGAGCACCTTGGATGGTTTCATAACCCTGACATGCCCACACCGGCCGAGCCCATCGAAGTGGATCTCCGGGTTGGCGGAACCTGGAAGCAGCAGATGATCGTCAACGAGGAACTGAGCTATCCCACCGGTGGAATCTATCTGGAGATCGTTCCGGACGAACGGCTCGTTTTCCGCTGGGGTGCGGTGGGTGGATGGCCCGAACTCGGCGGCGGGAACGAGCTGACTGCCCCTGTCGTCACGGTGCAGCTGAACGACCTGGGCAAGGAAACGGAACTCGTCCTCACGGTCCGGTTCTCTGAGGATCTGGACATCGAAGAGGTACAAAAGCTCATAATGGGCGGTACCCGGGAGGGCTGGGCTGCCACCATCGAACGGGTCCAGGACAGCACCGCCCTGTGATGCTCTCGCTGCTGCGAACAGCCAAACCGGGGCGCCTCCATGAGTGGTTTGACAGACTTTCCGCTGACGGGTCGGTGGTTGATCCACTTTCGCCAAAGCCGTGGGCCCGGTCCGATGGCCAAGTGGTTGACCGCCGTGGGCTCCACTGCCAAATCGGATATGAGCACGCGGCATGAGCGATGCCCCATTGCTTGCCCAGCTGGGAAGTGAGCGCAGGCATGTCCTCCGGACAGTCGACGGCCTCGATGACCACCAGATGCGCCGTTCTTTAGTCCCGTCCGGCTGGACGATGACGCGGCTGCTCAACCACCTGGCCTTCGACGACGAGATGTTCTGGATATCGGCCGTTCTCGGCGGTGATGACCGAGCCATTGCAGAACTGCACGACGGGTGGGCGTCCGAACGGATGACCGGAGCCGAGGCCGTCGCCATCTACCAGCGCGAAATCGCCCGAAGTGACGAGGTCCTTGCGGCGGTCGATCTTGATGCACCACCCCGCTGGTGGCCCCCAGCCAGCGTGTTCGACGCACCACCGATGTCCACTGGGCGTGAGGTCCTGTTCCGCGTGCTCGCTGAGACGTCCGTCCACGCGGGCCACTTGGACATCGTCCGGGAGCTCATCGACGGTCATCAACACCTCGTAGTGAATTAGCAGCCCGCCCTAAGAGTCGATATTGCCTCGCGAATTTCCGTGTTCAGAGGTCGTGTGGACAAATCTCGCTACCCGCCAGTGCAGGCCCTCCCTGCCCGTATGAGGGGTCTTTGTCGCTTCCTGCCCAGATAACGCCGCCTCCGGGACAGGGCGTCACATCGAATGCCCCGCCATCACGGTGGGCCCGCAGGTGGGTCCCGTCGTCCTCGACCACAGCCCAGCCGGCCGCTGGCAGCGCTCCGCGGTAGTGCTGGAGCACGTCGGCGTCTCCTTGGAGCACAAACCAGCGGGTACAGCCGCCGACTCCGCTCATGCCGGCACTCTTGAAATTGCCGATGTGGGTGATGGAATCGAACACCTGCTGGGCTTGGCGATCCGCGCTGGCCAGCGGCTCCGGGGTGCCCTCGGACATGCACTGCGGAGTGGATACGAACTGAACTTCAAGCCGTTTGTCCAGGGCAAGGGGAGTGACGGCGAACATCGCGATCAGCATCAGGACGGGGATGGCCGCAGCAGTCAGCCGCATCCATCGTCGTGTCGAAAGCGCCAGGGCGGCCAAGGCGAAGACCATGACCAAGCCAAGACCCAACCCGGCGGGACCGGCCGTCAACCCCCACATGAGCCCTTCGAACGCGGTACCGCTGACATCGCCGTACACCCTCATGAATCCGTAGTGGACCAGCACAGCCAGCACGGCCAGTCCTGCCCCAACGACGAGCAGCACCGCGGCGGAAACGGTTCGGCCGGTCACGGGCATGGCTCATGATAGTCCCGCCGGACCGCCCGCCAACAGGTGTTCAGCGGCCCCAGGGGCCGGCGGGATGTTCCGCCAACAGGTCCGCGAGGGTCTCCAGGTTCGCCCGGACGGTTCGGGTATGTGTTTTTTGCACGAGCGGGTCGGCAAGCTTGCCAAAGAATCCGCCCATTCCGCTGTCCACTTCCACACGGTACGTCAGGCGCGTTCCGCTGGCTTCCGGTTCCAGAACGTTGCTGATGGTGAAGTCGAATTTGCCCTCGACGGAGCGGATGATTGACTGCTTTGGCGGTTCGAAGTGGACGTTCTCAGTTACCCAGTCGAACTGCCTGCCCAATATCTTGCTGGTTCCTTTTGAGCGTGTGCCGAGACCCACCGGGCCGTCACCCACCTGTTCAGCTCGGATGACCGACGAATCCCAAACAGGGATGTTGTCAGTCTTGGTAAGGAATGCGAAACCTCTTCGGGCGGCCGGTCGATAAAGACACTTTCTTCGATGACAGGCATGAGAGCCCTCCCTGATCAGTCCCACCGGGGCACGGCTTGCCTGGCAGGCGTAGCGCCAGTGTGGGCCGAGGCGATAGTCAAGTCAACGAGTCGCGCACCGCAAACGAATACTAGGGTAGGGGCGAAGTAGCCGGAGCGCTCGACAAGCGTGGCGGGAACGCCGACGGCGAGGCCGATCCCTGCCCCAGTCTTACTTCGCCGCCACTGCCGCCTGCTTGGCGTTCATCCACTCCGTCAGCCACGGGGCGCGGACGCTGGAGGTGATCCGGCAGTCCGCCACGAAAGTGCCGCGGGCGCCGGCGTCGATCCAGTCCTGCAGCGCAGACAAATCAGACAATGACCGGATGACCGCGGACTCCGCACCCAGCGCCCGTGCAACCCCGCTGAAGTCCACCTCCGGGATCAGCATCGGCTTCTCGGTCAGACCCTGGGAGCCGTATTGGTGGATCTCCGCTCCGTACGCTGCGTCGTTGTAGATCACCACGATCGCGCTGCGGGCGGCCCCGATCAGCGATTCAAGGTCGGACAGCCCCATCAGGAAACCGCCGTCGCCGGAAGCCAACACCAGGGTGCGGTCGTCCTCAACAGCACGGGCAGCACCGACGGCGCTAGCCAGCCCAAGACCGATCGACTGGAACGCCGTCCCCACCATCACCAGGTCCTGCGGCCGCGGGATGTTCCAGTACATCGGCGCCCACCCGATGAAGTGCCCGCCGTCCTGCACCACCGTGCGACGCTCCGGCAGCACGGTGTCCAGGGTGGCGGCGAGTGCCCGCGGGTCCAGCCGGCCATCCACATTCTCAACAGAACCAGCAGCGTGGCCCGGCCCAACAGCCAGACGCCGGGAAGCCTCAGCGCGCCACGCCACGGCAGCAGCCTCGCACCCAACCAGAGCCACAAGCCGCGAAGCAGCAGCCTTCACATCCGCCTGAACAAACACATCCACCCGCGGGTTCGTCGGCTCCACGGCGGTGTCGATCTGGATGATTGTGGCATCCGAGCCGAGCAGGTGCCCGAACCGCATGGTGAACGGGCTCAGGCTCGCCCCGGCCACCAGGACCACGTCGGCCTCGCCCATGAGCCCGGCCGCGGTGTCGGTGCCGAAACCGCCGGCCACGCCCAGGTACCCCTCGCCATTGAGGAGGTTGAACGCCAGGGCGGTTCCGGCGGTGAGTGCGCCGAGCCGGTCGGCGAGTTCGCGCAGCTCCGGGCCGGCGCCGGCGAGGTGCGCGCCGCGGCCGGCCAGGATCAGGGGCCGCCTGGCCCCGGCGAGGAGGCGGGCCACCCGCGCAAGGTCCGTGCCGCCGTCGTCCGTCACCTTTGGTGCCGCCGGTTCCGGAAGATTTTCGTCCCCGGCCTCGAGTGCGGCGAGGTCGTAGGGGATGGCAAGCACGACGGCGGTGCGCCGGGTCAGCGCGTACTCCACGGCCTGCCGGGTGATGGCGCCCGCGGCGTCGCGGGTGACGGTGAAGGTGGCCGCGCCGAGGCCGGCAGCGATGGCGGTCTGGTCCACGTCCCAGAGCCGGGCGCCGCTGGTGGGGGCGTCGCCGGTGACCAGCACCACCGGGATCTGCGCCTGGACGGCCTCGGCAAGGGCGGTGAGCGCGTTGGTGTAGCCGGGCCCGTAGGTGGTGGTGCCTACTGCGAGCCGTCCGGACGCCCGGTAGTAGGCGTCGGCCGCGGCGATGGCGGCGCCCTCGTGCCGGACGGGGGTGAAGCGCAGGCCCTGCTGCTCCGCGGCGTCCAGGAAGTAGACGTTGCCGTTGCCCATGACGCCGAAGACGTCGCTGGCATAGCTGCTGAGAACCTGAGCCACGCGGCCGGAGACGGTGAGAGTAGTCATGCAGGCATCGTGTGGCCTGCGTCTCACCTTTGCAATACCGCTCGATGCAGCTGGGACTTTTGGCAGCAGACGAAGCGAGTAGTGACAATTTGCCCACTTGTGGCGCCGGTCACTTGTGGTTACTCCGTAGGGCGGGATTCCTGCTCCGACAGCCGGCTGATGAGGCCGTCGTACCGGGGCGGCATGAGTTCCAGGATGGAGATCGCCGTGCTGGTCCGCTGGATCCCGTCGATCTCCAGGATCTGGTTGGTGATGCGGTAGAGGTCGGCGGTGCCGCGGGCCACCACCTTGGCCATGAGGTCCGCGTCGCCGGTGGTGGCGTGCACCTCGATGACCTCCGGGATTGAAGCGAGCCCGCTTTCCACCGAACTGAACCGCGTCTGGCTGATTTCCAGCGAGAGGAAGGCCATCAGTTCGTAGCCCAGCGCGGCGGGGTCCAGCCTGCGGCTGAAGGAGCGGAGCGCCGCTGCGCTCCAGCCGCGCCAGCCGGGCGTGGACGGTGTTGCGGGCGACGCCGAGTGTCCGGGAAAGTGCCAGGGCGCTGGCTTCGGGATCCTTGTCCAGGGCCCAGGATGATCCTGCCGTCCAGGCTGGCACGTGTCGGTCCGTTGTGGTCCCCTGAGGATCAGGAGTGACCGGCCGGAGACGGTGGCGGTGAAGCGTCGGATCTTGTTCAGCCGTGTGCGTCATCTTGCACCGGCAAGTGCCTCGAGCACCTGAAGCTCGACAGGAGACAAATTCCGTTTCCGGTAGAAATTTTCGCTCACCTGAATTGCCCGGAGCAGTTCGGGGAACGGCTTAGCCCGTCCTCTTCACTGGGAAAGTCGAGCCTGAACTGCATCAGGTTCAGGACGCCCATGCCCTGAATGATGTTGTTCATTCGTCCAACCGATCGGCTGTACGGGCAGCCTCCAGCACGAGAGCGTTACGAGCGACGTCGGCGCCGGACATCGACTGCCACAGGGCCACGCCGCGCTCACCAAGGCCAGCAGGAACATCCACGGCAGCCTCCAATGCAGGCGGGCATGAGCACTTAGAGGGCCGCTACCGGCAGCGCTCTCATCTCTAGTTTGTCAAGGAAGTCCTTGATTGCGGCCTCTGGTGTCGGCGCTCGGAGAGTTTGTCCGGCAGCGCCGACATGACTGGCGAACCACAACTCATCCAAATCCGCCTCGGTAGCGCCCGGTGTGTAAATCCAGACGCGCTTCCCAAGACCAACCGCTATACCCACCTCGACCAACGTGCCAAACGCCGTCAGATCATCCAGCCACACGAAAACGTGATCCGAGAGTTCGATGCCCATCTTGCATCTCTCCGCTACTTTCACCTTGTACGCCTGAGGCCGATGGCTGGCGTACATACAGCCACCAGGTCCGTTCCCGTGAGTTTTCTTGCCATGGGCACATCCATGATCGTCGGAGACGAAGAACGGCCCCATGTAGCGAGCCCTATCGAGAACTAACAGCGCTTCAGATGGGAAGGGGACGTCTTCGTAGTCATTTATGGTGATCACATCTCGGAGGCCGGGCACGACTTCGTGGCGCCAGTCCGATTTCCCGATCTTGCCAGCGAGATAAACTTTCGGCAGGGGATGCCCACGTCTCACCATAACTAGTTCCCGTCCTGTGACGGGAACAGGTTCTTGACAACAACAAGAACTATTCCAATGACTTCTACAACGGTGCCGCCCATCCAGCCCAGCATCACCGCATCACTCACTTGCCACCCGGAAAAGACACCAAATAAGAAGAACGCCAGGTTGGTAAGCAGTAGTTGCCCAGCCAAAATGGACAATATCCAGCGTGCAAACGCGTTCTTCAGAAGCACGTTCTGTTCGGCATCGGCAGCCGCAGCGCTGCGTCGCCTGTGGTCGGGGTCATCAGATGGCGCCTGCTTGATGCCCGTAGCTTGCTCTACAAGCTCATCTGCCTGCATGCGAGAAACCTGTGTGGCGCCACTGATGACATCGTCCGCGGACGGGCTGCTATCAAGCGGTGCCAATAGAAGACAATCTGTTGTTCATGGCCTCAAGGGACACTTGAAAATACTTGGCCATCTGGACAGCCGAAAGTCCAATGCTGCGCAGCTCTCGGACCTTCTGACGAGGCATAAGAAGGTTGGCCGCAAAACGATTCGCGAAGATTTCATCCTGATTTGACCCATGGGTTGCCAGCGGTCCCCGGTAGTCCACAAAGCTAAGGGAGTCGTCGTCGTCGCCAGCATGTGATACGTAGTGGCCTAGTTCATGGGCGCACGTGAACCGTCGCCGAACCAAAGGATCATCAATATCCAAGTAGATTTCTGCCGCCTGCCCCGGGTGCTTCCTCAGAAGCCCTGACACATCACCAGGGATGTCTGCATTGAAAACCAGAACTCCCAGTTCCTTGGCGATCGCTACAGGATCTACAGGAAAGCCCTCATCGTGCCAGTAAGCACGCCGGACTTGGTCAGCTTCTGCTTCTGGATTCAGGCTTCTGACTGCCATGTCACCCCCACTCGTATGGACTTACGATACGGCCCCTAGCGTAGGAAACCCGAATCGGCGCGCCAACGTCGTCGGAAGATGCCTCATCAAGCACTGCCAGCCTGCCGGGAGGAGATTTTTCGCTATGCCCGGGGCGAGGCGCCGGCGGTAGGGGGAGGGGTGGTCCCCCTACCTTTCCGTGACGGGGTTTCGGGATACGAGTATTCGTATTTGGGGTTTTCCACAGGATCGATTCACCATCAGCGACTGGTCTTGAGCGGCTTGACCATGAGGACCGTGGACGTCTTGGGTGCTGGCCTGTCGCCCTTGGACTGGTTGCACCTTCTGCAGCACATTCGAAGGTTCTCGAGCTTGTCCTGTCCTCCGTTTCGCATAAGCGAACACGTGGTCAGGCTCGGCACTTGTAGGTGTTCGGGTTACCTCGTAGTCGAGTTCAGTATCGGTCTTGGGCGTTGTTCCGGACGCGTTCTGTCCCACGGGAGAACATGCGGGACACTAGCCAGGACTCCACGTACCAGCCCGGCACAAGGCCGTCCGTCAGTTAGTCCGTGCAGTAGGTGCCGCAGACTACCCATATGCCCATGGCTTCCGGCCCGGCCTGTGGGGTTTCGGGTGTGAATGCATTTTGTCGTCAGCGTTGAACCACGCCATGATTGCCTCCTACTCGGAAATATGGGGGAACTATGGCTGATCTTTGGTGGCTTGCAGTGGGGGCCATTGCCCTGATGATTGGAGCGGTCCTCGCGGCCCTACAGGAGGTTGAGGAAAGCGGGACGCTGAAAGGTGCCGTTGCCTGGAAACATCGAATGACTGTGCTTGGCGCGGGAGTTGTCGCCATCGGCGCCACAGGCTCGGTGCTAGTAAATCCGAGCAACCCCATTGTCTGGGCCTTATTCGTTGCACTGTTGCTCGTCGCGGCACTGGTTCTTACTTTCTTGGTCGTTGCTGCTGCCCTGTGGCTTCGGAACCGCGACAAGTTGAAGCGGTATACCGCGCTTAGGGTGTCCGCAACCGCCCTTTCTTTCATCGTTCTATGGAGTCCCGTCGTCGCTAAGCCGCTTTCCGACCTCGCTCCCGAAAGGCATGATGCAAAGAGATCGGATGCTGAGCGAGTTGAGTAGTGGTGCCTAGCTATTCGTGGTCCTTCTCGGTCAGGCGGCAAACCCGCCCGTGGATATGATCCGGGGGTGGACTTGATTACTTGTGGTGATGCGCTGTGGATCTCTTGCAGTACCTGGATTGAGTTCTGGAGCGGGGTCATTGGAGCATCTGTGGCAGCGGCAGCCGGGGCTGGAGTAGCCCTTATCGTTGTTCGCCTTACCAACGGGCAGCAGCAGCACGGCATTGACAGGACAATCGAGGTGGCAGCCCTCGGCGAGCTTATGGCATCAGTTAGCGACCTGGAGTGGTACGTCAGGTACAAGATGCCGAAAGAGCCTCTAGACTTTGATTCCGGCATGCATATCCTTCCTATGCGGGCCGCCGTTGCGCGGCTGAAGATGGCGCGTGCCGAGTCCCGCGAGGTCGCCAAGTTGATCGAGCTCTGGCCGGACCGCATTCATAACTTGGTGATTCACTACCAGATTGCCCTGAGCAGGGAACTGAAGCACTCTGAGGAAGTCTTGGCCGAAATCACCAGCATTTCGACCGGCATTCCGATTGCTTTGCCGCTTGCGGTTTCCAAGCCTGAGGGGCTCAACCCTGCCGGCGAAATTCTCATCAAGGGGATCAGCGGACGGATTGGGAAGGCGATGAGCACGTTCGATAAAAAGCTGTCCGAGCAGCATCCGGAGGCTCCCCGTTCGAGCAAAGTGCCTCAGGCCCATCCCGTTAGGCGGCCTGGAGTGCTTCAGCGATGCACGCGACGAGGTCGCGCGCTGCTGGCGGCGTTACGGCGTTGCCGGCCATCTTGACCTGCTCGCGTTTGTTGCCGAGCATGATGTATTCCTTCGGGAGGCCATGCCCGCCTTGATCTCGTGGGGCTCAAGCATCCGGAACTCGCAGTCGTGAATGTCCCGGGTACCTTCCACTCGGCAAGGCCGTGGTGCAGTCCGTTGGCGGCGAAGGCGACGAGCGGCTGCCCGACGTCATTGGGAACGTTCTGCCCGCGGAGTGTGGTGATCATGGCCAAGCGGTCGTGGGTGGTGATAGTGAAGATGGCCTTGGACACGCGGTGAACCTGGCCGTTGCCGTTGTACTCCATGAGCATGTGATCACGCGGGCCCGTGACGAGCGCATTGGCGTCTCGTGTGGTCAGCGCCCTCATGGGGTCCGACGTCAGCCGGGCGTCGTCGTTCCACGTTCCACCGGCCGGGACCAGCAGCCCCGTCTCGTTGCGCGTGGTCTGCGTCCGCATGGGCTCGCCGGACAGCTGCGCCTGCTTGCCATCGCGGCCATCGGCCGGGACCAGCAGGGACCGCGTGTAGGCGGTCGTCTGGGGCTGGAACGGTTCGTGGTCCACGGCGGACAGGATCTGCGAGCCGCGGACCGAGTCGATGGACACAGCCGATCAGGAGCTCCCACATGACTCGGTAGGCGGGTTGGTGCGCCCGTCAAAAGTGGCTGATCCAGAACCGCCACAACCGTACGCCGCAGTTATTGCGGCGCGCGTCACCCGGGTTTAGTCGGTCCTGCGGGACTCCTGCTCGGACAGCCGGCTGATCAGGCCGTCGTACCGGGGCGGCATGAGTTCCAGGATGGAGATGGCGGTGCTGGTCCGCTGGATCCCGTCGATCTCCAGGATCTGGTTGGTGATGCGGTAGAGGTCGGCGGTGGACCGGGCCACCACCTTGGCCATGAGGTCCGCGTCGCCGGTGGTGGCGTGCACCTCGATGACCTCGGGGATGGCGGCGAGCCCGTTTTCCACCGATCCGGTCCGTGTCTGGCTGATGGACAGCGAGAGGAAGGCCATCAGTTCGTAGCCTAGGGCGGCGGGGTCCAGCCTGCGGCTGAAGGAGCGGAGCGCGCCGCTGCGCTCCAGCCGTGCCAGCCGGGCGTGGACGGTGTTTCGTGCGACGCCGAGTGTCCGGGAAAGTGCCAGAGCGCTGGCTTCCGGGTCCTTGTCCAAGGCAAGGATGATCCTGCCGTCGAGCGAATCGAGGGTGCGAGAGGTCGCGATGGTCATATTTTCACCAGAGCTACTAGAAGTTGAGCAGAAGTCCCAAGCACGGAAGCGTACCTTGCATTGTGGTCCGGGTCACTTCCATGATCGGACCTCATGACCAGTGATCAGCTTGTTGCCGTTCCCGAAACTGCGTTACCTGCCCTTCCGGGCTGCGCGACCGGCCTTCCTGCTTACGTCCCCCGCCGGCGCAGCACCGGCGCGGACATCGCCGCCCTCGCCAGCAACGAAAGCCACTACGAGCCCCTGCCCTCAGCCGTGGCGGCGGTGGCCGAAGCGGCCGGCAGGATGAACCGCTACCCGGACAGCGCCGCCGTCGAACTCCGCGAACGGCTGGCCCGGCACCTGGGCGTCACCCCGGAGGAGATCGCGGTGGGGCCGGGCAGCGTGGGGGTCCTGCAGCAGATCATCACCGGACTGTGCGACGCCGGCGATGAAGTGATCTTCGCGTGGCGCTCCTTCGAGGCATACCCCATCCTGGTGGAGCTGGCAGGCGCCCGGCCGCTTCGCATCCCGCTGGACGATGCTGAGGGCCACGACCTCGATGCCATGGCGGCGGCCGTCACCGAACGTACGAAGGTGATCCTGCTGTGCACACCCAACAACCCCACCGGTGTGCCGATCGGCCATGAGCGTCTCGAGGCCTTCCTCCAGGTTGTGCCGTCCAACGTCCTGGTGGTGATCGACGAGGCGTACGTGGAGTACGCCGACGCCGGCAGCGGCCCCGATGCCCTGGCGCTCTACCGCCGGCACCCGAACGTATGCATCCTGCGCACCTTCTCCAAGGCCTACGGGCTCGCCGGCCTGCGCGTCGGGTACGCCATTACGACGGCGGCAATCGCCGACGGTTTGCGCCGCACCGCCCTGCCGTTCGCCGTGAGCGCGCTGGCACAGAAGGCGGCCATCGCCTCGCTGGACGCGGGGGAGGAGATGGCAGAGCGGGTTTCCCTGGTGAAGCAGGAGCGCGCCCGGATGGCCGCTGAGCTGGAGGCGCAGGGCTGGAACTTGCAGCCGAGCCAGGGCAACTTCCTGTGGATCCGTGCCGACGCCCCGCTTCTGGCCTTGCTCGTGGATGCGTTCGATGCCGCCGGCATCATGGTCCGCGCGTACCAGGGCGACGGCGTGCGGATCACCGTGGCCGACCCCGCCTCCAACAACCGCGTGCTCCGGCTCCTCGCAGCCCACGCAGCCTGAACTTTTATCCCCAACAGTTCCACCTACAACTAAGAGGAATCCCATGGAACAACAGACAAAGACGTCTGCCCGCCCACTCGGCGCAGCCCTCAAACCCCGCCAGCTCACCATGATGGGCCTGGGAAGTGCCATCGGCGCGGGCCTGTTCATCGGCTCCGGAGCCGGCATCCAGGCCGCCGGCCCGGCGGTGCTGCTCTCCTACCTCGTGGCCGGCACGCTCATCATCCTGGTGATGTGGGCGCTGGGCGAAATGGCCGCGGCCAACCCGGACAGCGGTGCCTTCTCCGTCTACACGGCCAAGGCTTATGGCCCGGTGGCCGGGGCCACGGTGGGCTGGCTGTGGTGGATCCAGCTGGTGGTGGTCATCGCCGCCGAGGCCCTCGGTGCGGCGGGCCTGTTGGCCACCATCTTCCCGGCCCTGCCGGTGTGGCTGATGGCCTTCGTATTCATCGTGGTGCTCACCGCCGTGAACCTGACCAGCGTGAAGAACTTCGGCGAGTTTGAGTTCTGGTTCGCCCTGCTGAAGGTGGCGGCGATCGTCGGGTTCCTGCTGGTGGGTGCTGCCCTGCTGTTCGGCTGGCTGCCGGGCGTGCAGTCCCCGGGCCTGTCCAACTTCACCGGGGAGGGCTTCGCGGTCAACGGGTTCAGCGGGATTGCGACGGCTCTGTTCGTGGTGGCGTTCGCGTTCGGCGGCACCGAGATCGTGTCCGTGGCGGCAGCCGAAACGGCAGAGCCGGCCCGTAGTGTGAAGAAGGCTGTCCGGACGGTGCTGTGGCGCATCCTGGTGTTCTACATCGGTGCCATCTTCATCATCGCTGCTGTGGTTCCCGTG